>JAEEGJ010003301.1_pt1 | contig 63679 bp, 55 predicted proteins | sample 8958761 | NCBI WGS metagenome assembly JAEEGJ01 (sample SAMN16246546, study PRJNA631951) | gut metagenome | biome: gut microbiome; feature: rumen; material: RS-attached | host: Bos | place: Iran: Karaj | collected 2018-10 | reverse complement strand
TCATGGAAAATTCTGCTTACTTCGTCAATACTGCCAACCTTGGAAGCATCGCAAAAAGCCCGCGATAATATCGCCATTGAAGATCCTAGTCTGTAATGTTCAGATATTACCAGTTCAGCCGGAACATCCCCATACCCTAGTTTTGCTATTCCTCCAAATCCATACGGAATGCCTGCCTCGGCAATCTTCTTACATATCTTCTCAACCGTACCGTCGGCAAGAAGCTCAAACATAAACTTCATACCATACTGTATGTGAAGGTCATTAAGACCTATATGAATCTCATCTATACCGGGAACTTTTAGAACTTCATCGAGACAAGTCTCAGCACCCCTTGTCTCGAGTAGCAATACAGTTTTGGCCCTCCTATTAACTGCCGCAACAAATTTCCTAACTGTATCCACATCATCCCACATGGGTAGCATAACAATATCCGCCCCTGCCTCAATAACGGCATTAATCTCGGAAACAGAATGCTCATTCCAAGGATTAACTCTCACAAGCATCTCTGAAGATGTCAGGAGTGGTTTAATCCTCTTGATATCCTCTATTGAATGATGGCTCTTGACCGAATCAAAATTTTTCTGGCGAAGTTCCTTGCCAAGCGTCTCAAGATCAATCCATATACGATCAACCCCACACTCCTGTGCTATGATCGCCACTTCAGGGCTATTGGTGATGTACATTAAAGTAAGTGCCATTTAAAATTCACCCTTCATATCCACGCTTGCAAAATCTTTAAGCGGAAGCTTAACAGGTTGACCAGTCTTCTGACTCTTATAAATAGCAAGTACAAGTTCCAATGCGTTCCTGCCTGCATATGCATCCACGTATGGTGCTCTATCATTCTCTATAGCATCCATCACATCAGCAAAAAGTGAAGTATGCCCATTTCCATAGACATTGCTTGTGGCCTCTTTTAATCCCTTATTGTCGGCATCTGCATCAGTCTCATCCGCAAAATCCCATACATCGATATTATTGGTGGAAGTACCGCCAATTTTCACTGTGCCGTTCTCACCAAAAATGTATAAAGTTTCTTCAAGATTCTTGGGATAAACGTTCGTCGTTCCCTCAATAGTCGCAATAGCACCGTTCTTGAACTTAACCACAGCCATTCCTATATCTTCAGCTTCAAGATAATGGTGAAACTGTTGTCTGGTCTGTCCGTAGACTTCTTCTATCTCATTGCCAAAAGTCCAGCGAAGCAAATCTATTCCATGGATGCACTGGTTCATAAGTGCACCACCGTCCTGCGCCCATGTACCCCTCCAAGGGGCCTGTGTGTAATAATCCTGATTTCTGTTCCATCTCACGTGAATAGAGCCATGTGAAAGTTTGCCGAATCTTCCTGCTTCAAGTGCGGCACGCATTTTTTGAACCGCCACATTGAATCTATTCTGATGGCAAGCAGATACTTTAACGTGTCTTTCTTCTGAAAGCTTAATAATTTTATCCGCATCGGCAAGAGACATTGCCATCGGCTTCTCTATAATCACGTTAATGCCTTTATCTATACAATAAAGAGCTATCTCCGCATGAATTCCGCTTTCTGTAGCAATACTGATAAGTTGAAGGTCCTGATGTTCCTCAATCATCTTCTTGTAATCAGTATATCTTGCAATCGATTCGTCCTTATTCAAGCCGTGCTTTTCAAGTACTGCCTCCATATGTGAAGATTCAATGTCACAAATCGCAACAATTTCAAGTTTATTGTTGACTGCTGCTTTAATATGATTTGTGGAAATTCGTCCACATCCGATAAGTGCATATTTCATTTCTTTTCTTCTTTCTAAAACCTATTATATTTTATACCCGCCGTTGGGGATACAACCCTATTTACCACTAAGTATATTTTGTATATTTTTAGCTATATCTTCTCCCAATATAAGTACTCCATTCTCTCTCGTATGTATTCCATCTACCAAATACATCCCCACATTGTCCCCATTAATGGGACCCTCACTATACAAATCATAGTACTCAACCTGCTCGGCTAAACTAAGTTTTTCAAGAGCTTTAATATACTCGGGTAGTGTTCTTCCGCCCGGGGTATATGGTTCTTTGCCACCTTTATTAATTCCTATCATGTATGGTGACATCACAATTATTGATGCCTGCGGATATGCCTTTTTAAGGGATTCGATTCCGTAATGCATTGAACCGACAAATGTGTCATCGGCAGTGAACACTACATTAGCACCACCTTCATCCGCTCCGGAATTTTCCGTTCCGGCAGGCACCTCAGCTATATCATCCTCCGTAATCGGCACACTACTGAAGTAATCGTTCATGCCGTAGAGGATTACGAAGACAACATCATCGCCCTCTTTGTAATCAGCCGCGAACCTCTTAGCCTCGCGCCGATATCTCGATTCAAAGTCCATTGCTGACTTCATCGCGGTAGCATTAGCTATTCCCGTGAACCCATATTTGTCTATGGCCGAGGCGTAAGTGCCGCTGATAGCGAAGTTGTAGCACTCGGCGCCTGTCATGCGTTTGACCACACCGGAGATGCTGGCGGAGTCGAGCTTTACGTAGTCAAACAGGCTGTCGCCCATAAAGACTATCTTCTTGCCCGACAGGTCGCAGACGTTGTAGTCGCCGTTCTTTTCCTTGCGGATGTATTTGTCGATAACGCCTTTCTTTTGCTTAAGTTCGGGCGCGTTAACTTCGTATTCTTCGTATGCGTACAGATAAAGGTACGCGGTAGCCATTACTTCATCAGTGAATCGCTCGGGAGACTCATAATTGTAGTCATTGGCCACGAGCCACTCTTGGTCGCCAAGATATCGGACGACTACGTTCGGGCACCAGTGCAGGTACATGAGGAACACGTACCAGCGGTCCATCACCTCATTATACTCTTCGGCAGGAAGCGTTGCCCAGTACGATACAGGGCGAGCCGGAAGGAACAGTTCGAAAGACACCTTCGGGTTATCGTTGAAAAGCTGCAATATCTCGCTATGAATGTATTCTTCAAACGGTCGAGGATTCTCGTCGTAAAATACTGCTTCCTTGTAGTTATTCTCCAGAATGTACGGATCGATGTTGATATAAACGTGGCTGAGCTCGTTGCCGGAGTCTGTGATATATCCCAGATACTCCCTAAGCTCCATCGGAGTCTTGTACTCGTACTGCGGATAAATTATTGAATATCCGAATAAGTTCGGGTATGTGTTTTCATCCAGCGCGTCTATATTCCACATACTCACATGCACTGAACCGTATCGTTCGCTGACACATCTCGCATAATCGGCCTCCCTCTTCTCGACGTCCATGCATCTTAATGCAAACTTTTCGTCGGCAAAAGAAGAAAACTTCTGAAGCCTCGCATCGTAGGCTTCGTTGTAATTTATCGTTTCTTTTAACGCTGCTTCATGTCGCTCATCTGCCCGTAGCTTCTGGTTGATGAGTACTATTGCAACCACGATAATCAGCACTGCCAGAAAAGCCGAGGCAGATTTGATTATCCTAGAACTGCTCTTATCCATTTTAGTTCGTAACGCTTTCCCTATACTTATATGTCGTAACTATCTCGCTGACCGCTTTCTTAACCTGCTCGGGATGCTCTTCGCTGATTTCCTTAAGCTCGCCGAGCTTGCTCATGAACTCGTCTTTATTGAATTCTATGGGCTTTCCGATGTGAATGAGGGCGTTGGCGGTGTCCTTAAGACCCTCCTCGTCCATCAAAAGTTCTTCGTACATTTTCTCACCCGGACGCAATCCTGTAAAGACAATTTCTATATCCTCGCCGACCCTGAAGCCTGAGAGCTTAATCAGGTTCTCCGCAAGGTCAAGTATCCTCACGGGTTCACCCATATCAAGCACGAAAATCTCGCCGCCTTTAGCGTAAGCCCCTGCCTGCAAAATAAGGGATACCGCCTCCGGAATAGTCATGAAATATCTGATAATGTTAGGATCTGTAACCGTTACGGGACCGCCTGCCATAATCTGCTTCTTGAAAAGTGGAATTACGGAGCCGTTGGAGCCGAGCACGTTACCGAATCGAACAGCCACGAAATCGGTCTTGGACTGCTCGTTCATCATCTGAACTACCATCTCACACATACGCTTGGATGCGCCCATGATGTTGGTAGGGTTAACTGCCTTATCGGTGGATACTAGCACGAACTTCTTAACACCGTACTTGTCTGCTGCCTTGGCAGTCTTATAAGTACCGAATACGTTGTTCTTAATAGCCTCACCCGGGCTGTCTTCCATGAGCGGTACATGCTTGTGCGCAGCCGCATGGTACACGATATCGGGTCTGTATTCGTCAAATATCTGGTCTATACGTTCTTCATTACGAACTGAAGCAATCAGCACTACAAGGTCAAGCTTAGGAAACTTGCTCTTAAGCTCCTGCTGAATGTCGTAAGCGTTATTTTCATAGATATCTACGATAATAAGACGCTTCGGATTATGAGCAGCAAGCTGTCTGCAGAGCTCGCTTCCGATAGAGCCACCACCACCGGTTACAAGAACGGTCTTGCCCTCGATGTAACCAATTATCTCGTCTACATTAATCTTAACAGGCTCGCGACCGAGAAGGTCTTCAATCTCGACCTCGCGAAGCTGTGAGATACTGACATCGCCGTTGATAAGCTGATAGATACCGGGCACCATCTGGATGGTACATCCGGTTTCCTTACATACCTCAACAATCTTTTTAATCTCGCTTCTCGGAGCACTGGGAATGGCTATAATAATTTCATCAATATCATAAGTCTGTACCGCTTCGGGTATGGCCTCTCTGCCGCCCACAATCGGTATGCCGCGCATTGATTTGCCCTGACAGCCTTTATTGTCATCGATAAGACAGCATACGTGCATGGTAAGGTAGGAACTGACTTCTATTTCTTTCAAAATAGAGTTACCTGCCGAGCCCGCGCCCACAATCATGATATTCTTACGATTATCACCAAATCGAAGCGATAGCTGCCTCGATCTGAGGATTCTCAGAAATCTATACGAGAAACGTATTCCCGCCGCGCCGATACCAAGAATGGTAACGTAGAAGAGATAGTAACTCCTCGGCACCTTCACGCCGAATCCAAGGAACACCGCAAGTTGCAGTATGCCCTCAAGCACTACCGCAATCGCCACCTTAATAAGCTCATTGGCGCTCGCATATCTCCACACGCTCTGGTACAACTTGCACAGCCAGAAAATCACCAGTGTCGACACTATATCAAAGGGCAGCATGTGCACAGCATTTGACAAGAAATTCTTGTCAATCGTTTGGAATGAAAAGTCAAATCTCATCCACAACGCGCACACCGCCGCAAATGCCACAATAAACACATCCGCCACAGCTAACGCTATCGCTCTCTCAACCCACTTTCGATCTTTAGAAAAATAGACTGTCCTGTTAAATACTCTCTTCTTCATAAAATCCCCTAAATATGTTTAATCCACGCATGTAGCTTTCTGATACCCTTAGGTGCCACAGCAAACAGCGTAAGATAGATTTTATTCTTAAACGTCAGATACTCATTACCCAGCATCGCGCCGAAATGCTTCCTGACATAAGCCACACACTCCGGGTACCCTGCATAGTCCTTGCGCATAAGCGCAATCGGTATATGAAGCAGATACTCAAGCCTCTGGAACAGCGCGAATCGAAGCGCCACCGGCTTAAGCTCCGGCATATCCGCCGCGACAATTGATTCTACCAAATCTGCATTATCTACGCAATCTTGGAACACTCGCGAGAAATCGTTCTTATCCTTCTTACGCGAATTGCTGCCCTCGCGGTAGAACACATGGTACTTGTACCCCGGAAGGCTCACGACACCGTCGCAATCCTTAAGCATCTGAATCAACAGGTGAAAGTCCTCGTTAAGCTTTCCCTCGGGAAATCCGCGCCCCTCGAACAGTCTCGCCGCCGTAACCTTCGTACAGAATGAGCAATCGCCCACATGCATTATCAGGCTCTTAAAGAACTCGCGACTGTCTATAAACGTCTCTGTCGCAGGAGGCGTACATATATCAGGCATCACGTTGCCGTTAACATCAATCTCATTGCGCCCTATCTGCACAATCGCCGGCACCACCGACCCAAAGCTCTTCGCCCTTTCAACAGGCTCCATAAGCTTCTCTAGGAAGTCCGGCTCCACATAATCATCGCTGTCGACAAAAGAATAATACTCTCCACCCGCAATCGCTATCGCCGCATTTCTCGCACTCGACGACCCGCCGTTAGGCTTGTGAATCACCTTGACGCGCGCATCCGCCACCGCATACTTATCGGCAATCGCACCGCTTCCGTCAGTCGATCCATCGTCCGAAAGAATCAGCTCAAAATTCGTGTACGTCTGATTCAATATCGAAGTTATGCACTTGTCCAAGCAGTCCTCGATATTGTAAATCGGAACTATAACACTGACAAAAGTACTCATGCCTTACTGAGTGGTCCTTCCTTGTATCTGCCCATGTCATGCTCAGGGTCGCATATGAACTCATACAGTCGCTTAGCCGCCACTGACGGGTTCCACATACCCTTAACCGTTTCATAGGCCTTCTCGCCCATCTTGAAGCGTCCCTCGCGGTCTCCCGCAACTCGCTCTATCAACCGGCACAGTCCGTCTATATCCCGTGCCTTATATAAGAATCCGTTCACACCGTCCTCAATCATGTACGGTGCCGCGCCCATCTCGTATGTCCCGACAGTCACGCATCCGGAATTCATCGCCTCATTAATCACCGCGCCCCAGCCTTCGCCTCTGTCCGAAGTACTCACGAACACATCGGCCCGACGCATATACTCTCTGACCTCCGCCGGCGTCTTACTTCCGGCCAAAGAAACCATCTCGCCAAGCCCCAGCTTCCGAGCCAGCCCGACGCAGTCCTCATACAGCTTGCCGCCGTTACCCACAACAGTAACCTTGGCATTAACTCCGGAAGCCTTAAGCCCCGAGCACATAAGCATCATCCTCTCAGGATGTTTAAAATCCACGAACCTTCCCGCCCATAGAATATTCAGGCAATCATTGCCGCGCCTTAACTCATGCACATCACTGTACTCCACAAACTCAGGAAAATACCCAAACTTAAGCATCTTCCCGGGATAAGCATGAATCAGCTTAAAATCTCCCGCCACATGCGCACCAGCACACAGCAGATACACAGGACCCTTTCGATATTTCACATGGTCCTGATACTTACGCCTAAGTCCACGCGGCGACACAAACTTCCATCGACCGCTCTTATAAATGCTCTCCGAATACCTGACAGTAAACTTCCCGGCATCAAGCCTCGGCTTAATAACACTCTCATCCTCGCAACCGCCGAATATAACGCAGTCGCTGCTCATCAGAAGCTCATCACACGCCGCCTTATCCTCATAATAAAGCTTCACATAAGGCTTATTCACAGCCCCCGCATCCCAGCCCATCTTAACGCGTTCCTCTTCCATAGGCTCGGTCTGCACGAACGTGTACTCACCGTCTGTGAGCCTATACAGCTCCTCCGACAGCGGTATCTGGTGATGATTTATGTAATTAGACACAAATACTATTCGCATCCCGTAATCTCTCTGTATATCTCGATAAGTCTCTTGTAATTCACATCAGGATTGTGTGTAATATGCGCATGCATCGACGCCTTCTCGGAGCACTCAATCATAAGCGCATCACTCGAAAACATCTTATCAACCGCTTCCGCCAGTCCCTTAACATCTCCCCCGGCAAAAGAAAGCCCGTCCACATCAGCCTTAAATATTCCGCTGATGCCGCCCACATTCGAAGCTATGCAAGGCACTCCAAGCAACATAGCCTCGCCCAGCGAATTTGGCGAATTCTCAATGGACGACGGACACACAAAAACGTTAGCCTTAAGCATCCGCTCCTTCATCTCACCCGCCGTGATATTGCCCGTGAACTCCACAATATCTTCCAGACCGTACTTCTTAATAAGCTCAAGCAGATACTTGCCGTAAGAACTAATCTTAATCTTTTCCTTGAGCGTCTTGTGACCCGTAATCTTATCACCGGCCACGTAAATCTTTAAGTCCGCATACTTATCCTTAAGCAGTCCTGCTGCCTTAAGCATCGTATGAAGCCCCTTAAGCGGGTAATTGCCCTGGCTTAAGAAAATCGAATGCGTCTCGCACTCATCTATATTCCATGCACCCTCGTAGAACTCGCTTCTCAAAGTTTCGTTCATGAAATGGTACTTGGTCTCGGGATTGATATTGGTAGTATAGTTAAGGTCAAAAGGCGTCCTGCCGGTAACATTGCCCGCTATCTTAAGCGCCTCGACTTCATTGACTGCTCTTAACTCAAACTTTTTCTTTTGTTTCTTTAAGCTGTCGTGTCTTACAAAATCCCTGAATGTGACTCTGTCGACTACTCGCTTCGGAACACCGTCAAGGTAATGAGCAGCGCATTCCGCAACCACTCCCTGAATTCCCACCATCACTTTCGAAGCGCGATGCCTCATGCACTTACACATCGCCAGCGTATGCGGGTACTCGGTACCGAAGATGTGCACCATATCGGGCTTGAACTCATCCAGTATCATCTGAAGTCTACCCTCAATCGCCGCATCATACACCTCGGGATTGACCGTATCTTCATAGAACCCGAAGTACTTAATACCGTCCTTGTCAAAAGAACGCCCATCGAGATCCGCGGGTACCGGGAAAGCGATGCCCAGTTCGAACTCGTGATTGGACTTCACAACATCACAAATACCCGAAAGCCATCCTTCTTTGTTCGAGGCCTTCAGGTGAAGTGTTTCTGCCGCTGACGGAAGTAATATGTTGCACAGCCACAAAACTCTCATCCGTACAATTTCCCTTTTAGTTTTTGATAAAGCTTGGCGGTCTTAGGGTTGTGCGCAAGCGCGCCGCGAAGCTTATGGAGCGTCAGTATCAATGTCGCTCTGTATATAAACCTGTTGCCGAGCGGAATGTTACTCCTTACGGCACGGTTATACTCTTTCTTGTCTAACTTCTTATTCTCTTTGGCTTCCGAAACTCCGCGACCCTCGTAGAAATTCACGGGAAGATCCGCATAGATAAACTTTCTATGAGCCTTGAAGTAAGAATAAGCAAAATGCTCGAAGTCCGCGCGAATCTTGTAAGAAGTATCGAAACCTCTCTCTGTAAGCACATCCTTCGAATAGAAAATCGCCTGGTGATTAGGAATATTGCGATAGCACACCGAACCCGTAATCTTGGACGGAGCTTTCGAAAGCGAATCCCACGCCACAAAGTACGTATCGCCGTACACAATCGCGCCCGATTCAGGCAAATCCAGGCGGGCAACCCTCTCAAGCACATCGCCCGAGTAGAATTTATCTCCCGCATTAAGGAACAACACATAATCGCCGGTCGCATACTTAACCGCTTCGTTCATGGCATCGTAAATGCCCTTGTCCGGCGTCTCTACAACTTTAACAAAAGGCGAGTTCAAATCCTTGACCTTGGATAAGGATTCGTCGGTGGAACCGCCGTCTTTGACTATAATCTCAAAATCCTTGTAAGTCTGCTTGAGGATATTTTCCACAGTCTCAAGCAGTTTCGGCCCCGAATTGAGGCTGACCGTAATGATCGAAAACTTCATGGAAATCTCCGTATTATTCTTTCTCCTCAGCGGCGCTGTTCTTAAGAGCCGTCACCTGCTCATCTCCCACACCTTCAGTCGCATCGGGTGTAAAAAGAACACGTATCGTTAAGAACATAAGCTTAATATCAAGCCACACGCTGTAGTTCTCAATGTATGTAAGGTCAAGCTTAAGCTTGTCGTAAGGTGTCGTATTGTACTTACCATACACCTGAGCATATCCCGCAAGTCCGGCCTTAACCTTCATTCTGAAAGCAAACTCCGGCATTGACTCAAGATACTGCTTGATAATCTCGGGACGCTCCGGGCGTGGACCTATGAAGGACATGTCACCCTTAAGTATGTTAAAGAGCTGCGGAAGCTCATCGAGTCTGCACTTTCTGATGAACTTACCGACGGGCGTAATACGATTGTCGTTTTCTTTGGCTAATCTTGCGACACCGTCTTTCTCGGCATCTTCGCGCATGCTTCGGAACTTAAGGATCTTAAACTCGCGCGCATCCTCGGTGCATCTTACCTGCTTGTACAGGATATGTCCGCCATCGTAGAACTTAACGGCAATAGCCGTAATAATCATAAACGGTGAGGTCAATATAACAAGTATCAAAGAACAGATTATATCAATCAATCTCTTCATGAATCTCTGCTCGATTCTGAGCGAGTATTCTCTGTTGAGAAGAATAGGCGTATCAAAAATGTGGAGCTGCTCGGCGCCCGAAAGTATTACATCACTGATCTTGGGCATGATGTAAACGCGGATGCTCTTGCCGTAGCAGAACTTCAAAATGTTATTACGCTCGATTGCTGGAATATCCCAGATTACAACTCCGTCATATCTCTCTTCAGCCTCGGCACAAATCTTGTCAACGCCCTCGCTGACATTCATGGTCTTGCTGATAATATATTTATCTTTTCTGGACTCAAACTTACTCACTATCTCGTCGATAGGTCTGTCCCCGTGCACCAAAAGAAGCTTTCTCGCGGGGAATATGTGCGGATAGAGCCATGAAGCAAAAACAATCCACACAGCGCCCACAACCATCTGCTCAACCACCATTCTTAAGTAGTTCCAGGGATACATGATCTGGAAACTCATAAGACATATCTGGATATACATGATTGCAGCGGCGAATATCGTGCTGATAACCGACGAAATCGCAACCTCGGCCGCCTTCAGTCTTCCGACCTTCATAGCGCCGTACATCGTAGAAAACATATACAGCAAAAGCGCATATATGCAGATTATAGCCACGTGACCTTTACTCCAGAAAGGGAGTTTCCTCATAATCTCCGGCGCATAGTATATGTAATAAAAGTGTGAAAATAACCACACCTGAAGTCCCAATCCTATACCTGCAAGTATAAGCTGTATTACACGTTTAAAGGATTCAAGTTTCTTCATTCATCCTCCTGATAAACCCCATCATGTCATTGTAACATATTTCGTACCTGTTTGTCGCTATATTCTTCTCGCCACCGCCTTGAAGGCCCACACCACAAAGTGCGCCGCGCTTGATATTACCGACAATCCCGCAGCCTTACGGTACAAATTCCAAATACGTCTCAAAGCCTCAATCTTGTTGGAAGATAGGGTTCCCGCGCTTCTTCTGTACTTCACAAGATTCTTATCAAGCCCGTAACCCGTGTGTCCTGCGCGAAGTATCTGCCACCAGGTCGCCGTATCCTCGCTCTTAATATTGGGCATCTTAATCAATTCGTCTGCCACCTTCTCACGGTCGATTAACACCGTGGAAGTAAAAATCGTTGTATTCGAAAGCGCCTGCTTGTAAGTAATGGTCTCGGGCACTCTCACAACCTTACCCGTTCCCACGCACTTTTCATCCGCAAATTCATAGCTTGTAAAAACAAAGCCCGCATCCTTCTCCTCCATGAACTTAAGGGTATCCTCAAGCTTCGTAGGCTCCCACTTATCGTCAGCATCGAGAAAGGCTATATATCTGCCCTTAGCCTCAGACAATCCGCGGTTTCGCGCCGCATAAGCCCCGGCGTTCTGTTCCTGCCTGATTACACGTACTCGCGAATCGTTAATGGCCTCAGCCGCCGCCAGGCTCCTGTCCGTGGAGCAATCGTCCACAAGAAGAAGTTCAAAGTCCTTGTACGTCTGGTTGATCACCGACTGAACCGTTTCCCATATGAACTTTTCGGCATTGTAAAGCGGCACAATAATACTTACCATCGTCGTCTCCGAATCTATTCTGCTTTGTAATCCTTAAGCAAAGTCACTTTATAACCGTTGCCGTCGGGAAGCACCATATAATAAGCTCCCGCCTCGAGTGCCTTCTGCACTACGTATTTCTCGTCATACTTGGTCACATACACGTATCGGCCGATTGCGATGTTGTTAAGAGTATGTCTGTACTCCTGAGCCATCTCCTCGCCCGCCTCGTAATCGAGGCCCGCCATATACGGATTATTGTCATCGCGACCCACAAGAACAACGCTGTTTCCGTCTATCCTGCGCGCAATCTCCATGAACGCTTCCGGCGCCCACACAATCTTGCCGGGTTTAAGGTCTGCAAGCGTCGCTCTAACCGATTCTTCGGCCTGTTTCTGCTCGCTTCTCGTCACTGCATCGTTGTAAGGCTGGAAGTTTACCGTTGCCAGTATCACCACCGCTATGCCCACAGAGTACCATACGTGACCGTGTTTTTCTTTGGCGAAATTCTTAAGAGTTTCTGACATGTATGCCACAAACACTCCGGGGAGCCAAAGAACCTGCCACTTCACCCGCTGTTTCTTAATCGCAGTCAGCAATAACGCTGCCACAACAGCCACCACGTAAACCGCCGCAATCTTGCCCGCGGTATTGATCGCTCTCACATTCTTAATCGGGCTCATCAGCGCAAAGAATATTCTGTCTATCCTTACAAGCGGCGCATTGACCGCCATTGCAACAATCGCCCACACATATTTCTTATTAAGCAGTAAAAGCACTGCTGCCGGAATCACAACACCATACGCCACCGCATAACCGCAGTACCCCTCGCGAAGCATCGGATAGCCCACAGTTACCGGCACGCCGAAGCTCGGCAGATACGTTCCCGCCATCAGTACCAGCATATATACAATCATGAAATATGACCGGTCCGCCACCTCAAGCTTCTTGCCAATCGCATACACAATCGAAAGGTTCAATACGAACACAATCGCAGGTATCAAGAGTCCCGCCGACACCGCCATCGGCACATCAAAGAAATCCGCCAGCGTAATATACAAAAGCGGCATCACATAAATCTTGTTAAAAATCGGAAGCCCCTGCTCGATAAGCTTACCCGTCATCGCCGAGTACTCATATATGCTTCCCTTGGCAAGCGACGTCGACACAATCTCCCAGGTATCGTCATTCACGTACGACGGTGCCAGATAGAAATACGAATATATAAACAGCATCGCTGCCGGCACAAGAAAGTACAGCATATGCGCATTAAGCTTAGGCTTTGTAAATCCGGGGCGCTTAATAAGCATTAATATAGCCCCGACCGCCGCCATTCCGACTATCGTACCGACCGCTATCCACTCAAACGTCTGCATGTTAAGATCCAGCTTAAGCATTGCCAGCGTCTCAATAAAAAGCATCGCAAAAAGAGAAAGAAAACCCACGAGATACCCTTTAAGGCATCCCACGTTTCTTTCTCTGAATCTGCACGATATTCCGACACCGAACAAAAACGGTGCCAACACTATCAACAAAATTCCGACTATCGCCATCGGCATAATCCTTTACAGTCTTGCTGTATCCACGTTGTCGCGAAACCACTCGTAAGCAAGCTTAACGCCTTCTTCAAGCTCCACTTTGTGAGTCCAGCCAAGGTTATGAAGTTTGGTTACATCCGTAAGCTTTCTGGGAGTTCCGTCAGGCATCGCGCTGTTCCATACGATTTCGCCTTCGTATCCCACAGTTTTTTTAACTGTCTCGGCAAGCTCCTTAATGGTAACTTCCTTGCCGGTACCGATATTTACATGCTGCTCGCCACTGTAATTCTCAAGCAAGAATACACAGGCATCAGCCATATCATCAACATATAAGAACTCTCTGAGTGGCGAACCTGTTCCCCAAAGTTCAACGCTCTTAGCCCCGTTAACCTTCGCATCATGGAACTTTCTGATCATCGCAGGCATAACATGTGAGCCCGCAAGGTCATAATTGTCATGAGGTCCGTAAAGATTGGTAGGCATGCAGCTGATGAAATCATCGCCATACTGACGCTTATAGAACTTACACATCTCAAGTCCCGAAATCTTGGCAATCGCATAAGCTTCATTGGTCACTTCAAGGGGACCTGTAAGAAGCGCATCCTCTGGAATAGGCTGAGGAGCCATCTTGGGATAAATACATGTAGATCCCAGAAAAAGAAGCTTCTTCACCTTATTCACGTGTGCCGCATTGATTACGTTACACTGAATCTGCATGTTCTCGTAAGCAAACTCTGCGGGAGTGGTGTTATTGGCATTAATACCGCCGACCTTGGCAGCCGCAAGTACGACTACATCGGGCTTTTCTTTCTCAAAGAAATCATAAACTGCAGCCTGATTGGTAAGATCCAACTCCTTGTGAGTTCTCTTAACTATATTGGTATAGCCTTTGGACTCGAGATTTCTTACGATGGCGCTTCCCACCAGTCCTCTGTGTCCGGCTACGTAAATCTTGTCTGTCTTGTTCATTATCTGACACCGGCTTTCTTTAAATCTGAATCTACCATCATCTCTACGAGACCGTCGAAGCTTACATCGCGCTTCCAGCCGAGAGTCTGCTCAGCCTTGGTGCAGTCGCCCCAGAGGAACTCAACCTCAGCGGGTCTGAAGAATACGGGGTTAACATCAACCATGAGCTTGCCTGTCTTAACATCGTAAGCCTTCTCGTCTACGCCTGTGCCTTCGAATCTTAATTCAACGCCTGCTTTGGCAAAAGCAATCTGTACGAATTCTCTTACGGTATGGGTCTCATTGGTGGCAAGCACGTAATCGCCGGGCTTGTCCTGCTGAAGCATCATCCACATACCCTTAACATAATCGCCCGCAAAGCCCCAGTCACGCTTGGCATCCATGTTACCGAGGGACAGCTTGTCCTGCTTACCTGCGAGAATGTCGGCAATCGCAAGCGTAATCTTTCTGGTAACAAAGTTCTCGCCTCGTCTGGGTGATTCGTGGTTAAAAAGAATACCGTTGCAAGCAAACATGTTGTAAGACTCTCTGTAGTTAACGGTAATCCAGTAAGAATAAAGCTTAGCCACGCCGTAAGGGCTCTTGGGGTAGAAAGGAGTCTTCTCGCTCTGAGGAGCGGTCTCCGGAAGTCCGCCGAAAAGTTCGGAAGTGGAAGCCTGATAGAACTTACACTTGGGATTGGCCATTCTGATTGCTTCAAGAATCTTAAGAGTAGCCACACCTGTAGCCTCAGCCGTATACTCGGGAATTTCAAAAGAAATACCTACGTGGGACTGAGCCGCAAGGTTGTATACCTCATCGGGAACAATCTTGTTCATGAGTGAAATAAGTCCCGAAGAGTCTGTCATGTCGGCATAGTGCATGAAAAGTTTCTTGCCGTTTATGGAATCATCATTCAAAAGATGGTCGATTCTCTCTGTATTGATAGTGGAGTGGCGACGCATAAGTCCGTGCACTTCATAGCCCTTCTCAAGCAGGAACTCTGCAAGATATGAGCCGTCCTGTCCGGTAATACCGGTAATAACCGCTTTCTTCATTAAAAATCTCCGTTCAAAAAAATAGCCTTGCGGGGCATAATCACCTCGCAAGGCTTATTATATCATACTATGCAAGTCCAATCTTTAAGAAAAACATAATTTGGCCAAAACCTACTTAAAGAGCCTGTTCATTGCCGAGAATATAGCATATACGGAAGCTCTGGTAATGTTGGAGCTTACGCCTACACCATAGGTTACGCTGCCGGTTTCAGCATCAAGAAGATGGATGTATGCCGCAGCCTTGGAGTTGGAACCTGCCTGCAATGCATGCTCTTCGTAGTCAAGGATCTTTATATCGACGCCGAGGTTCTGGATGATGCCGCGCTTAACCGCATCGATAGGACCATTGCCGGCTGCAGTGAAGCTCTTTCTCGTACCATGGTCGGTGAATTCGAGGGTAACTTCGGTATCGAATTCTTCCCTTCTTTCGCCCTGATTGTCGGTAACGCTCATCTTCTCGAAGTGATAAGGAGTATTGGTGGCAAGATACTCTCTGTCGAAAGCATCCATGATTTCCTCGGGAGATACTTCACCCTGTTTCTCGGAGATACTCTGGATAACGTTGGCAAATTCCTTGTGCATTCCTTTCGGAAGCTTGAAGCCGAAGTAGGTATCCATTACGAACGCTACGCCGCCCTTGCCGGACTGGGAGTTGATACGAACGATGGGCTCGTACTCTCTGCCGATGTCCGCGGGATCGATGGGAAGGTACGGAACCTCCCAGTACTCTCCGCCACGCTCGCGCATAGCCTTGATACCCTTGTTGATAGCATCCTGATGGGAGCCGGAAAAAGCAGTAAATACAAGCTTGCCCGCATAAGGATGACGAGGGTGGATAGGCATCTTAACGAGACGCTCATAAATCTCGATAATGTCGTTGATATGAGAAAGCTCAAGTTCGGGATTGATACCCTGCGAGAACATGTTGTAAGCTACGTTGAGGATATCTACGTTACCGGTTCTCTCGCCGTTACCGAAGAGGGTTCCCTCTACTCTGTCAGCTCCTGCAAGGAGTGCAAGCTCGGTGGCAGCAACGCCTGTGCCGCGGTCGTTGTGAGGGTGAACGCTTAATATTACGGATTCTCTGTCGGAGAAGTGCGTGTTGCACCACTCAATGATGTCTGCATATACGTTCGGGGTGGTCATCTCAACTGTCGAAGGAAGGTTGATGATTACCTTGTTGTCCTTGGATGCGCCCCATTCTTTTAACACTGCTTCACATACTTCGAGAGCGTACTCGGGTTCGGTGCCGGTGAAGGACTCGGGTGAGTACTCGAGTATAATCTTGCCGTCGAATTTAGCGGCACGTTCTTTGACCATTCTTGTGCCGTCGATGGCTATCTGTTTAATCTGATCCTTGGTCATGTGGAATACCACATCTCTCTGGAGCACGGAAGTTGAGTTGTATATGTGCACGATGGCGGATTTACAGCCCTGTATGGATTCAAAAGTTCTGTCGATGAGCTCTTCGCGGCACTGGGTAAGTACCTGGGGCTTTACGTCGTCGGGGATGAGCTTTCTCTCGATAAGCTCGCGTAAGAAGTCAAATTCAATCTGACTGGCTGCCGGGAAGCCGACTTCGATTTCCTTGAACCCCATCTTGACCATGTACTCAAAAAGCTCTATCTTCTCGCTTACTACCATCGGGTCTATTAGCGCCTGGTTACCGTCCCTTAGGTCGACGCTGCACCATATAGGCGCCTTTTCGATTTCTTTGTCAACCCATGTTCTCTCCGGATTTTTGAAGACCGGATTTCTGCGATAACGTTTGTAGTTAAGCATTTTCTTTCCTCCTGTGGATATATTGTTCAAGCGCCCGGGTGCGGCGCTTATATACACTGTAAAATTTTTCTGCTTTAATTTATTAAAGCAAGTATACAAAAGAATACCCCATTCCGCAAGGGAATGGGGTACCAAAATTCATATTATTCTCCAAGACCGCTTTCGACGACTTCAACAAGCTTCTCCAAAGCTTCATCCTCGTCTTCGCCCTCACAGACAAATACAATTTCGTCACCACATTTGACACAGGCGCCGAGTACGCTGAGTACACTCTTGGCGTTAGCTGTGTTATCCCCATAGGAAAAAGTGATAAGTGATTTAAACTGCATAGCTTCCTTGCATAGGATGCCTGCGGGTCTTAGGTGTAGCCCTGTAGGGTTTTTAATTGTAACTTTCTGACTTACCATTTAAACTGACCTCCGTATGGTAAATTAGGTCTTACCCCCAACCTTCTTAGCGTCTCAAACGTACTTTTGCGCAAAAGAAAAGTACCGCTCTCAACAAGATAACTATATCATCAAACTATTAACGAAACAAGTTAAAGTTTTATGAAAACTCTAGGGAAAACGTTTTATTACGCGACAAATTCGCATTCTGAAAATGTTGTCAGCAGACCTTTGTCCGGCCGGCCAAAACTTCTTTGTAATCCTCAAGATTTTTTTGAAGAAGTGCCGGGGTGTCGAGTCCGTAAGGACACTTCGAAGCGCAACTGTTGCAATGTATGCAATCCTCGATTTTCATCATCTTGGCCTGCATCTCGGGCGTAAGCTGAGCATCGCTGGGAGCACGTCTTAACATAAGGCTCATGCGCGCCATATTGTTAATCTCGATTCCCATCGGGCACGGCATACAGTAACCGCAGCCGCGGCAGAAATCTCCGCTTAGTTCTTTCTTGTCATGTTCGATAAGTGCCTCAATCTCGGGAGTCATGGTCGGCGGATTCTTAATGAAGGATAAGAACTCTTCAAGTTCCGTCATCTTCTGGATACCCCAGATAGGAAGCACATTGTCGTACTGTGCGGCAAAAGCATACGCAGCTCTTGCGTTATTGATAAGGCCTCCCGAAAGTGACTTCATGGCTATAAAGCCCATGCCGGCGTCCTTACACATCTTAACTATCTCGATGTCCTTGTCGGTTGCAAGGTAGCAGAAAGGAAACTGCAACGTCTCATAAAGTCCCGACTCGATAGCCTCACGCGCTACCGCAAGTCTGTGATTGGTAATACCGATATGGCGCACCTTACCCTGCGCTTTAGCCTCAAGCATAGCCTCATAAAGACCGGTTCCATCGCCGGGCCTGGGGCAGAATGCAGGGTTGTGGAACTGATAGATATCCACATAATCTGTCTTAAGGAGGCTAAGCGAAGTCTCGAGATCCTTCCAAAAGCCTTCCGCTGTCTGAGCGCCGGTCTTGGTTGCGATGTAAATCTTCTCACGCATGCCTTCGAAAGCCAGTCCCAGTTTCTTTTCACTGTCTGTATAGTATCTGGCGGTGTCAAAAAACGTCATGCCGCCTTCATAAGCTCTTCTTAAAATCTCAATGGCAACATCGTCCGTCACTCTCTGTACCGGGAGCGCACCGAACGCATTCTTGTTGGTTGTAATACCTGTCTTACCTAATGTTACGCAGTCCATCGCGTCCCTCCTTTATACCCTTCTTGAGTATCTTGTATGCCTGTTTCCAGGGGATATCCCTGCACATCACGCTTTTCTTAACATATACATATCTGAGTCCCATGGGCGCCGCCAGCGCTCCGTACAAATGCGCATACAGCACTCCGCGGTCAAAAAAATATTTCTCGTCATAGCCCTTGAACCACGTAGACTCGCCGCCTTCTCGCGGTTCTTCCTTGCCGATCAATACAGGTGTCCTGTACATCTTAATCCCGGCCTTGAGGCAATCTCTGATGAACAGACTGTCCTCACCGCAGGAATACTTGGCTCCGCCGCCGAACAGTTCAGAGAATCTCACTCCGCTTCGTACCAGCGCCTCGCGCCTCACCGCAATACTGTAAGCCGGATACCTTCCGCCGTTCCAGATATGCACGCGCTTGTAATCCGTGTTGAAATACGTCCTGCGCTCCGGACACACCTCTAAGTTAAAGAACAAAGCCTCTGCCTCGGGATGCGCCTCGAACTCCGCAAGCACTCGCTTCTCATATCCGTCCCCGTACACGATATCATCGTCCGCGAACAACACAATGTCGCCCTGCGCCGCATCTATCGCCCTGTTACGGCTCTTTCCGACACCCTTTTCGGCAAAAGAAAAAACACGCACACGTCCGCCGCCCGCCTTAATCTCCGCAGACTCTTCCCGTCCGCATTGATTAATCAGCACAGCATCCGTCGCAACGCGCATCTTTCTTATTAAGCTCTCAGGCTCGGCATTAACCGCCGATATCAGCAATTCAAGTTTCATTCTTTACAAATATCTTCCCAAACAGCATTTTGAAAAGTTTAAAAATCTGTATTCTGACAAAGTCTATAGCAAGGCCACATACGAATATAATCAGTGCTGCGAGCAACAATCCTCCCACGAACTGAAGCGTGGGCTTCCCGAGCGAATCGTAAATTCCGAGCCACTTCTGCCAGTTATATCGTAGCGACAAGTTCTCATGAACAAGGTACACGCCGAGTGCCATTGGTGACAGTGCACACACAACCTTGCCTACCTTCTCATTCATAGGCTTGGCACTGAGGAACGCCGCGAACATGCCGACCGCCGCCAGCAATACAAACAGGTGATTGTACTCCGTCGCAACCTTCCTGATGGTCTCCATATGACCGTACTTAGTATATACTCTGTTGATTGTACCTGTTTCCAAAAGAATAAGCACAACCTGAATCGCGTAACAAATCCAGCCCTTATAAGGCTTCGTGAAGAATCGAAGACCGTACCGCTTAATATACGCGCCTAGCAAGAATACCGTCAGGAACCAAAGCAGATTATATCCGAACTCATCCTCCTCGAATCTGAAAGGCAGACAACTCTTAAAACCGCACTCAAATATCAGGAGCAGGTTAAGCGCAATTCTGAACTGCTTTTGCGATATGTTCTTAACACCGGCCTGAATAATAGGCAGCATAATGTAGATGAATACATACGCCGTAAGGAACCAGAACAGATTCATATGCACCGGAAACACCGTATGCAAAAGAAAATACGTATTAATCTCCTCATGTATATCCACGCCGAGAAGCATGCACACGAGGAAGGTTCCGAGAGAATAGAAAATCATCTCCGCCAGAAGTTCAACGAGTCTTCCCAGCTTAAATTTCGAGTCAATAAGAAAGTATCCCGAAATCAATATGAATACATTGACCGCGCACAGGGACATAGCTTCCAATATCCAGGCAATAATGCAGTTTCCGTTAATTCCCACATCGGCATTGTTAAGCAGATTGCTCTTGCCGATTGCATGAAGCATGACTACCATAAACATGGAGAGCAGCCTCAAAAGTTCCATATTTGCGTTTCTTTTTTTAACAGTCTTTTCGCTCATAATTCGTGTTTAATCTTATCCTTGACATCAATGTCGGTTCCTACCTGAACCTCCATTACCTTCAGTAACGTTGTTGCCTTAATGGTGTGCTTGCATCCTTTCGGAAGGAATATCGTGTCACCGATACCCACCTCTCGATTCTTGCCGTCTACAATCGCAACACCTTCACCCTCGATAACCGTCCAGATTTCGTCACGACGCTCGTGGCTGTGATAGTTCATGGAATGTCCCGGCATGAGTGTCACTTTAACCGTCATTCCCGCATCTTCTATATCAAGAACCCTGTAACTGCCCCAGGATTTCTCGGCATACATAACGGGTCCTTCAATCTTATCTACATAGGGCTTCATGTAGCTCGACTGATTCTTGTCGGCAACAATAATACCGTCGGCGCTGGCCGCCACCACCACATTCTTCAGTCCCATGGCAAGAATCGGCACGTCAATCTCGTTGATTACATGTGTGTTCTCGCAAGTGTCGTCGAAATGAACGTTGCCCACAGAATGCTCTTCCATAACATCCGTAAGCGTCTTCCAGGTTCCCACGTCCATCCAGTCGCCGTCAAAAGAAATCACCCTGATGTTCTGTTCTTTCTCCACAACTGCGTAGTCTATGCTGATCTTCGTAAGGCTGTCGTATCTCGCCTTTAAGTCCGTAAAGTCTTTGTAATCGATGAATTCGTGAGTCTTGCCGATCATGTAGCCGAGCTTGAAGCCGAATACGCCGCCGTTCCAAAGCGCGTTCTTTTGCAGAAGTGCCTTGGCGCCCTCCAAATCAGGCTTCTCCTTAAACGACTCAACGGTGCCGTCCTCGCGGGGTACGATGTAGCCGTACTTCTCGCTGGGATATGTGGGCTTGATGCCCATAAGTGTAATGTTGGCGCCGTTTTCTTTTACCGCCTCGCCGATGCGACGAATCGCCTCGAAGTAATCGTCTTCCACATAAGGGTCGACGGGGCATACCACAACTGCTTCCTCTTCATCGATGTTCTTCACATATTTAAGAAACGCCGCAGCAAGCGCTATTGCGGGGAAAGTATCTCTTCTCGCAGGCTCCACGCATATCTCCACGGATTCTCCAAGCTGATTCATGAGGCTCGAAGCTTGGGACTTACCGGTAGCGACAGTAATGTCGGCATCGGGAATAACCCTTTTGATTCCGTTGTACATGCGCTGCACCATAGACTCATGGCCGCCGTCTTCGGTCTTAAAAAACTTTATAAATTGTTTTGATCTGACGTCGTTGGAAAGAGGCCAAAGTCTCTTACCCGAACCGCCGGATAATAAAATAATCTGCAATTAAACAGCCCTCCGGACCTTATTTAATATTTACAATTCCGATATTATTCATGAAGCAGGGTGCGAAGATGTGCTCTATCGCATTCTTGCTGACCTTTCCTTCCCACTCGGCATGAAGGTGTCCCGCAAATACAGCCACAACCGGCGAATCTTCCGCATAAATCATGTCGATAAAAGCAGCGGTAGAAGCGTTGGGTTCTTTCTCTCCGCCACGACCGATGTAGAGGTGTCTGCCACCACGTACTTCCTCGGATCGCGCCTGAAGTTCAGTTCCTTCATCCTGCCCAATCGGTATGTGCATTACCACAATAACAGGCTTGCCTCTGCCCATTACCTCTTTAATCTGTTCGAGAGTCTCTTCCGTAATGTCATTCTGACTGTAATTGACTCCCATAAGTATTATTTCTTCAAGCTCGGCCACAATCAGCGCACTGTTGTCGCTTATGGATGCCTGTCGTTCCATGGACTTAACCCAGTCATTGGCCGGCTGCCAATAATTCTCTATATCATGATCGGCTCTTACATAAAGAAGAGGCTTGTTAATCTTTTTAACACCATCTCTTAGTGCCGATGTTGTAGCTTCCGAATTGAAGTCGAGCATGTCTCCGACAAAAAGTACGTAGTCGGCTTCTTCTTTGTTAATCAGTGCCGGCAGCTTCTTCCAACGCTTCTCCGTCGTAAGACCGTCCGTCGTGAATTCCTGAACTCTGTTCGTCATGAATTCTTTTTGATCCGGCGCTATCTCGTCGTTGTTAATCTGAAGATGAAGGTCATTGACCACGATAAGCTTAATCGGTTTCTTAAGTCCTACCTCAAGATTTACCTCGTCAACGGTATATCCCGCATCACCGAAAGCTCCGTTTTCACAGTTCGCGCACCCACACATAAAGAGCAGGCACAAAAGCACCGCCGCAACCCTAATTTTTCTCACGGAAATTCTCCTTAACAAGTTCAAGCGTCACCGCCTCTACCTCTTCACCAGTCGGGAAGATTTTCTCGACACTTCTCTCAACCGCCTTATAGCCCATCTTCTCGTGCAAATGTACGCTGGCACCGTTATAGCTGATTACACGCGCCACCAGTTTGTTAAGCTTCAATTCATTGAAAGCATACCCGTCAAGAAGCCTGTACGCCTCCGTCGCATAGCCTTTTCCCTTTGGTAAAGCCTTGTCAAAGAACAAGCCCGACTCCATCGCCTTCTCCTCAGGGTTATAGTGCTGTAGATATACGACACCGATTATCCTGCCCGAAGCCTTTTCAGTCACGATAAAATAAAACACCTCGCCAGTCTCGCACTTATTCTTCACATAGTCTAAATGTTCCTCGGCTGTAATCTCCTTACGGTAAAAGAAATTGCCCCGCACATAGTCGGAATTGCGAATACTTAATACCGCTTCGGTGTCCTCTTCAGTTATCGGTTTCAATAAAAGGCGCTCTGATTCAAGTCTGAGCGCCTTATCAATAGGTTTCAAAAGATTCATTCCTGTCTCACGTTTATAACATTACCTGCTCAATAAGTGTAGCAAGTTTCTTGGCTTCTTCCTGGATAACTTCCTTGTCGTTGCCTTCAATCATAACACGTACCAAAGGCTCGGTTCCGCTGGGACGAATAAGGACTCTTCCCTTGCCCGCGAACTTAGCTGTAAGCTCCTTGATAGCGTCAGCAATCTCCGGATATTCCATGTAGGTTTCTTTCTTGTGGTTAGGAACATGAGCTCCTACCAAAGCCTGAGGAAGAACTTCACATACCTTAGCAAGCTCCGACAAAGGCTTGCCGGTCTCAACCATAACCTCTAAGAGATGAAGGGCGCTTAACAAACCGTCACCGGTGGTATTGTCATCAAGGAAAATAATGTGTCCCGACTGCTCGCCACCTAAATTAGCTCCGATTTCACGCATTCTTTCGAGAACGTATCTGTCGCCTACCTTGGTCTGCTCGATGTGGATATTGAGTCTCTCGCCCATCTGGAAAAATCCGAGGTTACTCATAACAGTAGCAACGATTGTATCCTTCTTAAGCCTGCCCTGACTCTTCATGTAGCTTCCGATGATGGCCATAATCTGGTCACCGTTGACTTCCTTACCGTTCTCATCGATGGCAAGAAGTCTGTCGGCATCACCGTCAAAAGCAAGGCCCACGTTAGCCTTCTCATATACAACACGTGCCATGAGCTCTTCCATATGAGTGGAACCGCAGTTGGCATTGATATTGGTACCGTCGGGTGAGTTGTGAATCGGTATTACGGTCGCGCCGAGTTCTTTGAGCGCTTCTACCGAAGTGTAGTAAGCGGCACCCTCAGCGGTATCCACAACAATTCTGAGCGAAGAAAGGTCTGAGCTGATAGCCTTAATAGAGTGATTGATGTACTCTTCTCTTGCATCGGCTCTGTATTTAACCTTACCTACGCCAGCACCTGTAGGGAACTTGACGCCCTGCATGTCGGACTTGATAAGTGCTTCAATCTCGTCTTCAAGTGCATCGGGAAGCTTATATCCGTTTCCGTCAAAGAACTTGATTCCGTTAAATTCAACCGGGTTGTGAGACGCGGAGATTACTACGCCGGCATCAACCTTATACTTCTTGGTAAGGTAAGCAATTGCGGGTGTAGGAAGTACTCCTACATATACGCAGTTAGCGCCTACCGAACATGCGCCTGCCATTAAAGCATTGGCAAGCATATCGCCAGAAATACGTGTATCACAGCCTACCATTATTGTAGGCTTGTGCTGATTTTCTTTGGAAAGTACGCATGCACCGGCCTGACCGAGTTTAAGCGCAAGATCCGGAGTGAGTTCCTCATTGGCTACGCCTCTTACTCCGTCAGTTCCAAACATTCTTCCCATTTATCTATTCCTCGTTCTTCTTAAGTCTTACCTGAATCGTAACTGCCTCGTCAGCGCGAATGCCCTCGGGCAATTCAGGATTAATGATACAATTGTAAACACCCTCATCAAACTCCGTGATGTTGTTCATCAATGCATAATCATCGAAGTCAATTGTACCTACTATATTCGAAACGTCAAGCTTTTCAAGATTCTGCTTGAGTCCTACTATCTTAATTTCCATCTTGTCGGAAGATCCAATCGTTTCAGCTTCAAATCCGAAAGGAACTCCCTTGAATACGATGTCCTTGGTATTAACGGTCACCATCATATCCGCATAAGGCTCTATGTACGCCTTAAGTGTAACCTTTCCGCTAAATGAACTGGTATCCGCTATACGTACTCCCTGCGGCAAATAATCCTGTATATCCACGATGGTTACAAGATCGTCTGTCTGACCGGTAATGTTAAGCTCGTCGCCCGGAATCTTAATTTCGGATACTACATCTATAACAGATTTCTCGCCGGCAATCGTCACAACTTCGGGAGTGCAATCCACTTCACCGGTAACACCGTATCCGTCAGCAGGGATACCGATGACGGAGTAGTAAATCGGAACCTTCTTGGTCGCGAGAATCTCAACGTCAACCTTGATGTTGGTTACGTTAAGTTCCAAGTTGTTAAGCGGTACGAGCTCGTCTTCTTCGTCGTAAAGTTCGATATCTGCCTGAGCCGAAATCATACCCGTGAATCCTGTTACAGGCACATCCGCATACGCTTTCTTGACACGCTCTACAATGGACTGAGGTCCGCTTATGCGCACCTGGTTCTGATAAGGTGTCTTATTACCTACGATATAGCCACTCTCAACCTCACCCGATGTGGTAATGATAATAGGCAGCTGGATGGTCTTTCTCTTCTCAATCTTTACACGCAGGAAGTCTGAAGAAGGTCTGATACTCTCGACCTTATCTGCGAACTTACTTACGGTACATTCTATCGGAACCGTAGTGCCGTCGCTTGACAGCTTATTCATATCAGCCGTCGCCACGATATTGTCCATCGATGAACCGAGTTCCTGAATAATAGTTCTCGGTGCCTTAACGGTTACAGTGGTGATAATCGCAGAGTTCTCCTCAACCTGAAGAGTATTGCCCTGTTCGGCGATAACATCTTCGTTAAGAATCTTAACGTGTACGTTTTTATAAGTCTGAGTAATGATAGGGTCGGTAATATTAACTACGATATACCACAAAAGAATGGCTACCACCAAAGCCACTATCTTAAGACCCAGATTCTCGGTTATTCGCTTTTTATTGAATTTTGCTTTGAAATTAGACTTAAAGGGGACTTTGATTGTCATACCTTTTTACCCCCCTTCACTTTAAAGAAGGCGTGCTTCTTCTCGGATTCAGGCTTGTCCTGTATCATCTCAAGTCTCTTGCGTAAGTGATCCGCGTCAACGTTTCGTACAAGCTCGCCTTCGTAAGCGACGCTGATACGACCTGTCTGCTCGGATACGATTATGGTAAGTGAGTCTGCAATTTCAGACATGCCGACACCTGCTCTGTGTCTGGTACCAAGCTCCTTACTAAGCGACGCATTGTCGGAAAGAGGAAGGTAACATGTCGCGGCCGCAACTCTGTCGCCTCTGATAATAACGGCACCGTCGTGAAGCGGTGTATTGTGTTCAAAAATATTTATAAGGAGCTGACTTGAAACAACAGCATCAACGGCGATACCGGTTCTCTCGATATCGCTTAAGACGTTATTCTGCTCCACTATAATGAGCGCACCGGTCTTAACCTTGGCCATCTCGGTGCAGGCTCTTATAATCTCATGTATGGTATTGTCCGAGAACTTTCCTCCTGAAGTGCTGTTACTCTCGAAATGAATCATGTTGGAGAAAAGATTGGAACGACCCAACTGCTCGAGCGCTTTACGAAGCTCGGGCTGGAATACCACTACGATGACCGTAGCGGCGATGGTAAAGAGTTTATTGGCAATCCAAAGGATGGTACTCATTTCAAAGATTTCGGCGAACAGTAAAAACACGCCTATAACAATGAGACCCTTCAAAAGGGCGTAGGCTTTTGTGTTCTTAATCCACAGAATAATCTCGTAAATGAGAAACGCAATTACAAGGATCTCGATAAAGTCGGTCCATGAAATCTGCGGCATGTTGAATTTTTCAAATGTGCTCTTAGCAAATTCAAAAAGATTTGCCATCCTTTAAATCTATCCTTCCCGACACAAAACTGTGCCATTTCTATTCCAAAGGAGTGCGCCTTTCGGGAGCTTGTCCCTGAGAGGTTCTTCTGGCCGCATTGGCTGCATGCGCTGCATTGGCTCTCACTGCGTTTCTGGCGCGGGATTCGCTTGCAGGCTCCTCGGCACGGGGTCTAACCGGCTTCTTAAATGAAGCGGGTCTTGCAGGCTTTAACAAAGAAGATTTCTTTTTCTCAACGGGCCTTGAAGGTGCCTTCTCCTTAATCTTAATGGTGTTCTTGGGAACAGCCTTGACATAGTAATAGTACTCGTCGTCTTCGAACTGAACCTTTTCCGTACGATTATAATCTAAGTCGAAACAGAAATACTGTAAGATTATATTAAGAATTATTGAAACTATAGCTCCGACAAATGCTCCGCCGATTGAAACGCCGCCGTGCAAAGCGCCGCTTACAACCGCAGTAACAAGGAAGCATGTAATAGCGCCGACACCGATAGCAATCTGCCAGCAATAAGGAATCGCCAATCTTCTGATGAGGTATACCACAAGAACAGTCACGGCAAAAGAAACCACGAACACGAACATAGCCTTGTTATTGAGAATACCGTCAACAAGTCCCTTGATGCCCGTAAGCTTGGCCGCATTGTCTCCGTCCTTGATGGAGAAAGAACCTATCTCGTCTTTATGTCCCGAAATGTAATGAAGAACGTGGTACACAATGGCACCGCATCCTACCGACACCATGGAAGAAGGTGTTCCCACAAGTCCCATGGATACAGGAATTACATAAGGAATCTTGAATGCAAAAGAAAGTGGTGTCAGAACAACCGCCACCGAATCCTTGGATGAAAATCTGAAGTACATAAGAAACATCACAAGGAACAAAGCAGCTACCAAAGCGGCACACTCAAGCGACAACGCCGATAAATGTACCAGAATGATAAGTGCCAGTATAACCAGTGTTAAGTTAAGAGGCAGGAAAGAACCCGCAAGTGCTACCACGAGCGTAATGGGGAAGCTTGCAATCTTACCTCTGAAACCTATCTGACCGTTAATACGAAGAAGTGCGAGAAACGTAAGCGCGAACTTAAGTATCGGCATTATAAATGCATCGTTTTTACCCACAAACCTCTTGATTTTTTCCTTTAATACCAATAAATCTCTCATAATATAAAACCGTTACTCCTGTTTATTCTCGCTTTCTTTGACCAGAAGCGAACCAAGCAGCTTTAAGTTGTTAAAATACTTCTTAAGCCCCTGCCTTGCCTTCGTATACTTGATGGTAAAGACTATGTACACAATCACGCTGTAAGTAATCACCGTGACAGCATAGTATTTAAGAGCCTTTGATGCAAACGCCCAAAGGTCCATCTTGAATACTTCCGTCAATAAATTTTCAAAATCATAATAAATATACACACCAAAAACTATCATATATGCGATGGTTGCACATATGACAGCCTTTAGAACCTGTACACCCACATAGTCACCGCGAAAATGCTTGGATGCGGAATCATATTCCTTTCCTTCATTCTCCTGGAATGAGGCCATGCGGGTCATCAGTTTAACTCGCTCTTCACTTAGCATAACTCACCTTAATTTGTTATATTCCCCCCGGAATACACTTAAGTTAATTAAGAAATCTCATACGGGGAGCGTCTTTTGTATCTTTCTTTTCTACCGGAGGCGGAGCTGTGGGAGTGATGGCTTTCTGGAAACCGTTGGCCATTTCATTCTTACACTTCTCACAGAATCTGCCGGAACGAATGGTAGTGCCACAGGATTCACACGTAAGCTGAACCATAGAATCTTCAGAAAACTGAAGGCGTTCTTCTCTCAACCACTGCTGAATCTGAGATACCTCAACATCACATTCTCTCGAAACTTCCTGAATACCGCATCCGCTATGTTCCGAAATGTAGGCTTTAACCTCCTTGAACTTCTCTTCAAGGGCTTCCCTGCACTGCGGGCACATTAACGGTCCCATTGCATAGTTAAAAAGTCTGCCGCATTTTCTACAATTACGTACGTTCATGTTAATCCTCCTGGTGTCAATTAATAAAAGTGACTGACTAACTGTTTCAGGTTCCCCCGCGGCTGATTGTTAAAAAGAACACTTCCTTAACTCCTGCGTCCTTTAACTCACGTGCAAGGGAATCGATTGTACTTCCTGTTGTAAAAATGTCATCGATTAGAACTATCCTCTTAAAGGATACAACATTTTCCCTGACAATAAAAGCCTTTTTCATATTAATCCCGCGGCCGTTCTTGCCCACAAGCTTCTGCGGTACGGTGTTTTTAAGTCTTGTAACAAGATAATCCGCTACAGGAATGCCTGAAACTTCGGAAATAGCATCAGCCAGTTCTTTAGCCTGATTATAACCTCTCTTAATTAACCGTTTTTTATGCAAAGGTACGGGCACCAGAGCATCCGGCTTAATCCACTCGAGCCAGTCCGCGGCCTCCCTCGCCATAAGGCGTCCGAAAGTCTTGCCATAGGCGGCCCTGTTCATGTACTTAAACCTGTAAATGCTGTCGCTTACGCTTGCGTAGGTATATATGCTTTTGCCTCCGTCAAAAGAAAAGTTCGATGCTTCACATTCGCCGCAAATCTTACCTTCTTCCTCCATCGGCCGGCCGCACTTCTCACAGAAGGGGCCTTTTATCGCTATTAACTTTTTAACACATTCGGGACAGACTCCCGTTTCATTAATGGGACGGGCCGTATCGCACAAGGGGCATCGGTCCGGATACAATAGATCTAGGATATTCATTCTGTAAACATTTCTATGATACGACATTTCAGCCCGGAATATCTTAAGTTTTCATGATTATTTTCTATCATTTCATGTACTATTCCGGGATTTCCGATCATTACGAGGCATTTCTTGGCTCTCGTGACGCCGGTATAAAGTAAATTTCTGTTCATAAGCTGCCTCGGCCCGGGAGCCACAGGCATAATAACTGCACCGTACTCGCTACCCTGAGACTTGTGCACGGTTATGGCGTATGCAAGTTCAAGCTCATCAAGGTTAGTGAAGTCGTAGGTAACCCGCTTATTGTCGTCGAATTCTACCGTAAGGCTCGAGTCCGACTCGTCAATCTCCACAATTCGGCCCATATCTCCGTTAAATATGCCTATGCCGGAATCTATGGGAATATTGTGCTTGCCGAGGACTTCCCAGTTCGCCTGATAGTTATTGCGAATCTGCATGACCTTGTCGCCTTCGCGGAAGATTTCCTCGCCGTAATAATGCTCCGCCTTGTTCTTGTCCGGCGGATTCAGTGCCTTCTGAAGGTAGCGGTTCAACATTATTACGCCAAGATTGCCCTTCCTGGTAGGCGTAAGCACCTGTATATCGAAGGGTTCCGCACCCACATATCCCGGGAGATTCTTGGTAATAAGCTCCACCATGTTAAGCATAATCTTCGAAGGGTCCGACCTCTCTATGAAAAAGAAATCTCTGCTGCCCTTCGGAGTCTCTATATCATCGCCGTTATTGATTCTGTGGGCGTTAACCACTATGTCGCCGCTTCCTTCCTGCCTGAATATGGTCTCAAGCCTCGTTACGGGGAAGCACTCGCTCTCAAGAAGGTCTCTTAACACCTGTCCGGGGCCGACGCTCGGCAACTGATGAGCGTCACCTACCATAACAAGTCTTGCTCCCGGCGGAATCGCCTTAAGGAGTGCTCTAAAAAGAAAGATGTCCACCATGGACATTTCATCCACGATTACCGCATCAACATCAAGAGGGTTGTCCTCATTACGTTCAAAGCCGGCGTCCTTGCCGTCTTCGTCGATTGTGCCGTTAAGCTCGAGAAGTCGGTGGATGGTCTTGGCTTCATAGCCGGTGGCCTCAGTCATTCTTTTGGCAGCTCTGCCGGTGGGCGCCGCGAGCGCTATGTCCATGCCCTCGGCATCGAAGTAACCGATGAGTGTCTTAATCGTAGTAGTCTTACCCGTACCGGGACCGCCGGTGATTATGGATACGCCGTTTGTTATCGCCTGCACGACTGCCTTGGTCTGAAGCGGGTCGAGGGCATAGCCTGCCTGCGTGGCTATATTCTCGACTTCTTTGGCAATTGATAAGTCATCTTCGTATTCGTCGCAGAAAACATCGCTGACCACGGATCTCAGAAGCCCCGCTACCGACTGCTCCACGTAGAAATTCGAGGGAGCGTACACGTCGGTGCCCTTGATTATCAGTTTTCTCTCTACCGTGAGATTGTCGATTTCGGGCTGCACTAAGTCTGCGGTAACGTCCAGGATTTTGGACGCCTCTTCTTCCAGAATATCCTTGGGAAGGTACATGTGTCCCTGACCGGTCGCAAGCACAAGTGTATAAAGAATACCGCTTTGGATACGGTAATTACTGTCGCTCTTAACGCCCAATCTGGCAGCGATTTCATCAGCAGTTTTAAAGCCTATACCCGGGATGTCCTCGGCGAGTTTGTAGGGATTCTCCTTGAGAATACTGTAGATTCTGTCGCCGTAGTATGAGTATACCTTTATGGCAAGAGCGTTTCCGATACCGTATTTCGTAAGGAACATCATGGCCTCTCTGTAGCCACGTTTTTCCTGCATCAGTACGCCGATTTCCTGAGCCTTTTTGAGCGTGATGCCCTTGACTCTTTCGAGAAGTTCGGGTTGCTCTTCCATGACCATGAAGGTATCCTTGCCGAATTCGTCGACTATTCTTTTGGCAAGGGTGGGGCCGATGCCTTTAATAATGCCCGAACTCAAATAACGAAGGACTGCAAGTTCATCCTCCGGCTGAATCGATTCATATGAAGTTGCCTTAAACTGCTTGTCGTAGATAGGGTGAACCACCCACTCGCCCGTAACCTTAAGCATCTCGCCCTCGGATACGGATAAGAAATTGCCGACCAGAGTTTCCTCATTGTCGTCGACGACAAAAGAAAGTACGGAATACCCGTTGTCGGGATTCCGGTAACGAATTGACGATATAAATCCTTGTATTGTTTCCATGTTACAAATTATAATTGCGTTTCATCTGCTCGTAAAGCATTTGTGCGAGCCCGAGGCTGTTCTGCTCAGTCGAGTCGGAAGCAATCTTCTGAATAAGATTATCCTTATAGTAGTCCATAAGGGTAGAAGTGGAACTTGAAGAAAACTCTTCCGTGCCCACAGTCTTAGTCATTTCCTTGAAGCACTGCTCAAGGAAATACGCCTCAAACTGCTTGCACACATCCATAAGCTCATCATCGGTAGCCTTCGAATAATCCTTAGTACCGTTAAGCTTGGAAAGCGAGGATGTCTCCTTGGACGCAGCATCGCTTAGATATTTGTTGTATATGTCGGTTATTGAACTGAAGTTAACGTCCATGGGGGCTCCTTTCTAAAACTCTGTTCTCTGCTCGTAGCTTATCGGAGGTTATTAGCCTGCTGAAGCATTTCATCCGAAGCCGTGATGGCCTTGGAGTTGAGTTCGTATGCGCGCTGTGCGGTAATCAGGTTAACCATCTCGTCTACTACCTGAACGTTGGAGCCTTCGAGGTAGCCCTGAGAAATCTTGGTACGCTGAATACCCGTAGCGGTGTATTCATTGATAGGCTGACCGCTGTTATCGGTAACCGCAAAGAGTCCGGAATCCTGCTTTTCAAGACCCGAAGGGTTGTTAAACTGGAATATTCCTATAGGCTGCATACCATCTATCGGTCTGGGATTGTTAAGCTTATCCGGATAGCAAATCGTACCGTCAGCCGTAACGGTAACTCTGCTGGGTATGTAAACCGTTGCATTCGGATCGGTGGATGAGGTAAGTAAGCTTATCGGCTCGCCGTTGGCCTGAAGAACTCTGAGACCGTCACTTGTGGTAAGTGTGACTTTGTTCTCGATGTCGATAGCCCACTTAAAATTACCGTTTCTGGTGTAATATGTATTACCGTCTTCGCCCTGCACTGCGAACAAGCCTCGACCTGAAAGGCCGAATGCCGTAGGGCTCTCGCTCGCAAGAAGCGCACCGTCGGTAAAGATTGATGTGATGGATGAATTTCTTACACCAAGTCCAACCTGAGCGCCGATAGGCTTAGGGGAGTTGTCCGAAGTGGTGGTCTTAGTCTGTATTGTCTGATAAAGTAATGATTTAAATTCGTTAACTTCTGTCTTATAGCCTGTTGTGTTAACATTGGCAAGGTTATTGGCAATCGTATCAACGTTAGTCTGCTGAGCACGCATACCGGTTGCCGCCGTCCATAAACTTCTTACCATGAAAACCTCCTTAATAGTCTTTGCCTAAGTTCAAGCCCCATACCCAAACTTTATGTCCAAAGAATTAGCCGTTAACTCTTCCAAGCTGATTGGCTGCGATTTCAAGAGTGGAATCAATTGATTTAATAATTTTCTGATTGGATTCGTACTGTCTGGTAATGGCAATCAGGTCAACCATCTCGGTCACAATCTGGACATTGGACATTTCCAAATATCCCGAAAATACCTTATAGTCGGCGTCTTTAAACTGAGCGCCTTCCACGGGCTCCATAAGATTCTCGCCGTATTTCTTAAGGTAGTTGTAGTCCTCAAAATCTACTATCCTGAGAGTATCCACTACCTCATTGTTCTGCCATATTGCACCGCCTTGGTCGACAGTTGCATCAGAGAGAGGATCTAATTTAATTCTTCCTTTTGAACCCATAACGTAGTTACCGTCCTTGGTAACCAGATACCCTTCCTGTGTAAGGGTAAAAGAACCGTCTCTTGAATACTTGGTAGAAGTCTCGCCTGCTTTGTTCGTAAATTCGATTTCAAAGAAGCCGTTACCGGACAATGCCAAATCATAGGTATTATCCGTTATCTTAAAGGAGCCCTGTGACCAGTCGGTGTAGTTCTCACCTATCTTAACCCCCGGATTGTTGTATCCGATTCGCTTGGGGATATTGGCGGGCTCCGATGTGTCTTTAACCTTCAAAGCCAGCACTGCATCGAATGACTGGCTTGTAGATCCTTCTTTCTTAAAACCTACAGTGGTGGAATTGGCAAGGTTATTGGTCAGCGTGTCCATACGGTGCTGTTCATTAATCATACCTGTGTATGCAGTGTATAAGCCTTTAACCATGCCTAATCCTCCGTAAGCTTAAATATCTTCTTTGTATCCTGCAAGGAACTCAACGTACTTACCGGTACCGATAGCTACCGCTGTCATGGGTTCCTCGGCTGTCATGGTGTTGATACCCATTCTGTCGGAGATAAGCTCTTCAAGACCTCTTAAGAGGCTTCCGCCGCCGGTAAGAACGATTCCTCTCTCACCGATATCGGAAGCAAGTTCCGGAGGGGTCTTCTCCAAAACAGAGTGAATGGCGTCAACAATCTTAGCCGTTGTATCTTCAAGCGCCTCGCGTGTCTCTTCGGAAGAAATCCTTACGGTAACGGGAAGACCTGTTACAAGGTTACGTCCGCGAACGTCGAGGTATTTAATGTCATTGGTCTTAAAAGCACATCCGATCTTAATCTTAATATCTTCGGCAGTTCTGTCACCGATTAAGAGATTGTGCTTCTTACGCATGTATCTTACGATTGCTTCATCAAAGTCATCGCCTGCAACCTTGATGGAAGTACTCTCAACTGTACCGCCGAGAGAAATAACTGCTATATCTGTGGTACCGCCACCGATATCAACAATCATGTTACCGCAGGGCTTAGCAATATCGATACCTGCGCCGATTGCAGCTGCGATAGGCTCCTCGATAATGGATACCTCTCTTGCACCTGCCTGGTAAGTAGCATCTTCAACCGCTTTCTTCTCTACTTCGGTAACACCCGAAGGAACGCAAACCGCGATACGGGGCTTACGATAAGTTCTGCGTCCGATTGCCTTCTGGATGAAATACTTCATCATCTTCTCGGTAACCGTATAATCAGAAATAACACCCTGGCGTAACGGTCTTACCGCTACAATATTTCCGGGTGTCCTACCAAGCATCAATCTGGCATCCTCGCCAATTGCCTTTATCTTATTAGTGTCTCTGTCAAAAGCTACAACGGAGGGCTCCTTGAGCACTACTCCCTTGCCTCTTATATATACAAGAACGGAAGCCGTTCCGAGATCGATTCCAATGTCCGAATACTGCATTTTAAATATCCCTTTCTATTCCAAAAATTGCGTATAATAATGTCATTCTTACATCACTAAATTATACATTATCACACAATCAAAGAAAAGGGCTAAAATATTTTTTTAGATTCTTTTAAAATTTATCGGCAGAATCAATTAAATACTTTAGCCCTTTTTAAATATTTCTATTTTTCAGATTTCTTCATCGCTTCTTTGGTCTTCTTGATGACTTTGTCAACGTACAGTCCGGTAAAAGAACCCTTAACCTTGGCCACTTCTTCCGGTGTGCCGCAAGCGACTACGGTACCGCCGCCGTCTCCGCCTTCGGGACCCATGTCGATGATGTAATCGGCTGTCTTGATGATGTCAAGATTGTGCTCGATTACCACCACAGTGTTGCCACCTTCCACGAGCCTTCTGAGAATATCGGAAAGCTTGTGAACATCTGCAAAGTGAAGTCCTGTAGTAGGCTCGTCCAGAATATAAATGGTACGACCCGTCGAGCGTCTGCTGAGCTCAGTTGCAAGTTTAACTCTCTGCGCCTCACCGCCGGAAAGTTCCGTTGAAGGCTGTCCGAGCTTAATATATCCGAGGCCGACTTCATTAAGCGTCTTAATCTTGTCTCTGATGGACGGCACATTCTCAAAGAAAGGAACCGCCTCCTCAACCGTCATATCAAGCACATCGTAAATCGACTTGCCCTTATACAGACATTCAAGCGTCTCTCTGTTATAACGCTTACCTCCGCACACCTCGCAGGGAACATACACGTCGGGAAGGAAATGCATTTCAATCTTAATGATGCCATCACCCTGACACGCTTCGCATCGACCGCCCTTGACATTAAAAGAAAATCTTCCCTTCTTGTATCCGCGTTCCTTGGCCTCACGGGTCATGGCGAATAAATCACGAATCTGGTCGAACACACCTGTGTATGTAGCAGGGTTAGAACGGGGAGTTCTGCCGATGGGTGACTGGTCGATATCAATTACCTTATCAAGCGCCTCGATTCCCTCTATCGAGTCAAACTTACCCGGAATCGTATGTGCTCTGTTAAGAGTCTTGGCAAGGTACTTGTAAAGTATCTCATTGGTGAGCGAGCTCTTACCGGAACCCGAAACACCGGTTATACAGGTAAGCACTCCGAGCGGAATCTTAACATCAATGTTTTTAAGGTTATTCTCTCTTGCTCCGTGTATAGTAAGGAATCCGGTAGGCTGTAAACGTTTATCAGGCACAGGTATGAACTTCTTACCGCTTAAGTACTGACCTGTAATTGACTTCGGAACCGCCATAATATCTTCGGCTGTACCTTCCGCCACAAGTCTTCCGCCCTTGATACCCGCACCCGGACCGATGTCCACAATGTGGTCAGCCGCGAACATGGTATCTTCGTCATGCTCAACCACAAGCACTGTATTACCCAAATCTCTCAAGTGCTTAAGTGTATTAAGGAGCTTATCATTATCTCTCTGGTGCAGACCTATGGAAGGCTCGTCCAGAATATACGTAACGCCCACAAGACCCGAACCGATCTGCGTAGCCAGTCTGATACGCTGCGCCTCACCACCGGACAAAGAAGCCGTTGCTCTCGCCAGTGTAAGATATGACAATCCCACATCCTTAAGGAAACTTACGCGAAGGTTAATCTGCTTAAGTATCTGCTCACCGATAAGCTTCTGCTGCTCGGTTATATCAAGCTTCTTAAGAAAAGAAAGAAGCGCATCAATCGATAAATTCGTAATCTCGTATATGTTCTTGTCTCCGACCGTAACTCCGAGGGAAGTCTTGCGAAGTCTCATGCCTCCACACTCAGTACAAGGCGTAATGGTCATAAATGTCTCATACTCAGCCTTGGCAGACTCAGAGAAAGTCTCTCTGTATCTCATACGACACAGCTCCATAAGACCTTCATAGCCTACCTGATACTCGCCGTATCCGCGCTGGCTCTGGTAATGTATGGTGAACTTTTCTCCGCCGGTACCGTTCCAGATTATGTCCTGAACCTTCTCGGGATAGTCTCTGAAAGGAGTGTCCATATCGAACTTATACTGCTCCATGAGTGACGCAAATATAGCATGCATCCAGCTCTTAGGATCACCGATAGACTTAAATCCCGGAACCTCAATCGCGCCTTCGTTAAGGGACTTGGAAGTATCGGGAATGATAAGGTCCTTACTGAACTCCATCTTGTATCCGAGACCCGCGCAGGCAGGGCATGCGCCAAAGGGATTGTTGAAAGAGAAGCTTCTCGGTTCAATCTCCGGAATACTTATCTCACAATCCGGGCACGCGAAGTTAGTGGAGAAAGAAAGCGTCTCTCCACCCACAACATCTATCGACACCAGACCTTCCGTAAGGTCAATCGCCGTCTCCACCGAATCGGTTAATCTCTTCTGTATCTCTTCCTTAATCACGAGACGATCCACAACTATATCGATGTTATGCTTAATATTCTTATCAAGCGCAATCTCTTCCGAAAGCTCATACATGCTACCGTCAATGATGGCACGCACATAGCCCGAGCGCTTAGCCTTGTCGAGAATCTTCTCGTGCATACCTTTCTTACCGCGAACTATCGGTGCGAGCACCTGAATTCTGGTGCCCTCATCAAGCGAAAGAATCTTGTCCACTATCTGATCTACGGTCTGTCTGTCAATTACGCGGCCGCAGTTAGGACAATGGATGACACCGATTCTTGCATACAGCAATCTGAAATAGTCGTATATCTCAGTAACCGTTCCTACCGTGGAACGAGGGTTTCTGTTGGTAGATTTCTGGTCTATGGAAATCGCCGGTGACAATCCCTCGATACGCTCAACATTGGGCTTCTCCATAACGCCTAAGAACTGGCGTGCATACGAAGAAAGCGACTCCATATATCGACGCTGACCTTCCGCGTAGATGGTATCAAAAGCAAGTGATGACTTACCCGAGCCTGAAAGACCCGTGATAACCACCAGCTTATTACGCGGTATATCGACATTTAAATTCTTTAAATTATGTTCGTTGGCTCCCCTTACTTTAATCACTTCACGCTTGGGAAGCATCTTCTGTTCTGACATCCTAAATCTTCCTGTTCATTGGTACTGAAATGTTAATATCACAATTGATCCAAATCAAGTAAAGCTTTCTTAAGCTCAATCATGCGGTCACGAAGCTCTACAGCCTCCTCGAAATTGAGGTCCGCAGCCGCGCGCTTCATCTTACGCTCTAACTTAACTACTTCCTTCTCCATTTCTTCACGGCTCATGGACTCGGCATCCTTATCAGCCTTGAGCGAAGAAGAACGTGTATCGACATTAGAGATACGGATAACATCACGCACTGCCTTCTTAATAGTGGTAGGCGTAATGCCGTGCTCTTCATTGTATTTAATCTGGATGGCGCGACGACGGTTAGTCTCATCAATCGCAATCTGCATGGACTCTGTAATCGTATCAGCGTACATGACTACGTGACCCTCTGAGTTACGAGCCGCACGACCGACGGTCTGTATCAAAGAAGTCGCGCTTCTCAAAAAGCCTTCCTTGTCCGCGTCTAAAACGGCTACGAGAGCTATCTCGGGGATATCGAGGCCCTCCCTCAAAAGGTTAATTCCCACAAGTACGTCAAATACATTAAGACGCATATCGCGGATAATCTCGCTTCGTTCAAGAGTATCTATATCAGAGTGCAGGTACTTAACTCGAATACCTACCTCTGCAAGGTACTGGGTAAGGTCCTCGGCCATTTTCTTAGTCAACGTAGTAACGAGTACCTTATTGCCCTTCTCAGTAGTCCTGCGAATCTCGCCAATCAAATCGTCTATCTGTCCCTTAACCGGACGGACGTCGATAGGCGGATCCAGGAGTCCCGTAGGTCTGATAACCTGCTCGGCTCTGAGTAACTCATGCTCGGCTTCGTAATCACCGGGCGTCGCAGATACAAACATCATCCTGTCTATATGTGACTCAAACTCCTCAAAGTTCAAAGGTCTGTTATCCTTGGCAGAAGGAAGTCTGAAACCATAATCAACAAGTGTCTCCTTACGTGAGCGGTCACCTGCATACATACCGCGAACCTGCGGAAGCGTAATATGCGACTCGTCCACTATCATGAGGAACTCGCCGTCAAAATAATCAAGCAAACACTTCGGAGGCTCACCGGGAGCGGTCCCCGCAAAATGTCTCGAGTAATTCTCTATGCCCGAGCAAAAGCCTGTCTCACGAAGCATCTCTATATCAAAATTCGTCCTCTCGGAAATACGCTGCGCCTCTATGAGCTTGTCCTCAGACTTAAAGAACTTGATACGCTCGTGAAGCTCCTCCTCGATGGTATTGCAAGCACGCTCCAGAGTATCCGGTTCCACAACGTAATGCGAAGCCGGGAAAAGCATAATATGCTCGGGGCTTCTAAGCACCTTACCGGTCAAAGCATCAACCTCTGTTATGCGGTCAATCTCATCACCGAAGAACTCAATCCTGACAATATAATCGGGTCCATGAAAAGAAGTCGAAGGCGCCACCTCGAGCACATCCCCGTGAACCCTGAAGTTACTGCGGGTAAGCTCCGTGTCGTTACGGGTATATTGGATACCCACAAGCCCTCTTATAACATCATCTCTGTCAATCTGTTGGCCCCTTCTCAGCGAAAGACTCATGGCCTTAAATTCCTTGGGCGAACCCAATCCGTATATGCACGAAACCGAAGCCACAACAATAACATCCTTACGCTCAGTCAAAGAAGCCGTCGCGGAAAGGCGCAATCTATCAATTTCATCATTTATGGAAGAATCCTTCTCAATATACGTATCCGACTGCGGAATATATGCCTCCGGCTGATAATAATCGTAATAAGATACAAAATATTCAACCGCGTTCTCAGGGAAGAATTCCTTCATTTCGGAATATAACTGTCCTGCCAGCGTCTTATTATGTGAGATTATAAGCGTAGGCAAATTAAGCTCCTGTATAACATTCGCCATAGTGAATGTCTTACCGGAACCGGTAACGCCAAGCAAAGTTTCAAACTGGTTACCCTGTCTAAAACCTTCCACGAGCTCCTTTATTGCCTGCGGCTGATCGCCTGTAGGTTGAAATTCTGAGTGTAGTTTAAAATTCATTTAAAATCCTATTCGTCTGATCTCTTCTACCAAATTACGTCCATACACCTCTGCCCCGATAACGTTCGGATGCAGATTATCAAGATAATACTCAGGAAGGTGCGGCACAAGCTTGAAGCCGTCCACTACCTTAATGTTCTTGTATCTTGCACAGATATCCTTAAGCTTATTGCAGAACTTTATAAGAGTCGGCTCACCGTCGGGCACATCGCCGCGCCACAAGGGTGTGATGGTAAGCACCGGCATTTCATTGCCGTAAATCTCCATCAAACGCTCGTAATACTCCTCAATGTCCTGCATCGTCTCGGTTCCGAACTGATTGGTACCAAGAGAAACAATAATCTTGTCGGGCATATAGCCGTCCATCTTCATGAGTACATTCTTATCATAAACATAACCGCCGATACCCTGATTAACAATGTCGTAGTTAAGAAGTCTGTTGGCTACGCTGACATATATGCAGGAGCTTCTCAAAGGTCCGAATCCCTGAGTAATGGAATCCCCGAGCCAGAGCACCTTCTCGCCCTTCGCTGCAGGAACAACCGCCGCATCAGCCGAAAAATTCTTAATAATCATAGTTGCGTCCGCAGGAAGATAAATCACAACTTTCTTCTCTCCCGCCGGCAGTTCGAACTCAAGACTGCCCGAATCCTTCAAATCCTTAACGTAATAAATCTTGGTGACAATACCGTCAACCGTCAATTCAACCGAATCTTCCGACCCCTTCCAGATAATCTTGTAGTCAAAAGAAACCTTCGTCGCATCACTTGCAAACTCCAAAGTCTTAGCGGTCGAAGCTGTGCATCTCTCAAACCAGAAGTCGCTTGCCTTCTCAAAATAATCTTCCTGAGCCTTCGTATACTGGAAAGCATGCAGATAGCCATCCGCATCCTCCTCAAATCTGTACGCCCCGAAGTAAATACCCTTCAACTCTTCAATGTTCAATCTCATACCTTTAACCTCACAATACTTATTAATACTGTCAATCGCAGCAATATATTCATTTCAGTTCAAGCGAATCCGAAACATAATATGTAAATCCATGAGACTTACAATACTCGTCAATCTTCTTAACCAGTTTCGAATCACCCGTATATTCCAGCAAATAGATATCGGCGCCCATTCCGCCATATTTCTCAATGTAATCAATGAAATAATCACGATCCTCAGAATCTGCCGTTCCAAAGCTTCCGTCTTCCCAGTTAATCCTTGAGAAAACCGACTCCTGATTAATGCCCGAAATTACATCATCCCACGCGCCGCCCTCAGCCGTATAGGCATCCATAAACGCATCGCCGCCGTTAACAATCACTTCGATTCCGTAGGTATTAAGTCCCTTCATTATAACCGCCAGCCCCTCCAGAATCTCTTCTGTCGGATACTGATAATACACATCACAATTATCCACAAAGAACCCATCGATACATTTCTCACTCAAAGAAAGCGCCAACTCATCAATCACAAAATTCTGCCACTTTTCCGAGGAAACATCAATCCATTTCTCCTCGTCCCAGTGTTCATAATCACCAAATGTCAGACCCTCGTAAGCATCATAATAGTCACGAAAATCCTCCAGTGACCCCACATTGATGTAGCTGTATACCTTGTGACCTTCCTGTCTGAATTGCTCTATAGCTTCGCGGTCATAGTACTGAGCATCGATTACAATCGTGTCATAATCCTTAAACCGACTCAAATCATAACTTGTACTTAAGAAAACTCCATACGGCTTACGGTCGCCCCCACAACCTGCAAGCAGCATCATAACCGCAAGCACAAGCAAATATCTAACCTTCATAAACGTACTATCCTATTTCTTCAAAAGAATCTTCCCGTCAGCCCCGTACTCAATCTCGGTCACGCAAACCGAACGATGGAACAAGCTTCCGCCCGGCAACTGATCGTTATGATAGAACAGGTACGAACGTCCCTTGAAATCGCAGATTCCGGGATGATTAGTAAAGCACTTGCCTTCCTCCATGATGACGCCACCGTAAGTCCAAGGACCCGTAGGACCCTGTGATGTAGCGTAAGCCAAGTGTTCATTGCGACCCTTGCCCTCGCCGAACGCCGCGAATACCATGTAGTAAAGTCCGTTCTTCTTATAGAACCAAGGACCCTCGCCGTAAGTGGTACCGGTCATGTGACCACCCTTGCCGAATGACTCCACAGTCATGGGAACCTTCACAATTCCGACCGTCTCATCAAAAGAAACCATATCCTCATTAAGCTTCACATATCTAAGCTCGGGATTACCGAAATACAAATAAGCCTGACCGTCATCATCGATAAACACGGTAGGATCGATATCATTCCAATCACCTTCATCCACAAGCGGATGGCCCAAATCCTTGAACGGTCCAACCGGCGAATCCGACACGCCCACAGCGATAGCCATACCGCTGCCGGTCTTGTGTACGGGACAGTACAGATAATACTTACCATTCCTCTCTATACACTGAGGCGCCCAAGCGCGATCGTCCGCCCACTCAATATCATCAAGCGAAAAAATCTTGCCATGATCCGTCCAATGCTCCATGTCCTGAGTCGAGAAGCATCTCCAGTCAAACATGGTATAGAAATCATTAATCAACTTATCTTCATCATGAGTCGTATAAAGATACAGCGTATCCCCCGAAACCATCGGCGCGGGATCGGCTGTATAAATCGACTTAACTATAGGTGTATTATCCATCTCTCAATCTCCTGCATTCACATAATCGCCCCGGAGCCACCCTCCGAAACTTATCCGTTACAGTATATCATCCCCGCCTAAAAATGTCTACGATTTTTAGAACAAATGTTTGCTTTTGCCGATAATTCTCTTGCCCGCACACCCCCTCTATACTATAATAATAAAAGCCTGATGGCCTTTATAGTGGAAGGAGTACCACACATGTTTAAAGCAGTTACAGCCCTCTCAAAGCGCTACAAGGACGACATCCGGAAGCTGGTTCAGGCCTCCGATTCCGAGTTCGTTCCTCCGCTTTCCGCAAGAGGTTCCACCACGCAGAAGAATCTTGAAGAATCCGCCGCCACCGACGCGCCGACGGACTATTTTAATACGCTCATAACGCAATCGTTTATATTATGTATTAAGGGCTTCCACGTTGTGGGCTTTTTATCATACATTCCCGACCACAAGCTCGAAGCGGGCGATTCCGTCAATATGACCTGCGACTATATTTCCACCATAATCGTAGATCCCCGCCACAGGAATCACGGCATCACCACCGCCATGTATCATAAACTTTTCAAGCATCGTCCCGGCAAGATTTACGCCACCAGGACCTGGTCGCTTAACCACACTCACATCTCGCTTCTTAACAAGCTCGGCTTCCGCCTCATCCTTACCCTCAAGGACGACCGCGGTGCCGGCGTAGATACAGTTTATTACTCGAAAGGTCATTAACCATGCATAGCAAAAGAAGTCTTCGCGAAAGAATCAAATCTTACAAACTCGGCACACAGGTTGTGATAGATATCATTCTTTTTCTGATATTTGTTGCATCACTGCTCTTCTATGAAATTCCTACGGTCCGTAATAACGAAGTGGCTTCCAACGTTTTTCTTGCGCTGTTTACCTCGATACTGGTATCGGTCATCACCCTGACGGTTGACATCATTGTCGAATTTAACAGACACAAAAACGACACTTATCTCGAGAGCCTCCGTGAGTTCGGTATCGGCAATCTCTACCTGGACAAAGAAGCCGTTCTCCGCGAGCTTTTCGAAGACTGCGACAGCCAGATTTGGGTATCCGGATATCGTCTCATACTTACCAATAAGCTTAAGAAAGACATTCACGACTCAATCGTCCGCGGTGCTAAATTCAGCGCTGTCATCTGCCCTCCCTGGACCGATGCCTTCAAGATGGTCTATGGCTCCAACGAAAAGGTCCTCGACAATTACCTTCAGGTCTTCAATGCAGTCAACAAAGCCCGCAAAGAATCCAAGAAGGACATTCATCAGGTTCAAGTCGTCTTTGTCAATAAGCCCATATTCAGCGACACCTATCGTGTAGACCAGCACCTCGTAACCGGTCCCTACATGCATAATAAGGACGAAGAATACAACATGCTCATGGCCAAGGATTTCTTTTCCTACGACCTTGTCAGAAAGAGTCGCTTAAGCGAACTCATTCACGACGAATATGTCACCCTGTACAAAGAAGCCTATCTGGAACTTGACTGGGACAAATTCGACGAAGCCTACAATAAGATTGTAAACGGAGACATGCGTGAGGCCGAGAAGATCGAAGTATTGAAGGACGCATGTATAGAGCACACCAACATCAACGATTTATAATAATTCGCAAATTTGTCACAAGTATTACAAAAGACATCATGAGTATTATTGCTCAATGATGTCTTTTTCTTTCTATTTGCAAATATCTAGTTGACATTATTCCAATTGTATGTCAATATCATAACAAGACATTTAGTTATCGCAATTATTGGCCATTATTGCATGTTTAGAAGGTAGCAAGTCTTCAGATTTGGTATGTTGGTATAACTAGGTGTTTTTTTTGACCGCTTTTTTAGAAGCGGTGCGATTACTATGTTTTGTTTGGAGGAATGTGTATGACAAAATTGTTCAAAAAAGCGCTCTCTTTAGCGCTGGCGGTTGTCGTTCTTTTGACACCCATGGCTAATTCTTATGCGGCCAATTCTCTTAAAACCGACGTTGATAACATCAACAGTAAAATTGCAGTATCTCAATATCAAAGACAGATAACCCGATACAAGACCAACGGCAACAAAGCAGCCGGCCAATGTAATATTTGCGCCATTACCAATCTTTTAAACAGGCGTCTCGTTTTCGACGGTGTTGCTCTCTCAGGCAATAAGTTTGACTTTGAATATGTATTCTATGAATCATGTATGTATTATTCAAGCAATAACCTGACTGTCGAAAAGTGTAAGACAAACTCTTCGAATTACCCCTTTGACAGTTCTTCAGGCATAATAAAGAGCGATTCCGACTCTGACGGATATCTTTACGGTCCGATTTATCAGAGCGGCTCTAAGAAGTATAAGCTCACGAAGTATACCGGAACGTACAATGCCCAGAACATCGCTGCTTTACTCGACAGCCATCACGAAGGCATTTTTATCCGTTGTAAATATGACGGAGGCGGTCACTGCGTAGTTCTTTACAACTATGAAAAGGACTCAAACGGCAACTATACTTTCTATTCCATCGACACCGCCAACGGAAGCGACACCTCACATTGGCAGGGAAAATTCTCTGACAGCTATCTCGGTGGTAAGTACTATAACGGAACCAGAGTATCACCTTCTTATCAAGGATGTATCGATGTTGTAATGTATCTCGAAAGCACCTCTACCAATCCCAAGATGAGTCAGGCGACTTTCTTTGACAGAGCTGTTTCACTTTCTTTTAACAACGTTCCCAATATCGGAACAATTAACAAAGGAAGCTCTTACAACCTTACCGGAACAGTTTCGTCTACCGCGAAGATTACCAATTTCAAGGGCGAGATTCTCAAAAACGGATCTGTAGTACAGTCATATAACTATAATCCCAACTCGACTTCCGTCAACATCAAGTCATCGCCCGTAAACACGAACCTTAGATTCGGTCAGCTTGCAGCAGGCAGCTATACACTCAAGTATACTGCAACCAGCGGTGGCAAGACATTTACATGTACCAGAACTTTCACGGTTGCAGCTCCGGCTCTTACCATCAGCATGACAAGTGCGCCGACTACCATCAACTACGGTTCTTCCTTTAATCTGGCAGGAACAATCACTTCAGGTTACAACATTACAAAGGTTGTAGGTCAGATAAAGTCAGGAAATACTGTTAAACAGACACAGACCATCAACCCTAATACCACTTCCGTAGATATCAAGAGTTCTAAGATTAATGCCAATCTCAGATTCGGCACTCTTGCAAAAGGAAGCTACACACTTGTAATTACCGCTACCGACTCAAGCGGAGCTACAAAAACATACTCCAAGAGTTTCACAGTTAAATAATTCAATCGAAAAAGGAGAATAAAAATGAGAAAAACATTCAAAAAAATCGTTGTATTGATGCTCGTATTGTTACTCGCAATTATGCCCGCAGTATCGTCACATGCTGCAGCCAGATCTACCTTAAGATTCAACAACCTGGGCGTTCCGTCCTCGATTCGTCAGGGACATTCGTACAATCTTACCGGAACCATTACCTCAAATTATAAGATTACCTGGTTCTATGGTGAAATTTATAATGAGGATACCGGAGAATTGGTTATGGAAGCTGAATGCTACCCCAATTCCAAAAAAGTTACAATTAAGAACACTGCAGTCAACAAATACCTTAAATTCGGCCAGCTTCCTGTCGGTAACTATCGACTGGATCTGACTGCTGTAGATGCAAGTTCTGATGAATATAACGATGTCTATGTATATAGTTCTACGACATTCAGTGTGAGATAAGCACTTAGTTCAGATAAAACAGACCCCAATACCCCAATATAACTCCTACATAGAAGACCCCCGGCCGTTTTCACACGACCGAGGGTCTTCTTATTATTCATTATTTATCGTATCCCATTTCTCTGAGTACCAGGGTAGCTCTGTCGATATCGTTAAGTCTAGGTACCTGCACGCCGTTAGTCATCATGTAGGCCTCAGCGCCCTTGCCTAGAATCAGCACCGCATCGCCGGGCTTGCAGTCGTGAATGGCCTTGGTGATGGCCTCGTCACGATCCACGATAAGTTCGTAATTGGTAGCCTCGGGAACCGTTGAAACCATGGTGTCTACAAGCATCTGAGGATCTTCGAAACGCGCATCCTCTATGGTGAAATAATTGTAGTCCGCTGTGGATGTGCAATACTCCGCCATATCCGTACGTCTGTGAAGGTCGCGGGAACCGCCGGCACCTACAACCACGCGTAAATATCCATCCGTCAAAGTAGACTTGATGTAGTCCATAAGATTCTTAACAGCGTTGGCCGTATGAGCGTAATCAACGATTACTCTGAAAGGCTGGCCGCAGTCGATAACCATCTGGCGCGCCTCGACGGGCTTAAGCTTCGCAACCGCTTCCACAAGCGTCTCTACCGAAAATCCGAAGTGATTCAAAGCCACTATAACCGCCATCAAGTTGTAAACATTAAATATACCCGAAAGATTACACTTAATCTCGTGTCTGCCGAGCTTGCCGTTCATGACAAATGACAAGTCGCGATACTTGACCACAATATCGGTCGCATATACGTCAGCCGTCGTATCCTTGATACCGTAAGTTACAACAGGAGCCGCAGCAGCATCGATAAACGCTTGCGCATACTTATCATCCTTGTTGATGACGCAGATACCCGAAGGCTTCGTGTAAGCCATAAGGCGAGCCTTGGCCGCACAGTAATTGTCCATGGTCTTGAATATATCAAGCGCATCTCTGGTAAGATTAGTGAAGATGGAAGCGTCAAAAGGAACTCCCTTCATCTTATCCGTTCCGAGTCTCTCCCCGGATGCTTCCATAGATACGTACTCACAGCCTACGGAAGAAAATCCGTCGAGCGCCTTGAACAAATCTACCGGAAGCGGCGTCGTATATTCATTGTCCTGCTCATATCCGTCGGACAGAATACCGTTGGTACCGATATATCCTGTCTTGTGTGACAATCCGTTCAAAATCTGGTACATAATATCGGCGGTGGTAGTCTTACCGTCGGTACCGGTGACACCAATCATCTTAAGCTTGCTTAAAGGCTCACCGTATAACTTATTAAGCGCCTCGTTAAACACTCTATCGGGGCAATCCACCACAATCTGAGGAACGTCGATACCATCAACGGTATGCTCGCACACGATTGCCGCAGCACCCTTCTCAACAGCCTTGGCCGCATATTTGTGACCGTCAACCGTAAGACCCTTAATACATACAAATAAAGTCTTCTCCCGTGCCTGTCTCGAATCGTCGGTGATGTTATCAATCTCCGTATCGTAGTCGCAGGGAATCAAATCTCTTAACTTCATAACTCAAATCTACTTTCCAAGTACTTCCTTAGTCGCCTCAAGAATGATATTAAGGCCCTTCTTAAGCTCCTCGTCGGAAATCGTAAGAGGAGGAAGAATCTTAACTACCGAGTCACCGCGACCGGCACGCTCGATAATCATTTTCTTTTCAAAGCACTTGTCCGCAATCTTGTGGGCAATCTCGCCGCCGTCTTTCATCTTACCGAAGTCGATACCCCAGATAAGACCGATACCGCGAAGAGAAATGTCGGATGACAGCGAAAGAATATTCTTCTCTGCAAATTCCTTAACAATCTCGCCTTTTCTGCGTACATCGGCATTCAAATCGTGGTTGACGTTGTACTCAACCGCTTTCTTGGCAGCGACAAAAGCAACCTGGTTGCCGCGGAAGGTTCCGTTGTGCTCGGCGGGTTTCCAGATATCAAGCTCATCCTTGATAAGAAGAAGTGACATAGGGAAGCCGTAGCCGCCGATGGACTTACTGAGAGTCACCATATCGGGCTTAATGCCTGCACGTTCGAAGGAAAAGAAAGTGCCTGTTCTGGAGCATCCTACCTGGATATCGTCCACTACAAGAAGAATGTCGTTGTCGTGGCAAATCTTCTCAAGTCTCTGAAGCCATTCAACGCTTGCAACGTAAATACCACCCTCGGCCTGAACGGTCTCAAGGATTACTGCTGCCGGCTTCTCAACACCGGAGTGGTCGTCGAGAAGAATGGTCTCAAGATAATCGAGAGAATCAAGCTTGGTATGGAAGCCGCTCTCGTAAGGAATAAACGTAACGTTGTCAAGGGAAACACCTGCACCGTCGCGGCTGGTGCGATCTGTGGTAAGCGCAAGGCTTCCGAGAGTCATTCCGTGGAATGCGCCCATGAATGCGACGATGTTGGAACGCTTCTTGTTCTTTCGGCAGAGTTTCAAAGCAGCCTCAACCGCATTGGTGCCGGTAGAGCCGCAGAACATTATGCGATACTGCAAATCTCTCTTATCAAGAATCTGTGTCTTGAAAGCTTCGATAAACTCAGCCTTGGCTTCGGTATACATATCCATGGCATGAGTGATGTTGTCCTGCATGAGGTAATCGATTACCGCGCCTTTAATCTCGTCATTATTGTGGCCGTAGTTAAGCGCGCCGCAGCCTGCGAGGAAGTCAAGGTACTGATTGCCGTCCTCGTCGTAGATGTAAGAACCCTTCGCTTTCTTAAAGATTACGGGATACTTACGGCAATATGATCTTACACATGATTCGTTTTGTTCAAAAATGGATTTATTCATAATCTGTCCTCCCCGTATTCTTATGCTATGCACTCAGGCTTCTTAGGAGCCTCGCCGTCGTTGATAAAGAATACTTCGTACCAAATAAGGAATGCGTAAATTGTGTAAAGCTTTCGCTGATTGTGCCAGCGTCCTGCCTTGTGCTCGTCGAGGATGTGCACGATAGCGTCTACGTCAAAGAACTCGCTTACCCAAGGCTTGGTGAACTGTTCTTTAACCTTCTCGTACCACTTGTCTTCCTTAAGCCACTCTCTGAAGGGAACGAGGAATCCAAGCTTCTTACGCTTAGCCCACTCCTCGGGAATGGTCTTATTGGCAGCCTTTCTGAAGGCATACTTGGTAATGTAATTGTGAATGATGTACTTGAAAGGAATCTCTTCGCTTACCTTGAATACTTCTTTGTCCAGGAAAGGAACACGAAGCTCGAGCGAGTTAGCCATGGTCATCTTGTCGGCCTTAAGAAGGATGTCGTAAGGCAACCACAAGTGCATGTCAAGGTACATCTTCTTAAGCAGATCGGGCTTGTCCTTAATCTCTTCGAAGATAGGACGGGTAACATCCTGATAAAGCTTGCCGCTTCTGTAAGCAGGCTTAAGGAGTGCGTCAGCCTCTTCGTTGTTCATGATGAAGGCCTGTCCGATGTAAGACTCTTCAAGTGTGGAGCCCGCACGGATAAGGAAGTGACGACCCTTCATGTTGGGAAGCTTCTCGGCAACGCCTTTCATGAAGCGTCTGAAGCCGAAAGGCAATTTATTGTATCTTGCATATTCCGGAGGTGTCTCGTACTCGTAATAACCGCCGAACAACTCATCTGCGCCTTCGCCCGAAAGCACTACCTTAACTTCCTTGGATGCCATGTTGGCAAGGAAATATAGCGGTACCGCAGAAAGGTTCGCATGAGGTTCATCGGAGTGATACTGAACCGTCGGAAGAATGTCAAAGAACATGTCTGCCGTAATGTGCTTTCTCGAATGCTTCATGCCTAAGATTTCGCAAAGTGCGTGAGCGTCCTCTGTCTCATCAAAGTGATCGCTCTTGAAGCCTACGGTGAAAGCCTTGTCAACGTTAGCGTTGGCAACAATATAACTTGAGTCAACACCGCTTGAAAGGAAAGCTCCTACCTCAACGTCGGAAATCTTGTGGTACTCGATGCTTTCTTTCATGATGGAATTAATCTTGTCGACAGCAGTGTCAAGGTCGTCGTCGTTATTTCTGTATTCAATCTTGAAGTACTGGCGGATGTTCATCTTGCCGTCCTTGTACTTGAAGCAATGTCCGGGATTAAGCTTGTGAACATTCACAAAGAAAGAATCCGTAGGCACCGAATACTGGTACATAAGGTATGTCTTAAGAGCATCTTTGTTAAGTTCTTTCTTAAACAGCGGGTGCTTAAGGAATGTCTTAATCTCTGAACCGTACTCGAAAAGCTCGGGAGTGTCGTAGTAGTAAAAAGGCTTGATGCCGAAGGGGTCTCTCGCGCCGAAGAGTTCTTTTTTCTTATTGTCCCAGATGACAAAAGCAAACATTCCGCGGAGCTTATCCACAATTGCCTCGCCGTATTCTTCGTAACCGTGGATAATTACCTCGGTATCGGCGTGGCATGCGAATACATGTCCCTTCGCAATGAGCTCCTCGCGAAGCTCCTTGTAGTTGTAAATCTCACCGTTAAAGTTGATAACAAGAGAACGGTCCTCGTTGTAAAGCGGCTGGTCGCCGGTACTTAAGTCGATGATGCTCAAACGTCTGAATCCCATTGCGATGGTATCGTCAGTGTAAAAGCCCTCTCCGTCGGGACCGCGGTGAGCTATGGTGTCGCTCATTCTCTTGATTATAATGTTCTTTCTGTCAATGCTCAGGTTGTCAATAAAGCCTGCAAATCCACACATATCTTAACCTCTAAATCGTATTGGTATAAATCTTGTATTTCTTCTTGTAATTAATCGCTCTAAGTATCAGGTAGAACTTGTGCTTAATCGATCTCTCGCCACTGTACTTAAGCGGGTCGCACTTCTTACCCTTGCGCCAGAGCTTAAGCGCCTTCTCACGATATTCTTCGTTGAAGATGTAATTCTTGATAACGCTCTTGGGTACCATCGAAAGAAGGTACTCACGATCCACAAGCGCGAATGTATTCTCCTTGTGCTCAAAAACATCTTCCGTAAGGATATCTACAAGGTTGTAACCGAGCGCCGCAAGATAGTAGCTCGAGCGCGCCTGTCTCGGATTAATCTCCATAACCTTGAACTTGCCGTCGCGGTTATCGTACTTAAGGTCGAACTCGCAGAAACCGGTATATCCGATGCTCTCAAGAAACGCCTTAAGCTTGGCCACTACTTCCTGCGTGCCGCCGTGCTGATTGTAACCGTTTATAAGCACGGTACAGTTGCCGATGGCTGTGGGCGAGTGCTCCTGTAGTCCTATCTGGGCAAAAGAAGCAAGCTCGGCCTTGCCCTTGGTATTGCAATAGAATACACAGTCAAAAAGATTGGAGTCATCGCCCAGTATGAATTCCTGAACGATAAGTGTACCCGTGTAGCCCGATGCCTTAACCTTGTCTATGAAATTAACCGCATTGTCCGGAGTGGTAGCCTTGAAGACCTTGGGCTGACCCTCGAAGTGATGCTTGTTGTACTCAATACCGTCGCCCGGCTTAATAATAAGCGGGTATACCATATCTACGGGAATCGGCTCCGTACGGGTTACGGAACAGTCGTAGTAAATGGTACGGGCAAAATCAAGGCCGGAGTCTGCGTATTTCTTATAAAAGATTTCTTTGTCCAGGAAGCTGTCTGCTATGTCGAGGCTCGGACAGTTAAATACATAGTAGGAAGTAAGCGCTTCCGCATTCTCAAGAAGCAGGCGCACGTAAATGTCGTGGCAGGGAATTATGAGGCTTCTGCCCTTCTCCAGATGAGACTTGCCATACTCAATAAGTGCCTGAAGAAAGCCTTCCGAAGTTCTGAGCTCGGGATAGTAAATTACGTTCACGATAGAAGAAAACTCCGTAAAGCGAATGTGCTCCGCCGCAATCAGATCCGGCACCTCGCCGTAACGCTCGTGTACGCAACGAGCCATGTAATATGCATTTATATCTGAGCCAATAAGTACTATGTTGTGATTCATAACTAAATATACTTTCTATCTATTTCAGATTTAACGGATGTCATTGTTTCATATGTGGTAGTTCCGAGTGCATGCGCGATTCCGCGAATGGAAATCTCTGAGCCTAACACCGTTACTTTGTCGTGTTTCTTAACGGTTTCATCCACCAATACCTGGCACATTCCCATACCGACCTCGCCGACGATAGGATATTTCTTACCGTTAATGCAGACGTTGGTGTTGCTTCGCTTACGACCGATTCCGTCGCTGTAGCCTGTATCGATGACTGCGATGTACTCGGGCTTATCGGCCTTGTGTAAGAGTCCGTAGCCTGCGTATTCGCCGGCATCAATCTTATTGACCTGAATAACCTCGGAATACAAGGTAAAAGCAGTCTTCAAATCATATCTCTTAAGCGCATGAGACGGTTCCACGTGATTAAGCTTGTTACGCAGGTCTCTTCGCTTCTGAAGCAGGCGTCCCTTCAAAGATTTGTCGTAAGGATAGACCGAAGTGAATCCGTAAAGCGATATCCCGAAACGTGCTCCGTTACAATAGGTCGGCGTATCATGCAAAAGAATGGTCTGCGTCTTGTCTATATGCACCATAGGAATCTTAGATAAATCAATTCCTGCCGTAATCTCCTCAAAACGCTTGCGATTAGCCGCATACTCGGTATCGGTAAGACCCGAAGTGTGGAAGTGAGAGAAGATACCCTCAACCGAAAGTCTGTCGGAGGACTGAGCCTTGACCACATCTTCCTGCAATGCCTTGCCGTCTCTGTATCCCAGACGGTTCATGCCACAGTTAACCTTAAACTGAAGTTTAAGATTGAATCCGCTTTCAACGATTGCTTCGAAGGTATCACGATCATTGACACATACGGAAATGTTATAAGCTGCACACTCTCTGAGGTAATCTACCGGAACGGGCTGAAGTATTATCGCAGGATGTTCGGTGTCATACTTGCGTACCTCCAAGGCTTCCCAAAGGTTCGATACCGCAAAAGCATTCATGCCGCCTCGCACAAGTGCCGGTATGATACCGTAACCGTGTCCGTAAGCGTTGCCCTTCACAACCGCAATGTTGTAAGCGTGAGGGAATGTCTCGCTTAGAAGCTTCGCGTTATGTTCAATTGCACTGTTATTAATCTCAACGTATGTGTTTCGATACATAATCACCCTTCTTATACCTGACTATACTATCATTTTGAGTTTCTGACATAAAGCATTCCTAATGCTTAATATATGACAAAAAATGCTTTCGTGGGAAAGCATTTTCTGTAAGCCTATTTAAGTTTTTCTTTTAAGAAATCGATTGCATATACAAGCTGGTTGTCAATCTTTTCGGTAGCATAAAGCTCTGAGTCGTACTCAAGCTCGATGTCGGGAGCGATACCCTCGCCGTGGATACATACACCGTTGGGAGTGTAGTAGCGGCTGGTGGTGATCTTGATACCGCTGCCGTCGCTTAAGGGATAAATCGTCTGAACGATACCCTTGCCGTAAGTGTTGGTACCGATTACGGTAGCAAGGCCGTAATCGTGAAGCGCGCCGGTAAGAAGTTCGGAAGCGCTTGCGGTATATTCGTTGGTAAGTACTACAAGAGGAATGCTGATAACATTCTTGCCTCTGCACTTGTACTCATCGCGCTTACCCTGCTTGTCCTCAGTGTAGGTGATGATTCCCTTGGGAAGCATCTGTTCACCGATATTAAGTACTGTATCGAGGTTACCGCCGCCGTTGCTTCGAAGGTCAAGAATCATAGCCTTCATGCCCTGCTCATAGAGGCTGTTGTAAGCCTTAATAAACTGGTCTGTGGTAACTTCGTCAAATTCTGTAATCTGAAGGTATCCGATACCGTCTTCTTTCATCTCGTATTCAACGGTAGGGGACTCAACCTTACCTCTGGTAACGGTTACTTCGATATAATCGGGAGCGCCCTCTCTGTATACGGTAAGGTCAACTGTCGTATTCTCCGGACCTCTGATCAATGCTACGGCATCGTCAAGCTTGTATCCGAAGAGGCTCTCGCCGTTAACCGCGTAGATAATATCATTATCCAAAAGTCCGGCTCTTGCCGCGGGTGAATCCTTGAAAATCTTGGTAAGAATAGGATAGCCCGTTTCCTCGTCCATCATAACGTAGGAACCGATTCCGTAGTAAATGCCTTCGCTCGACATGAACATTTCGTTGAGTTCCTCGGCGGTGTAGTACTCCGCGTACTTGTCGCCCAAAGAATCAATGATGGCCTTATACATGTTCTCGTACATCTTGGATGTATCGATGTCTTCTTCAAAATAAAACTTCTTGACTACATTGTCGTATATCAGGTTAGCCTTATCGACGAAGTCGCCTGAAATAAGGTTGCCGTCGGTCTTAACCGAAGTGTCCTTGGATGTGTTTGAAGAAGTGCCGTTCTGGGATGAAGCTGTGCCCTGAACCGATGTAGCTACTTCGCTTATGCGCTGCTCGGCGAGCTTGGTTTCTTTTTCCAAAAGAACAATAAATAATATGGTCAGGAGTGTGCCGGTTACAAACACACCTGCCAGGATACCGCCCCAGAAGGAGCGTTTTTTCTCTCTTGTAAGTTCTTCCATGTTCTTAAATCCTAACCTAAAATTTTAGTATCCGAGATACGGCCAGGGGCTTACGTATGAGCCGTTGAGTCGTACACCGAAGTGCAGATGGTTACCTGTGGAACGTCCTGTGGTACCTACTGCCGCAATGTGGTCGCCTCGTGCCACGATGTCGTCTTTCTTAACGAAAAGCTTGGAGGCGTGCATGTAAATCGTGTAGAGTCCGTCGCCGTGACTGATCATGATGTAGTTACCCATGGACCAGTTATAGTCGGCAGCTACCACTACACCGTCGTAAGCCGCAAGAATCTTGGAGCCTGCGGGGGCAGCCATATCGATACCGGAATGGTAGGATGTGGAGCCGTTGATGGGGTCGGTTCTGTAACCGAAGTCGTCGCTGATACGTGTGTATGCAGGTGCGGGCCAGGTGAACTTACCACCGTCGTAGCTTAAGATTATGCCGTTGGCTGCTGCGATTGCTTTCTGCTCGGCTAAGATGGCTGCTTCCAATGTCTCGATGACACGGGTCTGCTCTTCGTACTCAGCCTCGTAGTTGGCTATCTGGTTTTCTTTGGCCTTGATGTCGCTTGTATACTGGGCTAGTTGCTGTTCCTTCTCGGCAAGAAGTTCCTGCTGAGCCTGGCGCTCGGCTTCTTCATTGGCCTTGCATTGGTCGAGGTATTCCTTCTCCGACTCGAGGGCCTGCTTACAAAGCTCGGTCCACTCTCTGGCAGCCGTGTACTCGTCAAGCATCTTGCGATCGTAGGCTTCCAACTTCTCTATGTAATCCGCCTTGGTAAGAAAATCCGCGAAGCTCTTGGCATTGAGTATTATCTCAAGGTAGAAAGAGTCACCTTTCAGATACATAAAGCGGATACGCTGCTTCATGGCTTCGTACTGGGCATTCTCGCGCTCGATGGCTTCGTTGAGCTCGGCGGTGATTACTTCAATCTCCTGCTCCTTCTCGGCGATGAGGCCTTTGTACTCTTCGATACGCCCTTCGATTGCCACTATTTCGGCATCGATTTTCTTGATGTATGAAGCAACGTCATTCTTAAGACCCTCAAGTTCTTTCTTAAGAGCCTGGGCATTGGCTATATTTTGTTTTAATTGTTTCTTGGCCTCTTCCGACTGGGATATCTGGTCTTTCTTCTGCTTAATGCTTTCATTGGTAATCGAAGAAATGGATGTCCCGGCGTATGTGGCAGGCATGGCTGTGTGGGCGAGTATCAAACAGGCGACAGCCACACATAAAATGCGTCTTATTCTCTTCAAAACGCCCTCCTGTTCGGCCGGTCTAAACTCTTAAATGCTTTCTCACCGTAATGAAACTTCCGAGGAAACCGATACCCACGCCGATTGCAAGCGAAACGGGAAGCAGGTTCTTAAAGATTTCCTCAATCGTCAGGAAATTAAGTAATGACGAAAGAACGGAGAATTGCTCTTTTAAGAAGTTAAGTGCTCTGTTGTATACGAAATATATGAGTGCCAGAGGAATCGCCGCACCGACAAGACCGATGATGATACCTTCGATTACGAAAGGCGCACGTACAAAGAAATCTGTCGCACCGATGTACTTCATAATCGAAATCTCTTCCTTACGGACGGTGATACCTATGGTAACTGTATTGCTGATAAGGAAAATGGATACGGCAAGCAGTATCGCGATGATACCGATTGAAATGTATCCGATAAGCTTATTGGCATTGCTTAAGGTAAGTGCGGTAAGCTCCGAACGCTTAACTTCCTTGACGCCGGGAACCGACTCAAGGTAGGTAACCAATGCGCCCTGCATGGAAACGTCGTTAAGGTATACCTCGTAGTTGGAGAGGTCTTCAAGCGGGTTCTCAAGGAAGCCGTCGCTGTAATCGCCGAGGTAATCGGCCTTGAATCCTTCCCAAGCTTCATCCGCAGATACGAAGTTAACCTTGGAAACTTCTGCTCTTCTCTTAATCATATCGCCGATTTCCTCGATTCTGGCATCTGTGATGTCTTCGTCAAAGAAAACGACTATACACACGCCTTCTTCGGCCGTCTTAACGATGTGCTGGAAGTTAGCCAGTACGGAGTAGAACAAACCGAATAAGAACAAACATGCGCTGATGGTCGCAACTGAAGCAAGCGAAAACAGCTTGTTGCGGAATATATTCTTGATGCCCTGCCAGAGGGTGTAGAAAAACGAACTAATCTTCATCGTCGTATCCTCCCCTCTCATGATCGCTTACTATCACGCCCTTGCGGAGTGTGATAACTCGCTTCTGCATGGCATTAACGATATCTTTATTGTGGGTAACCATGATAACGGTGGTGCCTGCGTTGTTAATCTCTTCAAGCAGTCTCATGATTTCCATTGAGTTGTTGGGATCGAGGTTACCTGTGGGCTCGTCCGCAAGAAGAACTGTGGGACGATTAACCAATGCTCTTGCAATGGCAACTCTCTGCTGCTCACCACCCGATAACTTGCCGGGCTTAGCCTTATACTTACCCGCAAGGCCTACGGTTGCAAGGACCTTGGGCACGTTCTTTCGAATCTGCTTGCCGGGTACCTGAATAATACGCTGCGCAAAAGCAACGTTCTCGTAAACATTACGGTCCTTAAGTAATCTGAAGTCCTGAAACACGACTCCGAGATTTCTTCTGAATTTGGGGATTTTGCGATGCTTAATCTTGTTGAGATTGTAATTAAGCACATAAAGATTTCCCTCTGTGGGAACGATTTCTCTTAATAACAGCTTGATGAAAGTAGACTTACCTGAGCCACTGTCGCCTACCACGAACACGAACTCACCCTTCTTAATCTTAAGGGATACGTTGCTGAGCGCCGGAATTCCGGCCTGATAGGACTTGGAGACATTCTCCATTACAATGACTTCATCATCTTCCATCAGCTTTTTCTTTCTGTTAGGTAAAGCCATAACCTCTGCTCCTTAGAATCAGTATTCAATGCTCTCCATGTATTTCATGTACTTGACTACCATAAGGGCAATCTTGAATGTAATTGCGTCCTCAAAGACTCTCAAATCAAGCCCTGTAAGCTTCTGAAGCTTATCAAGACGATATACGAGAGTATTGCGGTGAATAAACAATTGTCTTGAAGTTTCGGAAACGTTAAGGCTGTTCTCGAAGAACTTCATGATTGTGGTGAGGGTTTCCTCATCGAACTCATCGGGGCTCTTACCGCCGAAGATTTCCTTAATAAACATCTTGCAAAGCGGAATGGGAAGCTGATAAATCAAACGTCCGATTCCAAGCTCCGAGTATGCGACAACGTCTCTGTCGCCAAAGAAAATCTTTCCTACATCGAGAGCCATCTTGGCCTCTTTGTAAGAACGGCTGACTTCCTTAATTTCACCTACAGCGGTACCGTAAGATACGTGTACGCCTTCAATGCCTTCTTTGGCAAGGACGCCAATAATAGCGCGAGCCGCACGGTCCACTTCCTTGGAGAAGTCTGTGTCCTCAAGCTCCTTAACCACGATAACGTTGTTCTCGTCAACGGCCGTGATAAAGTCCTGATTGTTGGAACCGAAGTGAGTACGGATGCACTCAAGAACGTTATTGTCCTTTCGCTCGCCCGCTTCGATAATCATGGCTACACGCTTAACGTCGGTAGCGATATGAAGCTTCTTGGCACGACTGTAGATGTCTACCAAAAGAAGGTTGTCAAGAAGAAGGTTCTTGATAAAGTTGTCCTTGTCGAAACGCTCCTTGTAGGCAACAATGAGGCTCTGAATCTGGAAAGCAACCATCTTACCGATCATGTATACGTCTTCACCCGTACCGCATGCGATAAGAATGTACTCAACCTGCTGCTCATCGTAAATCTTAAAGTACTGATAGCCCTGTATCTCCTGGGAGTCTGCCGGTCCTTGCGCAAATTCTCTTGCGGCTTTGGAAACCGTACCGGTATGTCCGCTTGTGGATACAACGTCCTTTCCTTCAGTATCTACGACGCTAAGTTCTACTCTGGAAATTCCCTTAAGTCCGTCGATGGTAGTCTGCAATATCTGATTAGATATCATGATTTCCTCCAAAGAATGTTTCTGATTAGACAATTTTCACAACGAAAATTGCACCTCGAATCGTGAAAAAAACATATTTACGTTACCATTTTATTATCTTTTACTTAAAAAGCCAACCCCTAAATGTGCATTTTTTATGCATTTTTTTGTTTTTTTGCCTTTTACGGCGCCAAAAAGGCCCTAAAAAATTACCAAAGGAGGGCTTACAAAAAACTTTTTAAAAAAATACTTGATTTTTGAAAAACTATCCCCTATAATAACGTAGTGCAATCGCGAGAGCGGTTTACAAATACCTTTGGGGTATCGCCAAACGGTAAGGCAACGGACTCTGACTCCGTCATTTCAAGGTTCGAATCCTTGTACCCCAGCTTATCAGTGCCGATTCATTAACGTGAATCGGCATTTCTTTATTCCTATAATATTATTGTGATATAATTTAAGGAGCCGCATGGGCGGTTCGGACTATTACGGAAAGGCCTGATTATGTTTAATTTAGCACAGAAACAAACTTTATATGTTGAGAAGCTCGTTGAATTCGGCGCGTACCTCGTGCCCGAGGAATTAAAGGACAAGAAAGTTCCCGCTGCCAACGAGCACGTTTTACTTCCCAAGAAGCAGGTTGCCGAAGGGCTCAAGCGTGGCGATGCGGTGGATGTGTTCCTGTATCTTGATTCCGCAGACAGACTCATAGCTACCACCGTTACCCCGAAGCTTGCTCTCGGACAGGTCGGAAGACTTACCGTTAAGCAGGTTACCAAGATTGGCGCGTTCCTTGACTGGGGACTTGAGAAGGACTTGTTGCTTCCCTTCCGTGAGCAGACTTCCAAGGTTTCAGAGGGCGATGAAGTTCTCGTAGCCGTATACCTTGATAAATCGAGCCGTATCTGCTCCACCATGAACGTGTATCCTTACCTTGCTACCACAGATAAGTACAAAAAGGATGACAAGGTTACCGGCACCGTATATCAGACCAGCGACAATTTCGGTGTGTTCGTAGCCATCGACGATATGTATCAGGGACTTATCCCCAAGCGCGAAGTCTACGGCAAGTGTAAAATCGGCAGCACTATTGAAGCCCGCGTTATTAATGTAAGGGCTGACGGCAAGATTGATTTGAGCATCCGTGAGAAGTCTCACCTGCAGGCCGAGGCCGATTCCGAGAAGATTCTTGAGCTGATTAAGTCTTACGACGGAGTTCTTCCTTTTACCGAGAAGGCATCACCCGAGGTCATCACTCGCGAGACCGGCATGAGCAAGAACGAATTCAAGAAGGCTGTAGGTCACCTTTATAAGAACCGTAAGATAGAAATAACTTTTGACGGCAAAATAAAGTTGATATAGAATAATAGAGACAATAAAAGGATATCTGAATGTATCATAGATTTAGATATCCTTTTTTTATTCTGAGGGGTCGTATGAATATTCTGTTGTTTTTGATTATCGTTTTAATATTCATTGTAGGAATCGGATTGCTTAACGAACGCATCTTCAAGCTTCAAAGCGATATAGCTCTGATTCTTTTTTCTTTGATTATTTCTCTGGGGCTTCTTTTTGCAAGAAAGTTCTCAAATATTGATTCACTTAACACTTTTATAGATCAGCTGGGCGACTTCGGATTCGAAGAGTACCTTATGGACGGCGTGTTGTGCTTCATGCTCTTTGCCGGCGCAAGCAAGGTAAATATGAGGAAGTTCAGGCAGAACATCCGCCCGATTTCACTTCTGGCGCTTCTCACCACGGTTATTTCGTCGGTTTTCTACGGGGTGCTGTTCTATCTGGTGAGTCTGGCATTCAGGCTTCCTTTGGATATTACTACCTGCGTGCTTCTCGGCTGCGTGGTATCGCCCACCGACCCGATTGCGGCGACAGGTATTCTTAATAAGATAGGTCTTTCCAAGAATGTGTGCTCCATCATCGAGAACGAATCGCTCTTTAACGACGGTACGGGCGTAACGCTTTTCATCTTCGTGCGCGGGCTCATTACCAAGAGCGAAGGTTCGAACTTCATGGTTCTTTTCTTCAAAGAAATTCTCGGAGCCATCGCGGTAGCTTTGATAATGTCATTCATTTTCTTTTCACTTATTAAACTTACGCGTGACCCGATTAAATACATTTTGATATCGCTTCTCAACGTTTCGCTTGTATACATTATCTGCGAGCATCTCGGTTTCTCGGGCGTTATCGCTTCGGTTGTGTGCGGAATGTATTTCTCCTATGCGTTCTCCAAGATTGAGAACCGCGTGGTGGTTATCGATGAGAAGGATTTGTACAGAGACTTTTGGGAGATACTCGAGTCCATACTTAACGCTGTGCTGTTCGTAATGATTGCGCTGCTGGTACTTAATATCGAGCTTAGTGAATATGTTCTTTTGCTGGTACCTGTTGCGATTGTGATAATTGTGGTTTCAAGGGCATTCGGCGTATTCATAAGCAGTTTGCTTACAGGGCGCAAGATGCCCGGCAACTACAGTCTTCGTGAGTTTGTGGCTCTTATGACCTGGTCGGCGCTTAAAGGCGGACTTTCACTGGCCCTTGCAATGGGCACCAAGGAATTCCTGCCACCCGACGTATATCTTATATTCATGAATGTGACTTACGTGACGATTTTCTTCACGGTTTTGGTACAGGGATTAACCATTAAGAAAGTTTACTTCTCGCTTGAGAAGCACAAGACAGAAAGACTTAAGAGGGAGAACAGACGATGAAAGTTATAGTTGTTGGAATGGGCAAGACCGGTCTTACTCTGATAGAGATGCTGACTCGCGAAGGCATCGATGTTACCGTTATCGATTGCTCTAAGAAAATAATCGACGCCGTAACCGACAAGTACAACGTGTCGGGAATTGAGGGAAGCGGCGCTTCTCGTGAGACTTTGAAAAAAGCAGGCGCCGAGACGGCAGACATGCTCATTGCGCTTACCGCCGTTGACGAGATTAATCTCTTAAGCTGCCTCCAGGCCAAGAACCTCGGAACCCGCTATACGGCTGCGAGACTTGTTCTTTCGGACCTTTCTCTTGAAAAGGATTCTCTTATTAAGGAGTACCATATAGATTATATCGTGCGCCCGAAGATTGATGTGGCTGAGATTATTTACAACAATATCGGTCTTCCCGGTCATGTGCGTCTGGATTCTTTCTTTGACGATGCTATACAGATGCTTTCAATTGTTGCTTTAAAGGATTCTCCGTTCTGTGGCAAGTCTCTTCTCGACCTCCACAAGGAGCTTAACGGAAGTTTCCTTGTCGCTGCGGTTGTGCGCGACGGTAAGCTCTTCATTCCGGACGGCAACTTCGTATGCGAGGAAGGTGACAACGTCTACCTCACCTCCGACCAGGAAGGTGTTGCCGAGACCTTTAAAAAGATGGGCATCATCACTACAAGCTCCAAGAAAGTGCTTATAGTCGGCGGTGGTTTTACAGGCGACTACCTTGCCGGTGAATTAATTGATGCAGGCAAAGATGTGACCATAATCGAAGAAAACATCCAGAACTGCAAGAAACTCATGGAGAAATACCCCAAGGCCAAAGTTTCTTACGGCAATGCAGAGTCAGTCGAGATTCTTGATGCGGAAAACATTTCCAAGAAGGACGTAGTCGTATCCATCACCGACCGCGACGAGGCCAACCTGGTCGTTAGCATGTATGCGTGGTCCGTAGGCGTACCTTCCATCCTTACCCGAATCGATACCGTAGCTCATGCCAAGATGCTTCACAAGGTTAACATGGATATCACCATTTCCCCTTGTGAAATTGCAGCCAATAAACTCTACCGCTTTGCAAGAAACGCCCAGATGAAAGATGCCAAGAACGAAATCTTACGCTTCAACACCATCTGCGACTCTCTCGCCGAGCTCATGGAGTTTAACATCACCGAGAACTGCAGTCACTTGAATATACCGTTCCGCGACAAAGCCTTTAAGCTTAAAAAAGACACTCTTGTAGCTGCCATCATCCGCAACGGCGAGATGAAAATCCCCGGCGGTTCGTCGGCATTGCAGGTAGGAGATAAGGTATTTATCGTGTCGGCAAGCAAAAATAAGATTAAAAACTTGAACGAAATATTCCGCTAGACAATTCATAAAATGAGCAGGGTTGAATGCCCTGCTCATCTGTTTATTCGCTTATTGTTCCCGTCACCGCCATATTGTACAGTTCCGAACCGTTTTCAACTCTCTCATATCGGTTTCCGCTATACGAGTCATACCAACCATTCTTGGCATAATATACTTCGCCGGTTTCTTTGTCATATATTCTTTCTCTGCCAAGCGTCGCGTCGGAATATGCCTGCGAGCGAATATCATATGAGTTATTACGCTTCTCCCAGCTCGACATGACGCTGTCGCTCATTGCTTTTGTGCTTTGAGATATAGCCTGCGAGGTCTTGGTAATCTGTGCCCAAGCCGCATTTCTTTCTTTCCAGTACCCGTTGGAAAAAGAAATCGACTCGAAAATCTTGGACAATACCGGCTGCCAGTTTACAAAATCTGCCTCGGGTGCCGTCATTATCATTATGCCTTCATCAAGGTCAAACATAACATTTGATCCGAGAACGTAATTAGTGCCCATGTCTATTACCGTCGCCGAGAATAATCCCTCAAGGGCGG
>JAEEGJ010003300.1_pt1 | contig 63724 bp, 59 predicted proteins | sample 8958761 | NCBI WGS metagenome assembly JAEEGJ01 (sample SAMN16246546, study PRJNA631951) | gut metagenome | biome: gut microbiome; feature: rumen; material: RS-attached | host: Bos | place: Iran: Karaj | collected 2018-10 | reverse complement strand
TGTATGTAGTGACATCTAAGGATAAAATACAAGGCTCCTCCGTATTAATTACAGATTTAATCCAGGAGTTAGGATCAAGTATAAGCAAAGAATGCTATGTAATACCATGTAGTATCCACGAAATTATCCTTATCCCATATGATGAGCGCATAAAGCCAGACAACCTCAAACAGCTAGTAATGGAAGTCAATGCAACCGAGGTAAAAATAGAAGAAAAACTGACAGATTCTGTCTATTTCCTGGATAAAAGTGGAGTATCTAAAATAGCGTAGATTTCATAGTGGAAAATTCATGAAAGGATGATATAATGTAACTAGAATCTAGTTGCATATTACAATATGCCAAAAAAGAAAGATTTAATAAGAAAACTATTTAGAATACCATGGCCGAGGGATTTTACAGTTAGAGATTTAGATGCTCTTATGAGTAAATGTAATTGTAAAAAATTTCAGGGTGGGAGAGGCTCGGGTATAGGTTATCGCCATGAATTAACAGGTAGAAAATTGCAATTTGATGGCCCGCACCCTGGAAATGAATTATATAGAGACCAGATTAAAAGAGTGAAGAATTATATTTTAGAAATAGGAGAAAAGGAGTAAGGAGATATGAAGTCAGATATGATGAAATATAAAGGATACCGAGCGACTATCGGCTATGATAGAGTAGATAAAATTTTTGTTGGACACGTATTTGGTATCAAGGACTCCTTAAATTTTTATGGAAGATCTGTTGATGAATTAGAAGAAGCATTTCATGATTCAATAGAGAATTACTTTGAGGCGTGTGCTAAATTTGGTGAAACACCTGAAAAAGAATTTTCAGGTACATTTAACATAAGAACTACACCTGCAATCCATGAAAAAGCTTCTATATATGCAGCAGAAAACGGATTTACATTAAATCAGGTTGTTACAATGGCTATGGAGAAATTTTTAGCAAAGAAGACTAATTATTAAAGGGAGCATCATGAAGAAGCGAATTATAGGACTAGATATACTTAGAGTATTAGGAATTGTATTCATTTTTTTATATCATGTAACAGATAGTTATGTGGGGCTAGGTGGCACAGGTGATGGAGTGTTTTCATCACTTGCTTTATTTAGTATCCTCTCTAGGCCAGCGAGCATATTTTTGTTTTTGATTTCTGGATTTGCCCTTATGTATAATCGCGAGGGTGAGCTGAAGCTAAAGGACTATTATATTAGAAGATTTAAGAGTCTTTATATTCCATTTTATGTGGCATATATATTGATGCTTGGCATAGGAGTTGTGCTGTTAAAATGGGCTCCATGGAATTATATTCCTAAGAGGAAATTCGTATATACGATACTTGGAATAGACGGTATAGCTGTAAAATATAGTCCAAATTATTATCTGATTGGCGAGTGGTTCATGTCATGCATAGTAATATGTTACTTGCTATTTCCACTACTGGCCATACTAATAAAAAAGGCTAAGTACCTCACACTGTGTGTGCTATTTGCAGCCTATGTTATCCTAGCAAACTTTATCAATCCATTTGAGCTGTCAGTATTCATAAATCCTTTATTTATAATATTCTATTTCTATGTGGGAATGTGTCTGAAGGGATGGCTGATAGATAATCAGATATCAAAAGGTGTAAAGATCATTAGCGTTGTTCTATCGATTGGTATTTTATTCATTTACTTTGCAGATAGCCTTTTTACAACAAAGCAAATAATTGCCTGCACCGAGAGTGAGGCAGAGCTATTATGCTTTATCTGGTCCATAGCTTTGGTGATTGCATTCAAGGATATTAACCTGGCAGAGGGAGCGATATTAGCAAAGATAATAAAGTACCTATCAGGTATAAGCTGGTACGTGATTCTTGTTCACCATGTGCTTGCAATAATCTACTTTACAATTAATGGTGTATCTGAAAATCTAGTAAGGGATTTTGTAATCATATTAGCCCTGAGCATTATTTTAGCAGAGGTAGTTAGAAGGATTACAAATCTCATCAAGAAACTGGTATTCAAGTAAACGCGGAATAAACAATTCGCATATACGTATTATTAAAATGAAAGTGAGGCCTGTGACTCAGCCTTTTTACGAGGGCTGGTGCCATAGGTCTTTTTGTATGCTCTTAAGAATGTGGAGTAGGTGCCGAATCCAGACTGCTGGCTAGCCTCTACTATTGATAATCCGGCATCTATATAAGACTGAGCCAAGGACAGTCTTTTGATAGTGATATAGTTTCCGATGGTATAGCCGGTCTCCGCCTTAAAGGTGTGCATTAAATAATAGCGAGAAAGAAAGAATTTCTCGCTTAGAGAGTCTACGGATAAATCAGACGTAAGATTTTCATTTATATATTGGATAATGGAGTTGATTTTGGTGCCAGCGTAGTTAGTAGAAATATATTCTACCTCATCGCTGATGGCAGCCCTATTAAGCTCCACCATAAACTCAAGAAAAAGGACCTGCATAAAAAGCTCATTGGCATAGGCATCTTTTCCCAGATTATTTATTAACTGTCCAATAGAGGCAGCAACCTTTGAATTTTTAAAGGAGTGAAGTCTAAGTACGTGGGAATTTTTTTCCATGGCATTTTTAAAACATAAAGATAAATCATTATCATCTCTAGTGTATTCGGCCAAAAATTCCTTTGAAATGTAAATGATGATTCTTTCATATACTGAGTTGTCATGGAAGATAGGTCTATGAACTTCGCCTGCATTTACAAAAACAATATCACCAGCCTGCAAATCAAAATTTTGTCCCTCAATAGAGTATGAGGCATTTCCAGACAGGTGAATTAGAACCTTGTGGAAATCGTGATAATGAAAATCGATTTCTCCAAGATTGGAATCTTTTAGGTGGAATATTTTGAAATTGGAATATAAATATCCTTTTTTATTGTACTCAGCCATAAATATCCTCTATAAATAACTCTTATTTAATTAAAGTATAAAACTGGACAGCACCATTTGCAATATTTAGAACACTAAGGCGGCTTAACAAAACGAAAAGTGCCTAGTATAATGAATTTAGATTAGGAAACTATGTATAACACCGAAAGGATATTACTTATGAAATTTACAAAAATGCATGGCTGTGGTAACGATTATGTTTATGTGAATCTGTTTGAGGAGCAGGTTGATGACCCTGCAGCAGTATCAATCAAGGTTAGCGATAGACATTTTGGAATTGGTTCTGATGGAGTGATTACAATTGGCCCATCTGACAAGGCTGATTTCAGAATGAGAATATATAATGCTGATGGTTCAGAGGCAGAGATGTGTGGCAATGGTATTCGTTGCGTTGCAAAGTATGTTTACGACCACAAGCTTACAGACAAGACAGAGATTTCTGTTGAGTCAGGAGCAGGCGTTAAGTATCTTACTCTCTTTGTTGAAAATGGCAAGGTAGAGCAGGTAAGAGTTGATATGGGCGAGCCTATTCTTACACCAGCTGAGATTCCAGTAGTTGCTGATGGAGATAAGGTGATTGATGCGCCTATTGAGGTTGGCGGCAAGACATGGAACATGACATGTGTTTCCATGGGCAACCCACACGCAGTAGTTTTTGTAGATGATACAGAGCATTTTGAGCTTGAGAAATATGGCCCATTATTTGAGAGTCATGAGCGCTTCCCTAAGAGAACAAATACTGAGTTTGTTCAGGTTATCAGCCGTACAGAGGCAAATATGCGAGTTTGGGAGAGAGGCTCAGCAGAGACATGGGCATGTGGAACTGGTACATGTGCTTGTGTTATGGCATGTATTTTAAACAACAAAACAGAGGATAAGGTTTTAGTACATCTTCGCGGTGGAGACCTTACTATTGAGTACGACAGAGATACAAATCATGTATTTATGACAGGTCCCGCAACAGAAGTATTCTCTGGAGAAATTAATTTATAAATTGTAAATCAATCAGATTATATCTGTAGGAAAATGGAGTATAAAATGAAATTAAGTAGCTTAATCGAAAAACTTGATTATGAATTATATTCAGGCAGCGTAGACTGTGACATCACAACTCTTACTTATGATTCTAGAAAAGTTGAGGAAGGTTCACTTTTTGTATGTATTTCAGGTGCAGTTAGAGATGCCCATGAATTCATACCTGATGTAATTGAAAAGGGTGCAAAGGCAATCATCATCGAAAAGGATGTTGAAAAAGTTGAGGGAGTTACTTTTATCAAAGTGGCAAATTCCCGCGAGGCACTTGCAATTACATCTGCAGCTTATTTTGGCCATCCAGCAGAAAAGCTTAAGACTATCGGAATCACAGGTACAAAAGGCAAGACAACAACCACATACATGGTAAAGTCTATCCTGGAGAAGGCAGGAATGAAGACAGGTCTTATTGGAACAATCGAGTCAATTGTAGGGGATGAGCGTATCCCAGCCGTCAACACTACTCCAGAGTCTTACCGTGTTCAGGAGCTTTTTAAAGAGATGGTAGATGCAGGCCTTGATGCTGTAGTTATGGAGGTTAGCTCACAGGCCCTTATGCAGCACAGAGTGTCTGGATTTACATTTGATATTGGTGTATTTACAAATCTTGAGCCAGATCACATTGGTGAGAACGAGCACAAGGATTTTGCGGACTACATGCACTGCAAGAGCCTTTTGTTTCAGCAGTGTAAGACTGGCATTTTCAACGGAGATAGCGAGCACATCGATGGCATTTTAAAGGACCACACATGTGAGGTTATCAAATACGGCTACGGCAAGGATAACGACCTTGTAGCTGAGAATGTTGAGCTTCTAAATGAGCACGGAGCGCTAGGGGTTAAATATCACATTTCTGGCACAACAAACATGGACGTAGAGGTAAATGTACCAGGTACATTCTCTGTATATAATTCACTTACTGCTGTTGCAATTTGCAAGCAGTTTAACGTTGCTGAGGACAAAATCAAGGCAGCCCTTAAGGATGTTCATGTAAAGGGACGTATTGAGCTTGTTCCAGTTTCTAAGAAATTTACAGTTATGATTGACTATGCTCACAATGCTATGGCACTTGAGAGCCTTCTCACTACACTTAAGGCTTATGAGCCAGGCAGACTTGTATGTCTTTTCGGCTGTGGTGGAAACAGAGCAAAGAGTCGCCGTTATGAGATGGGTGAAGTGTCTTCAAAGCTTGCAGACCTTACAGTTGTTACTTCAGACAACCCACGTAATGAGGAGCCAATGGACATCATCAATGACATTTTAATTGGTGTTCACAAGGCCGATGGCGAGTATGTTACTATCCCAGACCGCAAGGAGGCTATTCGCTATTGCCTGACCAATGCAAAAGAAGGTGACATTGTAGTTCTCGCCGGCAAGGGCCATGAGGACTACCAGGAAATAAAAGGTGTTAAACACCACATGGATGAGAGAGAACTCATCGCTGATATTATTAAGGAGGACGGTCATGACATTATTTAAAGGTGCAGGAGTAGCGCTGATTACTCCATTTAACGAAGACGATACCGTAAATTATGACATGCTTGGTACTCTAATCGACAGACAAATAGAAGGTCACACTGATGCAATCATTGTTTGCGGTACCACAGGTGAGCCAGCCACAATGAGTGAGGAAGAAAAGCTTTCTGTTATTGAATTTACTGTAAAACGTGTTAATCACAGGATTCCAGTAATTGCTGGTTCAGGCGGCAATTCAACACGACTTGTTATCGATTTTTCGAAAAAGATTCAGGCCCTTGGGGTGGATGGACTTCTTATAGTTACTCCATTTTACAACAAGGCTACACAGCAGGGACTGTACGAGCACTACACTAAAATAGCTCACGAGATTGATCTTCCAATCATCATGTACAATGTGCCTAGCCGTACTGGATGCAACATTCTTCCAGAGACAGCTATGAGACTTGGCCTTGAGAATCCTAATATAGTAGGCATCAAGGAGGCTAGCGGAAACATTTCCCAGATTACAAAGCTTGCAAGCCTTTGCAGAGGCTGCCTTGATATCTATTCTGGAAACGATGACCAGATTATTCCAATTTTAGCTCTTGGTGGAATTGGAGTAATATCAGTGCTTTCAAATGTGGCACCACGAGGCACCCATGACATGGTTATGGAATATTTAAATGGACACGAGGAAAGAGCACGAAAGCTACAGCTTGATTATCTTGAGCTAGTGGATGCACTTTTCTGTGAAGTAAATCCTATCCCTGTTAAATCTACAATGAATATGTTAGGATTTAATGTAGGTAGTCTTAGACTTCCACTTACAGAGATGGAGGATGAGCATAAGGTGGCAATGAGCAAGCTGCTTAGCAGAATGCCACAGGAAATGCTTGCATAGGGTGAAAACTAATAGCGAAGAATTTTTAAAACCGAAGAATGGTCCAGTGACATTTATTTTGGTGGCAATTAATATAATTGTCTTTATTGTGCTGGAGTTTATGGGTGATACTAGAAGCGGAGGATTCATGCTTTTACACGGGGCGATGAATCCTTACCTCATTTTATCTAATGGGGAGTGGTATCGCCTTTTTACATGCATGTTTTTGCACTTTGGAATTGAACATTTGGCCAATAATATGCTCTTACTATTTTTGTTGGGACAGATCTTTGAGCGAGCAGTGGGTATTACTAGATTTATTGGCATTTATATAGGAGCAGGTTTGACTGGCTCCTTTTTGTCGTTTTTCTACATGTGTCTTATGGGGCAAAATGACATCGTGGCAGGTGCCTCCGGAGCCATATTTGGCATAATCGGAGGAATGATTATTGTCATAATAGTCAACAGAGGAAAATATAGTGGAATCAGCACAAAGAGGATGATTTTCATGGCTGTACTGACCCTTTATTTTGGATTTGCATCAGCTGGAACAGACAATGCAGGGCACATAGGAGGTCTGGTGGCAGGATTACTTTTTACATTAATTACCTATGGAATTCCAACACTTATACACAATCATCACGTTGATTTAAACAGTGAAAAAACTTATACTTTAGATAATAACGAGCACGAAGAGGGTTAATAATGAAGGTAAACATTTACTACGGCGGTAGAGGTCTTTTAGAGGACCCAACATTATATGTTATCAATAAAATGGAGCAGGTTCTTGTTGAGCTTCAGGTTGAGGTCACTCTCTATAATATTTACGAACAGAAAAATCAAATCTCTATGCTGCCACAGACATTAAAGGACGCAGATGGAATCATCCTTGCAACCACAGTAGAATGGCTGGGCATCGGCGGCTATATGAATCAGTTTTTGGATGCTTGCTGGCTCTACGCTGACAAGACTTCCCTTGCAACTACATACATGCAGCCAGTAGTTATGTCTACTACCTACGGTGAGAGGGAGGCTATGGTTACCCTTGAAAATGCATGGGCAATTCTTGGTGGCCTGCCTTGTGCTGGATTCTGCGGCTATGTTGAGGACTTAAAAGAATTCAGGGAAAATGCTGAGTATGCTCATATCATTGAAAAGAAGGTGGAGGCACTTTATAGAACTATTTCTCAGCACACCAAGGGACTTCCTACCAGCAATCAGGCTGTTACTAGAAGCATTTCTCGTACAGCGCAGCTTGAGCTTTCTCCACAGGAGTCAGAGCAGCTTTCTAGATTCGTATCTGATGATGAGTATGTTCAGACACAAAAGGCTGATATCGCTGATTTGACCAGCATGTTCAGAGACATGATGGGTCAAAAGCAGGAGGATAGCACCAACGAATATATCAACGATTTCAAAATACATTTCCGGGGTAACAAGGATTTTACTGCCAAATATTTATTTATGATAGACGGCAAGACTCAGCCACTTTTTGTGTATGCAAATGGTGAGCAGCTTGAGTGTCGCTATGGTCGAGAAGACAATATAGATGTATATATGAAGCTTTCGGCAGCAATTATGGACAATATAGTAGCTGGTCGAGAGACATTCCAGAGAGCATTTTCAGTGGGAGATATGACTGCAAAGGGCAATTTCAAAACACTTAGAATGCTTGATGAGATATTCCCTTTTTCAGATTAGTATTTACATTAAGGAGGCAAATGATGAAGGACGAAAAATGTATTTTTTGTAAACTAGCTAATGGAGATATTCCTACTAATTCAATTTATGAGGATAATGATTTTAAGGTGATTTTAGATGCAGATCCAGCTACAAAGGGACATGCACTTATTCTTCCAAAGAATCATTTTGCAAATTTACTTGAGGCAGATGATGATGTACTTGTAAAGGCACTTCCTCTTGCTAAAAAGATTGCTAAGAACATGATGGATAAGCTTGGCTGCGCCGGAGTTAATATCGTTCAAAACAATGGCGAGGCAGCAGGCCAGACAGTTCATCATTTACATATTCATGTGATCCCTAGATATGAGGATGATCCAGACAAGACAATTTGTGGATGGAGCCACCAGAAGTTTACAGATGAGGAAATTGCAGAGGTGGTTAAAAAGCTATCTATGTAGTTGTTCCGTGGGGGGATAAATATGAAAAAAAGAATAATTAGTCTTTTATTAGTTGGTATGATGACGGCCAGTCTTGCCACAGCATGTGGTAAAGGCAATGAGCCAGAGCCTGAAAAGCCAAATTCTTCTAATGAAACATTAGGTAAGTTAGAACATAAGCCAGTTGACGTGGATGTTGCTGGAATAGCTGGCATGAATGATTTTAATAGTCAGTTGATAGCCTATGTTGGAGAAAATGGCTATGAAAAAGAGAATTATATGATTTCTCCTACATCCTACAAGGCTGCTCTTTGTCTTGCAGCAGCAGGTGCAAATGGTCAGACTCAGGATGAGCTGCTAAAGGCTATGGGAATTCAGAATGTTGATGAGATGAATGCTTGGTATAGCATGGTCTACAACGAGACAGTGGATTTCAATGATAGCCTAGAAGCTGAAAAGGAAAACATTGCTGAAATCCAAAGCGATCCTGATATGGCAGACTATTATACAGTAGACGGGGAACCGGATGGCGCATTTAGATTGGTAAATTCTATTTGGGCCAATGAGGACGGAAATCCTGAATTCACCCAGGAATACATAGACCTTGCCAAGGAGATGTATAGCGCACCAGCTACAACAGTACCAGGCTCCGACCTTGCAGATGCAGTAAATTCATGGGTTTCAGATGCCACAGATGGCCTTATTAATAGTATTACTAATGATATGAGTTATGTAGACTTAGCTCTTGTAAATGCCCTCTACTTGAGAGCAGGCTGGGTAGATTCTTTCCCAGAGGGCGGTACGGTTGACGATGATTTTACAACAATCGACTCAGACACTGTTACTAAGAGTTATATGTGCAAGCAGGAGGATACATATTACTACGAGGATGAAAATGGCAAGCTTATCATTCTTCCACTAGACTACGGTGTTAAGGCTGCCTTTGTATTAGGTGAGATTGACGACATAGATACGGCCTTAAAAGAGGCTACTGAATACGAGGTAGACATAAAGCTCCCAAAGCTAGATATGGAAAGTGAATTTGATAGTAGCGTATTGATTGGGTATTTAAGGAGTCAGGGTGTAGAGCTTGCATTTGATATGTATGGAAATGCAGATTTTTCTACAATGTCTACTGTGCCTGTATATATTAGTGATATTCTTCAAAAGACTAGAATTAAAACAGATGAAGAAGGACTTGAGGCAGCAGCTGTTACAGCAATTATGATGACTGAGTCAGCAGCGATGCCGGAGGAAAAGGAAGTAAAGACATTCTATGCCACAGAGCCTTTCAAATTCTTCGTTTACACAGAACTTGAAAACGAAGAAAATGAAATACTCTTCTATGGACAGATGGTTAAATAACTAACCACAGAGTTCAGAAATTAAATTCATGATAGTTGTATTGGCGTCCAGCAAATGGCTGGATGCCATTTTTTCTTTTATTTCATCACGACGATTGAAAACATCTTTTACAGAATTAACTAAAATCTCACCAGTTAATTCTTCCTCCTGAAGTACAGTAGAAAAGCCCTGCTTTTCATAGCTTGCAGCGTTTAGAATCTGATCTCCACGGCTTGCAGCAGCTGAAAGAGGAATAAGAATATTTGGAATCTTAAGAGCAAGTATTTCGCTTATTGAGTTAGCACCTGCACGGCTAATCATAAGATCAGTCATAGCAAAAACATCATTGAGCTGTTCACTGATAAATTCATATTGTTGATAACCGGTCTTGCCAGTGAGGTCATTGTTGATATTTCCCTTGCCTACAAGATGAACAATCTGGAAATCCTGAAGCAAGGTATCAAGAGATGACCATACAGCATTGTTAATAAACTTAGAGCCAATGCTTCCGCCCATAATAAGGATAACTGGCTTTTCATTATTAAATCCAGTGAAGCTAAGACCTGCCTCCTTTGAACCGGAGAAAAGTTCCTTTCGAATAGGGGAGCCTGTGTGCACAGCCTTTCCTGCAGGAAGATATTTCATTGTCTCAGGGAAGTTGCAGCAGACCTTTGATGCAAAAGGAATGGCAAGCTTGTTAGCAAGTCCTGGTGTCATATCTGACTCATGGATAATAGCAGGTACATGCTGTCTGGCAGCAGCCATAACAACTGGAACGGAAACGAAACCACCCTTAGAGAAAACAATATCAGGCTGAAGATGTTTTAATAGCTGATTAGCCTCAGAAAAGCCCTTAATAACTCTAAATGGGTCAGTGAAATTTTTCCAATCATGATAACGTCTTAATTTACCTGATGAGATGCCGTAGTAAGTAACTCCTGCATGCTCTACAAGCTTTTTTTCAATACCGGTATATGAGCCGATGTAGTGCACTTCGAAACCAGCCTCTTTTAAATATGGAAGAAGTGCTAAATTTGGTGTGACATGACCAGCAGTTCCACCACCAGTCATTACTATTTTCTTCATATATAAAATCTCCAATAATAAAGTTGATTTAAACATTTACAATAATAACAATCGTATAAGAAAAGTCAAATTCATGGTGTAATAACAGTTAATCCATGATAGAATGAAGAAGAACTATAGATGATTTTGGGAGAGTATTGTATGAAGATTCTAATAGTTGACGACGAGATATTTGCAAGGAGAACCTTGGAAAGGTTACTTTCCATGGAAGATGACGTAGAAGTTATCGAGGCAACAGATTGCTATGATGCCTTTGCTCTCTATGAGGAAAAGCTCCCAGATATTGTGATTACAGATATCATGATGAAGGGTGGAATCGGTGGCGAGTGGCTCATTGAGAAGATTCTCGCTTCTAATCCGGATGCAAATATTATTGTTTGTTCAGGCAGACAAAAGACAGACCTTTTAAAGTACAAATTAATGGGAGCTAAGTATTGCATACAAAAGCCTATAAAGTACCAGGAATTATGGGATTGTATCGATGAGCTCACGATGTCATAATCGCTAAATTTGACAAAAAATTGTAAGAATGTTATATTAGCCTTTGTAACAAAATCGTAACAACTTATTTTTTTCTGTAAAAAAGGGAGAATAAGAAACGGAGGCATATGAGTAAATTTAGCGATATAGTTGCTGTATTGTACCAGGAAAATAAGAAGTACATTAACAAGCGTACAATGCAGGGCGGCGCTCTTGTGGTAGCACTTTGCATGTTATCAACAATGGCTTATGTTGAGTCACCAGCCAAGGCTACTAGAAGCGTTGAGTTAGAGCCAGCAAGTACTGCAGGTGCTTTTTATGCTGTATCTAATATTGAATTGAGCGCACAGCAATCAGAACTAGTTTATGCAGCGTCAGACGTTACAGTTGTATCGGCTACTACAGATCAGGTAGAGCCAGACGGAAATGATAAGTATGACCAGTGGGCTGATAAGGTCATGGCAGATGTAGATGAGTATCTATACATTCGTGCAGAGGCAGATGCCAGTTCCGAAGCTATTGGAAAGCTTCGCGCAGGTGATGTTGCTACACTAGTTGATGTTTTTGATGGATGGTACGAGATTGAGTCAGGTAATGCACACGGTTTCGTATCAGCAGATTATTGTATTACAGGTATCGAAGCATATGAGCATGCTCTTGATGTATGCGATTCTTATGCTACTACAGGTGTTGCAGGACTTCGTATCCGTAGCGAGGCATCTGAGGACTCTAAGATACTTAAGGTAGTACCACAGGGTACAAAGCTTACAGTTAATACAGACGCAGAAGAAATCGAAGGTTGGATATCTGTATCATACGAAGGCAATACAGGATATGTTAAGTCTGATTATGTGCAGGTAGATATGGCTACAGGAGAGGCTATCACTCTTGAAGAGGAGGCCGCAGCTATAGCCGCAGCCGAGGAAGCAAAAGCCGCAGCTGCAGCAGCTGCTGAGCAGGCTAAGCAGGAGGCAGCCGCTAAGGCAGCTAGCAACCAGACAGTTATAGCTTCAGCTGATGATATTACACTTCTTGCAGCAATCATTCAGATTGAGGCTGGTAGTGAGATTTATGAAGGACAGGTTGCAGTAGGTGCTGTAGTTATGAACAGAGTTTATAGCGGTTCTTATGCTAATTCTGTCAATGGTGTTATTTTCCAGAGAGGCCAGTTTGCTACATCACGTATGTCAGCAGTTATTGCCAAGGGACCAAAGGCATCATGCATTCAGGCAGCACAGGAAGCTATGGCAGGTTCTGATCCAACAGGTGGTTTAACACACTTTAGACGTGCCGGTTCAAAAGAAGGCTTGGTAATCGGTAACCACGTTTTCTACTAAAATTAAAATAATGTATAAAAAATCTAGCTCTTGGGCTTTACCCAAGAGCTTTTTTGTGCTATTATGCATAATAAATCAAAACGAATGAATATTTATACATCGAAGACGGAGGTGCGATATGAACTTTAAAGGTAAGAACTTTTTAAAAATGTTAGATTTTTCATCAGAGGAAATTAATTATTTAATCGATCTGTCACTTAAGCTTAAGGACGAAAAGAAGCAGGGCAAGTCACAGAAGGACTACATGGCTGGTAAGAATATTGCTCTTATTTTTGAAAAGACATCTACACGTACCCGTTGTTCTTTTGAAGTGGCTGCATACGATATGGGTGCTTGTGTAACATATCTTGATCCATCTGGTTCTCAGATTGGCAAGAAGGAATCTATTCCTGATACAGCTCGCGTACTTGGCCGCATGTTTGATGGTATAGAGTATCGTGGATTTGAGCAGACAAAGGTTGAGGAGTTGGCAAAATATGCAGGTGTTCCTGTATGGAATGGTCTTACAAATGAGTCTCATCCTACACAGATGATTGCAGATATGATGACAATCAAGGAACATTTTGGAAAGCTTTCTGGAATAAAGTTTGTATATATGGGCGATGCCCGTTATAATATGGGTAACTCACTTATGGTCACATGTGCAAAACTGGGAATGGATTTTGTTGCATGTACAAACAAAAAGTATTTCCCAGAGGCTGCTCTTGTAGAAGAGTGCGAGAAGATAGCAAAGGAGACAGGCGCTACTATCACATTGACAGAGGATGTGGCAGCAGGTTGTAAGGATGCTGATGTTATCTACACAGACGTATGGGTTTCAATGGGAGAACCTGATGAGGTCTGGGAGGAGCGTATCAAGGAGCTCAGCCCATATCAGGTAAATGCAGAGGCATTCTCATATGCGAAGCCAGGTGCTAAGTTTATGCACTGTCTTCCAGCATTCCACGATTTAAAGACTACTATTGGTCAGGAAATCTACGAGAAGTTTGGCATTGACTGTATGGAAGTTACAGACGATATTTTTGAAGGTGAGCGTTCAATAGTCTTTGATGAGGCTGAGAATCGTATGCACTCAATAAAGGCTATCATGTACGCAACATTGGGAAATGCTTAATCAAATTACATACGAATACTATGATACTGTAGATTCAACAAATGATAGAATAAAGGACAGGGCCCGCCAGAACGCAGATGGGGGCCTTGTTATTTCTGCAGGCACTCAGACAGCAGGCAAGGGACGTATCGGTAGAAAATGGGAGTCACCTACCCATGACTCTATTTCTACATCTATGCTGCTTAGACCAGAGGAGATTAGCCTTGATGCTATTCCGACTATTACGGTGGTGGCGGCTATGGCTGTTAGAGATGCACTCAGCAGATTATATGGATTAGAAGGTCAGATTAAATGGCCTAATGACATCGTCCTTGATGGAAAAAAGATTTGTGGTATCCTCACAGAGATGGAATTAAAAGAAGGCAAGGTTTGGTACGTGGTTGTGGGCATAGGTGTTAATGTGCACAACAGGCAATTCCCAGAAGACATTGCCTTTAAAGCTACGTCAGTTGATTTGCAGCTGGAATCAGTTGGCAAACAAGGCCACAGAGGAGAACTTACAAAAGCTATATGGGAGAGCTTCAAAAAGTATTATAATATCTTTATTCAGACACAGGATATGAGTGGCTTGAAGGAAGAATATGAAAGCCATCTTGCTAATTGTGGACAACGTGTTAGAATAGAAGCTCAGGATAATTCCTACGAAGCTACCGCTATGGGCATTAATAATCGAGGCGAACTGATAGTTGATGTTGATGGCGAGGAAAGAATAATCAGAACCGGAGAAGTATCGGTAAGAGGAATATACGGATACGTATAGCTTTTTTCGATTAAAGGAGATATATGGACGAAGTAGTTTTATGTGGCTCTAGTTGCTACACTAAGAAATTTTATTTGAATCCAGAATTTGAGGGACTCCCTCCAATGATTAAGGATGAGCTGAAAGTTATGTGCGTACTCTACACCGAGGAGGTCAGCGGCACCATTCAGATGCTCTTTGATGAGGATGGTTCTCTTCGCATTCAGGTGGACCACAATGAAGACGATTTGCTTTATGATGAGATTGGTTCAGCTCTTGAGGTCAAGAGAATGCAAAGGGAGCGTATGGAATTATTTGAAGCTCTTGAAACATATTATAAAGTCGTATTCTTAGGTGAGGGAGGTCTTTAGACTATGCTACTTACAATAGACGTTGGAAATACAAATATCACACTTGGTGTGTTTAAGGACGAGGAACTTTTAGGTTCATTTCGTGTAACAACAAAAATCAATCGTACATCAGATGAGTTCGGTATTACATTTAGAGAGATTCTTCGCTCTAACAATTTGGACGCAGAAGAAATAGATGACGTTATCATAGCTTCGGTTGTGCCAAATGTTATGCACTCACTTACCAGCTCAATCATCAAATATTTTGACACACAGCCAATTATTGTTGAGGCTGGAATTAAGACTGGTATCAGAATAGCTACAGAGAATCCAAAGCAGATTGGTGCCGACCGTATCGTTGATGCGGCTGGAGCATACGAGCTTTACGGCGGACCTGTACTTGTTCTTGATTTCGGAACAGCTACTACATATGATTTGGTAGATGCAAGTGGCGCATTTGTTTCAGGTGTTACAGCTCCTGGTATCAGAATCAGTGCCAAGGCCCTCTGGGAAGACGCAGCTAAGCTTCCTGAGATTGAGATTAAAAAGCCAGAGAAGATTCTTGCTAAGGAGACAATTTCTTCTATGCAAGCCGGTCTTGTCTATGGTCAGATTGGTCAGACAGAATACATTGTTAAGAACATGATCAAAGAGAGCGGTTATGAGAATGTTAAGGTGGTAGCTACTGGCGGTCTTGGTAATCTTATTGCCAGCGAGACACAGTGCATTGACATTTACAATCCAAACCTTACACTTTTTGGTATGAAATTTATTTACGATAAGCAAAAGAAATAATGATTGAACAATTACAAATAGGAAATGTAAAACTAGAGAATAATTTGATTTTGGCACCAATGGCAGGAGTAACAGACCTGCCATTTCGTTTGTTATGCAAAGAACAGGGCGCAGCCCTTTGTTGCATGGAAATGGTCAGCGCCAAGGGAATCTATTATAACAATAAAAATACAGAGAGCCTTTTGACGGTTGATGAAAGAGAGAGACCTGTCAGCCTGCAGCTTTTTGGTTCTGATCCAGAAATCATGGGGCAGATGACAGCTAAAATCGATTATCGTAATTACGATATATTAGATATCAATATGGGCTGTCCTGTACCAAAGGTTGTTAACAATGGCGACGGCTCTGCCCTCATGAAGAATCCAGTACTTGCTGGCAAGATAATTGAGAGCATGGTGAAAAATTCTTCAAAGCCTGTGACGGTTAAAATTCGAAAGGGTTTTGACGATGAACATATTAACGCAGTAGAGATGGCACATGTGGCAGAGGAATCAGGTGCGGCGGCAGTGGCTGTCCACGGACGTACCAGAGAGCAGTATTATTCTGGCAAGGCCGATTGGAGTATCATTGCTGATGTCAAATCAGCAGTCAAGATTCCAGTCATTGGAAATGGTGATATCTTAGATGCAAAAGATGTGATTGCCATGAAGGAGCAGACAGGCTGCGATGGATTTATGATTGGCCGCGGTGCTCAGGGTAACCCATGGATTTTCCATCAGATTCTTCATTATTTTGAGACAGGGGAATTGATAGGCAAGCCACCGATGGAAGAGATGGTAAAGACAATGCTTCGTCACGCCAAGCTTCAGATTGAATTCAAGGGAGACTACCTTGGAATCAGAGAAATGAGAAAGCATGCAGCATGGTATACAGCAGGCTACAAGGGGGCCAGCAAGCTGAGAGGCAGGATAAATGATGTGGAATCTTACGAGGAATTAGAGCAGCTTTTTACTGAGTTTCTTAGCACTTATTGCTAAATGATTTTGAAGATTCTATGAATAACTTTTGGAATTCTTGACATCAATTTATGAGTGGCTTATAATTCAAAAAGTTACTAAGATTAAGAGGGTTTCGGGTATCGAAATCTTTAAAAATATATCCGAACAGGAAAGGAAAAATTATGGAAGCAAAGAAGAATTTACTTACAGCCGAAGGACTTAAAGTATTAGAGGACGAGCTTGAGGATCTCAAGGTCAATAAAAGAAAAGAAGTATCTCAGAAGATTAAGGAAGCTAGAGAGCAGGGCGACCTTTCAGAGAACGCTGAGTACGATGCAGCGAAGGATGAGCAGAGAGATATCGAGGCTCGTATTGAAGAGATTGAAAAGATTTTAAAGAATGCTGAGGTCGTAACAGACGAGCATGCAACTAAAAATATCAACATTGGTTGGACAGTTACACTTCTTGATGTAGAGTTTGACGAGGAAGTAGAGTACAGAATCGTTGGTTCTACAGAGGCTAACAGCCTTAAGGGCAAGATTTCTAACGAGTCACCTGTAGGTAAGGCTATTCTTGGACACAAGAAGGGCGACACTGTTGTAGTTGAAACAGATGCAGGCGAGCTTCAGTACAAGATTCTTGCAGCTAAGAAGACAAAATAATTTTTAGACTTATTTTGGGTCACAACCATATTTTGGTTGTGGCCTTTTTTATTTCTTAATTAGATTCAAACAACAAAGGAGGGACAAAATGCTGGCTGAATTTAAGAAAAAATACATAGGTAGTAAAGCTTTTTATAAGCGATATATATTCTTGGCAACACCTATGATTATCCAAAATGCCATTACAAACTTTGTAAGTTTTTTGGACAACATAATGGTAGGCCGACTGGGAGCAGATTCTATTTGTGCGGTATCTACAGTTAACCAATTGAACTTTGTTTTTATGCTTGCAGTATTTGGAGCTGCATCGGCAGGAAGTATCTTTGGTGCTCAGTATTATGGTAAGGGTGACCATAAGGGTCACATGTATACATTCCGTTTCAAGCTGTACGGTACTTTGCTTGTGACAATCCTTGGAATAATAGCCTTTAAGCTTTTTGGAAGTCAGCTTATTTCGCTTTTCCTGACAGAGAGTGAGGGGGCTTCTCCGGAAAAAGCACTTGCACTGGGCCTTCAGTATCTGGGAATCGTTCTGGTGGGACTTATTCCTTTTGCAGTAAACCAGGCATACTCTACCAACATAAAAGAGACAGGACAGACAGTTGTACCTATGGTAGCAGGTATGATTGCCGTGGCAACAAACGCAATACTTGATTATTGCTTGATTTTTGGTTTTGGACCATTTCCAAAACTTGGAGTAGCAGGAGCAGCTATTGCAACTGTTATAGCTAGATACATAGAGGCATCTATTGTTGTCATCTGGGCTCATACACACAGAAGTGTTAACAAATATCTGGAGGGTGCCTATGTGGGATTTGGTATTCCAAAGGATATCTTTAAAAGCATAATGATTAAGGGCACTCCACTTATGTTAAATGAGGTGCTTTGGGCTGCAGGTGTCAGCGCAGTTACTCAGTCATATTCACTTAGGGGAATGGACGTGCTTTCGGCGCTTAGCATTTCAAACACGGTTGCAAACTTATTTAATATTGTATTTATCCAGCTTGGTGCTTGTATAAGTATTATTGTAGGACAGCACCTAGGTGCAGGAGAATTGGAAGAGGCCAAGGATGCTGACAATAAGATGATAGTGTTCAGCGTTTTCTGCTGTACTATCATGGCAATCATAATGTTTGCATGTGGCGGTCTGTTCCCACAGATTTACAACGTAGATGCGCATATCAGAAGTCTTGCAACAAGATTCATAGCAGTTGCTGCAGTATGGATGCCATTTTGCTCATTTAGCCACTGCTCATACTTTACACTTCGCTCAGGAGGAAAGACTCTTGTTACATTCCTCTTTGACTCAGTGTTTACATGGGTTGTTATGGCACCATTTGCATTTGTGCTTACACGATATACATCTCTTGGAATAGTGTGGGTATATTTCCTTGTTCAGGGTACAGAGTTAATTAAAAATATCATGGGTTATTTTATGGTAAAGAGCAATGTGTGGCTTGTGAAAATAGTTTAAAAGCGCCTGCCTTGACTGAATTGATACACTAGATTATAATTAAACGGCTTTTAAGATTACGTAAAATAATAAGTAGAAATAGATAAGGAGACATTATGGCAGAGCAGGATATCAATCAGCTTTTACAGGTCCGCCGTGATAAGCTTGCTGCACTTCAGGAAGCAGGTAAGGACCCATTTCAGATTACAAAGTTTGATCAGACACATCACACAGACGAAGCACGCGCACTTTATGAGGAGCACGAGGCCAAGCTTTTAGCAGGACGTGCAGCTGTCAATACAGACGGTATGGATGAAGAGGCTGCAAAGCAGGCAGTTAACGACGATTACAATGAGCGCCGCGCAATCATGGATGCAGAGCCAATTCACGTTAGCATTGCAGGTCGTATGATGTTTAAGCGTGTTATGGGAAAGGCAAGTTTTTGCAATATCCGTGACCGCAAGGGTGATATCCAGGTTTATGTTGCCAGAGATGCAATCGGCGAAGAGTCTTATGCAGATTTCAAGAAGTCTGATATCGGTGATATCTATGGTATCAAGGGATGGGCTTTCAGAACAAAGACAGGTGAGGTTTCAATCCACGCTGAGGAGATGACTTTACTTTCTAAGTCACTTCAGATTCTTCCTGAGAAGTTCCACGGTCTTACAGATACAGATATGAGATACCGTCAGCGTTACGTTGACCTTGTTATGAACAAGGACTCACGTGATGTTTTCGTTAAGCGTTCACTTATGATGAAGGAGATTCGTAATTTCCTTGCTGAGCGTGATTTCATGGAAGTTGAGACACCTATTCTTGTTTCAAATGCAGGTGGTGCAGCAGCTCGTCCATTCGAGACACATTACAACTCACTTAACGAGGATGTTAAGCTTCGTATTTCTCTTGAGCTTTACCTTAAGAGACTTATCGTAGGTGGTTTCGAGCGCGTATACGAAATTGGTCGTGTATTTAGAAACGAGGGTGTTGACACTCGTCACAATCCTGAGTTCACACTTATGGAGCTTTACCAGGCATACACAGATTATGAGGGTATGATGGAGCTTACAGAGACTATGTTCCGTCGCCTTGCTGAAAAGGTTGTAGGTTCTACAAAGATTTCTTACAACGGAATCGAGATTGACCTTGGTAAGCCATTTGAGAGACTTACAATGACAGACGCTGTTAAGAAGTACGCAGGCGTTGATTTTGATACAGTTGCTGACGATGAGGCAGCAAAGGCTCTTGCTCGTGAAAAGGGCGTAGAGTTCGAGGACCGTCACAAGAAGGGTGATATTCTTAACCTCTTCTTCGAGGAGTTCTGCGAGGACAATTTGGTTCAGCCTACATTTATTATGGACCACCCAATCGAGATTTCTCCTCTTACAAAGAAGAAGCCATCTGACCCATCAAAGGTAGAGCGTTTCGAGCTCTTCATCAACGGATGGGAGATGTGTAACGCATACTCAGAGCTTAATGACCCAATCGATCAGCGCGAGCGTTTTGCAGCACAGGATGCTAACGCGGAGGCTGGTGATGATGAGGCTGAGCACACAGATGAGGACTTCCTCAACGCACTTGAAATCGGTATGCCACCTACAGGCGGTATCGGTTATGGACTTGATAGACTTTGCATGCTTCTTACAGATAGCGCAGCTATCCGTGACGTGCTTCTCTTCCCAACTATGAAGAGCCTTGATGCACCAAAGAAGTCTGCTACAGCAGCTGATGATAAGTCAGGTTTCTTTGCTCCTAACTCAAGCATTGATTTCTCAAATGTAGCTATTGAGCCACTTTTCGAGGAGCAGGTTGATTTTGATACATTCTCTAAGAGTGATTTTAGAGCAGTTAAGGTTAAGGCTTGTCAGGCAGTACCAAAGTCTAAGAAGCTTCTTCAGTTTACACTTGATGATGGTACAGGCACAGATAGAACAATCCTTTCTGGTATTCATGAGTTCTATGAGCCAGAAGAGCTTGTTGGCAAGACACTTGTAGCTATTACAAATCTTCCACCACGCGCAATGATGGGTATCGAGTCATGCGGTATGTTACTTTCAGCAGTTAACAACCTCAAAGATTCAGACGGTGAAGAACTTCACCTTCTTATGATTGATAACCACATCCCAGCTGGTGCAAAGTTATACTAAGAATTTTTGGCCCTAGGGGACGGGGTTCCTGGTCCATTTTAGATTAAGGCTCTATAGCTAAAAGCTATAGGGCTTTTTGCTTTGTAACGCCCTACAGAAATGAGGCAATGTGTATTAATCTTTTGCGTTTTAAAGTTTAAAAGTTTAAAGTGTGAATGCATTGTATTTCCTATGTTTTAAAGGCTTTCTCACCATAGCGGAACCAATTTAATCGTGATATAATTGACAACGCTGTGCGTAAAAATTAAATAAAGAATTTATTTAGAGGGAGTATTTAAAAGATACATGAAGGAAAAGAAATTGGGACTTATGTCTCTCATACTGATGATTTTTACATCAGTATATGGATTTAATAACATTCCAAGATCTTATTATTTAATGGGATATGCAGCTATCCCTTGGTTTGTTATTGCAGGAATTTTATTTTTTATTCCATTTGCATTTATGGTAGCAGAGTTTGGTTCTGCTTTTAGAAACGAGACTGGTGGAATGTATTCATGGATGTGTAAGTCAGTTGGACCAAAGTATGCATTCATCGGCACATTTATGTGGTATACATCCTATGTACTTTGGATGGTAAATGTGTCATCAGGTATTTGGGTGCCTGTATCAAACGTTATTTTTGGTAAGGACACAACAGCAACATGGTCATTATTTGGATCACATTTCTTATCAGGTTCTAGATTGCTTGGTATCATGGCAGTTATATTCTTTATTGTAATCACATATTTTGATTCAAAAGGAATTGATAAAATTAGCACAGTTACATCTGTTGGTGGTACAGCAGTTCTTACAATTAACATTATGGTAGTAATCGGCTCTATCATTATGATTATTGCTCGCGGTGGACAGCTTCAGCAGCCATTTGCTGGCTTTGAATCACTTAAGACTCCACTTAATGCAGCATATCAGGGAAGTCCGATTGCGATTTTGTCATTCATCGTTTATGCGCTTTTTGCATACGGTGGAATTGAGGCAGTAGGTGGACTTGTTGATAAGACAGAGAACCCTAAGAAGAATTTCCCAAAGGGAATCGTAATAGCAGCACTTGTTATTGTAGTTGGATATGCAACACTTATTATGCTTGTAGGTTCATTTACAAATTATAAGCAGATTCTTGGAAATGATGAGATTACACTTGGAAATGTTTCTTATGTAATCATGTCAAATTTCGCAGCAGAGATTGGCAAGGCATTTGGTGCTACACCTGCGACACAGCTTGCACTTGCTCATGGATTTGCCAGAGTATATGCATGCATCATGCTTCTTGCTCTTATGGGTGCTATGTTTACACTTGTTTATTCACCACTTAAGCAGATTATCGATGGCACACCAAAGGAACTTTGGCCAGGTAAAATGGGTGAGACAGCCGAGGGTGGAATGCCAAAGAACGCTATGTGGATTCAGTGCACAATCGTTTCAGTGATGATTTTACTTATCTCATTTGGTGGCGATACAATGCAGCAGTTTTTCTTGATTCTTACAGCAATGGTAAATGTTGGTATGACAGTGCCTTATATGTTTATCTCATTTGCATTTCCTAAGTTCAAGAAGATGAAGGATGTAGATAGAAGTTTCGTAGTATTCAAGTCTCAGGCTTCAGCAAATATCTGGGGATATGTGGTAACACTTACTCTTTTATTTGCCAATGCATTTGCTATTATACAGCCAGCTCTTGATGGCGACGTAAAGACTACATTCTGGTCTTTAAGCGGCCCTGTTATCTTCGGATTCGCAGCATGGGTAATCTACACCCGCTACGAAAAACGCCTTTTGGCCCAGGGGGACGGGGGCAGTGGTTCATCTGAAGAAGTATCAGAGGAGCCAGTAGCTCAGACAGAATAGTGGACCTAGGGGACGGGGTTCATGGACCATTTTGCAGGCCTAATTGGCCTGCATTTTTTTATGTCTTTAGTTAAGCGTTTAACAATTGCTAGTGCCCAATTAAATTGGTATGATATAAAAGACTGAAAAATTGAGGAGTTAAATATGAAACAGGGGTTATTTTCAGATAAGGATTTTATTCACAGATTGTGGAATCTTACACTTCCGCTGGCATTCCAGAGCTTGATGCTTGCCCTGGTTGCGGCATGCGATGCTGTGATGCTTGGGCGAGTGGAGCAGGATTCTATGGCGGCGGTATCGCTTGCTACACAGATACAGTTTATCCAAAATATGATGCTTGCAGCAGTGACAGGTTCCATTGCGATACTTGGTGCACAGTACTGGGGCAAGGGAGATAAAAAGACTCTCCATAAGATCTTTGGAATGAGTCTTAGAATCGCATTTATTATTTCAATTTGCTTTTGCGTGGCATGTACCTGCTTTCCAAGACAGTTGATGATGATTTTTGCTGAGGATGAGAATCTTATTGGAATAGGAATGGGATATCTCAGGATAGCAGGATATTCTTATCTTTTGACAGGATTGTCCCAGTGTTTCCTTGGCACAATGCGTGTTACTGGTCATGCAGATAGAAGTGCACTTATTAGCTCTGGCGCTGTAATTATAAATATTATTTTAAACGGCATATTTATTTTTGGATTGTTTGGTCTGCCAGCTATGGGCGCCAATGGTGCGGCCCTAGCTACTCTTATTGCAAGAATACTAGAGTTTAGTGCAGCTGTTATCTCATCATTCCAAAAGGATTTTATTCATCCTACAATAAAGGATTTGTTAGTGAGAGACAGACTGTTGGCAAAAGATTACGTGAGATGCGGTCTTCCTCTGGCGGGAGCAGCCCTGTTTTGGGGAATAGGATTTACATCTTATACAGCATTTATGGGACATTTGGGTCCAGACGCAGCGGCATCTAATTCAGTTGCAGCAGTTGTGAGAGATTTGATGTGCTGTCTGTGTGATGGTATCAGTGCGGCCGGTGGAATTATAGTAGGAAATGAGCTGGGAGCAGGAAATCTAGATACTGGTAAATTGTACGGTAGCCGTATAGCAAAACTTTCAGTTTATGTGGGATTTTTATCTACAGGTATCATTTTACTGGTGACACCGATTGTATCAAATTTCATTATTCTCACACCGAAGGCCAAAAGCTATCTGGTGGGAATGATGATTATAATGGCTTTTTATATGATAGGAAGAGCTATCAATACAGTGGTAATCAACGGCGTTTTTGGTTCCGGGGGTGATACACTTTTTGATATATATAGCCTGGCAGTTTGCATGTGGGGCATAGCTGTGCCGCTGGCATTTTTAGGTGCATTTGTATTTAAATGGCCAGTTCTTTGCGTTTATGCTTGCACTTGCGTTGATGAAGTGGGAAAATTGCCTTGGGTTTACCACCACTACAAGAAATATAAGTGGGTAAAAGATTTGACTAGATAATTGAGCACAAGAAGGGAAGCGAGGATGAAAAAAGGATTAGTTATGGAAGGTGGAGCAATGCGAGGCATGTTCACCTGCGGTATTATCGATGTTTTGATGGACAATGGTTTTGATTTTGACTGCGCGGTTGGTGTATCTGCCGGAGCTACATTTGGCTTGAACTACAAATCAAAGCAGCCAGGAAGAGCTCTCCGTTACAACAAGATTTACTGCGGAGACAAGAGATATGCCAGTGTGCATTCTCTTTTAACTACAGGAGATATTTACAACGTATCATTTTGCTACAACACACTTCCATATGAGCTGGATTTATGGGACACTGAGACATTTTACAGCAATCCAATGGAATTTTACTGCGTAGTAACTGATATCAATTCAGGCAAGGCTGTTTATCACAAGTGTGACAACGAAAGCCATAATCCATATGGAGTAGACATTCAGTGGATTAGAGCATCTGCATCTATGCCGATTGTTTCACGACCAGTGGAGATTGATGGTGGGCTTTATTTAGATGGTGGAATGTCTGATTCTATTCCCCTTGAGTTTATGGAAAAGCAGGGATGCGACAAGATACTTGTTATTGAGACTCAGACCAAGGATTACATTAAAAAGCCTCAGGCACATATGTGGCTTGCAAAGTTAAAGCTTGGCAAATTCCCTAACATGCTTGATACAATGAGAAATAGATACAAGATGTACAACAAGGAAAAGGAATACATCAGAAATCAGGAGGAGGCTGGAAAGGTATTTGTCATCAGACCAGATGCGCCTCTTAATATAGGTCCAATCGAAAGAAATCCTGATGAACTTCAGAGAGTTTACGAGCTGGGCCGAGCTGCAGCAACTAGAAATTTAGATGCTTTGAAGGCATATTTTGAAGTATAAGAATTGGCTTCTCACAGGTAATTATGTGATTTCTGTGAGAAGCCTTTTTAGTTACAAAGAAAAAGTATATAATTGCTATAAAGGGCGTTATGAAAAGTAACTATTTCCTGCGGATAAAATAATAGGTTGTAGGGGACTATATGATTTATCTTATCTGTTTTTTGGTTGTACTTGTTATGCTTCTTTATCTAATAGGGTATGGAAGAAGTATAGGTATTTGGACAGCAGTTTTGACATCGTCGATTGCCATAGGAAATGGCGGATACTATGCCCTTGCCACGTCATCAAATCTTCAAGAGGCACTTCTTGCAAATAAAATTGCCTATGTCATAGGTGTATTTGCGCCAATTACTATTTTTTTTAGCATATGTAATCTGTGCCGAATAACTCTTTCTAAGAGACTGAGCACAATATTATTTTCTATTCAAATTCTTATATATCTTTCAGTATGCACAATGGGAACTAAATATACTTTTTTCTATAAGGATGCGATTTTTCATGAAGGATCTGCGGGAGCATATTTGGAAAAGACCTATGGGCCTATGCATACCGTCTATTTGCTAGCCTTGCTGGGTTACACAGCAGCAGGACTAGTTGTTAGCCTTTATTTTATAAACAAAAGAACAATCGTTAGCCGTATCAATATTGATATGTTTATTTTTGTAGATATTCTTTCAGTGGGAGTGTATCTGATTGAGAGATTATTACATTTGAACATTGAATTGATGCCGGTATCTTTTACCCTTTCAATAGGACTCATGCTGATTCCACTAACAAAATTATCCGTATATTCGGTAAACAATATTAATATTTTTGCAGATGAATTGCAGAAGACGGCCTATATTCTTTTTTCAAAGAGGCTTAAATACATGGGAAGTAATGAGAAGGCGGAGGAATATTTTCCTGAACTAAAAAACTGGGAGTTGGAGGAAAAAATCCCAGGAAGCGGAGGGCGATTTAATACATTTTTACGTCAGCCTCTAAATGAATTTGTCAAAGAGCACAATCAGGAAAAAATAAATGGAAAACCATATAGATATAAGGATCAGATCTGTACATACGAAATTGGAATTCTTAGAAAAGCTAGCAAGAAGAACTGTGGCTATTATATAAAAATTTCTGATGTTACAGATGTTATAAATGAAAATGCAATGGCGGAGCAGTAATTGATGGGGAAACGTATTTGCCAGACTGTAGTGGGGGTCATAGATAACATTGTCCGACTAGGAGTAATGTTTATACTTGCCATAACCTTTATTATCATGGGAGTTGCTATGTGGGATAGCAATAATTCCCAGGAGTTGTATAAAGGTTCTTTTAGTGCGGCTACTTTGGATAGAAATTGGACGCTTTTGTCTAGAGGGACGGAGCGGAAGGTGGATTTGCCCCTGGAACTTAATACGGAAAAAGGTGAGGAAATAGAACTTGTTAATTCTCTGCCAGGTGATTTGAGTGATGGCATGAGTCTGATGATCAGGGCAAATATGCAGGATGTGACTATATATGTGGATGAGGAAAAACGAGTTGAGTATACAACTGCATCCATAAAGGATATGTCCTATTATATTCCTAGTGCATATGTAGTAATTGATTTGAACGAAGAGGATTCCGGAAAAATCATTAGAATGGTGATATGCCCTAAGGAGCAGCCGGTAGTAAATGAGGTGCGAATCAGCTATGGTAATAATGTGTGGTTTGACGTCATCAAAAAAGGTTTACCTGCTTCAGTATTTGCCATAATTATTTTAATACTTGGTGTATTGATGGTGGTTGCGGCATTTGTTTTGAGAAAGTATTTTAATGCAAATACACCGAGAAATTTGGGCTTTTTGATGATAAATATAGCCCTTTGGATTATAAGTGAGTCAGGGTTGAGACAGTTTATATTTAGTAGACCATCACTGACCATGTATTTTTCATATATCCTAGTGGAATTAATAGGTGCAATGGCTTGCCTCTATTTTGATGAGGTGCAGCACGGTGTTTACCATAGATTTTATCTTGTAGCTGAGTGTATAGTTCTTGGCCAAGTGGTTTTAAATGTCGGCTTGGATGTGTTAAAAATAGCTGACCTTTATGTGACTATGAAGTATTCCCACATGTGGATTGCATTTTGTGCGGTGCTTGCGATAGCGACTATAGTGATAGATATCTACACAAAGAGGGGAAGGACATACGCAATTAACATAATTGGAATGGTGTGCTTTATCATTATGTCGCTTAATGAATTGCTGGGATTTTATTTGAATCGATTCCATGTGTTTGGTGGGTCTATCTGTATAGCTATGCTGTTTCTCATGGTGGCTACAATTGTACAGTCTGTATATGATGAAGTGAATGGAGTTGAAAATCGCGAGAAGATGCAGACAGCCATGACCATCAACACAATACAGACTATTGCAGGCGCTATAGATGCAAGGGATGAGTATACAGGCGGACATTCGGAGCGTGTAGGATTTTACGCCAGTCGTTTGGCCAGAGAGATGGCGGCGGACTATGATTTGACGGAAGAAGATATCTTGCGTGTCCATTATATTGGGCTAGTGCATGATATCGGAAAAATAGGTGTAGCCGACACAGTGCTTAATAAATCAGGGCGGCTTACTGATGAAGAATTTAGCCTTATGAAAAAGCACACAGAAATTGGCTATGAAATAATGAGCTCTCTTGGGCAGGAAATAAAGGGCGTTTTGGATGGTATCAGATATCATCACGAGAGATTTGACGGACGTGGGTATCCAGATGGACTTTCAGATACAGATATTCCGCTTATAGCTAGAATTTTGGCTCTCGCTGATAGCTATGATGCTATGACATCTAACCGTGTATACAGAAAGCGACTGACAGATGAGCAGGTTAGAGAGGAAATACTAAAGAATTCTGGAACTCAGTTTGACCCAGCCCTTGCAGAGATATTCATAAGACTTATTGATAGAAAAAAGCTGAGCGTGATGACTGTAGAGGGAGCGGCTGCTGACTTAAGTGGAGTGGTAAGAAAGTCGTCTTTACTAGAGGATAAACTTCAAAGAGATTTGCTTGATAAAGTGGATATCGTAAACCCGACTCATATCAGGATGCTTTGCTACATAATGAAATTGATGGAAAAGAAGGGCAAGGAGTACATTGTATATTTTGCGTCAGCAAAATCGATGGAAAAGCTGGAGGAGCAAATTAAGGAAAATTCCAGCAATCATGATGTATTCCTGCTTTATACCAATGAGCAGTATATAATAGCTCTTTATGACAAGACCGATGAGGAGAAGTTTGTATTTGTAAATAGCGTGCGCCTGGGCTGCCATGATGTGAAGATGGTGGATATTATGGACATGCTAGATTCTTGAAGGGATATTAATAAAAAGGATTTTCTGCCGATATAGAAAGTATAAAACAAAAGAATTGCAATTTCGGCAGGAAGTCCAATTCTCCGGTGGCTGATTTGACAAAGGTCAGATTGGCTGACGCGAAGGCACAGCAGGAAAGACAATTCGAGAAAGGAACTTAATAATGACATTATCAGTTTTCGCTTGAGAGCTGCTTTTCGATTTCAATGGAAGTTGGGAAGCAGCTCGTTTTAGTTTGAGAAATTTATAGGTAGGGGGATGTTAGGGAATTTAGGGATAATATATTAGCATTTATATACAATTATGGAGAAAAGTGCTAATATATTAGCATGATTAATTTATATCAGAAAACATGGAATGAAATAAATAAAGAGATAGCAGGTAATGTCCGTCTGCTTAGAAAAAGAAAAAAGATAACTCAGAATGAATTGGCGAAGAAATCAGGAGTAAGCTTTGCTTCTATAAAACGATTTGAGCAGACAGGTGAAATTTCGTTACAGTCCTTAACAAAGATTGCCATAGCATTGAATGTTGAAGATGAGCTAGAGACATTGTTTACATCTGTGCCTTTTTCATCTATAGAGGAGATTATAAATGAGCAAAGTTAGTAAATTAGATGTTTATTTTGGAAATCGTTTAATTGGAACTATGGCATTGTATAAAGATACTTTGGCGGCATTTGAGTATAGTAAAGACTGGCTGAAAGATGGTTTTTCAATCAGTCCTTTTTCTCTACCTCTTGAGAAAGGTGTGTTTATACCGAAGCTAGATCCATTTGGTGGATTATACGGTGTTTTTGCAGATAGCCTTCCAGATGGATGGGGAAGACTTCTTGTTGACCGTTTAATGAGAAGAAATGGTCTTAATCCTGAGAGTATGGGGAATCTCGACAGGTTAGCTATTGTAGGTGAATCAGGGATGGGGGCACTTGCTTATAAGCCTCAAACTGTTTTAAGTAGAGGCGAGGAGAAAAAAGGGCTGGACATCATAGCTGAGGAATGCAAGGAAATCCTTCAAACTGAATCTACAAAAGGGTTAGATTATCTGTTTGAAAATGGTGGTTCTTCAGGAGGGGCGAGACCAAAGATTCTTACGGAAGTTGATGGAGAAGATTGGATTATTAAGTTCCCTTCAAGTGATGATAGTAAAGATATCGGAAAGATCGAATATGACTATGCTATTTGCGCAAAAGAATGTGGAATAGAGATGGAAGAAGTGAGATTGTTTGAATCGAAAAAGTGTATGGGCTATTTTGGAACAAAACGATTTGACCGAAAAAAGAAGGGTGACAATTATAGAGTACACATGGTATCAGCAGCTGGATTATTGGAAACATCACATCGAGTGCCTAATTTAGACTACAATACATTGATGCGACTCACACTGCAACTTACTAAATCGATGGAAGATTGCGAGAAACTATTTAGGATTATGTGTTTTAATGTATATGCGCACAATAGAGATGATCATTCTAAAAACTTTAGTTATCTCTATGATGACAAGGAGGCTCAGTGGCATTTATCACCTGCATATGACTTGACATATAGTAATTCTATTGCTGGCGAACATGCAACAATGGTCAATGGGAATGGTTCAAACCCAAGTGAAGATGATGTGTTGGCAGTAGCAGAGAAAATCGGGCTTAATTTAGTTAAAGCAAAACGGGAATCAAATAAGATATATGATTGTGTTCAGGAGAAGCTGGGAAGATATTTATAGAGTGAAAGCTTTATGACTTGCTGAAATTCTTATGGACATTTTGTGAATAATAGAGCTTTTTCTACAATAGAATAGTAAAATTAAATTTGTAATAGCCGATAACTATCATAGAATTCTATAGTTTTTTATGAAGCAATGGGGCTGAGAAGGAATATATATGAAAAAAGTAATTACTTACGGAACCTTTGATTTATTCCATGAAGGTCATTACAAATTATTACAAAGAGCAAAAGCACTGGGTGATTACCTGATCGTTGGGGTAACCACTGAGAGCTATGATAGACAAAGAGGTAAGCTTAATGTAGTTGATGATTTGCTTACTAGAGTAGAAAATGTACGCAAAAGTGGTTTTGCGGATGAGATAATAATTGAAGAATCATACGGACAAAAGGTTAGTGATATACAGAAGTATGATATAGACATTTTTACTGTCGGTAGTGATTGGATTGGCAAATTCGATTATCTTAGAGAGTACTGCGAAGTGGTATATCTTGAGCGAACAAAAGATGTATCATCTACTATGCTTCGCAATGAGGCTTTTAGTATTAAGAGAATTGGAATCATAGGAAATGGTAGAATTGCTGGCCGATTCGTAAGAGAGGCAGTAGGTGTATCTGGTGTAAATATTCAAGGCGTATACAATCCGCATACAGAAAGTGCAGCTACTTTCGCTGATGACCATGATATCAATTGCTTCAAGACAGAGGAAGAACTATTTGAAAATATAGATATTGCATATATTGCTTGTCCACATCAGTATCATTACGAATACATCAAAAAAGCTATTGAATCTGGAAAGCATGTTATCAGTGAAAAGCCATTAGTTTTAAAAGAAGCTCAAGCTAGAGAGCTTTTTGATATGGCAAAAGAAAAGCAAGTAGTTGTTATTGAAGGTATCAAAACAGCTTATTGCCCAGGATTTACAAAGCTCATGGATGTAGCTAGAAGCGGCATCATTGGAAATATTAAATATGTAGATGCATGCTTTACAAAGCTTGAGAAGCCAGATAGCCGCGAGTTGACAGATTTGCAGTACGGTGGAAGCTTCATTGAGCTTGGAAGTTATTGCTTACTTCCAATAATTAAACTTTTAGGAATAGAGTACGAGGATATATCTTTTGATAGTATACATGGTGAAAATGGGTTGGATCTGTTTACCAAGTGCTCGATGAAATTCCCAAGAGGATTGGCTACAGCAACATGTGGTCTTGGAGTTAAAAGTGAAGGACGTCTTTTGATAGCAGGTACTCTTGGATATATTGTAGTAGATGCACCTTGGTGGAAGACAACATACTTTGAAGTGCATTTTGAAGATGCGGAACATGTGGAAAAGTACTCTGAATCTTACCTTGGAGATGGACTTAGATACGAAATTGCTGATACATTAAATAGAATTAACGGAAATAGCACAAGCGAGTTCAAGCTCACAAGAAAAGAATCAATAACTATGGCTTCTGTTATGGAGAAATTCCTCATTCATGAGAATAGAGGAGTCTAATTAATAGGGATTGGGCGGATAATGAAAAAAGAAGATCTGTACATTTTAAAAAGAAGAATAAAAGCACTGTGTAACAGCATGTGCTTTTATTTTTGTAGAGTTTTTCCTATTGATAAAAAACTTGTAAGCGTATGTACTTTTGAGGGAAAAGGCGGATTTGGATGCAATCCTAAGTATGTGGTTGAAAAGCTTCACAAAATAGATGGATCTCTTAAATTCGTGTGGTTTGTAAATAAAAATGCTTGGGAAAAAGAATTCCCTGAATATATAAAAAAGGTTCCAAATACGTTGTGGTCTAGAGCATACTATCTGACCCGTTCAAAAGTGTGGATTGATAATTACAGAAAACCTTATGGAACAGTAAAGAGAAAAGGTCAGTACTACGTAAATACGAATCACTATACACTTGGTATCAAGACTGTTGGATTATGGCGCGGAGCAGGTTTTTCAAAAATGGCATATCTGGTTAGCAAAAATGATTCGGATATGATAGATGATTTGATAATCGATTCGAAATTCTGCGAGCTGGCTAGTCCCAAAGGGCTTATTTACGATGGCCACTATCTAAAGACAGGCGCACCTAGATGCGATGTGCTATATGGTGACAGAAGCGTCATTAAGCAGAAATATAGGATAAAAAATGGTCTGCCAGAAGATGCGAAAATTCTGTTGTTTGCCCCTACCTTTAGAGAGGGTGCCAAAGATGGAAAACGTTTTGTATATTCGCAGCTTTGGAGTGTAGATTTCAAGCATTTGATTGACTGTCTTGAGGAGAAATTTGGAGGCAAATGGTATATTTGCTTTAGAGTACATCCGCAGCTTGCAGCAGGATTTTCTGATTATGAAAATGATGAAATAGCTGATAGAATCCTCAACGAAAGCCAGGCAGACGATTTGTATGAAATCATGGCAGCTATGGATGCGTACATGACAGATTATTCTAGTGCATGTTTCGAAGCAGCATTTGCAAAAATGCCAGTATTCATCTACGCAGACGACATAGAAAAATATGAAAGGGATAGAGGGTCACTATACTGGAACATGACCACTGACTCCCTTGATAAGGTTACAGCAAATCAGGAAATGTTCCCAGGAGAGGACTGGGTATTCCCATTCTCAATCGCCACCAATAATGATGACTTAGAGCACGATGTGTTGCATTTTGACCAGCAGAAATATGAGGCTAGGCTGGATGAGTTCTTTGGAAAGATTGGGCTTGTGTTTGATGGCAATGCCAGTGAGAAGGTGGCGAGGGAGATTTTGAGAAGGATGGAGTAAATAGAAAAGAATTTATAGTTAATTGTATGATTTGAAGGGGGACGAATGATTTCAATAGAGCAAATATTAGAAAGACACAAGGGAGAGGCCGGAAAATATAAAAATTGCATTTCTTTGGGATGGTTTTGTGGAACTGCCAGTGCGCTTTCAAAATTGGGATTAAGAAGTCATTCGGGGCCATTTGATTGGTATTTTTCTAGTTATAAAGGGGTTTTAGCCAATCTAGAAAATGATTTTGCAGATTTTATGAAAAAGGATAATTTGGTATTAGATAAAGAAAATCCAAAAACTTTTTTTGATACTAAATATGGTTTTCATTGTAATCATGATGTGAAAAATGATTTTGAAGAAGAATACGCAGATATTTCTGCAAAATATTCAAGACGTGTTGAGGCATTTAGAGAAATGGTTAAATCTCCAACAGTATTTTTTCGTGCAGTGGAAAATAATGAAGAAGTATTATATATCAATAATAATTGGCAATATGCTCATAAACTTGTTGAAAGATATAATAGTAATAATCGAATAATATATGTACTAACATCAGATATGGATTCGATTACGGAAAATGTAGAATCATATAGAATAAATATCCCAGAATATAAGGGGGAAACTTATGATATGCGGCATTTGTTTGATACATCGAAAGAACTGCTTAACATATGTTCTAATCTGATTGATATTTCAGATATGGAAGAAAATATTAATTTTGATAATAAAGAAAATTCACAAAAAGCATCAGTTGCTTATGTAAATAAATGCATTGAAGAAGATATAGTCGGCGTAGATTTTGCAATTTCAGATATACTTGAATTGAAAAGGAACGAAGAAATGTTTATATGGGGCGCTGGTAAATATGGAAGCATACTTGCAAATTATTTAAAGAGACATGGAGTAAGAGTAATAGGATTTATAGATAATAATAAGTCTGGAGAAATTGTTGATGGATTTCAAGTATATTCTATAGATAACGTGCCTGAGTATGCGAAAATTTTTATTGCAGTTTCAAATAAGCAGGCGAATGTTGAAATTAAGAAACAAATCATTAAAACAAACAAATCGATTCATGCAGTAGGATATGGTGAATTGTATGAAAAAGATATTTACAGCGTATAGTCAATTTAGTGAAGCATATAATTTTATGATGAATGGAAATGCGTTAAAAACGAGGAGAGCGTTTATGGATTAGAAACCGGATATAGAAAAAAGGACATGCATATTCTTATTACTAAGAAAAGTTCACGAAAAGTTCATAGTTTGTAGAAAGTTTCAAAGGAAAAGGCCGATAAATATGTTAGAATATTGCTATGGGAAATATAAGCAATACCACATAGCGGAAGCCTTTGATGCAGTGTGATTATATGGTAGTGTCTTTTGTCAGCTGGGTCGTTAGGCCCAGCTGATTTTTGTTGCTGGATATTGAAGCTTTCATGGGGAAAAGCATGTTAGAAATCTTAGATTTAAATTTAAGCGAATTTAAAAACTATGTAGTGGAAAATAAGGTTTATGTATTTGGAGCAGGAATTCAGGGGCAGCGTTGGATGCATGTGCTTGAGGACTGGAATCTTAGTCTGTCTATAGCAGGATTTATAGATAATGATAGTGGAAAATGGGGCACAGTTCTTAGTGGAGACAAGGACTGCTATGTGGTCAATCCAATATCTGAGATAAAAAAACAGAAAGATATATCTATATTTGTCACTAGCATACATTTCGAAGAAATATGTACTCAATTAGCGGCTGAGAGCGATGATACAAATTGGAAGGTTATTATAGCTGATAAAATTGCAGAAAGGCAGATGCAAGTATCAGATTATGAAGCAGTAGTTAGAGAGAGTGAGAACGAACTCATTCCTAGAATAATACATTATGCATGGTTCGGTGGAGAGATGCCCGACCAATACAAGAGAAATATAGATGAATGGCAGAAGATGTGCCCTGATTTTGAGTTTAAGTTCTGGAATGAAAAAAATTATGATGTAACTAAGAATCGCTATATGAGTGAGGCTTATGATGCAAAAAAGTGGGCGTTTGCATCAGATTATTTCAAACTGGATGTTATATATAACCAAGGCGGAATTTATCTAGATACAGATATTAAAATGGTAAAAAATCCAAGCCAGCTGTTGTATCAAAAAGCGTTTGGATGCGTCGATTGTACTATGACATTGAACATTGGTAGTGGATTTGGTGCCGCTCCAAAAAGTAAATTGGTTAAAAAGCTTTTAGATGACTATGAGAACGCAAGGTTTATTAGAGAAGATGGTTCTCTAGATAATACTTCATGCAATACAAGACAGTACATGGTAATTAGAAAAATGGGGTTTTTATTAGGAGATAATCAGCAAAAAGTGATGGATATGAATATCTATCCGATGATTTTTCAAGGGGCTTGTTCACATACAAAAACTATAAGAAAAACGGACAAGACATTCTGGATTCATTACGAAAATATGAGTTGGTTGTAGGAGAAGATTTATGAGTTCTACATTGGTTAGTGTTATTGTACCCGTATACAATGCAGAAAAATATTTGCAAGAATGTATAGATTCTATATTGGGTCAGACATACGAAAATATAGAAATATTGGTTACGGATGATGGCTCAAATGACAAGAGTTATTGTATTATGGAAAACTATGCAACCAAGGATTCTAGAGTTCACATTTTTAGACAAGAAAACCAAGGCCCTAATGCAGCTAGATTAAATGGTTTAGAACATTCGAATGGAGAATATGTAATATTTGTTGACGCAGATGATTATATGGAACCTGAGTTAGTTGAGACTCTTATAAAAATAGCGAATACAAAAAATTACGATATTGTATTATCTAATGTTAAAACAAAAAGCTTAATTGGTTCTTATTATAGTCCGGAAGTCTTTGTAGAAGGGGATTATTCTGGAAGAGAAATGTCTGAGAAGATGATAGATATAGAAAATTTCTTTCGAATGAATGTTAGGATTACATTTTATCCTCATCTTTTAAGAAGCTCTATTATAAAGCCAATAATGGAAAACTTTGACATGAAGATATCGATGGCTGAAGATGTAGCATGTTTGATGTTGGCATGTATGGATTCTAATAGAGTTTTTAGTACTTCACAGAGTTTGTACATAAATAGGATGAATGATGATTCCTTAATGCATCAACATAAGAAAAGCTATTATTCTTCAATGAAGCATTTATATGCTTATATGATGAGGGAATTGAGCATAAGAGATGCATCGAATGAAATATATAGGGAATTAGAGATATTAATAATTAGGGTATTACTTATATCTGGATACACAGAAGCATTTGGAAAGTTAGATGAATTGTATCCTTTTGAGGGAGTGAAAAGGGGTAGTAGAGTAATTGTATATGGTGCAGGTGCGTTTGGTATAGAGCTTATTCAGTTTTTTAAGAGTACCAATTTATATAGATTAGTTGGATGGCTAGACCGCGATTGGAGGAAGCTTTCGAGAAGCGAAGAAAAGATAGAATCACCGGAAACAATACAGAATCTAGAGTATGACTATGTGTTGATAGCTAATACAAAAGATAAGCAGATTGAACAAATAAAAGATGCTTTAATTCAATTACATGTTGATGGAGAAAAAATAAAACGCATAGATTTAGATAAAATATGTTATAGCTATTTGCCAAAAGATTTTAAAGAGTAGATGAGGTAAAAAATGAAATATGCAATATATGGAATAAATAGAGTTGCCAAAGATTTTATCTATATTTTTGAAGATCTAGATATCATATATTTATTAGATGATGGTTGCAATACGGATAGAATTTGGGGAATTAAGGTAAAAAAGATAAATGAGCTCAGTGAGATAAAAAAAGAAATTGATAAAATAATCATTTGTGACTTTTATAAGAACAAGAATGTAAAAAAAGAGCAATTAGAAAGATTCGGCTTATCGTATGGCAATGATTTTTTATTCGAAGAAGATTTATTTAAAGATTTAGACGAAAACTATTTTGATATTAATGGCAAAAAAATTGTTATATGGGGAACAGGGCAACGTGCTGAAATATTATACAATTGGGCCAATGAAACAAAAGTTGATTTAACTAGAGTTACATATATAGATACATATAAAGCAGGACAAGGGTTTAAAGGACATAAAATATTAAGTCCATCGGATATACATTTCGATAACACTTTTTTTATAGTGGCAGTTGCAAGAGATCAAGAGATAATTGAATTATTGGAAAACAATGATCTTAAATGGGGAAAAGACTTTTGTACTTCTGCAGAGTTTATGAGTCGTCCGTCTTTAATGCTTAAGCAGACTATTTTTGATACTAAATGTTATGACTTTAAATGTCATACGATGTTAAATCATGCAGAAATTATAGGTGGGGGGAATATGATTTGCTGTTGCTCCACTTATATAACTAATGCACTAGGGCGTGTTTCTGATGGTGATAGTGTGAGAACAATGTGGCAATCTATGCAACATAAAATAATGTGTTTATCTAATGAGAATAGAACATATTCGTTTTGCAGAAAAAATATGTGTCCATTTTTTATAGGTAAAAAAGATGATTGTCAGTACGATTTAAATACAGATTACCAAAGGATGACAAAGTCACCAACAACGGTTGCAGTGGGACATGATGAAACATGTAATTTATTCTGCATTACTTGTAGAGATGATATATGTGTTGAAAAAGGGAAAAAACTAGAAAAGAAGATTGGTTTATCGGATGCAATTAATAAAGAGGTATTACCAGGTTGTGAGTTCTTAATAATGGCTGGTGATGGAGAAGTATTTCTGAGTAAAGCATATGAGAGGATATATACATCTGATGCCATGAAGAATATTAAAAATTTGCGTTTTTTAACAAATGGAATGCTATTTAATGAACGCAAGTGGAATGAAATTAGGAAATTTACAGATGCAAAAATAATGATGACGGTATCAATCGATGCAGCTACAAAAGAGTCTTATGAGTCAATTCGTAGGGGTGGTAACTTCGATGTATTGCAAAAGAACATGGAATATGCAGCTCAGCTAAGAAAAAAAGGCGATTTATCGTATTTACGTTTCAATTTTGTTGTCCAAAAGATGAATTACAAAGAAATGCCTCAATTCGTTAAATGGGGAATGGGTTTAGGGATTGATGAAGTGTTCTTTACTAAAATATTAAATTGGGGAACATATACAACTGAAGAATTCAAAGAAATTAGCATGATGGAGGAAGATGGAATTACTCCAAAACCAGAATTGGAGGAGATATTAAAAAATCCAATAATGGATGAATCAATTGTAGATTTGGGAACAATAAGATTCAATCATTGCCCTGTAAATATCGAAGAGGTTGATAATTATTACAGGTGGGAACTTCAAAGAAAAGTTGGTGAGTTATTTGATTGAAAGGGAAAGTATGGACGTATTAAATCTAACAAAAAAAATCTATTCAAAAATGCAAGATGAAGAATCAAAAGAAATATACGGTAACAGATGTCTTTTTAATATGACTGGCGATAAAAAATATTTAATAAAGATGTTATATGCTGCTGATTCACCATATGTAGCTGTGGATAGATTTATTAATAATAACAAAGACAAAAAAATCTATATATATGGAGCGGGTGCTCGTGGTAAAAAGATATACAAGCATTTTGCAGAAAAATGTGAAGGCTTTATCGATAAAAAAATATATGAATTAGAAGGACTATCGGGGGTTACACCTGAAGAATTTTTTAATGAAAAAATAGATGATAAAGCGGTAATAATTTCGCTCAAAAATGGCGGTGAAGCAATAGCAGACCAACTTAGTAAAATCGGGTATGAGTCAGATTCATTTTTATTGACTGCAAAATACTGGGACAAGGGTTTGGAGTATTTTGAAAACTTTATGGAACATTCGGATGATGAAATATTTGTTGATGCTGGAGTATATGATGGTGGCTCTACATTAGATTTTGTCAAATGGACAAATGGGAAATATAAGAAAATATATATGTTTGAGCCATCGAAAGAGTATCATGAGCGCTTTTTTAAAAATGTTAAGGATTTAGATAACTTGGAATGGGTTAAGAAAGGTCTTTGGAGCAAGACGGATTCTCTTAAATTTTTTGAGCGCTCAGATTCTGATATAAGTGTAGAGCAGAATTTAAATGGTGTAGTAGGTGACTATGAGTATTCTGGAGGGCAATATCAGACGATTGATGTTACATCTTTGGATGAATATCTTGGCGATGAGAAAGTGACTTTTATAAAAATGGACATCGAGGGCTCTGAGTGTGAGGCACTAAAAGGCGCTGAGAAAATAATTATGAAAAATAAACCTAAGCTTGCAATTTGCATATATCATAAATTAGATGATTTATGGACTATTCCAGAAATAATTATGAATTATCGAGATGATTACAAGTTTTATATAAGACATTATGGAATGGAAGCTTTAGATACTGTTTTATATGCAATCTAATGGGAGAAGTGATGGAACCAAAAATAATTGCTTTATATTTACCACAATTTCATAGGACACCCGAAAATGATGAATGGTGGGGAGAGGGGTTTACTGAATGGACTACTGTAAAACAGGCTGAATCTTTATTTGAGGGTCATCAACAGCCTAATGTTCCGCTTAATGGAAATTATTATAATCTACTGGAAAAGAATACATTGGAGTGGCAGGCATCTTTGATGCATACATATGGGATATACGGTATGTGTTTTTACCATTATTACTTCAAGGATGGTAGAAAGATATTAGAAAAGCCTGCAGAAAATCTTTTGAAATGGAAGGATATTAATATGCCTTTCTGTTTTTCTTGGGCAAATGAAACTTGGGCAAGAAGTTGGAGTAAACTTCAGGATAAAAATGTATGGAGCAATTTGGAAGAAAAATCCTATGATAAGGGCTCTAAAGACGATGGGATTTTGCTTTTACAGGACTATGGAGGGGAAAAGGAATGGGTTAACCATTTTAATTATTTACTTCCATTTTTCAAGGATGATAGATATATAAAAATAAATGAAAAGCCTATTTTCATAATATATAAATCCCTACAGATTCCATGTCTAGTTAAGATGATTGATTGTTGGCAAAAACTAGCTTCTGATAACGGATTTAAGGGAATATATTTTATATCAGTTAACAGCAAAATTGATGCAATGGATGCTGTTATGTATCAAGAGCCACAGCACATATTTCAAACACAAGGTTCAGCAAAATACGAAAAAGATAATCAGGTGGTTCAGAATGTTTTTGACTATAAGGAAACTTGCTTAAAAAGTATAACAAAGACGAAATTAGAAAATGAATATTTTTGTGCATTCCCAGGTTATGATGACACACCTCGAAGGGGTAAGAGCGGCATGCTTTATGCTAATCGCAGTCCAGAAACTTTTGGGGACACATTGACACAAATGTTAGCCATTAGCCGGAATAGCCAAAGAGAGTTTGTATTTATAAATGCCTGGAATGAATGGGGCGAAGGTATGTATTTGGAGCCTGATGAAAGATTTGGATATAAGTATTTAGAGTCTGTAAAGAATGCTTTAGAAAATTACAAAACAATTACCATTGCAGATTCTGACTTGCAATCTGAAATAGAAGGCTATGAGAGAAAGCTTCAGCAGTATAGATCTTACTGGGAAACTTTTGATAAATGGATGACCTTGAAGGAACAAGGCAGAAAAGCTACAGATTTTTTGGAGAAGCAAGGCGTAAAGAACATAGCAGTCTATGGATTAGGTATGATTGGGAATCATTTTCTGGAGGAAGTGAGAAAGTCTAATCTTCAAATAGTGTGTGGAATAGATGGGAAGGGAGATTCAATTCATATGGAATTTCCTGTTATAACTATAAATGATGATATCCCTGATGTGGACGCTATAGTTGTGACAGTTACATACAATTATGGTGGTATATATGAGAAGTTAAGGGAAAAGTATCAGGGACAGATTTATATGATTTACGAGCTGATTGGTGAGTGAGAAAAGATGGAATCCGAGAAAAGAGTATCAGTAATAGTACCAGTATTTAACAACAAAGAATATCTTTTTTGTTGTGTAAATAGCTTACTTGAGCAAACATACAAAAACATAGAAATAATTTTGGTTGATGATGGTTCTTCCGATGGAAGTGGTCAATTATGCGATGAATTTAAAAATAATTATTCAAACATAAGAGTAATCCATCAAAAAAATGGGGGACAGCAGGCCGCTAGGAGAGCAGGCGTTCTAGAATCAACTGGCGAGTATATTAGTTTTGTGGATGCAGATGACTGGGTGTCGCAAGATATGTACACTAGCCTAATAAATATTATTGAAGATTCTGATTTGATAACATCGGGCATATATCATTTTATTAATGAAAAAGATTATGAAATATGGACAGATAATATAGAAGAAGGGGAATATTATTGTGATGATGACAGCTTTTTAGAGGGTTTTATTATTAAAAAAGGTGAAAAAACAGGGGCACCACAAATTGGATCCATAATGAATAATTTAGTATGTAAAATTTTCAAAAAAGAAATCATATATTTATTAATGGATAAATTTGATTTTGGAATAAAGGATGAGGAAGACTATCTGTTTTTAATGCATTATGTTTTACTAAGTGAAAAGATAAGGGTGACGCATAAGATCTTTTATAATTATCGAAAAGTAGAGGGTTCAGTTACTCAAAATGTTAACAATCATTATTTGCGTGATAGAGATATTTATTATAATGCAGGAATGAAAATATTGATTGAACATAAAGTCGGTGAAAAAGTAATAGAAGCATTCCAAAAAAGATTTTTATATTCTATATATTTAGCTACGCCGAACAGATTAGGTTTGGGAGATGGTTTAAATTTTCCAAAGTATGTATTGCCGCATAAAGAAAGAAGACTGATTGCTGGGAAAAAAATAATTATTTTCGGAGCGGGTGTGGTTGGAAAAAGTTACATAGAAACTCTTGAGCAATTTGAAAACGTGGAGATAGTCGGTTGTATTGATAGCGGAGATAGAAGTGGTTTCCACATAAAAGGTTATAGAATTAAGAATATAGAGGAATTGGATGTTGAATACGATTATGTAGTTTGCGCATCTTTAAATAAGACAATAAGGTTGCAGATGAAAAGAAAGCTACTAGATAAGGGTGTAGATGCTAAAAAGATTATTAGTATTGAACCAATTAATATTTTTAATGATTATTATTTGAGGTGATTGAGTAATGTATAAATGCTTAATATGGGGCAATGGGAAAGTGTTTTATGATAATATAAATCAGCTCAAAACTTTAGAATATAGAAAACAAATTATAGTTGTTGGTGTTACTGGGAAAATAAAGACTAGCAACTCTTATTATGGATATAATTTCATTGAAAAAAAGAATATTAATAGTGGTACATTTGATTTAGTAATTATTATGTCAGATAAGTTCTATGATGAAATAGAAGCGGAGGTTATAGCATTAGGAATTGATTCAAGTAGAGTGATAACTTATAGAGCATTAAATGTACCATTTTTAAAAATGGATAAGTATTTAAAGTTAAAGAAAAATCCAATATCTATATTTTCATTAAATTGTTGGGGTGGAATAACATATCATAAGCTAGGATTAAGATTTGAATCTCCATTTATTAATATGTTTTTAGAACCATATGATTATATTTCTTATTTGGAAGAACCACAAAAATATATAGAGTCAGATATTAAATTGGAATATATGAAATATAATGAGGAACTTGATATTAATTATCCTGTTTGTAGATGTGACGACATATTATTATATTTTAATCACTACGATTCTTTCGATAAGGCAAAAAAATCATGGGATTTAAGGAAGAAAAGGATTAATTGGGAAAATATATTTGTTCTTTTTTATTCAAATGATGAGAATCTCATAAATAGATTTACAAAGCTGAATTATAATAAGAAAATTTGCTTTACACAGATTAAATATAAAAGTGAATATGTATACACGATAGATTGCTGTAAGCAAGACGAATTGAGGGATAAACCTCTATATACTATTGTATCAGGAATGGCGTGGGGACAATATTTTGTTTACGATGCAATAGAATTACTATTGACAGGTAGATTAATAACAGTCGATAGAATTAAAGAGAACTAATTATATAATAATAATTGTTGACGATTGGATGACAAATAAATGATAAAGCCATTAATATCTATAGTAATACCAGTATATAATAACCAGAAATATATACAAAGAGCTGTTGACAGTGTGTTATATCAATCAATGAAGAGTTGGGAATTAGTAATTGTAGATGATGGCTCTACTGATGGAACAGGATTACTTGCTGATGAAATCGCTTCTAGAGATGATCGAATAAAAGTTATACATCAAGATAATCAATGGATATATGCGAGTATGAATAATGGGGTGAAAGAATCAATTGGAGAATATGTTTATATATTGAACTCAGATGATTCAATTGTAGACAATGGATTATTAATCCTAGAGAATAAGTTGAAACAATATGATTATCCAGATGTAATATGGACGGATATAATTCAATGTAGTTGCGATGAGAATGGAAAAATATTAAGAGAACAGCCTGTAGCGGGGATTAATTCAGAAGAGTATTATTCTCAAAATCTGAAGTTGCTAAAATCCTGGAAATACATTAATGATATGTGCTTGATTTCAAATCAAGCAAACTTATACAAGCGAGAATTAGTAGTAGATAATCCATTTCGGAATGATGTATATGGCGCAGACTATTTATTTAATATAAATATACTGGATAAAGTAAAAACTTCAGTTGTTATAAGTGAACCAATTTATAAGTTTTATATCCAAGAAAAGAACGCAAATACATCTTTAAAATATTGGCCATATGAACATGATATGTTTAATGAGTTCTATATTGAAACAAGAAAATTACTATCAAAATATGGATTACTAGAAGATAGTGATAAAAGCATTGCTGAGACTAGAGTAAGAAATTTATTTGTAGAGTACAATAAGCTCTTTGCAAATAATTGTGATTTAACAACGGATGAAAAATTAAATAAGATATATAGGGATTATTTTGATGAAACCGTTATAGAAGCTGTAGAAAAAAGTGATAACTATGAAATGGTAGAAAGAACCATACTTAGAATTTGCAGAAAAATGATTGATACAGATGAATCTAAAAACATATCAAAATTATCGTTTGTGCCAGAACTAATTAAACATTTAACTCCAGAGCAAGTGACGGAGGATTTGGTTGAGAAGCTCGAAATAGCGGTCAATGATAAAAATAATCCTATGAAAATTGGTAAAACATATTTGAAATATGTTAAGGAAAGGGCAAAAACAACAATCCCAAAAAAAACAGCAAATGCAAAAAAGGTTTTATGGTTATGCGATATAGTGCTTCCTGAAATTAGTGATCAGTTATTGTTTAGACGAACCGAGAATAGTAAATGGTTCAATGAATTATGGAATCGCATGAAAAGAATTGATTATATAGATTTTGCAATTTGTGTGCCAATAAAAAATGCTGAATACTGCAGGGATGGAAAGATAGATAATTATAGATATTATTCGGTGATTGAAAACATGGATGAGGAAAAAGTACCAGACATGAAGAATCGTTTTGAGACGATAATAAATGATTTTAGGCCGGATGTTATACATGTGTTTGGCGGAAACAATATGATCTCTCGCTTGATAGGAATAGAAGGAGCAAAATATGGGTTAAAGAATAAAATAATGACTGATTTTCAAAACAAGAGTTTAACTATATTTTATGGGGAAGATAATGACTTTATAGAAGAATATATTGATTTGATCAAAGATTATAAATAAAACCAACTTATATATGGCAAAAAGGAAAAATAGATGTGATATGAAATGCCGTATAAAAACAGCTTTGACGCAATAATGTTTTATAAGGAGAGATGTGTAACGCCAACTGGTAGTAGTGCTTGGCTGGTTTTGGTAAATGTACAATTTGGTGTATATATAAAATGATACGAGTTGGTAATAAATTGTACATGCCATAATGAAGAATGTATTGGTATTACTATAACTATTAAATAGTAAAAGGAGTCACTATATGAGAAAGCGACAAATGAATTTTATAAAGGAAATGATTGACATACTTGAGAGAGCACATGAAAGCACATATAAAGTTTTATCCGTTAATTCTTATAGCAGTGATTCATTAGATGCTATTACTAATCTACTTACGGGTTGCCAAACAACAGCTATAAATATTGGTAATTTAATAGAGGAATCAGAAGGTGAAGGGTTCATAACAGTTAAGTATTTAGAAGATTATTGTGAACTCGTTTATTCTATAAATGAAGAATTAAGAGGAATTACAGGTTCCATAAATTCTGAAAAGATAAGTAAGAAATTGAATAAAATGCTATTAAAAATAGAAAATAGCATAAAGCATGACATACCGCTACGGAGAGAGGCGGTTTTTTTGCCATATAAAGCTAGTATGTGGGATTCTCTTGAGAGTGTATGGGAGGCAGCTGAGGCGGATCCGGATTGTGATGCATATGTTATACCAATTCCTTATTTTGATAAAAATCCAGATGGAAGTGTGCGAGAAGAACATTATGAAGCTGATTTATTTCCAGAAAATGTTCCTATAACACATTATTCTGAATACGATTTTGGAAAACACCATCCTGATATGATTTTTATTCATAATCCATATGATTATGGCAATTTGGTTACCACTATTCATCCTTTCTTCTATGCTGAAAATATGAAGAAGGTTACTGATTGCTTAGTTTATATACCCTATTTTGCGACTAGTGGTTCAATGGGAGCTGATAAAGCGTGGTGTCCTGTTTACGACCATGTGGATTATATTGTTATCCAGACAGAAAATTATAGACAACTTTATAGTCCAGATATTCCCGATGAGAAGTTCTTGCCGTTTGGGTCACCAAAGTTCGACAAGGTTATTAGAAAGTGCCAAAACCCTCCTAAAGCACCAGACGAATGGGTTAAGAGAGCAGCTGGTAAAAAAGTATTATTCTACAATACGAGTTTAAATTGTATGCTACAAAACACCCCTCAGTATTTGAAAAAGATGCAATATGTGTTTGATACTTTTAGAAGACATCCCGATTATTGTTTAGTATGGAGACCACATCCACTATTTGAATCAACTTTAAAGGCTATGCGACCAGAGTATTTAGAGGTTTATGGGGCTCTAAGAAATAGTTTTTTAAATCAAAATGAGTGGATTTTAGATGAAACTCCTTGTGTAGAGGATACAATTGCTTTTTGTGATGGATATATAGGCGATATGTATTCTAGCATAGTGGCATTATTTGGAGTTTCAGGAAAACCGGTATTAATTCTTAATGATAGTATTAATAGAGAGTTAAATGAAGATGAATTGAAGACGCTTTATAGCAAGCAAGTGATAGAAACGGAAGTGTCAGAAGATGTATTACGATATACGTTGATTAACGGCAGAAAGTTATATGAATTGGATAAAGAAAGTAATAAATATAAGTTTTATTGCAATGTTAGTGAATATACATATCCATTTCAATATATGTTTTCTTTGCAGGTGGGCGATGAGATTGTTGTTTTTCCGTATATAAACCAAGAAATACTAGTTGTTAAAGATAAACAGATTATCAGAAAAATAGAATTAAACAAAGAAAAAGAAGGATTAAGTTTTTTGGATTATAAAATTGTTGGGAAATATGTTTTTCTAATACCATGTGATTATTCTTGTGCTGTTAGGTTTGATTCTGAGACATTCGAAATTACATATATAAGTGGTGTGAGAGAGTTTATATTAAATGACAGAAATAACGAAAAAAAATTTGGTGCTAACTGGAAAATAGATGATACATTATATTTTTTAAGTGGTACTGGTGATAGTATTCTTAAAATTAAGGCGGATACATTAGAATATGAGTCTGTATCCATCAAAAACAAACAATTATATGTTAAAGCGCAATATGAGAAAAAAGCAGAAAGAGTATGGTTGTTTCCTGAGGTAGGAACTCAAATAGCTATATTAGATATTAATAAAAATGTTGTGAAATATATTAATTACAGTGAATCGGGGGCAAAGGCTTATTCAAGAGACACAAATCAATATGGTGAAAGAGGGGTATATTATTCTTTCTTTGAAGATGGGGATAATTATATTTTAGCCCCTTATTGGGGAAATAAGTTTATTAAACTTGATAAAGATGGGAAGTATCTTGGAGATATTGAAACAAACATCAAATTATTAGCCAAAGATGTACAGTATAATTTCACACCTGAGATGTGTGCTGGATATGTGATACAGGAGGGAAATCGACAAATATACACAAGTTATGTCGAAGGAAAAAGATATGAGTTGATAAATAGAAAATTGGTGTATCAAGAGCAGTATTTCGATAATGAAGATGAGTCGAAAGATGAGAATGTCTTTTGTGATTATAGGCCAAATTTACGTTACGTTTGTGTTGAAGGACATGAAAATTCTCTTGAAACAATGTTACAAATGAATATAGAAGAAAAACATAATAGAGATATACAAATTGAAAAATATAAAACAATAAATTCGAGTCCAAATGGAGATTGTGGAAAAAGAGTATATAATAAGCTTATAAATTAGGTGATGTAGATATGGATATAATATTATATGGTTTTACTATTAAAACGGACGAAGTACTTTACAATCTAAGAAAAGAAATTGGAGAGGGAAGTGTAAGGGTACTGTATATAGTTGCAGATGCTGTATGTAATTTTTTCGATAATTATAGGATTATTAAGGAGTTAAACTCTAATGATATTGAAAAAGTAGATTTTATTATCGAATGTGAGCAGATAAACGAAGCAATTAAAGAAAAATATGAAGACAAAATTGTTAGTGCAGATGTATTGATAAAAAATGTAAAATTTAATTTTTTAAAATACGCAAGTATTCGGAAACGAAAGATTAGTATAGTATCTTGTTCAAATTGGGGTAAAACAGTTTATGACAGTTTATATATACCATACAATACACCATTTATAGGAGTACAAATTAATTCTGAAGAATATCTTACATTAATAGAAAACATTGATTTATATCTAAATGATGAATTGAAATTTGGAAGTGATAATACAATTACTACATGTACATACGGTAAGCTTAGAGATATTAATATCTACTTTCCGAACGATATTAAATTTGTAGAGGCAAAGAAGCGATGGATTCATTTGTTGGATAGATTCAATTGGAATGACTACATTTTTGAAATGGATAATTTTTTAAATGAGCGACAATTGGAAGAGTTTAAGGATATTAATCATAGTCAGAAAATTGCTTTCTATTGCGAAAATGGTACTGATGCTTCTTTAAAGGCATGGTCTGATCAGGCGATAAGAAGAAAATATAGGTGGTTTGACGATTATATAGTACAAACAGCATATAGAAAATTTGATGGAGTAAAGCCATACAATGTACTGTCTTTATTGGAGGGAAGCTCATGCTAAATTTTGCTATTATAGGAGCAGATAACTATGATATGATTCTTCAAAAAATTCGCAGTGAAATAGAGGATAAGTTGGTTAATATTACGTGTTTATTTGCAACTAAACCAGGTTACTATTTCAATGCAGATACTAGATTACATTCTATTGAGGAAATTGGAGAGTGTAATCAATATTTAGATTATTATATTATTGCTGATAATGATGAATTGTATTGGTGGAATTATTTGTGTAATCAAATACCGGAAGATAAGATAATTCTTGGAAGAGTAATTACAAAGTATATAGGGTTTGATTTATTTGAGTATTTAAAGTTAAAAGCAAGTAACATTTCGATAATATCCGACAGTTGCTGGGGAGGAATGGTATATCATAATTTAGGAATGAGATTTGCTACTCCGTTGGTTAATACAGCAGTAGAAAAGGAAGATTTTTTTAAACTGATTTTAAATTTAGAATATTATATGTCGTGTCCTTTAGAAAAATATAAAGAACGGTCAGCAACTTTGCCTCCTGTGGGAATTTTAGGTGGAGAAGTTAAAATAGGGTTGAATCATTATACAGATTTTTACGAAGGAAAAAAAGCGTGGGAGCGAAGAGTTGATAGGATAAATTATAACAACATTTTTATAGAAATGGATACAATTGAAAGTGAAAAGGATGTTGAATTATTTAAACAATGTAAATATGAAAAGAAAGTGGCTTTTACAAAGAACGATTATAGTACAAAAAGCCTGTTCTATATGAAACAATGGGATGATGTTAACGTAAGAATTAAATCGGGGAGTTTTAGAGGGTACGTGCAGAATATAATTAGCGATTGTCCTGCATTTCCTAGACCAATGGATGTAGAAAAAATGTTAAATGGAAGTATGGATTATATAAGAATGTAGACTAATAGGACAATAATCATGGAGAATGTAAGATTTGTAATCAGGTCAATTAACGACGAAGATGGATTAACAGATTCTGTAATTGATGAGTTAAGAAAACATTATTTAGTTGAAAAAGGTATAGTTTATGAGTGGCACGAAAAAAAAGATTTCTCGATGCCAAGGAGATATTGAGTATAAGAGGCATAGAGCATTAAATAGTCATGACTGCCTTGAGTTTCACCAAGATATACCGCCTATAGATGGGGAATTATTGGAAAGGCTATTGCCATATAAAGAAACAGCTATGCATATCATGTGTAGAGAACTACATTATGACATTTATGAACGTAGATATTTAGAAAAAGTATTCTATAAAAGTCTTAGATACTGGAATAATGAAATAGAAAAAAATCGAATTAATTTAGTCATATTTATGGTTATGCCGCATTTATGTGGTGATTATATTTTATATTCATTGTGTCGCGTGAAAAATATAAAAACTGTGATGCTTTATCCGCAATTAGCAAATAAAGGGATTGGTTATTTTATTGGAAGTACTATTGAAAATATAGGGGAATCTATAGCCACAAGATACAGTCGAATAATGATGTTAACGAACAGTTATCGACATTTATGCTAGATATATATAATAATGCGCGACAAGATGTGGTTATGAGTTTTAAAGATCCCAAGGAAATGAATGCGGATGTTAGGAAGATGTTACCATTAGGTGATTCAGGGGAAAAAATATATAAGTTTCTTAGTAATGAGTTTATTAAATAATACAACAATCAATAAATAATAGATAAGTAATAGTTTTGGAGATGCGATGGAAAAAGAAAATATTCTTATACGATCTAATGGCAATATAGATGGAATAAACGAAGAATTAGTAAGACTTCTAAATTCTAGAAGAAGTGAAGTAAATGTCTTAATTTATGAGTGGAATCATCTGAATATTAATTCAGCATATAATGTGAAGTATTATCGTGCGAGACCGCTGTATACTCATGATTGTCTAGAATTAAACGAAAATACAATGCCAATTGATGGGAAGCTTCTTGAATCAATGTTGCCATATAAGGATATGGCGATGGAATTAATGAAACGAGAAACACATTATGATGTCTATGAAAGAAAATACCTAGAAGATGTCTATTATAAACAGGTGAAATATTGGAACACTACTATAGAGAAAAATAGTATAAATTCGATAATATTTATGGTTTTACCGCATCTCTGTGGCGATTATATTCTTTATGCATTAGCTAGAGTAAAAGGCATAAATATGGTGCTTGTGTACCCACAACTGATGAATAAGGGGAATGGCAGTTTCTTAGGGAAATCGTTAGAAAATATAGGTGATAGTATTCAAAAAGCATATACTAATATAAAAGGAGAACCGACCATTAATGAGTATATGATGGGTATTTATAATAATGCCTTGAGTACTAAAGTAATGAGTTATAAGTCTCCAAAGGCTTTGCAAAAAGAAACAATTAAAATGTTCCATAATGCAACAGGGAACAAAGTAGTTTTAAATGATATCAAACGTATTATAAAGATAAAGCTTAATTATCTTAAAATGAATGACAAAAAAGGAAGTTTGCTATACTACAAACGATTGTTGTATACAAGATTAAAGGCAAGAAGATATGAGCATAGGATGGATCATTTAGATATATACCAAAAATTATGCGAGTTTCCCGGGAAAGACGAAAAATACGTCTATTTTCCGCTACAAATGGAGCCGGAATCGAGTTTGATTCCATTGGCAGGAGCATTTAAAAATCAATTAATAGCCTTGGAAATGTTATCATACTATTCGGAGAAATATAACTATAAAATATACATTAAGGAACATTATGTTCAGATAAATCGAAGTCCCGGTTTTTATGAGAAATTAAAGGCTTTAAAAAATGTTTGTTTGATTGATATGAATCAGAACTCATTAGAATTAATACGAGGATCTTTTTGTGTGGCAAGCCAAACTGGAAACTGCTTATTAGAGGCATTAATTAACGAAAAACCGGCTATTGCTTTTGGAAGCGGATACACATTTAAAGGGGCGCCAAATATAATAAATGTAATTTCATTAAGCGAATTGGACGAAGCTTTAGAAAGAATAGATAATAATAGTGTTATCTTTGATTCTAACGATGTTAAGAGATATCTATATGCTATACAGAAAGAAATGGTCTATTCATATGTTGATTCACTAGATGAAGCATACAAGGATTACAATAAATGTGATACGGTAGAGAGAATAGTTAATTATTTGTTTGATGGGGCTAATAATTATTGAGTTACCGAAGAATTTTTATTATTTATAAATGGAGAAAAAATGAGTAAATTAGCGATAAATGGGGGAACTCCAATTAGAGAGGATAAATTATATTATGGCCGACAGTGGATTGATGCCCAGGATGTCGAAGCAGTTGTTCATACATTGGTCGGAGACTTGATAACATGTGGACCAAAAGTAAAAGAGCTAGACAGACTCCTTGAAAAAGTGTGTGAGACAAAACATGCAGTCGCTGTGTCCAATGGAACAGCTGCGCTTCACTGCGCATGTATTGCAGCAGGTATTGGACCTGGTGATGAAGTAATTACTACTCCACTAACTTTCGCAGCATCAGCTAACTGTGTGCTGTATTGTGGGGCGACACCTGTTTTTGCAGACGTGGACCCTGAAACATATAATATTGATCCAAAGAGTATTGAAAAGTTAATAAATGATAAGACCAAGGCAATAGTTGCTGTAGACTATACAGGTCAGGCTGTTAGGATTAAAGAAATAAGGAAATTATGCGATAAGTATAATCTTATTTTTATTGAAGACGCAGCTCATTCAATAGGAACAAAATATGATGGAAAACCTATTGGTGGACTTGCGGATATGACCACTTTTTCATTTCATCCTGTAAAAACAGTTACAGCTGGTGAAGGTGGTGCGATTCTTACAAATGACGATGAGTTATATCACAAGATAATGCTTGCCTGCAATCATGGAATAGAGCGTGACGAGGAATTTATGGAAGAAGCTCCACATGAGGGTATGTGGTATTACGAGCAGGTTAGCCTCGGATATAATTATCGCATTACCGATTTCCAAGCTGCGCTTTTAATTAGCCAATTAGGAAAGCTTGAGAAGTTTAAGAAACGAAGAGCAGAAATAGTTGAAGCATATAATGAGGTGTTTGCAAACATTCCAGAGATAATTGTTCAAAAGGAAATTCCAGAGTCGGATACATGTAGACATTTATATATTATTCAGTTGGATTTGGATAAGCTAAATTGTACTAGACGAGAGTTCTTTGATGCAATGTCAGCTGAGGGAATACAACCACAGATTCATTATGTTCCAGTATATTGGTTCCCATATTATAAGAGACTGGGCTACACGAAGGGATTATGTCCGAACGCTGAAAAAATATATGCAGGAATGATGAGTATTCCACTATATCCAAAGATGACGGATGAGGATGTACAAGATACCATTGCAGCAGTGACTAAGATTGTGGAGGCCTATAGGAAATAATGGAATTATGTCTTGGAACAGTCCAATTTGGAATGGACTATGGGGTTTTTGAGCAAAAAAGAAAAGAAAAAGAATATTGTATTTCGTGCATGGATTATGCAACTCAAAATGGAATAGCAGCTATTGATACAGCCACTGCTTATGGTGAGGCAGAGGAAATAGTTGGCGATTTTTTGCGAAGAAAAACTATTCAAAGAGAAAAGTTATTTTTGAGTACAAAGCTATTACCTAATTGTTTGGATGAAGTAAATGTAGGCGATTATAAAAAGGTAATAACAGATAAAATAAAGGAGTCACTACGAATATTAGGGATTGATTATGTAGATGCTTATTTTTTACATAGCTCTCGTTATGCCATGCGCGAAGATATATTAGAGGCACTACAATCTGTAAGAAAACAAGGACTTGCAAAAGATGTGGGTGTCTCTATTTATTATGAAGAAGAAGCAAGAGCATGTATGGACAATCCCTTTGTTCAATATGTTCAAGCACCATATAGTGTATTTGATCATAGAATGAAGGAAGTAGGATTGTTTGATAATAGAAGCTGTAAGGTTGATACGAGAACAACTTTTATAAAAGGTTTGATTAGATTAAAACGAGAAGAGGTACCGAAGCATTTAGAAAAGGCGATTCCTATTTTAAATAAACTTGATGATATATGTTCTGAAACGGGGTATACAAGAATAGAATTAGCAATCGGTTATGTTAAAAGAGAACAAGGGATTAACCATTTAGTATTTGGCATACGGGATATGGAACAGCTAAAGGAGGATATTACGGCATTTAGAAAAGAAATCCCTGATGAAATATTTGTTAAAATGGATGATATTTTTAGTGATATTGAGACAGATATAGTTGTTCCTAGCTTATGGAAGAGGTAGTAAATTGAAATATTTAGTATTGATACAGGCGAGGGTTGGCTCAAGTAGACTGCCTAATAAGGTTTTAAAAGATATTTGTGGGAAACCAGATCTACAATGGGTTGTTGAAAGGGTTAAACGTAGTAAAAAGATAGATGAAGTAATGGTAATTACTTCAATTGAAAAAGAGAATTTACCTCTCATACAGCTATGTACTCAGCTTGGTATAAGAGTGTTTGTAGGTTCGGAAGATGATGTGTTAGATAGGTATTATCAAGCAGCAAAACTTATTAAACCAGAGTATGTTATCAGGGTTACAGCAGATTGTCCTTTATTTGATTGGAACTATTTAGATATGGCAATAGAACAATTAGACGAAGATACCGATTATATGGGACAATTCGGAGATACTTTTCCGGATGGTTTAGATATAGAAATATTTAAATATGAATCATTAGTTAAATCATGGAAAGAAGCGGAGCTTGCTTCTGAACGAGAGCATGTCACACAATATATAAGGAAACATCCGGAGATATTTAAATTGAAAAATTTAGAATGTCCTATAAAAAATATTGGTAATAAACGATGGACATTGGATGAAGACGAGGATTATCAATTTATAAATAACGTATATACGTATTTTATAAAAGAGAAACATACTGAAGAATTTAACACAAAGGATATTTTGGATTATTTATTAGATAATCCGGAAATAGAAAAGATAAATAACAAGTTTTCTAGAAATGAAGGTTTGGCAAAATCTTTGGATAATGATTATAAAGTAGAATTGGGAGAATAAAGATGGGAAAGGGACAGGAATTATATAATAGGGCAAAAGAAATAATCCCAGGGGGAACACAGCTACTTAGTAAAAGACCAGAAATGTGGCTTCCAGAAAAATGGCCTGCATATTATAGCAAAGCAAAAGGCTGTGAGGTATGGGATTTAGATGGGAATCATTATTATGATTTCAGCATAATGGGGGTAGGCGCAAATGTATTAGGATATGCATTTGACGAAGTGGATAATGCGGCAAAAGACGCAATTAATAGTGGGGGAATGTGTACTTTAAATGCTCCCGAAGAGGTAGAATTAGCGGAGAAGCTACTGAAATTACATCCGTGGGCAGGAATGGTAAGATATGCTAAAGCTGGTGGTGAAGCTATGTCTATGGCTGCAAGAATTGCTAGAGCCCAAACTGGAAAGGATATAGTTTTGGCATGTGGATATCATGGATGGCATGATTGGTACTTAGCAGCGAATTTAGTTAAAGGTGATCCACTTGCAGATGTACATTTAAAAGGGCTTGAACCAGCTGGTGTACCTAGGGGGCTAGCGGGTTCAAATCTTATTTTTCATTATGACAATTTAGATGAATTTGAATCTCTTATTAATGCTAATAAGGGTGAAATTGCAGCAGTTATAATGGAGCCTATTAGAAATGAATATCCATCGAAGGGATATTTGGAGCGAATAAGAGAAATAACAAAAAGAGAAGGTATTGTTCTAGTTTTTGACGAAATAACAGCAGGATTTAGACTATGTCCTGGTGGAAGTCATTTAGTTTTAGGTGTTGAACCTGATATAGCGGTTTTTGCTAAAGCAATGACAAATGGATATCCCGTAGCAGCAATTATAGGAAGAAAAGGTGTAATGCAAGCTGCACAAGATACATTTATCAGTTCGACATTCTGGACAGAAAAAATTGCATTAGCTGCCGCGGTAAAATCAATAGAATGTTATCAAAAATATGAAGTAGATAAACATCAAAAACATGTTGGCGAATTGATTTCAAAAGGATGGAAACAGGCAGCAGAAAAGGCTGGGGTACATATTACGGTGAGTGGAATTTTACCGCTGATTCATTTCTCGTTCAACTATGATAATCAGCTAGCATATAAGACATATTTTACACAGGAGATGCTGAAGGAAGGCTACCTAGCTGGTCCAAGTGTTTATGCTTCGTATGCCCATAAAGATTCAATGATTGTAGACTACATTGCAGCATGTGAGCGGGTATTTGAGAAAGTAGGAAAGATAATTTTAAAAGGCGAAGAAATTACAAATTACCTAGACGGTCCTGTATGTCATGCAGGATTTGAGAGGCTGAATTGATAGTTTTAGGAGTATTTATGTTTAGCTTATATGCAAAAATTAATGACGGTCAACCATATATAATCGCAGAAATGAGTGCCAATCACGGAGGCTCATTAGAAAATGCACTTGAGATAGTCAGGCAAGTAGCTAAGACGGGAGCGGACTGTCTTAAAATTCAAACTTATACAGCAGATTCTATGACAATCGATTGTGATAATGATTACTTCAGAATAAAAGGTGGATTGTGGGATGGATATAAGTTATATGACTTATATACAGAAGCAAGTACACCCTATGAATGGCAGGCAAGGATAAAAGAAGAGTGTGAAAAGAATGGATTAGATTTTTTGTCTACACCATTTGATAAGGATGCGGTAGATTTTCTAGAATCAATTGGGATAGAAGCATATAAGATAGCTAGTTTTGAATTGGTTGACATTCCATTAATAGAATATGTTGCATCTAAGGGGAAACCTATGATTATTTCAACAGGCATGGGTTCATTGGAGGAGATTCAAGATGCAATAGACGCATGCCACCGGATGGGAAACGAACAAATCGTATTATTGAAATGCTGTAGCGAGTATCCAGCACCATGGGCGGATATGCATTTAGGAAATATTCCAGATATGGCAAAGCGATTTGGTGTTCCGATTGGATTATCAGATCATAGTGAAGGTAGCATGGGGGCTGTGGTAGGAGTAACTTTGGGTGCATGTGTAATTGAAAAGCACGTAATGCTTGAAGGAGTTGAAAGCGCTGACAGTAAATTTAGTATGACTATGGATGAATTCGCTAAGATGGTTAGAGATGTTAAAAATGCTAAACTTATAGCTAGCGGCCCTGACTATAATTTAAGTGATGGAGAAAAGAGTTCTACAGTATTTAGGCGGAGCGTGTTTGCAATAAAAGATATAAAATGTGGAGAGGAATTTTCCATTTTTAATACAGCGGTGATTAGACCTAGCGATGGTATAAAACCTAAGTATTATAAGAAATTAATTGGTAAGAAAGCTAATAGAAATATAGAAGCTGGGACACCTATTCTTATGGAGGATTTATAAGATTGCAAAAAGGAAAGAGTGATTTCTACTTACGGCGTGCGAATATTGATGATATGATGCTGTTTTTTGATTGGGTAAATGAGAAGACGGTTAGAAAGAATTCTTTTTCTACAAATATAATAAGCATAGACAATCATAAAGCATGGTTTGAAAAATCGCTTAAAAACAAAGATAGATATATTTATGTATTAATGAAAGATGATTTGCCTCTGGGTCAGATACGATTTGATGTAAGCGATGAAAAGGCGGAAATTGATTATAGTATTGATAGGTCCTATAGAAATAAAGGGCTTGGTAATTTAATCATTTCATTAGGAATAGAGCAAATTTCAAAAGATTGTAATCGTGTAAAAAAAATAGTAGCAAGAGTAAAAGAAACAAATGTATATTCGCAAAAATGTTTTTTAAAAAATGGATTTGAGGAATATGGAAAGATATCTGATAGCGACTACGAAATCGTGGAATATAGAAAAAGCTAAAAAGTTAAAAGAACAAAGAGAGGATAGAATATTCATAATCAATGATAAGGAACAATTGAATTTAGAATATTTAAATAAAATACAACCCAAATACATTTTTTTTCCGCACTGGTCCTGGATAATTCCTAAAGATGTTTACGAAAACTATGAGTGCATAGTTTTTCATATGACAGATTTACCATTTGGTAGAGGTGGAAGTCCTCTTCAAAACTTATTAGTTCGAGGTATTTACAAGACTAAAGTTTCTGCGTTGAGAGTTTGCAAAGGGATTGATGAAGGAGATATATATTTAAAAAAGCCAATTGATATTTCAGAAGGAAGTGCTGAGGAAATATTTACTCGAATATCTAGCGTTATTTTTGATGAAATGATTCCTGAAATTGTTTCCAAAGAAATAAAACCCGTTCCACAGGAAGGCGACGTAGTTACTTTTTCTAGACGCAAACCAGAACAAAGCTTGATACCTGATGGATTAAATCAAAGACAATTATACGATTATATTAGGATGTTGGACGGAGAAGGATATCCCAAAGCATTTACTATGGTTGGTAATGGTCGAATGGAATATAGTAATGCAAGAATAATAAATGATAAATTAGTTGCTTATGTTGAGTATATAGAGGATTAATTATGAAAAAGATTTTGGTTTTTGCTGCCCATCCTGACGATGAATTATTGGGATTAGGTGGTACTATTAGACGACTTGTTAATGAAGGTGTTGAGGCTAGAGCGGTGATTATGGCTGAGGGTATAACATCTAGAGCTTCAACTAGAGAAGAAGCAGATAAGAAGGAATTAGAAAAATTGCAAGAGGATGCCAAAAGTGCTTCTGAGATAATTGGGTACAGTAGCATAGATTTCTGTGGATTACCAGATAATAGAATGGATGGATTAGATTTATTATCTGTAATAAAAATAGTCTCTAATTACGTTGAAAAATATAAGCCGGATACAATATTCACTCATCACCATGGGGATTTGAATATTGATCATCGAATAACATGCGAGGCTGTCTTAACTGCATGTAGGCCAGTTGGAAATTATGGCGTAAAGAAGATATATGCTTTTGAAACTCCAAGTAGCACAGAGTGGAATTATAATTATACCGAGTCTTTTAATCCAAATGTATATTTTGATATTTCTGATACTTTAGATGCAAAGACAGAAGGCATGGCTTGTTATAAAAGTGAAAGTGCAGTATATCCTCATCCTAGAAGTCCAGAATCCTTAAGAGCATTGGCTCAGCATAGAGGAAGCAATGTAGGGGTAAAATATGCCGAAGCATTTATGTTATTGAGAGAGGTATTGTAAATATTAAGATTCTTTACACATGACCCAACTGATGCTATACTCATCCATGCAATTCAAATAAGCATTAAGGCATCGCGACCAATTCGGTCAAAATACCCACCAGTTTTGATGACAGAGTGCAATTTAAGGATGAGTTATGAGCTATATTTTACAGTCAGCAGTAGTTCGTTAGACTCTTTTTATTAGAGTATCTTTATTTATCTTTCCTTTTTGTTTATTTGAAAAGCAAAAAGGAGGGATGAGTTTGAGAAAAGCGGATAGTACTTAGGTTTTCTCCTTGATGAATAAGATTGTAGATTTTATAATTAAGGAGAGAAGACATTGTATCAAAAGAAATATGAAGAATTAAAATTTACAGATGATTTTATGTTTTGCAAGATATTAATGGGAAACAAAGATATCTGTAAAGAGATTATTGAATTGCTCCTGGGAGTTAAAGTTAAGAATATAGTATACCTAGAGGAGCAAAAGCCAATTGAAATAACATCTGATGGTAAAGGAATTAGGCTAGATGTATACCTGGAGGATGGAAATACAGTATATGATTTGGAAATGCAGACCACGATAAGTAAGGACATTGCTAAGCGTTCTAGATATTACCAAGGAATGATTGATTTGAATTTAATCAGCAGAGGTGCTGCTTATTCTGAACTGAAAGAATCGTATATAGTATTTATATGTTTGGAGGATTTGTTTAAAAAGAATAGAAGTTTATATACCTTTAGCAATATTTGTCTGGAGGATAATGAGCTAATACTTGAAGATGGAACAACACGAGTTTTTGTTAATGCCAGTGGTAGTAGAGATGGGCTTACAAGTGCACAAATAGCTTTCTTAGACTATGTGTCCGGTAAGGAACCTACTGATGAATTGACAACTAAGCTTAGTATGGAAGTTAAACGGGCTCGCGATAAAGAAGAATGGAGGAATGAATATATGACATTACTTCAAAGAGATAGAGAAAAATATGAGGAAGGCAAGGTAGAAGGAAAGGCTGAAGCTTTAATAGCTCTAGTAACTGATGGACTTCTTGATATTGATATAGCAGCTAAGAGACTTAATAAATCTCCAGAGGAATTATTAGAAATAATTAACAATAATAGAGAGTAAAAGATATTATAGCTTCTCATGTATGCAAGCATGCATGAGGGGCATTTTCTATATGAGGAAGTTATGATTATTTTTAGAGCAGATGGAAATGATAAAATAGGCGCAGGGCATGTGATGCGGTGTTTGAATATGGCAGAGCAATATATCGATGAAGGAATTGAGGTATTGTTTTTGACGGCAGATGATAGTTTTAGCCAACGTATAACCGAAGCAGGCTGCGGACATATAATACTTAATTCTGAATACGATAATATGATAGAAGAAATAGAGCAAATTGAAAGTATAGTGGATGAATATAATCCTACTATGTTTATTGTAGATTCATATTTTGTGACAGATGAATATATGCGCCGAGTAAAACGCGCATGCAACGATAAAGGGTGTAAGCTCACATATATAGATGATGTTTTGGCTTTTGCTTATCCTTGCGACATATTGATAAACTACAATATATATGGGCCAGATTGTAAATCAGAATACAAAAAAATATATTCAGGTGCTAATGTAGTACTTCCGGAATTAAAACTTGGATTAGAGTATTTGCCACTAAGAAAAGAATATAGAAATATACCGCCAAGAAAGGAAAAAGGAGAAATCAAAGATGTCTTTATTTCTACTGGTGGAGCTGATACAGAGCATATAGGTCTTGCTTTATTGAAATATATAAAAAGAAATTCTGTCTTAGATAAATATAATTTTCATTTTGTTATTGGCGCAGTAAATACAGATAAAGAAAAGATAGAAAAAATTGCAAAAGAGCAAAGCAATATTATCACATATTTTGATTTAATAAGTCTTAAGGATTTAATGCTTAAATGTGATGTCGCAATCAGTGCGGCTGGAAGTACTCTTTATGAATTATATGCCACACATACACCGACAGTTACGTATATCGTAGCGGATAATCAAATTCGAGGAGCTAGAGGATTTGAAAAAGCTGGATTAATGAAGTGTTGCGGCGATATACGAGAATTAGGGGCAACAGTATTGACTGAGCGATTATTGACAGAAGTGTTATGTCAATAATGATGATTTTAGAGCAAAATAGGTTATAGGATTGTAGGCAGATACACTGTATAATAAATTCATAATTGACTTAGCCGTACGGCTCATTATATAATCAAAACAGGATTATAAAGCCGTACGGCTATTTTTATATATAAATGTCAATGATAACGCCGTACGGCGAAGAGGAGATTATGAAAGTAACAGATTCAAGTTCATTTGGAGCACTGGTTAAAAATAAAAGAAAAAAATTGGGATACACACAGAAGTATATTTCAGAATTCACGGGCATAAGTGTAAGTTTTTTATCAGATTTAGAAAATGGAAAGAAAACTATCGAGCTAGATAAGGCTTTAAGAGTTGCAAATCTATTAGGACTTGATGTTGAACTTAATGAAAGGGGCTAATAGATGCGAGAGTTAAGTGTGTATATAGAACTAAATGGAATACAGACTTTGGTAGGTAAGATTTCTGGCGAGCAATATAATGATGCTAGATTTAGATATGTAAGGGAATATATTGAAGCTAGGGAAGCAGCTCCTATTTCTGTTTCATTACCATTTAAAGACGATTATTTTTCTACTGAGCAGACAAGAAATTTTTTTGAGAGTTTGCTACCGGAAGGTTTTTCTAGAAAAGCTGTGGCGGATTGGATGAAGGCTGATGAAAATGACTACATCGCTATCTTGGCTCAGTTGGGAAGAGAATGCCTTGGAGCGATAAAAATAGTTGAAGGAAATGATGATAGAGAATCAGGGTATGAGTTGTTGTCTGCAGACAGGGTTAAAGCTCTCGCTGCAGAAGGGGCAACTAAATCTACAGAAATATTATTAGAGACCCATCTTTCTTTAACAGGAGCTTCAGGAAAAGTTGGATTATATTACAATAGTGATAATAATAAATGGTATTTACCAAAAGGTGATGCTCCTAGTACGCATATAGTGAAGCAGAGTCATGTAAGGCATAAGCAAATTGTATTGAATGAGCAGTTGTGTATACAAACTGCTAAACGTATAGGAATTGCAGTGCCAGAGAGCTTTATAGTTTCTAATGGTTCACAATCAGATCAGGATGTTTTGTACGCTACCCCTAGATATGATAGACCTCTTTCTGAGAATAAAATAATAGATGGGTTGAAATGTCCATATAGATTACATCAGGAGGATTTCGCTCAAGCGTTAGGCATTTTTGCATCGGACAAATACGAGAAGGTTCCGTCGGGATATATGTCGAGGATGTTTGACCTGTTAAGACATAATTCGGTAAATCCTATCGAAGACCAGATTGCCTTATTAAGGATTATTATTTTTAATTACTTGATAGGAAATACTGATTGTCATGTGAAGAATTTTTCTTTGTTGTATAGTGAAGATTTAAAATCGAAAAGATTAGCACCGGCTTATGATTTGGTTGCAACTAGAGTATATAGAACTACATCAAATATGTCATTTTATATAGGTGGAGAACTAGATATTTCGAAAATTAATAGAAATAACTTCGCTATTTCTGCTTCTGAAATCGGATTATCACAAAAGATGGTATTAGACAATTTTGATTATGTTGCCAATAAACTTGAGGGAGCAATGACAGAAGCGGCTGAGGATTTGGCAAATAAAGGATTCGAAAATTCAATATTGTTAAAAAAAGAAATCTTAGGAAATGGAGGTTACGCATCTTTACATATGTAAATTGTAATTGGAAATATTTTGTGAAAAACCAGCGCCTCTCCTTGAAAAGGAGAGGTTTTTATTATAAAATTTTCTCCGAAAGACGAAATCGTTAAAGTGTTCACAAAATCAATGTTTTTATAAAGGAGTAACAAAATGATAGAATGGAAAAATTTCGACAAGCTTAACTCTTTCAAGAAGCTTCAGGGCCTCAAGAATCAGGTAGAGCTTAAGACAGCTATGGCAGGAGCAAATGGTGCAAAGCGTGTTGCTGAGTACTGCGTTCCTATGTCAAATGGCATGGTTTACAACTTCGCTTCAAAGCAGGTGGATGACACAGTTCTTGATGCACTTGCAGAGCTTGCAGAGGAGACACAGCTTACAGAGAAGTATTCAGCACTTTTCAATGGTGAGGTTATCAATACAGGCGAGAAGAGACTTGTTCTTCACCAGCTTACACGTGGTCAGCTTGGCTCAGATGTAGTTGCTGATGGCGTTAATAAGAGAGAGTTCTACGTAGAGCAGCAGAATAGAATCGCAGAGTTTGCTAAGAAAGTTCACGCAGGTGAGATTGCAAATGAAAAGGGCGAGAAGTTCACAACAGTAGTTCAGATCGGTATCGGTGGTTCAGACCTTGGCCCACGTGCTATGTATCTTGCACTTGAGAACTGGGCAAAGGTTACAGGTACATTCAAGATGGAAGCTCGTTTCATCTCTAATGTAGACCCAGATGATGCTGCTTCAGTACTTGCAGGCGTTGATGTTGCACATTCTATCTTTATTCTTGTATCTAAGTCAGGTACAACACTTGAGACACTTACAAATGAGTCATTTGTTAAGGATGCTCTTAAGAACGCAGGTCTTGATGCTTCTAAGCACATGATTGCTGTTACATCTGATGCATCTCCACTTGCTAAGTCATCTGATTACCTTGATGCATTCTTCATGGATGATTACATCGGTGGCCGTTACTCATCTACATCTTCAGTAGGTGGCGCAGTGCTTTCACTTGCATTTGGTCCAGATGTATTTGCTAGATTCTTAAATGGTGCAGCAGCTGAGGATGCTCTTGCTAAGAATGCAGATATCCGCAAGAACCCAGCTATGCTTGATGCACTTATTGGTGTTTATGAGAGAAATATCCTTGGCTATGAGTCAACAGCTGTTCTTCCATACTCACAGGCACTTAGCCGTTTCCCAGCTCACTTACAGCAGCTTGACATGGAGTCAAACGGTAAGAGCGTTAACAGATTTGGTGAGGCAGTTGATTATGTTACTGGTCCAGTTATCTTTGGTGAGCCAGGTACAAATGGTCAGCACAGCTTCTACCAGTTATTACACCAGGGAACAAACATCATCCCTCTTCAGTTCGTAGGCTTCAAGAAGAGCCAGATGGCTACAGACGTAG
>JAEEGJ010003298.1_pt1 | contig 63750 bp, 62 predicted proteins | sample 8958761 | NCBI WGS metagenome assembly JAEEGJ01 (sample SAMN16246546, study PRJNA631951) | gut metagenome | biome: gut microbiome; feature: rumen; material: RS-attached | host: Bos | place: Iran: Karaj | collected 2018-10 | reverse complement strand
ACGTTGCAACAGCTAATAAAGAGACGACGGCTGAACAAGTTTGGACTTATAGCCTAAGCCATCCTGAGGGTTTTACAATAGACCTCAGCACGATGACTGAACCGGCAGAGGGCATCAGCGTCGCTTATGCGGCCACACAAGGATGCCATTCGCGTGAGGCACTCGACAGCGTCGTCAACCACGCCTTGAAACACAATGGTTTCGTGGGCGGATGGCTCGACACCACCGACAGCCTGTATTATTTCGACAGCACACGCATCTTCCCCGAGGATTCCCTCGAGGCAGCCAAAAAGTTCGGTGTGGAAAACGGCCAAATAGCTATATTTGTCATCTCGGAAGGGCGGGAAATCCGACTGGATATCGACAGGATTCAGCAACGTGGAGTGCTGCTGGCTGGCACCACGGGTGACTATAGGCCGCTGTCATATCTCGAAAACGACAGTATATACTGGGGTTTTGAGATTGATATGTCAGGGGAGATAGCTGAAATTCTTGGTGTCGGTGTGGAGTTTGTTTCAACATCATGGCCAACATTGACCAATGACGTTTTGGCTGAGCCTCAGAAGTTCGATTTCGCTATCAGCGGCATCACCATCACCGATGAAAGGCTCCAGATCATGGCGATGAGCGACGGATATTTGGCTAACGGGAAGACCATACTTTGCCGCGTTGAAGATACCGCGATGTTCCATTCGCTGAGCGACATTGACAAGCCCGAGGTGCGCGTGATGGTTAACCCGGGTGGAATGAACGAGAAATTTGCAAACGAAAACCTCACACATTCAACTATCATTGTGCATCCCGTCAACGACGAGATTCCTGCTCTCATAGCTGAAGGCGATGCCGACATCATGATTACCGAGACCACCGAGGCGCCGTGGTACGTCCAAAACGACTCGCGACTGGCTGCTCCCTTATTAAATAAGCCATTTACCCATGATGAAATCGGCATTCTTATGCGAAGAGGCCAGGACGACCTCCTGCAATACGTCAACAACCTCATTCATAAGATGAAAGAAGACGGCTCGTTACAAAAATTAAAGGAAAAATACGGGCTTAAATAAAAATAGAGATGCCTTAAAAACATCTCTACTAAGGTCTAACGACTAAAGTCTAAAGTCTAAAGTCTTGATTTTGTGGAGGATACCGGACTCGAACCGGCCACCTTTAGATTGCGAACCTAACGCTCTACCAGATGAGCTAAACCCCCATTGTTTACAGGCTGCAAAATTACAAAATTTTTATCAGCTCGGAAGATTTTTTTGAAAAATTATATATATCTTTGCAGCCAATTTTGGGATCGAAAAAATTAAACATTTAATACAATGGAAATTGAACTTTATATAATAAGAAGAGTAAACGCTTTGCTGCAATCAACAGATGCAAAAATAGTTAAACGTCTTGAGGGTGGAATGAGCAACTACACCTACGTTGTGGAGTGCAAAGGTGAATTGTACACCTACCGTGTGCCGGGCAAGTTCGCAGAACGCTTTGTCGACCGCGTGGAGGAAGACGCCAACATCAAGGCAGTCGAGAAACTCGATCTTAACAACGAGACAGTTTACGTAGAGATTCGCTCAGGCGAAAAACTCGCAAAATACGTAGAAGGTACCATCATGTCGACAACCGATGTCGTCTCTTACAATGAGATGTCTGTGAAGGCCTTGAAGAAACTGCATAACAGCGACGTCAAATTCAGCGACTACAACGCTTTCGGCCGTCTCGACACATACGAGAAATACTGCACCGACCTCGGTTTCAAGCATCCTCAGGAATATATTGAGCTTCGTCACACTCTCGATGAGATGCGCAAGCTTTACAAAGAGGTGAAGAAAGTGCCGTGCCACTGCGACTATCAGCCTACCAACCTCGTGATAGCAAAGGATAAGTTCTATGTTTTGGACTGGGAATTTGCAGGAATGAACGATCCGTTCTACGATATTGCTTGCTATGGAAACGCTGGTTTCGACAAGGCATTGTCGCTGCTCGAGGCTTATGTTGGTCACAAACCGACACAGGAAGAGCTTAACCGCCTCTATTTCCACCGCGCATTCCAGTGCCTGCAGTGGTTCAACGTTGCCATCTTCAAAGATAAAGTTGGCTTAAGCAAAGACTTGAATATGGATTTCAACGCCGTTGCCTTCATGTTCTTAGGCATGGCGAAAGATCTGATCGGAAATTGCAGTAAAAACTAATACATCATATCACCTAAGCCGAAGCCCATATCGAGGCCGAGTTCCTCGCGCACCTCTTCTGAAAGGCTGTTGGGGCTCCAAGCCGGCTCGAAGGTGAGTTCAACGTCACAAGACTTAACGCCCATTATAGCGCTGACTTTCTCCTTAACAACAGTAGGGAGATAGTCGGCGACAGGGCAGTTTGGAGCTGTAACAGTCATCAGTATGCTCACTGAGCCTTCGTCGTCTATGTTGATTTCATAAATCAATCCCAGTTTGTAGATGTCAACCGGAATTTCAGGGTCGTAGATGCCGCTCAAAACGCTAATCACACGCTCCTTCAAAGTGTTTTTATCTTCTTCAGTCATAATTACTTGTTCATTACTTCAGCGTATAACATCATTTGCTTAACCATGCTCAGCAGGCCGTTCGAACGGGTGGGAGAGAGGTGCTCCTTCAATCCGATCTCATCCAGGAAGCTCATGTCGGCAGCCAAGATATCGGCCGGAGTCTGTCCGGAAAACACCTTTATCAATAAGTTGATGATGCCTTTGGTGATGACGGCGTCGCTGTCGGCAGTGAAATAAATCTTGCCGTCTTTCAACTCGGCATGAAGCCAAACTCTTGACTGACAGCCGTTTATGAGGTAGTTGTCGTTTCTGTACTGAGGATCGATGATGGGACATTCCTTACCCATCTCGATGAGCATGGCGTAACGGTCCATCCAGTCGTCGAACATCGAGAACTCCTCAACTATTGAATCTTGAATCTCTTTAATTGTCACTATCTTAACATATTTGCTGCCCTTTCAACAGCCTTTACAAAAATATCAATTTCTTCTTTAGTGTTGTACATCGCAAACGAGGCTCTCACTGTTCCCGGGATGCCGAAGAACGTCATCACCGGCTCGGCGCAATGATGTCCTGTGCGCACTGCAACGCCCATCTTGTCGATGATAGTGCCGAGGTCGTAAGGATGTATGCCGTCAATAACGAAACTTATCAGGCCGTTACGTTTCGGAGCTTGTCCGATGAAACGCATGCCTTCGATGCTTGAAAGCTTCTCAGAGGCATATCTCAGAAGCTCGTCTTCGTAGGCCTCAACTTCTTGACGGTCAAAGCTTTGGATAAACTTGACAGCTGTCTCAAGACCAAGAGCTGCGCCCACATTCGGTGTTCCTGCCTCGAATTTGAACGGCACTTTATTGAACGTGGTCTTCTCGAAGCTCACGGTGTCGACCATCTCGCCGCCAAACTGATACGGAGGCATCTTCTCGAGCCATTCCATTTTGCCGTACAAACCGCCTATGCCCATGGGAGCGTACATCTTATGGCCTGAGAATACATAAAAGTCGCAGTCAAGGTCTTGAACGTCAATCACCTGATGTGCCATCGACTGTGCTCCGTCTATCACCACCGGGATGTCGTATTTATGCGCCATCGCTATCATATCCTTGATAGGATTCACTGTGCCTAAAGTGTTGGAAATGTGAGCGATGGAAACGATTTTCGGACGTTGCTTGAGCAATTCTTCATAATGGTTCAAGTCAAGGACACCGTTTTTGTCCATGCGGATGACAAGCAGTTCGCCTTTTGAGCGGAACAGCATCTGCTGCCACGGTACCATGTTCGAGTGATGCTCCATGGCGCTTACAACCACCTTATCTCCTTCACTGACAAGAAGTTGTCCCAATGAGGTTGCTAACAAATTTAACGATTCAGTTGTGCCTCTGGTGAACACAATCTCCTGTGCCTGTCTCGCATTAATGAACTGCGCCACGGTCTTGCGGGCATTCTCGTAAGCCTCCGTCGCCATCTGGCTGAGGTAATGCACTCCGCGGTGGATGTTGCAGTTCTCATGCAGGTAGTAATCGCGCTCGCGCTCAATGACGCAAAGCGGTTTCTGCGTGGTCGCTGCGTTGTCGAAATACACCAGCGGCTTGCCGTAAACCTTCTGGTCCAGCACCGGGAACTGCTTCCGAATATCGTTTATGTTGAAGTTGCTCAAAATCCAAAAATTTAATCTGCAAAAATACAAAAAAAACCATCTCCCCGTTCGAGAAGATGGTTTTTATTAGATACGAATATTAATCTTCGTCTTCGTAATACGGTAACGGTCCGGTGAAATGCACTGTGAAAGATTTTACATCACCTCCTGACAATGCCATTGATGAACCGCTTGCATCAATAGTGTAGTTGTTGCCGTTTTGGTTGATAGTGATTGATCCTTGTGTAGCGATGTACGCTGGATTTGAATCTAACACAATTGCCAATCCGGCATCACCCTCCTCTGGAGTTTCTGATATTACGATTGAAAACTGTCCGGTAGGAACTGTCGAGTAAAATGGAATTGCTATTGCTGCTCCCTTTTCGTCATCAGCTGTAGCTAATCCGATACCGACGATGTTTTCTTGTAGATCTTCGTCATAGTCGACAGTATAGCCGCTATGAGAAATTGTAAATGACTGGTTACCAAAGGTGATAGTTCCATAGTTGATTGTCGGTGGGACAGGGGTGTCTCCGCCGCCATTGTTTGAATCACTTTTCTTGCATCCTGTAAGAATCATGGCAATAACTGCTAATGCCATGAAGAGAACTGTGCTCTGCTTGTAGATGTTTTTCATAGTTTTATTATTATAGTGTTAAATATTCCGCAAATATATGAAATTATATTTTACTTAAATCAATTTTAAAAACCTTCTCTTTGTTGCTGCACTGGAAGATGCAGGTGTCGCAACTTGAGAGTTCGCCTTTCAGGCGGCGTTTTATCATGTCGTCTATGCTGTCGTGGACGCTTTCAATCTTGATATGGTTGCTGATTTCAGCGGCAAAAGCATACATCAGAAGCATTCTGGCATCTTCTTTCTTGATGCCGCGCTGGCGCATGTAGAACATGGCATCCTGGTCGAGCTGACCGGTGGAGGTGCCGTGTGAACATTTCACGTCGTCAGCATAAATCTCAAGGAATGGCATGGTGTTGATCTTGGCCTTGTCGGTGAGAATTATGTTGCTGTTGTTCTGATATGCATTGGTTTTCTGCGCGTGCGGTGCCACCATCACATGACCGTTGAACACTGCCGATGCCTCGTCGTCCAAAATGCCTTTGAACTTCTCATTGCTGCTGCAGTTGGGCACGTTATGGTTGATTTTCATGAGATTCTCGACGTGCTGTTTCTTGTCGAGCAGGTACAGACCGTAAATCTGGAGGTCGGCATCCTCGCCGTTGAGGTCAACATTGATGTTGTTCTGCACATAGCCTGTGTTGAACGTCACCAACACGAAGTGTACGCTGCTGTTGGCGGCCTGCTGTATGTTGATGTGAGTGGTCAGATGGGAATCGTCGTTGAGGTTCTGAATCCTGTACAACTCAAGCGTGGAGTTTTCCTCCATCACTATGTCGCACTGCTCCTCGTTCGACTGCAGATGACTGCTGTCGTCCAATAGCACGAGCTGCCGACTCTGATTCTTTCCGACCGTTATGTTGTTTTCGAGATAAGCCATGGTCGTAAGTGTTAGAGTTTCAGTTCTTTAACCCATTCGTAACCCTTCTCTTCAAGCTCGAGTGCGAGTTTCTTGTCGCCCGACTTCACTATGCGGCCGTCGTACATCACATGCACGAAATCAGGCACGATATAGTCCAGAAGTCGTTGATAGTGAGTGATTACCACAAAGGCGTTGTGCTCGTTGTGAAGCTGATTGACGCCGTTTGCCACGATACGCAAAGCGTCGATATCCAGTCCTGAGTCGGTCTCGTCGAGTATGGAGAGTTCCGGTTCGAGCATAGCCATTTGGAAGATCTCGTTTTTCTTCTTCTCGCCACCCGAAAAGCCCACGTTGACATAGCGGTTCTGCAGTTTCTCGGTGATTTCCACCATGGCCTGCTTCTGCTTCATCATCTTGGTGAACTCTATCATTGACATCGGTGGAAGTCCTTGATATTCACGCTTCGAGTTGACGGCTGTGCGCATGAAGTTCTGCATCGAAACGCCTGGGATCTCCACTGGATACTGGAAACTCAGGAAGATGCCAAGGTTAGCGCGTTCCTCTGGTGGCATGCCGACGATGTTCTGACCTTTGTACCAGATCTCGCCTTCGGTGATCTCATAACCCTCGCGTCCTGTGACGGCGGCTGCCCAGGTGCTCTTGCCTGTTCCGTTAGGACCCATGATGGCGTGAATCTCGCCCTCGTTAACTCCGAGGTTGAAGCCTTTTAATATTTCCTTGCCTCCGATTGAGACATGTAAATTCTTGATATTCAGTAACATATATTGATTATTTTTATTATCCAACTGATCCTTCTAATGTAATAGAGAGTAATTTCTGCGCTTCGACTGCAAACTCCATCGGCAGCTTGTTCAAGACATCCTTGGCGTATCCGTTGACAATCAAGCCGATAGCTTTCTCTGTCGGGATGCCGCGTTGGTTGCAGTAGAACAGCTGGTCCTCTGAAATCTTCGATGTGGTGGCCTCGTGTTCGAGTATGCTGCTGTCGTTGCCGCATTCCACGTAAGGCCAGGTGTGCGCGCCGCATTGGTCGCCCAACAGCAAAGAGTCGCATTGCGAGAAGTTACGGCAGTTCGATGCTTCAGGAACGACTTTCACCAAACCACGATAACCGTTTTGGCTGTGACCTGCCGAGATACCTTTCGAGATGATTGTCGAACGGCTGTTTTTGCCGATGTGAATCATCTTTGTGCCGGTGTCGGCTTGCTGATAGTTATTTGTGACTGCCACTGAATAGAACTCAGCCACAGTGTTGTCACCTTTCAGTATGCAGCTCGGGTATTTCCAAGTGATGGCAGAGCCTGTCTCGACTTGTGTCCACGAAATCTTGGCGTTGTCGCCGCGGCAGATGCCGCGTTTTGTGACGAAGTTGTAAATGCCGCCTTTGCCGTCCTTATCGCCCGGATACCAGTTCTGAACTGTTGAATATTTCACTTCAGCATCTTTCTCTGAAATGATTTCCACAATAGCCGCATGTAACTGATTCTCATCGCGTTGCGGGGCGGTGCAGCCCTCCATGTAGCTCACGTATGCGCCTTCATCGGCGACAATCAAAGTTCTTTCGAATTGACCAGTGTTGGCCGCGTTAATTCTGAAGTATGTGGAGAGTTCGATAGGGCAGCGCACGCCTTTCGGCACATAGCAGAACGAGCCGTCGCTGAACACTGCCGAGTTCAAAGCCGCGAAGAAGTTGTCGGTGTAAGGAACGACCTTGCCGAGATATTTCTTAACCAGTTCAGGATGCTGTTTAACCGCCTCGCTGAACGACATGAATATGATGCCATGCTTTGAAAGCGTCTCCTGGAACGTGGTCTTTACTGAAGTGGAGTCCATCACAGCGTCGACAGCCACTCCAGAGAGCTTTTTCTGCTCGTCGAGCGATATTCCAAGCTTGTCGAAGGTTGCCAAAAGCTCCGGGTCGACCTCATCCAAACTCTTTGCCTTGCGCTGTTTTGGCGCGGCATAATATATAATATCTTGAAAATCAATTGGTGGGATGGTGAGATGCGCCCATGTAGGCATCTTCAGCGTCTGCCAGTGACGGAACGCCTTCAAACGGAAATCCAACAGCCACTCAGGCTCCTCTTTCTTCTTCGAAATAAGGCGAATAATGTCCTCATTCAGGCCTTTCGGGATGAAATCGGTCTCGATATCGGTCACAAAACCGAATTCGTAATCCTTATTCGTTACTTCTTCAATTATATTTTCCTTTGGATTTGAATCCATATTTAAAACTGCTAAAAATATTAATTTGCAAAAATACAAAATTTTATCGAAATGGCGTTTATTTGTTAAAAATCTTTAACTTTGCATCATGATTTTTTGAGATGGCTTTGAAAGATTCAAATATTCAGAAGTGGATTGAAGGCATACCTTACGAACTGGCGTTTTGGAACAACGTCTATCGTTGGAAACGTCCGTTCGACGGCCTTATGAAGTGGTCGCATTACGGCGATTACGTCGAATTGGAATCCTTCGATGCACTGCAATTCCTTGAAAATCATGATAATCCAATGGTTTTGGACGTGGGTGCCGGCATGAGCTATGCCACTGGCAATTATTTCAGGAAAAACAATGAAAAAACTCCTTTGGACATACATTATGTCGATCCGCTGGCGCCGTTTTTCAACAGAATTTTAAAAAAATACCGTAAAAATCTGCCGCAAATCGACTACGGCATGATGGAGTATCTGTCGGCCTTCTATACAAAACATGATGTGGATTTGGTCATCATCCAAAATGCCTTGGATCATTCTTCAAATCCACTGAAAGGAATTTATGAAGCGCTTGATACACTGAAGATTGGAGGCAAGCTTTACCTGAACCATCATCCCAATGAGGCTGAGACAGAGCATTACAAGGGCTTCCATCAGTTCAATATTTGCGAAGAAGACGGTAAGTTGACAATTTGGAATAAAACTGAACGTTATGATGTCGCCTCACTTTTGGCGGGCTTTGCCGAGGTTGAAACCGCTAAAGCAGAGTCGGGCCACGTGATAGCTGTGATTACCAAGACAGACGGTGTGCCAAGCAACTTGACAGGCGACGACGGCAACGGTTTTCTTACTGAAGACATGCTTAAGCAAACGATGAAAAGTCTTCCGTTTGGCAAACGATTGAAAATGAAGTTTTTATATTGGAAATACAATATCATCCAGTTTATAATACAAGGGCTTCCCTGGGATTTCAGGATGAAGATAAAACGTCTTATAAAACAGGCTTGACATGGCGGAAAAGAAGTTTTGGAACAAGGTTAAGAGTAATCCGTTTTACCTAGCGCTGACTGGAATAGTCGGGGCTGTACTGTTGTTTTTCCTGGTGTTATATCTGGCGGTGCCTTCATACATTTTTGCAGATATCGAGCCTTTTCACGGAGATTTCATCTATAACCCTTATTCCGAAATCAATAGAGTGAATTATATGGATTTTCGCTCTGACAATATTGAAGATCAGGGTGTTAAGGTGTATGAATACGGCTATGCCCTGGGTGGGGCGCGTTACCTCTGCTTGGGCTACGACAAAAAACGAAAAATCGATTATCTGTTTCTGCAAAGCGTTCATTATAAGCAGTTTAACATAGATCAACTGAAAAAGACGACCCGATTGGTTGCTTTGGCACATCCTTCAAAAGGATTCAAACAAGGCGAGGTGACACGTTTGGACCATTATCGGGTGATGGAGGCTCTGAGTCCGAATGATAATTCGTTGTATTACTGGGACATAGCTCTTTCTAACGGTCATCGTGTGAATATTATCGCTACAGGCAATCAGTATACCACGGCTTGCATAGCCGACAATGACGGAGATGCCATACTCAAGGCCTTGGAAGCCGGCAACTCCTATGCTGTAAAATATAAGGGTAACTTAGCTGAAGTTCCTGAGCTGCAATATGTTAAGCTTGAAAATGACACTATCCGTGTGGCTGTTACGGCTAAAGCTGAAGAGATGCGTTTCATTGGGCAGAATGCCATTGTAAAGCAGACGCTGGCCAATGTTTCGGAAGGCGTTTATCCGTTTGGTAAAGACGATACCTACATCAGGGCCGAGATAGAGTTTGACAATGGTAACACCTTGTATCTCAATCCGCTGGTACGTCATCAATATCAGTATTTCTTTGATTTGGACAAGGCTAAGGTGATGAAGGGCCGCACATATCTGATGTGGGCGGTTTACATCATAGTGGTTTTGGCATATTTAAGATGGTTTTTTATAGTCAGAAGACATGGGAATTCAGGAAAATAAAATCGACAAATACATAGGTTGGCTGCTGATAATCAGCGTTATAGTGCGTGGATTTTTGGCTGCGTTCATAGAGTTCGGCAACGACGAGGTCTATTATTGGACATACGCCATGTATCCCGATTGGAGTCATTTCGACCATCCGGCAATGGTTGGCTGGATGATGCAGATCTTTAGTCTTAACCTATTGTTTGACAGCGAGTTTGCCTTGCGTCTGTCGTCGGTTATCTTTATGACTGTAGATACCTTTATTATATATAAGCTCGGCTGTCTTATTAAGGGCAAACTGACGGGCTTGTATGCCGCCTTGCTTTACACAGCCTCATTTTACGCATTCGTCATCACTGGCATTTTCATTATGCCAGACACCCCGATGATGCTGTTTATGTTGCTGTCGTTCTATTGTTTTCTCAGCTCGTTCAGAGCTCCAGAAGGGAAGGGCGGTGCTATGCTGCTCGGCGGACTCTTTGCAGGTTTGGCCATGCTCTCGAAATATTCTGCGGCATTCATATGGGTGGGAGTCGGGTTGTATGTGCTTGTGCATGACCGTAAACAATTGAAAAACAAATATTTATATCTTGCGGCACTGATAACTGCCGTGTGCGCTCTGCCGATTTTGATTTGGAATCTGCAAAACGACTTCATAAGTTTCACTTTCCATGGCGACAGGGTGAGCCTGTTCGGAATCCTTAAACCGGGAGTGTTTTTGGGTGAGATTTTAGGAGAGTTGGGATATAATAATCCGATCAACTATGTGCTGATAATCATAGCTTTAGTCGCTATGTGGAAGGGTAACAAGTATATGGAGGAGACCAGCCGGAGACTGCTTCTGACAGTGGCTTTGCCTTTCATAGGAGTGTTTTGGTTTTTTGCGCTGACACGTCCGATCCTGCCTCATTGGTCGGCACCGGCATTTTCTATGCTGTTGCTTTTCCCGGCTGCATATCTGGCTGAAAAACAATTGTTTAAGCCGATTAAAGCCGCGTTGATACTGATGGTCGCAGTTCTGGTGTTGGGAGTAGTCGAAATAAAAACAGGCATAGTCCCGCTTAATTTTGATGAAAAATCAAAAACCACTGTGAATTACGGCGATTCTGACATCACCAAATCCATATACGGTTGGCGCTCGATAAAAGATGATTTTCAGGAGATTCGTCAGCAAAGCATAGACGAGGGCTTGATGAAGGCTGAAGACGGGATGATAGGCTTGACATGGTTCCCCATGGCCAACTTTGATTATTATGTAGCATATCCGTTGGGAATCAATATGTATGGGATAAGAGACATATCCGAAATTCATAAATATACCTGGATAAACGAGTACAGGGGAGGGCTTCAGAAAGGTGCCGATTATTGGTTCCTGGATGAAAGTTCCGACTATTACGCTCCCGAGCGTTACATTGAGCCCCTGTTCAAAGAGGTGATACCATGCGACACAATTGCAGTGGAACGTTGCGGAAAACCTATGAAATACGTCTTTGTGTACATGTGTAAGGGCCTCAAATAACCCCCTTTTGAAATTTTTCAAAAAAAAGTTTGCAAGGTGCCATTATTATGCTTATCTTTGTGCGGAAATTCTAAAGTAAACTGTAAACGAAGATGGCTGATTTAAGTGTAAGACTTTCAGAAATTGAAGTGAAGCTCAGGAAGCTCGTTGCGCTGAAGAATCAGCTTGTCGACCGGAACAGTGAGCTGGTTCGCCGTAATGAGGAGTTGCAGAGCAATCTGGAGGCTCTTCAGAAGGAGAACGCGGAATTGAAAGATAAATTTAATAAAACAACTATTGTTAACGCACTCGGAAACGAGAAGGAAATAGAAGATAGTAGGCAGTTGATCAAGGCATTGGTTAAGGAAATAGATCAATGTGTTGCGATATTGAACGCCGAACAGTCATAAATTTAGACGAAGATGAGCGAAAGTGATGAAATAAAGATCAATGTTACCGTTGCTGAACGCAATTATCGTCTGACAATTGACAAAGCTGACGAGGATAAGGTGCGGAGAGCGGCCGAACTGATTAACGAACGGGTGAACGATTATAAGAGGGTATACACAGACAAGGACTATTTGTCGCTGGTCTCAATGGCATGCATCCAGTTCGCTACAAGCGTGGTGAAGTATGAAAATGACTCCGCATTCAAGGACCAATATCTCGACAAGCAGCTTGATGTGATCGATGCATTGTTGACTGAAAACTTATAAGATTTATCTGTCTGCCCGACGCATGATGTAACCTTAACACTAACAACAATTAACAGGTTGACTCATGGGTACAAAAACAGGCCTCATCCTCGCAAGAGGAGCTTTAACGCCAGTGGACGTTTGCGTATCGTGGCAGCCATAAGCGTAATATTCAAGGGTTTACGATCCCTTTGGGCAGGCAGATTCTTTTCTTCCCGCGGAAGAGTAAAATCTTATTTTAAAAAATGTTATTACTACAAATCAGCACAGTTATCATTTACGCAGCGATAGGTGTCGTAGGACTGGGACTTGGTGTGCTGTTGGCAACCACTATGATGCGTAACGCATTGACAAAGAAAAGCCAGCAGTTACTGGAAGAGGCAAAGGAAAAAGGAGAAGTAATCAAGAAAGACAAGATTTTGCAGGCTAAGGAAAAATTCCTGCAGATGAAGTCAGATTACGAGAAGGAAACCAACGAAAAGAAACGTGAGATCCAGAAAGCTGAGAGCCGTGTGCAGCAGATGCAGCAGCAGGTTAACCAGCGCAACGAGGAGCTCAACCGCAAGGCCAACGACCTGAACCATCAGCAGCAAACACTTACAAACCAGCAGGAAAATCTCGCCAAACGTCAGGCAGAACTCGACAAGATTCACGATGAGCAGAAAAAGATGCTCGAATCCATCTCAGGACTTACAGTAAACGAGGCTAAGGAACAGCTTAAAGAGGCTGTGAAAGACGAGGCCCGCGCAGAGGCTATGGTCCTCGCCAAGGAAATAGTCGAGGAGGCTAAAATGTCGGCCAACCAGGATGCCAAGAAGATAGTGCTTGAAACCATCCAGAGAACAGCTTCAGAACACGCCATCGAGAACACTGTTTCGGTGTTCAACATTGAAAATGACGAAATAAAAGGACGCATAATCGGTCGTGAGGGACGTAACATCCGTGCCCTCGAGTCATTGACCGGAGTTGAAATCATCATAGACGACAGCCCAGACGCCATTCTGCTGTCAGGCTTCGACCCGATCCGCCGTGAAATTGCCCGTCTGTCACTACAGAAACTCGTCACCGACGGTCGTATCCACCCGGCACGTATCGAAGAGGTGGTGAAGAAGGTTGAGAAACAGGTCGAACAGGAAATAATTGAGACAGGTAAGCGTACAGTCATCGACCTTGGCATACACAATCTCGCCCCTGAGTTGGTGAGAATGATAGGTCGTATGAAATACCGTTCATCATACGGACAGAACCTTCTGCAGCACTCTATCGAGACAGCTAAGCTTTGCGCCACCATGGCAGCTGAGTTGGGCTTGAATCCTAAAGTGGCAAAACGCGCAGGTTTGCTTCACGATATCGGTAAAGTGGCCGAAAACGAGGAAGAACTGCCGCACGCCATTCTCGGTATGAAGACAGCGGAGAAGTACAAGGAGAAAGCCGATGTGTGCAACGCTATCGGTGCTCACCACGACGAAATAGAAATGGAATCGCTCATTGCACCTATAGTCCAAGTGTGCGACGCTATCTCAGGTGCCCGTCCGGGTGCCCGCCGCGAGGTGGTGGAGGCTTACATCCAGCGTCTGAACAAACTCGAGAAGATGGCACTTTCTTACCCGGGTGTGGTGAAGACCTACGCTATCCAGGCAGGCCGCGAGCTCCGCGTCATAGTCGGAGCCGACAAGGTCAGCGACCAGGAAGCCGATACAATCGCATACGATCTCTCACGTCAGATCCAAACCGAGATGACCTATCCGGGACAGATCAAAATCACCGTTATCAGAGAGACCAGAGCGGTTCAGTTTGCGAAGTAGCATTCTGAAGACCGTAAAAAATAAGCGCCGCGAATTCTCGCGGCGCTTATTTTATTCCAATTATCTAAATACTAACGGCTAACAACCAACTTTCCGCTTTTGGCGTTGGCACCGTTGACGATGAGGCTGTAGAAATAAACGCCCTCGGCGAGGTCGCTAACATTGAGGCTGGCCTTGCCGCTCATGCCGCTGATATCGCTGCGGAGTACTTCCTGACCCATCATGTTGTAGATGGCCACGGCTGCGTTGTTGACGCCTGCGTTGAAGCTGTAGTCGAAGTTGACCATGTCGCGAGCCGGTGAAGGATAAGCGTTGCTGAATTCATTGACCAAGCTGTTCTCTTCGATGCCATCCAAAGAATACTTGAATGTGACATTGATGACGAACTGGTTGTGAGTGTCGTCGGCAGGGTAGATGATGTATTGCATGATTTGCTCCATACCTGCAACGGCTTCAAGTGATTCTTCATACTGGTAGTGCATGCTGAAATCCTTGCTGTCTCCGTTAGCGAAAGCAACCTCTGGAGTTACATAAACGCTAGGAGCGTAGCACTGGTCTAAGCAAAGCATGTTGTAGGTACCCTCAACAACATTGATTTCCACCTTCTGGGCAACCAGAGTGACGTCTTCAAGAGCTTCGACTTCGAGCTCGAGAGCCAATTCACCCCATTCATTGCCTTGGCCGTAAACGTAGAATGATGAGCCGCTCTCAACGACATCGCCGTTTTCTGTGACGACTCTGAAACTCTGTGCCGACAATGCGAACACAGCAAGAACTAATGCTAATGTAAAGAATAATTTTTTCATACGCGATTTATTTTTAATTGTTAATGATTTTTTGTTTAACCTTTGGCCGTTAGCCATTAGGTGGGCTATTTTACGATTTTTGCTATCATTTCGTCATCTGCAATGTTAGGCATGGTGACCTTCAGACGAGGCTCGACCTCCATGGCGCGCTTGATGGCGAACATGGCCGGTTCATTACGGGCCCAGCTGCGACGGGCTATACCGTTGTTCACATCCCAGTGAAGCATGCAGTGCAGACGTCTGTCGGCTTCAGGAGTTCCGTCAAGAACCATGCCGAAGCCACCGTTGATGACCTCGCCCCAGCCTACGCCGCCGCCGTTATGGATAGAAACCCATGTTGCGCCGCGGAATCCGTCGCCTATGACGTTCTGGATGGCCATGTCGGCTGTGAAGCTTGATCCGTCATAGATGTTGGAAGTCTCACGGAACGGCGAGTCTGTACCTGAAACATCGTGGTGGTCACGACCTAAAACAACCGGAGCTGTCAGTCGGCCGTCAGCTATGGCTTTGTTGAACTCTGCCGCAATCTTGGTGCGGCCTTCGCAGTCGGCGTAGAGGATACGGGCCTGTGAACCCACTACGAGGTGGTTGGCCTGTGCACCCTTGATCCACTGAATGTTATCGTGCATCTGCTGCTGAATCTCCTTAGGCGATGACTTGGCTATGTTTTCCAGAACCTTGCATGCTATGTCGTCGGTTACCTGCAGATCCTCCGGTTTGCCTGAGGTGCAGACCCAACGGAACGGACCGAAACCGTAGTCGAAGTACATAGGTCCCATGATGTCCTGTACGTATGAAGGATAACGGAACTTGCCGTCTTCTTTCAATATATCGGCGCCGGCACGGCTGCTCTCAAGCAGGAATGCGTTGCCGTAGTCGAAGAAGTACATGCCCTTGGCTGTGAGTTTGTTGATGGCCGCAACGTGCCGGCGCAACGAAGCGTAAACCGCCTCTTTGAATTTGGCTGGCTCTTCCGCCATCATCTTCTTTGACTCCTCAAAGCTGTATCCTACAGGATAATAGCCGCCTGCGAACGGGTTGTGCAGTGAGGTCTGGTCTGAGCCAAGATCCACCTGTATGCCTTTGCTTGCCGCATATTCCCAAAGGTCGACCACGTTGCCCTGATAGGCGAACGAACGGGCGATCTTCTTGGCGCGGGCGTCGTTGACTTTCACGAACAGCTCGTCAAGGTTCTCGTGGATTTCATCCACCCAACCCTGATCGAAACGTTTCTTGGCAGCCGACGGGTTGATTTCAGCAGTGATTGACACCACACCGGCTATGTTACCTGCTTTTGGCTGAGCGCCTGACATGCCGCCGAGACCCGCTGTGATGAACAGCTTGCCCGCCGGTGTGCCGCCTTGCTTACGCGAGGCGTTCAACACTGTGATGGTGGTGCCGTGAACGATACCTTGTGGTCCGATGTACATATACGAACCGGCTGTCATCTGGCCATATTGTGTCACGCCCAGTGCGTTGAAACGCTCCCAGTCGTCCGGCTTCGAATAGTTCGGAATCATCATGCCGTTGGTGACAATGACGCGCGGAGCCTCTTTGTGCGAAGGGAAGAGTCCCATCGGGTGACCTGAGTACATGACCAGAGTCTGCTCGTCGGTCATGTTGGCAAGGTACTGCATCACCAGGCGGTACTGAGCCCAGTTCTGGAAGATGGCGCCGTTGCCGCCGTAGATGATGAGCTCATGCGGATGCTGTGCCACTGCCGGGTCCAAGTTGTTCTGGATCATAAGCATGATGGCTGCAGCCTGACGGCATTTGGCCGGATATTCGTCTATCGGACGGGCGTACATCTTGTATGACGGACGGAAACGGTACATATAGATGCGGCCGTATTTCTGCAACTCGTCGTAAAACTCCGGAGCCAGTTGGGCATGAAGTCTCTCCGGGAAATAGCGGAGGGCGTTCTTCAAAGCCAGGCGTTTCTGCTCCTTGGTCAAAATGTCCTTACGTTTTGGCGCGTGATTGATGTTCTTGTCGTATTCCTTCACTTCGGGAAGCTCTGCTGGAATGCCGGCAAGTATCTCTTTTTGAAAATCGTTCATATAAAAATTAATTTTAATACTCTCAAATTTTTAACCTGCAAATTTAAGAAATTTATATCTTTGCAGCATTATTAATCATAAAAAAATGAATAAAAATTATTTCAGATTGCTTTTGACATTTGCAGTCATATTGTTTCTTGGAAATTATTTGTCCGCGCAAAGCTTTGTAAATGTAGGCCAAGCTGAGGAGATAGGTTCGAACTTCATTTCAGCCAAGACCGGAGCGGCCAAAGCTCAGCTGTCGCTGTTTCATACCGAGAACGGAACCGACGGCCAGCCTAATCTTTACATTTTCAATGTCGAAGGCGGTGGCTTTGTGATAGTGTCAGCATCGAGGAACATGAGGCCGGTGTTGGCATATTCGACCAGGAACAGCTATGAAGGTGAGATCCCTGAGACAGCCTGGTATTTTATTGAAAGCTACAGCAGAAATGCCGACTATTGCGACGAAAAAGGAGTGATGATGGCTAATGCTGACTTGGAATGGAAAGCGCTGGAAAACAATGAGTTGCCTGCAGCAAAAAATACAAAGACAGTGGAGACCCTGCTGCAGACAACATGGAATCAGAGTTATCCTTACAACTATTATGCTCCAGAGTGCCAAAACTATTGGAACGGCAACCACTGCTATGCAGGTTGCGTGGCCTGTGCCATGGCTCAGATTATGAAATATTGGGATTACCCGGTTCAAGGTCAGGGCTCCCACTCTTATTACCACAGTACCTACGGTCAGTTATCGGCCAATTTCGGTGAGACAACCTACGAATGGGATATCATGCCGAACGATCTTGGCGAACTGCTTACTGATGAAGCTAAAGCTGTGGCTCTGCTGATGTATCACTGCGGTGTCGGTGTGGATATGAACTTCGGAGCTAGCTCAAGCGGAGCTAACTCGCCGGATGTTGAAATAGCTCTCCGTCAGTATTTCGGATACAGTGCGGCAGTGTACAAGGCCCGCACACAATACACCGAAGAAGAATGGATAGCATTACTGAAGAGCGATCTCGACCAGTCGCGGCCGATTTATTTCTCGGGCTTCAACGACGACGGAGGCGGTCATGCCATTGTGTGCGACGGCTACGACAGCAATGATTTTTTCAGCTTCAACCTCGGATGGAGCGGTATGGGTAACGACTACTACAGCATCAACGATGTGGCGGGTTTTAATAGCAAAGAAGCCATAGTGATGAACATATATCCCTTGGAGATCAGAGCCGATGAAAACGGTATCATTCACGTGGACGCTGACGGCACCGGCAACGGTACTTCTTGGGAAAACGCCACCCCTTATTTGGAGTACGCTTCAGCTTTGGCCAATGTAAGCTCAAAGCAGATTTGGGTGAAGTCTGGCACATATTACGGCGACATTGACAACGTTAACGGCGCTTTCAACATCTACAAGAACAACCGTGTATACGGCGGCTTCACTGGCAATGAAGGTCCCGATTTCAACCTCGACGACCGCGACCTGGTTGCCAATCCGACCATACTCGATGGAATGAACACCCACCGTGTGCTGTATCAGACCGACCATTTCATGACTTCGGAATATTCCATCTGGGACGGCTTTACCATCCAAAACGGATACTCAGGAGCCGGAGGCGGTGCCTATCTGTGCTGCAACAGCCGTTTCTCAAACTGTAACTTCTTGAATAACACTGCCGATGGTTTCGGTGGAGGAGTTTACGCCATCAGCGCTTATTATGATAACTCGACAGTGCGTTTCAACAACTGTGTTTTCGAAGGCAACAGCGGCTCTCTCGGCGGAGCCATCTGTGACATGATGGGAGTCAACGTGGTAAACAGCCGTTTCAGTGACAACAGCGCCCAGACCAAGGGCGGCGCCCTGTATGTGTATCCAAACAAGGAAAGCAAGTTTGTGAACACCATATTTGACAACAACAGCGCCCAGCTTGGCGGAGGCATGTACAACAAGGGCAAGATTACCATGATAAACTGCGATATCGTCAAGAATGAAGCCGAGCAGGAGGGTGGCGGCATTTACAATGAATCAAAATACAACAGATTCTACAACAGTGTGTTCTGGGGTAACAGCAAACTTTCAGGCTACAATCAGATTTACGGCACATCTACTTTCGACCATTGCGCAATTCAGGGAGGATATGCCGGTACCAATATCATAAATCTGAGCGGCGAAAACGACGGCAGCGACAGTGACAGCTATCCTCGTTTCATCGATTATGAAGCCGGCGACTACTCACTCGCACTCAACTCGGCCCTGGTTAACGCCGGCGACAACTCGGTGACCGGTGTGACTGGCCCCGATTATCTTGGCAATCAGCGCATTGTGGACGGCATTATTGATATGGGAGCCATAGAATGCCAGATTGTGGACGCTGTTGACCCAGTGGAGGGAACAGCCTTCCAGATATATCCGAATCCTTTCGACAGCCAGTTGATAATCATCTCGGATGGGAGCATCAAAGTGGAGGTTTTCAACGCCATAGGTCAGAGAATAGTGAACGCCACGGCTCAAGACGAGCTGACGCTCAACACTTCCGACTGGGATAACGGCATCTATTTTGTGAAAGTGAACGGTGCTACCGTCAAGGTTGCCAAATAGTCTGCGGTGAATACAACAACTGTCGACTGCTGACTACCAGCGCTTCGGTTTTGCGATAGTGTTTCTCAACCCGAGCAGGGTTGTAAAAATCACGAAGAAAATATCATACAGTGGGGTGAAGAGGAGTCCTAACTTCTTTTCACCCAATTGTTTTGCCGATTTTACATAAATCCAGTCCATGCTGATGCCATGTAAAAGCATCAAGGCGCCAACCGCCACGTAATAAACCGGACATCCGTTGCCGCAATGGAAGGCCGGAGACAGGCAGAACAGGGTTATACCCGTCGCATAATAGAACAAACGGCTCATCAGCAGAGTTCCCAATATGAAATTGGTCGACCTCTTGTACATGTTGGCGGTAGAGTAGTGGCGGCGCTTCTGGTGAATCCAGTCGCTGAAGGTGCGTTTGGGCTCCGATTCCACCCTGTTGTGAGGATCTATACAGACGCGGGTGTTATGCTTGTTGGCCACCTGGCTGATGAAAATGTCGTCGTCGCCCGACGGTATGGTATAATGCGAGGTAAATCCCTTGTTTTTATAGAAAAGATCGCGACGGTATGAGAGGTTGCGGCCCACACCCATGTACGGGCGCTTGGCCAAAGCCATCGACAGATACTGAATGGCTGTGTAAAGAGTGTCGAAGCGTATGAGCTTGTTCAGCAAGCCTTTACGTGTAAAATACGGTCCGTAGCCCAACACCACCTCAGTTCCTTTGCGGTATGTGCCCACCATCTGCTTGATCCATTGGTCGCTGTCTGGCAGACAGTCGGCGTCAGTGAGCAGCAGAAGGTCGTATTTGGCCGATTTTATGCCCATGCTGAGCGGGAATTTCTTGCCATGGAAAAAGTTGAGGCTCTGGGTGAGCGACACCACATTGATGTCCGGACGCTGACGCACCAGTTCCTTCAGGTAGTCGGTGGTCTCGTCTATCGAGCAGTCGTTAACTATAACCAGCTCAAACTCAGGGTAATCCTGCGACAGAATCTTGGGAACCAAATCTATGAGATACTCGTATGCGTCTTTGGCGCAGACTATCACCGACACAGGCTCATAATTCGGCTGGCCCTTGTCGTATTTCTTTTTATTGAAGAAAGCCAAGCGGCTGAACAGTCCCCAAAAATACAGCATTTGAATCAGCCAAGTCAGGACAAAAACACATAAAACGATAAAACTCAAAGAGTTATAATTAAAAAAAACTTCCATCTCGTTCAATATTTACAGTCTGCAAAAATATTAAAAGTTTTTTGTATTTTTGCACAAATTTTACAGATGAAGTACAGCGTAGTTAAAAACGATGCGAAGAGCAATGCCCGTGCCGGCCTCCTTACCACCGACCATGGAGACATAGAGACCCCGATTTTTATGCCTGTGGGTACTGTCGGCAGTGTGAAGGCCACGCATATCCGCGACTTGGAAGATGAGATAAAAGCCCAGATAATACTTGGCAATACCTATCATCTCTATCTTCGTCCGGGTTTGGATGTGCTGCACGAGTGTGGCGGACTGCACAAGTTTAACGGCTGGCATCATCCTATTCTGACCGACAGCGGCGGCTTTCAGGTTTTCTCGCTGACCGACATACGCAAGATGACTGAAGAAGGAGTGGAATTCCGCTCGCACATAGACGGCTCCAAGCATATGTTCACCCCTGAACGGGTGATGGACATTGAGCGAACCATAGGAGCCGACATCATAATGGCTTTCGACGAATGCGCTCCCGGCACTTCCGATTACAAGTACGCTCAGGAGGCCATGGGCCGTACACACCGTTGGTTGGACCGTTGTCTCAAGCGTTACAACGAGACTGAGCCTCAATACGGTTATTACCAGTCGCTTTTCCCAATAGTTCAGGGTTGCACTTACAAAGATCTGCGTGAGGAATCGGCTGAGTTCATAGCCTCCAAGGACTGTGACGGCCATGCCATAGGCGGCTTGGCGGTCGGTGAGCCTACCGAGGTGATGTACGAGATGATAGAGATAGTTAATGCCATTTTGCCCAAGGACAAACCACGTTACCTGATGGGAGTGGGAACGCCGGCCAACCTTCTGGAGGCCATTTCGCGCGGAGTCGACATGTTCGACTGCGTGATACCTACACGTGTGGGCCGTCATGGCATGCTATATACATCAGAAGGAATAATAAACATCAAAAACGAGCGTTGGAAATACGACTTCTCGCCAATAGACGAAAACGGCACTGTATACGTTGACCATCAATACAATAAGGCATATCTGAGGCATCTGGTGATTTCGAAAGAACTGCTGGGCCCAATGATTGCCACCGTTCACAACCTCGGTTTCTACCTCTGGCTGGTGAAAGAGGCGAGAAAGCATATTATCGAAGGCGACTTCACCGAGTGGCGCGACATGATGCTGCCCAAAGTGATGAACCGCATATCATAACAGAAAACGAAAGGGATGAGAAAACTCGACTGGTATATTTTCAAGAAATTCATTGGCACTTTCTTCTTTGCCATCAGTCTGCTCATCGTAGTGGTTATAGTGTTCGACGTGTCGGAAAACGTGGACAGCTTCATCAAGAACCACGCCTCGTTTTATGAGGTGGTGTTTCATTTCTACATTCCGTTTATCCCTTATTTCATTAACCTTTTCATATATCTGTTCACCTTTATCTCGGTCATCTTTTTCACCTCCAAGATGGCGGGGCATACCGAGATTATTGCCATATTGAGCAGTGGCATCAGCTTTAGACGCTTCCTGTGGCCTTACATGATGGCAGCTCTGATGTTGGCCGCTGGCTCGTTCTACCTGGGTAACTTCCTGATTCCCAGAATGGATACTGTCAGAAGGACTTTCAAGAACCAATATATGGAAAACCTGATGAAGAGTTCGGGCAGCAACATACATGTGCAGATTGAAAAAGGCGTTTATGCCTACATGTCGAGTTACGACCTGAAGCGTTATACCGGCTATAAATTCACTTTGGAGAAGTTTGACGACCATTCGTTAGAATACAAGCTCACCGGTGACAAGATAGTTTACGACACAGTGTCTGAAAAATGGCGTATCACCAACTATGTGGAGTATTATTTCAAGCCGGACGAGAGGATAACCAAAGGCAAGGTCATGGATACCGCTTTGGTGATGAAACCTACTGATTTTTACTTTGTTAAGGAGGATTTTGAGGAGATGAACCTCATAGAGTTGAGGCGATATATAGGCGAGCAGCGGGCCAAGGGCGCCGACAATATTCTGCCTTACGAGATAGAGATGCATAAGCGACTGGCTTCACCGGCCGCCATTATCATACTCACTCTGATCGGAGCTTCATTGTCCAGCCGCAAAACCCGAGGCGGCATGGGAATCAACCTCGGAATCGGTATCACCATCACCTTTACCTACATCATTTTCATGGAGTTCTTCCGAGTGTTCGCAATCTCGGGAATAATTTCCCCCTTGATGGCCGGATGGTTGCCCAACATCATCTTTGCCACTATCGGAATATACTTCCTCGTAAAGGCTCCGAAGTAGTAACCTATTCCAATTTATCTAGGATATAAAGTGTTTCTCATGGAAGCATCAGTTTGATTTTTGGTGTTATTCGCAGAAATGCGACCTACCACAGGGTACTGTGAGCATTTCGAGAATGACACCAAAAATCCTTATCACTGTTATTTTAATAAACATAACTTTCCACAAGTACAGGAATTATTTCCGGGAAGCATTATGTTGATTTTTAATGCCTTTCGCAGAAAAACGACCTACCACCGGGTACTGTCAAAAATCTCAAAATTTTTCTGTTTCGTTTCAAGAATTATTCGTAATTTAGCGAAAAATTTGGAGTACTATGCATATAGCTATAGCAGGAAATATCGGCTCGGGAAAAACTACGCTAACCCGTTTGTTATCAAAGCATTTCGGATGGAAGCCCCATTTCGAGGAAGTTGACAACAATCCATATCTAGAGAGTTTTTACGACGATATGAAGCGCTGGTCGTTCAATCTGCAGATATATTTCTTGAACAGCCGTTTCCGTCAGGTGGTGGATATCCGCAAAAGCGGTGAAAACATAGTGCAAGACCGCACCATATACGAAGACGCCTACATATTCGCCTCCAACCTTTACGATATGGGTCTGATGGAAACTCGTGATTACGAAAATTACCAGGCGCTGTTCGAACTTATGAGTTCGTTCCTGCAGGCGCCCGATCTGCTGATATACCTGCGTGCCAGCGTTCCTACACTCGTGCGCCAGATTCAGAAGCGTAACCGCGACTACGAGCAGTCCATACGTCTTGACTATCTGAAGGCTCTCAACAAACGCTACGAAGAGTGGATTGCCAACTATGACAAAGGTAAACTGCTCATAATCGAAAGCGACAACATCGACTTGGAGAACCCTGACGACTTGAGCACGGTTATCGAAAAAATAAATGGTTCATTAAACGGATTGTTCTGATTATGAAGATTTTAGGAATTATTCCGGCACGTTACGGCTCTACACGTTTCGAAGGCAAGCCTCTGGCCCTGATCAACGGCAAGATGATGATTCAGCGTGTGTACGAGCAGGCCTGCAAGGCTGACCGTCTGTCAGAAGTGGTGGTTGCCACCGACGACGAGCGCATCTACAATGCTGTACTTGGCTTTGGCGGCAAGGCGGTTATGACCTCAACCAATCACAAGAGCGGCACCGACAGATGCCGCGAGGTGGTCGACAAGGTGGGCGCCGGCTTTGAGGCGGTGATTAACATTCAGGGCGATGAGCCATATATCAATCCGCTGCAAATCAATCAGATAGGGGAGCTGATTTCGGATAAGGACACCCCCATAGCCTCCTTGTGCAAGCCTGTTCACGATGCTGAGGAACTGGCAAGCCCCAACGCTGTGAAAGTGGTGTTCGACAAGAATGGCAAGGCGTTGTATTTCAGCCGTTTCGCCATTCCGTACTTGAGAAACAAGGTGGAGAGAACGTTTTACAAGCATATAGGCATTTATGCATATAAAACATTGACACTCAGAGAGATATCGGCATTGCCACAGTCTGGACTGGAGCTGGCCGAGTCGTTGGAGCAGCTGCGCTGGCTCGAAAACGGCTACACAGTCCGCATGGGAGTGACGGAGTTCGAGAGTTTCTCGGTCGATGTGCCTGAAGACATTACTAAAATTGAAAGTGTTTTTAAAGAATAATAGATTACTAAATATATGATAATCAAGTATATAACCGAATTGTTGTTTGACCATGAGTGCGTGATCATTCCTGGCTTCGGCGCTTTCATCACCAAAGAAGTGCCTGCCACTTTGGATTACGTCAACCATAGTCTGACTCCGCCGACCAAGGAGTTGGCTTTCAACGGACAGCTGACATCTGACGACGGCCTCCTGGTGGGTTATGTGGCCCAACGCGAGGGCGTGACAAGCACTGAGGCCGCCAAAATGGTGCACGATTTTGCCATGAGCAGCTTAGCTGTGATTGAAGCCAGCAGCGTGTTGCGTCTGGACGGAATGGGAGTGCTCAGCCGTGTCACCAACAAGGACTATGTGTTCCAGCTGGATAGCGAGCTTAACCTGTTCGGCGACGCTTACGGACTCACAACCTTAAAGGTACAGCCTGTCTATAGAAAAGAGACCTATCAGAATATAGCCGTTCAGATAGCAACTGAACAGAAGGAGAAAAACACTCCGATTACGGCCATAGACGAAAAACCTGAGCCGGGCCCGCACCGTGTGACACGTCACAACTATAAATGGTTCCGCGCCGCTGCCTATTCTATGGTGGTGGCCATGTTCCTGGTGCTGCTCGGATGGGGTGCCGACAAAACCGACTCCCGTTTCGCATCGTGGAATCCGTTCTTCTATGCCTCACCCAACGAGTTTATCGCAAAACATATAGGCTCGAGCATTTTCAATGTAGAGCCTACAGTGGTGCTCAATATAGAGAAGGTGGGCGCCATGCTGATTGAGCCGGAAACCGAAATCTCCTATATAGAGAATGTCAATCCCGAACTGCTCAAGCCGGTAGACGACAGAGTTTATTACATAATCGGAAGCTCACTCAAAAATGAAAAAGACGCCAAACGTTGTGTAAACAAGTTCAAGAAGCAGGGTTTTGAAAACGCAGAGGCTCTGCCTAAGAACGACAAAGGCAACATCCGTGTGGCATACGAATCAGTGATGGGCTACACCGTGGCCATCAAACGACTGGAAATCATCAAGACAGAGAATAACGCTGACGCCTGGCTGTTGCGTAAAAAGTAAGATAAAGTGGGAAGAAAGAACAAACTGGCACGTTTTGCCGAATGCAAGACATTCGATAATCTTTTTGAGTATTCTTACGAACGCCTCAAAGAGGAGGGGTTCCCAATGAAAGGCCATTGGCATGAGTTTTTCGGCAACGACAACCCCATAGTTCTGGAGTTGGGCTGCGGCAAAGGCGAATATACCATAGGCTTGGCCAGAGTGCATCCGAATATTAATTATATAGGTGTCGACATCAAAGGAGCCAGAATGTGGGTCGGAATCAAGCAGGGCATGGCCGAAGGCCTTAAAAACGTGGCATTTGTGCGCACCCGCATCGAACTTATTGAAAGCTTCTTTGCAGAAGACGAGGTGGACGAAATCTGGATTACCTTCCCCGATCCGCAGATTTTGAAGGCCCGCAAACGCTTGACAGCGCCCCCGTATCTGGAGAGATATAAGAAATTCCTCAAGAAAGACAGCTATGTCAACCTTAAAACCGACAACGACTTGCTGTATGAATTCACTCTCGAGGTGGCTAACGAGGCCGGCTATCCTGTAGTATACAATTACAACGACCTGTATGCCAACGATGACGAGCTTGAGGTGAAGCACATCCGAACCTTTTACGAGCAGATGTGGCTCAAGCAGGGTTTGACTATCAAATACTTGAAATTCAAGGTAAAATAAGCGAAATCAGTCTCTTCCTATAGCCTTAAGCATAGGGACGAATTTGCAGTCGCCGAACTCCTCGCGCGACAGGCTGCCGTCTGTCTGTTTGGTGAGGCGCAGCATGTGCTGAGTGGTCTCGTCTTCGTCATGGTTGAGCGGTATTACCATAATGCCGCCCGGCTTAAGCTGTTCGATTAGGCTTTGCGGCACCTCGGGGGCACCGGCAGTTATTATGATTCGGTCGAAGGGGGCATAAGTCGGGAGCCCTTTGTTGCCGTCACCCAGAAAAGTCCTGATATTGTACGGAAACTCGGCCAAAAACGGCTTGGTTTTCATGTAGAGGTTGCGTTGGCGTTCAATGGTGAATACACGGGCGCCCATCTGAGCGAGAACGCAGGCCTGATAGCCCGAACCTGTACCGATTTCAAGCACTTTCATGCCTCTTGTGACGCATAGCAGCTGACTCTGAGTGGCTACGGTGAAAGGCTGCGAGATGGTTTGACCTGAACCAATGGGGAAGGCCTTGTCCTGATAGGCAAATTCCACGAAGGAAGAGTCGAGGAAGACATGGCGGGGTACAGTGCCTATGGCATTTAGCACGGCCTCGTCGGTAATGCCTTTGTCCTTAAGCACTTGCACCAGGTGTTGGCGCATTCCTTTGTGACGATATGAGTCTTCCTGCATGCTCGCTTTTTTTAATGCGCAAAGATAGTGATATTTTTGACATCTTTCTCGAAATACTCGCAGTGCTCTGTAGTAAGAATTATTTCTGAAAAATGGTGATAGGGATTTTTAATACCTTTCTCGAAATGCTCACAGTACCTGGTGGTAGGTCGCATTTCTGCGAAAGGTATTAAAAATTATCCCGATACGTTCTCGAAAAAAACTAAAGAGTAAAGACTTTTTTTGTATTTTTGCAAAAACTTTTAGCTATGTTAAAAATCGGTGTTTTGGGTGCAGGGCATCTGGGAAAGATTCACATCAAATGTATTCAGCAAATTGATAAATATGAGCTGGTCGGCTTTTACGATCAGGATGAAAATACAGCCATGAGAGTCTCTGCTGACTCGGTAGTAAAACATTATAAATCCATAGACGAACTTATTGACAATGTGGATGTCGTGGATATTGTGACTCCCACAATAGCCCATTTTGAATGCGCTTCGAAGGCGATAGCCAAGGGCAAGAACGTGTTCATTGAGAAGCCTATAGTTGCCACAGTGGATGAAGCCAACAAGCTTATCGCATTGGCTAAGGCGGCAAAGGTGAAGGTGCAGGTGGGACATGTGGAGCGTTTCAATCCCGCTTTCATAGCGGCGCAGCCTCACATAGGAGAGCCGGTGTTCATTGAGGCTCACCGTCTGGCACTCTACAATCCTCGCGGCTGCGATGTGCCGGTGGTGCTCGACCTTACGGTGCACGACATCGACATACTGCTCACCATCATGAAGTCGCCAATCACAGCCATACGTGCCAACGGAGTGTCCATAGTCAGCCCGACACCTGATATAATCACAGCCCGCATAGAGTTTGAAAGCGGAGCGGTGGCCAATCTTACCACAAGCCGTATCTCACTGAAAAACATGCGTAAGTTCCGCATCTTCCAGAAGGGTGCCTACATCACCATGGATTTCATGGAGAAAAAGGCTGATATAGTGAGAGTTGAGGATGTCAACGGCAATATCGGACCTTTCGATATGACCATAGATCTGCCGGATGGACGCAGCAAGAAAATATCGGTCGAAGAGCTCGAGTCGAAAGAGTTGAATGCCATCAAGACCGAATTGGAGCGTTTCCACGACGCCATAGTCACCAACACAGAACCTCCTGTCACCATTGAGGACGGAGTGGAAGTTTTGAAGGTTGCCTATATGATTCTCAATGAGATAGAGAAAAATCAACATCAGGTTCAAAAACATCTTCTTTAATACAATAAATTGTATTAATTCACGTTTTAAGATTAAAAAGTGTGGTTATGAAAAGACGATATTTACTCGTATTCGGAATATTTTTATTGTTTTTTTCATGTAACAAATTCAAAGGAAGTCAAGAGATTCCCGCGTATTTGCGCATAGAACCGTGGTCATTAGTCACTGACTATGAGCGTGAGGGCGCTGCCACACATGCCATCACTGACGCTTGGGTTTATGTTGACGGTAACCTGCACGGTTGTTTCGAACTTAAACAGCACAATGACGGCGTTTATGCCATGATTCCCATTCTGGAGCACGGCGAGCACAATCTGCAGATTTATCCCGGCGTCAAGCTGAACGGTATTTCCTCAACCAGAATCCAATATCCCTGCTACAAACCTTATAAGATCAAACGGATGCTTAAAGAAGGCAAGGTGGATACCATCAGCCCGTTGACAACTTATTACAGCATAGACAGCACCAGTTTAAAGTTTCAGCTGATGGAGGATTTTGAGGATGTCAATAACATCCGTCTGTACATAGACACCAATTTCTCACATGCTGTCAGACAGCGCGTCGACCACAATGTTGACACCAACGCTTGGCTGGACCCGGTCGACCCGATTAACCACCATTGGTCGGGACATATTCACTTGGGCGACAGCATTCACAAGTTCAGCCTTGTGAGCGGTGAGATTACCAACATACCCGATCCGGGCAACTATATTCTTTTGGAGCTTGATCACAAGTGTGATGAGGATTTCCTGTTTGGAATGTATCTATTCTCTTCGCAGTATGGATTGGTGGACAAGGAATTGGTTTATGTCAAGGGATCAGACACCTGGAAGAAGATTTATCTCAATCTGAGCCCTACATTGTCGGATAATTATCATGCGCTTTATTATAAGTTCTATATGAAAGGAATAGTGGACACGATTACTGAAGCCGACTACTATTTCGATAATGTCAAACTGGTATATTTAGTAAGAAACTATTAGAAACTCTTTATCTTGGCTAAGAAAATAAATAAGCGGAAGCAGACTTTAAGGTATGTCTTGTGGGACTGGATAGCCTCTGTCATTACGTGGTTTGTGTTCTTTTGTTACCGCAAAAGTCTGGAATTTGTCGATATATTCAATGATTTCAGTGTTATTACCAACGACAGGCATTTTTGGGAGGGAATAATCGTTATCCCGATTTGTTGGCTCTTGCTCTACATGATGGCCGACACCTATCGCAATGTTTACCTGAAGTCGCGTGTGCGTGAGCTGGGACAGACCTTCCTGGTGACGCTTATAGGCACCACGGTGCTTTTCTTCGCCATCATTTTGAACGACGCCATAGTCGACTACCGCACATATTATTCGTTGTTCGCCTTCCTGTTTATGATGCAGTTCATACTGACCTATCTGGGCAGATTGATAATCACCTCGGTCACAGCAAGGCGCATACACAACGGAGATTTGGGCTTCAACACATTGATTATCGGCAGTAATGGCAACGCCTGCGCAATTTACAAGGAGATTAAAAACCAGAAGTTCTCATCTGGAAACATCATAGTCGGCTTTGTGAATGTGTTCGACAAAGACGTTTACAAGGTTCAGAAATACATCCCTCATTTGGGTCATTACAAAGACGTAGCCAAGGTTATCAAAGAGAACGACATTGAGGAAGTTATCATAGCCATTGAGCGTTCCGAGACCGAGACCATCGACAAGATTCTGGTGGAGCTTGAAAGCTCGAATGTAACGGTCAAGATTATACCTCTGATGCAGGAACTGGTGTTTGGCGCCGTGAAGCAGGAGGGTATCTGGCACGCTTCTCTGATACAGATTACCCCGGAGCCCATGCCGGTATGGCAGCAGGTGGCAAAGCGTTTGTTCGACATAGTGGCCTCCGTTTTGGTTATAGTGCTGCTGTCGCCGGTTTACATCTTTACAGCCATAATGGTGAAGCTGTCATCTCCAGGTCCTATATTCTACAAGCAGGAGCGCATAGGACAACACGGACAGCCGTTCAATATGCTCAAGTTCCGCAGCATGTATGTGGATGCCGAGAAGATGGGACCTCAGCTTTCGGATGACGACGACCCGCGTGTCACCAAGTGGGGCAGATTCATGCGTAAGGTCCGCTTGGACGAGATTCCGCAGTTTTTCACAGTGCTGGGAGGCAAGATGTCGATTGTGGGCTATCGTCCGGAGCGTCAGTTCTATATCGACCAGATTGTACAGAAGGCTCCTCACTATCGCATGCTTTTGAAGATAAAGCCGGGCATAACCAGTTGGGGCGAAGTGAAGTTCGGGTATGCGTCTAACGTCGATGAGATGGTGGAGCGACTCAAATACGACATCCTTTACATAGAAAACATGAATCTGGCCGTGGATGTCAAGATTTTGATTTACACAGTGCTTATAGTTATTCAGGGGCGCGGAAAGTGATGCCCTGTTAAAACGCTGGAAAGGTCAGTAACTCCAAGGTCTTTCCGTTAGATGCTGTATTCGTTGATCTTGGATTTTTCGAATTTCTCTTTGGCGTATTTCAAGTCGACGACCAACTTGTTTGAGTCGGATGACGGCATTTCGAACATGGCGTCGTTGAGTATTGCTTCCAAAATGGAACGCAGTCCGCGGGCGCCGAGTTTGAATTCTATGCTCTTGTCGACTATGAAATCCAAAACATCATCTTTTATCGTCAACTTGATGTCGTCCATGGCGAACAGTTTGGTAAACTGTTTGGTGATGGCGTTTTTAGGCTCGGTCAGAATGCGCTTCAAGGTGCCGCGGTCCAATGGGTTGAGATAGGTGAGGATAGGGAAGCGGCCTATGATTTCGGGAATAAGACCGTACTTTTTCAGGTCGGACGGGGCGATATACTGCAACAGGTTGTCACGGTCGATCTGCTGCTTGATATCGGAGCCGTAGCCTATGGTGCTGGTGCCCACGCGGCTGGCGATAATCTTGTCTATGCCGTCGAAGGCGCCGCCTGCTATGAAGAGTATGTCTTTGGTGTTGACCTGAATCATTTTCTGCTCGGGGTGCTTGCGGCCTCCTTGTGGCGGTACGTTTACCACTGTGCCTTCCAGAAGCTTAAGCATGGCCTGCTGCACTCCTTCGCCCGACACGTCGCGTGTGATGCTCGGGTTGTCGCCCTTGCGCGCTATCTTGTCGAGTTCGTCAATGAAAACTATGCCGCGCTCGGCTGCTGCCACGTCGTAGTCGGCGGCCTGGAGCAGCTTGACCAGTATGTTCTCGACGTCTTCACCCACGTAACCGGCCTCGGTGAGGACAGTGGCGTCGGCAATGGCGAACGGGACATTGAGCATGCGGGCTATGGTCTTGGCTAACAAAGTCTTACCGGTACCGGTTTCACCCACGAGTATGATGTTGGATTTCTCTATTTCAACATCGTCTTTGGTCTGCTCCTGGTTAAGACGTTTGTAATGATTATAGACAGCCACCGACAGAACGCGTTTGGCAGCGTCCTGTCCGATGACGTATTGGTCAAGGAAATTCTTGATCTCCAGCGGCTTGAGAAGCTTGAAGTCGGGTATTTCGGTACGCTTGAGGTGTGCCATCTCCTCATTCACTATCTGGTTGGCACGGCTGACACATTCGTCGCAGATGAAACCGTTGACGCCAGTGAACAGCATGTTGACCTCGCTCTCCGAGCGACCGCAGAAAGAACAGTGGTTTTCTTGTTTTTTTGACATTTTTCCAGTCTTCAGTTTTTAGTCTTCAAAAGACTAACGACTAAACTATTTCTTGATAAGCACTTCGTCAATCATGCCGTACTCCTTGGCTTCCTCTGACGACATCCAATGGTCGCGGTCGGCGTCGGCCCACACCTTGTCGTAAGGCTGTTTGGTGTGGAGGGCGATGATTTCGTAAAGTTCTTTCTTCACCTTCTGGATTTCACGGGCTGTGATCTCTATGTCCGAGGCCTGACCCTGCATTCCGCCCATAGGCTGGTGAATCATGATGCGTGAGTGCTTCAGGGCTGAACGTTTGCCGTCGGCACCGGCGCACAGGAGCACTGCAGCCATGGATGCCGCCATGCCGGTGCATATGGTTGCCACATCAGGCTGGATAAACTGCATGGTGTCGTAGATGCCGAGACCTGCATATACCGAGCCGCCAGGTGAGTTCAGATATATCTGGATGTCACGCTTTGGGTCGGCTGACTCCAGGAAGAGCAGCTGAGCCTGTATGATGTTGGCCACATAGTCGTCAATCTGGTCGCCCAGGAAGATGATGCGGTCCATCATGAGGCGTGAGAATACGTCCATCTGAGCCACATTCAACTGACGCTCCTCTATGATGGTAGGGGAGATGTAGTCGGTGATGGTGTTGGCGTACTTCTCAAGTCCCAACGCGTTGATGCCACGGTGCTTGGTGGCGTATTTATAGAATTCTGTGTTTGTGTTCATTATTCAGCTTTCTTGGTGGTCTTCTTTGCCGTTGTCTTCTTGGCAGCCGGTTCAGCCTTCTCGGCGGCTTTCTTTGCGGCAGGCTTCTTTTCGGCCTTCTCTGCCTTCTCGGCTGGTTTTTCCTCAGTCTTTTCAGCGGCTTTCTTGGTGGTCTTCTTTGCAGCCGGTTTGTCTTCCTTTGGAAGCACTGCTGCTACGAAACCTTCGTAGTCAGTGTCGACAACTTTCACCTTCATGGCTTTCTTCAGGAAAGCGGTGACTTTATTGTCGGCGACCTGGTTCTTGATGTTCTCGCGCTGGTTCTCGTCTTTCAACACTGAATCGACTATACCGTTGAGACGGCCTTTCATCTCATCGTCCATGTTGGCGATGTCGAGCTGACCGAAGTACATCTTGGTGACGAACTCGCGGAGTTCTTCCTCTTTGAGGACGAGCTCTGGGTTGGCCTTGGCGATGGTCTCTTCGATGAGCTGCCATCTGAAGGTCTTTGAATAGACGTTGTCGTAGTTCTTTTCGACGTCTTCAGCGTTGATTTTGCCTTCGCTGTTGGCGACAATCCAACGTTTCAGGAATGCGTCAGGCATGTCGAACTTCACCTCGCTGACGAGTTTGTCGATAGCGTTGTTGAGGAACATACGCTCGGCCTCAACCACATACTGGCGCTCCATCTCGGTGGCCACTTCCTTGCGGAATTCTTTCTCGTTCTTGATGTCCTTTGATGGGAAAATCATCTTGAAGAGCTCTTCGTTGAGTTCCGGAAGCTTGTCGTCTTTCTTGTTGCCTTCCTGGATACGCTTGATAGTCTCGTCAACTTCTTTGTCTGAAGCCTTGATGTTGTAGTCGTTGATGGCGATTTTGCCGAGTTCGACTTTGATTTCAGGTTTCAGACCCACTTCGAAGAAGAAGCTCATGGTGTCCTGAGTCTCAGGATCGGTTGGCTGCTGCTTGTCAGGATCTGACAGCGGGTAACCCATGATGTCGAGCTTGTTGTCGAGGATATGCTTGTTGAGAGCTTCGGAAACCTTCTTGTTCAGTTGGTCGAAAGTAACTGATGTGCCGTACATCTTCTCAATCATTCCGAATGGCACTTTGCCCTGACGGAAACCTGGAAGAACCGCTTTGTGTTGATAATTCTTTAACTCTTTTTTTACATCTTCTGCATAATCGGCTTTTTCGATGTCAATCTGAATTGTGGCGAGAAGGTCGCCTTTAGCTGTCTGTGTTGTTTTCATTTCTTATTGATTGTTAATTATTTGTGCGGATGAAGGGACTCGAACCCATACTCCTTACGGAACCAGATCCTAAGTCTGGCGCGGCTGCCAATTACGCCACATCCGCCCGTAAATTTTGAGGGTGCAAAGGTACAAAAAATTTTTACACCTTATATTAATAATGAAAAATATTATTTTTTCACGTTGAGGGCCTCGCGCAGGGCGTTGCCCATGAGCATGAAGGCCAGCACCAGAAGCATGATGGCTATGCCGGGCAGAATGGCCAGATAGGCATCGTTGAGAATGATGTAGGCGTAGTTTTCCTTAATCATCGATCCCCAAGACGGCATGGGCGGCTGCACGCCTATTCCCAAGAAACTCAAGCCTGCCTCAAGCAAGATGGCGGTGGCGAAGTTGGCTGCCGAGATGACGATGATGGGGTTGAGTATGTTGGGGATGATGTGACGGATTATTATCCTTGCGTTGCGGAAACCTAACGCGCGGCCAGCCTCGACGAAGGTGGTTTCACGAATGGACAGTATCTGGCCGCGCGTCACACGGGCCACTTCTACCCACATGGTGAGACCTACAGCTATGAACACCTGCACGACGCCCTTGCCGAGAGCGAAGGTTATCGCTATGACAATCAGCAGAGTGGGCAATGACCATATCACGTTTATAAACCACATCACCACGTCGTCCACCCGGCCACGGAAGAAGCCGCCGAGTCCGCCTACAAACAGGCCGATTACCACCGAGAGCAGCACCGCTATGAAGCCTACGCTGAAGCTGATGCGGGTGCCGAGGACGAGGCGGCTCAGGAAGTCGCGTCCGAACTGGTCGGTGCCAAGGTAATACTTACGGTGAACCACTGGGTTTGCGGGCAGCATGCTGTTGTTTATCACCTCTTCGGTCGCGCTGCCGCAGCGCTCAGGGTTGAAAATATAAACTGTTGTAGTGTTTTCTTCAACTTTCAGGGAGTCGAACGGGATCTGCCGGTAGGGCGAAGGCTGTCCGTTCCACAGTTTCTTGAAAAATCCGACTTTCTCCACCTTGGTGGGCTTGTTCACCAGCAGCATATCGACCTCGAAGCCGGGTTTCTGGGTTGAGATTTCCAGAATTTGGGTGTTGGCGTCAGGGGTGTTGTCGGGAATGATGAAATATGCGAATATAGCCATCAAGGCGCATAACACTATGAAAACCAACGAAATCATACCGGAGACGTTCTTTTTGAAACGTCGCCAGGCAATCTGACCGGGAGAAAGAATCTCGTCGTTTTTCATCTCGTGATTTTTTGCAAATATATAAATTTTTTGGATGAGATTTCTCCACTTCGGTCGAAATGACGATAAAATTATTATCTTTGCGAAAATTTGTAAAGATGAAAGATTTGCAGAGCATTATCGAAAGAGCATGGGACGACCGCTCGTTGCTGGCAAAAGGCGAGACACGCGAGGCAATTCGCGAGGTTGTTAATAAGCTCGACAAAGGTGAGATACGTATAGCTGAAAAGCTTGACGGTCAGTGGGTTGTGAACGAGTGGCTGAAAAAGGCCGTCATCATGTTTTTCCCGATTAACGACATGGAGGTGTCCAAGAGCGGCATCTTTGAATATTATGACAAGATTCCGTTAAAGGGCGGTTTCGAGCAGGCTGGCGTGCGCGTTGTGCCTCCGGCCACAGTGCGTTACGGCGCTTTCATAAACCGTGGCGCGGTGTTGATGCCATCGTATATTAATATAGGTGCCTACGTCGACAGCGGCACCATGGTCGACACTTGGGCCACAGTGGGTTCGTGCGCTCAGATAGGCAAAAACGTGCACCTTAGCGGAGGCGTGGGAATAGGCGGAGTGCTCGAGCCGGTGCAGGCTGCCCCTGTCATCATAGAAGACAACTGTTTCATAGGCTCTCGCTGCATTGTGGTTGAGGGTGTGAGGATAGAAGAGGAGGCTGTGCTTGGCGCCAACACCGTCATCACACAGTCGACCAAGATTCTGGATGTGACAGGTCCTGAGATTAAGGAATACAAAGGCGTGGTACCTGCCCGCTCGGTGGTGGTGCCCGGCTCTTACACCAAACACTTCCCGGCAGGCGACTTCCAGGTGGCTTGTGCCTTGATTATCAAGAAGAGAAACGAGTCGACGGATAAAAAAACATCTCTCAACGAAGCGTTAAGAGATGTTCAAGTTTGAGGGTAGAAGGTGGGATTCGAACCCACGACCCACGGAACCACAATCCGGTACTCTAACCAGCTGAGCTACATCTACCATCTGGATTTGCGGCTGCAAAGGTACAAAAAATTTTAATGCAAAAGCAAAAATTTGCTATTTTTGCAAAAATATTTTCAGAGATGGGCAGAATTATGGCAATCGACTATGGCAGAAAGCGTTGCGGCGTGGCCGTGACCGACCCATTGCGTATAATTGCCAACGGACTGACCACGGTAAGGGCCTGCGACCTTCTGGCTTTTATACAAGATTACGTAAAAAAAGAGGAAGTTGACGAGATAGTGGTGGGGGAGCCCAAGGACATGCATAACAACCCCTCGGAGTCAGCCCAGTATATAGAACCCTTTCTGAAACAGCTGAAAAAAGCCCTGCCCGATATGACGGTCAAACGTTTCGACGAGCGTTTCACTTCGGTGATGGCTCATCAGACCATGATAGACGCGGGCTTAGGCAAGAAGGCAAGGCAGAACAAAGAGCTGGTCGACACTATCAGTGCGACTATCATTCTGCAGTCATACATGAATTATAATAGTTTGTAAGATGATATTACCAGTTGTGGCATACGGTCATCCGGTGTTGAAGCACGTGGCCGAAGATATTGAAGAAAACAGTCCTGAGATTCAGCAGCTTATAGCTGACATGTTTGAAACCATGTATCATACCGAGGGCGTCGGTCTGGCGGCACCGCAAATCAACAAGTCGATTAGGCTTTTTGTGATTGACAGCGATCCGTTCAAGGACAAATATCCGGAGGGAGCCGGGGTGAAGAAGGTGTTTGTGAATCCTGAAATCATAGAGTTGTCGGGCGAGCCTTGGACATTCAGGGAGGGCTGCCTCAGTCTGCCTGACATGGGAGAGGATGTGGAACGCCCAAGCAAGGTGAGGATAAATTATTTGGACGAGAACTTCGTGGAGCATGAGGAGGAGTTTGACGGCATAGTGGCACGTGTCATTCAGCATGAGTACGACCACCTCGAGGGGAAATGCTATGTCGACCGTATAAGCCCTATGCGCAAGATGCTGCTCAAGAACAAGCTGCGCAACATATCCGAAGGTAATGTCGATGTGGATTACAAGATGATTTTCCCGAATAAAAAACACAGAAGGTAGCTATTAGCCATTAGCAATTAGCCATTAGATGTTAGGAGGTTAGTGTTATGAAAAGAATATTAGCGGTTTTAATTTTTGTGGTTTTCGTTGCTTGCAGCAGTGATGATCCGGCCAGGAGGATTGAGAAGTTGGAGAAACAGTTGTTCACTACCGAGCAGTCAGTCGACCCTCTGGTTGCCGACGACCTTGTTACCGCTTATTGTGACTATGCCACCCAATATCCCGACGACCCCATGTCGCCGGAATATCTTTTCAAGGCGGTGGACGTGTCAATGAACCTCAACAACCCTCAGCGCACCATAGCCATAGTCGACAGGATGCTCAGGGATTACCCCGACTATCCTCGCACACAGGCAGCCTTGTTTGTGAAAGGTTTTATCTTTGAAACATATTACGGCAACCTCGATATGGCAAAGAAAATTTACGAGCAGTATCTTGAGCTGTATCCTAACGGCGAGTTTGCCGACTCTTGCCGTGCTTCTATCGAAAACCTTGGCTTAACCCCAGAGGAATTGGTTAAGAAGTTTGAGAATCAGTAAGATTACAATTTTCGATATAGTTTAAAATATCATCTCTTCCGGTGCGTCTTTCGGAGGAGGTGACTATCATTGTGGGAAGCTCTTCCCACTCTTTCAGCAGTTCCTTTTTGTAAACCGCTATGTTGGCTGACAGCTGGGTGCTGCCAAGCTTGTCGGCCTTGGTGAACACTATCACGAAAGGCACCTGGTTTTCTCCAAGGCTGGAGATGAAGTCCAAATCGATTTTTTGCGGCTTGATGCGGCTGTCGACCAGCACGAAAGTCGTCATCAGATTGCTGCGCCCGAGTATGTAGGCGTCGAGCATCTGTTTCCACTTATCCCGCTCTTTCTGAGAACGTTTGGCGAAGCCGTAGCCCGGCAGGTCGACCAGATACCACTCGTTGTTGATGATGAAATGGTTGATGGTGATGGTCTTGCCCGGAGTGGCCGACACCTTGGCCAGTTTGCTGTTGCCTGTGAGCATGTTGATCAGAGACGACTTGCCTACATTTGAACGTCCGATGAAGGCATATTCGGGCTTGTCGGCTTTGGGCAACTTGTTGACGTCGGTGTTGCTTTGCAGATATTGAGCGGTTTTTATAAGCATGTTGATAATTTTTGCAAAAATAATAAAAATGTTGATAACTCTGTTGATAAATTTTTTGAAGATTTTTGCACCAAAGTGGGAATAAGTGGGAAAAAATGTATAATTTTACATCCTGAAAAAAATCGAGAAAATGGAGTATCCTATAGGTGAATATTATTGCAAATTAGACGCCAAGGGAAGGTTGCTACTTCCTAGTAGTTTCAAGGAACAGCTAGGGGAAGAGGTGGCTAAGGGCTTTGTGCTCCGTCCGGGTTTGTTCGAGACATGCCTCGACATATACGGAATGGACGATTGGCGTAAATTGCAGGAAAAGTTGGCCAAGCTGAACCCGTTCAAGAAGGAAAATCTCGTGATGATGCGCCGCATAAACGCGGGTGCGAGAATGGTGAACATTGACGGAAGCGGTCGCTTGCAGATACCTAAAGACCTCGTTGACAAATGCGGCATGGTGAAAGATGTGGTGATAACATCTCTGCCGGACCGCATGCAGATTTGGGGCAAAGAACAGATGGAACAGAGCAACGCGCAGATGACAGACAGCGAGTTCGCGCAAATGCTGGAGGACCGTCTGGGTAATATTGATTTTGAGTAGAAAAGTTTTGTTATGTATCATGATCCTGTGTTGTTGAGTGAGAGTGTGGATGGCTTGAACATCAACCCGGAAGGCGTTTATGTGGACGTTACCTTCGGTGGAGGTGGTCATTCACGCGCCATACTGGAACGTCTCAAAGGCGGTCATCTCTACGCCTTCGACCAGGATGCAGACGCAGCCCGCAACGCTTTTGACGACCCTCGTTTTACATTCATACCTCAGAACTTCCGTTACATGAAAAACTTCGTGAAGCTTTACGCCGGAGTGAAGGTTGACGGAATATTGGCTGACCTGGGGGTATCGTCCTACCAGTTTGACACACCGGAAAAGGGATTCTCGACACGTTTCGAGGGTAGGCTGGATATGCGTATGAACCAGAACGCTCCGGTTGACGCGGCGGGAGTGGTTAATACCTACGAGGTGGAGGCCTTGGCAGGCGTGTTTTCGCGTTATGGCGAGCTGAAAAACTCAATGGCTATAGCCCGCGACATAGAGCTGGCGCGCAGCGTACAACCCATAGAGACCACCACCGACCTGAAGGCTGCCGTGGTCTCTCATCTGCCGAAGGGTGCAGAAAACAAGACCCTGGCGCAGATATTTCAGGCGCTGAGAATAGAGGTTAACAAGGAGATGGAGGTTCTGGAGGAGTTTCTCACTCAGTGTCCCGACGTGCTGAAACCGGGCGGACGTCTGGTGGTGCTGTCGTATCACTCTTTGGAGGACCGTCTGGTGAAGAACTTCATGCGAAGCGGCAATGCCGGCGGCACAGTGGAGAAGGATTTCTTCGGCAACCAGTTGACACCTTATAAACTGATAACGCATAAGCCTGTGGTGCCGAGCGATGAAGAGATAGCTAGAAACAGCAGAGCGCGCAGCGCTAAGTTGAGAATAGCCGAGAGAGTTTGAGGTTGACGGGCGATTTTAAAATTGATAATAATAAACAAGGTATAATGAGCAAGAAAGGCAAAGGATCATTCTTCAACAATTTTTTGGGAGGCGATGTCTTCTCGAAGGAGACGGTGGTGAGACAACTGCCGTTTATCTTGTATGTGGTACTTTTGCTAATGCTTTATATATCAAACACTTATCTTGCTGAAGACATGAGACTTGAGATCAAGAACAAGAACCGTCTTCTGGAGAACAAGAGGGTGGAGAGTGTGTCGCTAAACGCCGAGATAACAAGGCTCTCGAGACAGTCGGAGCTGGTCAAGGCATTGGAATACAAAGGTATAAAGGAATCGGTGGTGCCGGTTAAAAGAATTGTAATTGAAAAGGAATAAGCAAAACGTATGGATAAGATGAATTTCTCTGACGCATGGCGGGTGTTGCTGGTTTATCTGGCGATGCTCGTGTTCGGCGTGGCCATAGTGGCTAGAATCATCTATATTCAGACGGTGGAGCGTGAGGAGCTGCTTGAGCAGGCCCGTAAAGTCGACATCAAAATCGACACAGTGCAGGGTGCTCGCGGTAACATCTACTCGGTGAACGGCACCATGCTGGCTTCGACAGTGTCGCTCTACGACATAGGCTTCGACTTTATGGGAGTGAAGATTGACACTCTGGAAAGACATATCGGACCTCTGACTGACAGCCTTTCAAAGCTGCTGCACAGACCTAAGGCGGAGTTCGAGAAGCTGCTGCGTTATGGCTACAAATACGGCAACGAGCATAAGTACAGATGCGTCTATTTGGCCAAAGGCTTGAAGATAGACGAATATCAGCGTCTGAAGACTTTCCCTCTCTTCAGGAAGAAAAGCGGCAACGGCCTGAACATCACCAAGCGTATGGTCAGAGAGCATCCGTACGGGATATTGGCAATGCGTACTGTGGGTCTGGTTGAGAAGAGCGACCTGCAGAACCGCAGCAAATCGTCTCTGATGAAGGGTGTGGTGGGCTTGGAAGGGCAGTACGACTCTTGCCTTAGGGGCGAGATAGGCTACCAGCTTATGCGCAGAGTGAGCGGAGGAAACAGAATACAGGTGCCGTCCTCCATCAACAAGGAACCTAAAAACGGCTGCGACATCTACACCTCCATAGACGTGGAGCTGCAGGATGTGGCTGAAGAGGCTCTGATGCGTTGCCTCAAGGAGAATGAAGCCGAGAAGGGCTGTGTCATCATGATGGACGTGGAGACCGGCTTTGTGGAGGTGATGGCTAATCTGGAGTACAACTACAACACCAAACAATACGAGGAACGTTGGAATGTGGCGCTGGGACAGAGTATGGAGCCGGGTTCCACCTTCAAGGCCATCACCATGACGGCTCTGATGGAAAACGACCCCAACTTCAACATCAAGCGGGTGATAGACCTTGGGCCGACAGGCACTTGGGTTTACGAGTGGCGCAGCAAGAACGGGCGCGCCCACCATTTCCATGTGAGAGACTCGCACGTGGTGAAGGGCGGCAAGCCAACGGTTGAAGAGGCTTTCTGGGAGTCGTCAAACATAGCCTTCTCCAAATTGGTGGTGGAGTATTTTGAGAAAGATCCCAAGAAGTTTATCGACCTCATCTATAAGACCAAGATTAACGAGCCTTTGCGAGTGGCATGGAAGGGTGAGGAGAGCAACCCCAAAATCAAGAGTCCTGAAAGCAAAATGTGGTCGTACACCTCTCTGCCGAGTATGGCTATGGGCTACGAGCTGACAGTGACGCCTATGGTGATTCTGACTTATTACAACGCCATTGCCAACAACGGACGTATGATGAAGCCGCAGTTTGTGAAGGAAATCCGCCGTGGCGACGAGGTGGTGCAGACTTTCGAGCCTATAGTCATCAACGAAAGGATAGCTTCGGAGCGCACCATCAAGACTTTGCAGGGTTTGCTGCGTGGAGTGGTGGAAAACGGCACGGCCAAGGCATTGAACAAATGTCCGTTCCCTATAGCCGGTAAGACGGGTACAGCCCAGATTTCAAGTCAGGGCGGATATAACAAAAAGAACTACACTGCCTCGTTTGTGGGTTATTTCCCGGCCGACGAGCCCAAATACTCCTGCGCCGTCATCATCATCAACCCTATGGGCGGCAAATACTACGGAGCTTCGGTGTCGGCGCCGGTGCTGAAGGATGTGGCCGAGAAAGTGTATGCCACACGCTTAGGTATAGAGGATGTGACAAAGACAAGCAGGGCCAATGCCGACAAATACACCAAGGCCTCAATGGCATACTACAACGACGTGACCGACTATTGCGAGATGACGGGAGTGCGTATGGTGGACGGCGAGCTGGGTTCGGAATGGGTGAAGGTGAGTCAGTCGACAAACGGCGGAGTGACTATAGAAAACATGGATCTGGACGGGGAGACGGTGCCCGATTTGAAGGGCATGAACGTTATGGATGCCGTCTATCTGATAGAGAAAATGGGATGGAAGGCCGGATTCAGCGGCAAAGGAGTGGTGGAGAGCCAGAGCGTGAAAGCGGGGACTAAGCTGGAGAAAGGCAAGGTCATAGTTTTGAAGTTAGCAGTTTAAGTTTATATGATGAATATAAAAGAGATAATCAGAGATGCTAAGGATCTGCAGTTCGATTCAAGGAAGTGCAGTGAAGGTAGCGTGTTTTTTGCGGTGCGCGGCACTCAGGTGGACGGTCATGACTACATCGGCAAGGCTGTCGAAAACGGTGCCAAGACCGTGGTTTGCGAGCAGTTGCCCGAAACTCAGGCAGCAGGCGTGAGATATGAGGTTGTTGAAAACAGCGCCAAGGCCTTGGGTCTGGCCGCCTCGGAATTTTACGGCAACCCTTCGTCAAAGCTGCATCTGGTGGGAGTGACAGGCACTAACGGCAAGACTACCATAGCCACCTTGCTTTACCGTCTGTTTACCGACGCCGGATATGTATGCGGACTGCTTTCGACCATAGAAAACATCATTGGCAAGCGTGTGGTGCCGTCCACACATACCACTGGCGACCAGCTGGAGCTCAACAGCCTGCTGGCACAGATGGTGGAGGCCGGCTGCGAGTATGCCTTCATGGAGGTGAGCTCGCATGCCATCGACCAGGACCGCATAGCCGGTCTGCACTTCGACGGCGGCATATTCACCAACCTTACGCAGGATCATCTCGACTATCATAAGACCTTGGCCAATTACCGTGACGCCAAGAAGAAATTCTTCGACAACCTGCCTGAGACGGCATTCGCCCTGACCAATCTGGACGACCGCAACGGCATGGTGATGCTGCAGAACACCAAGGCCAGGAAAAAGACCTATTCGCTCAAGCATGACGCTGACTTCAAGGGCCTGGTCATGGAGAGCTATTTCGACGGAATGGAGATGAAGGTCAACAACAGGGCTGTGTCGACCTATCTGGTTGGACGCTTCAACGCCTCCAACCTGCTGGCCATTTACGGCGCCGCTTCACTGCTGGGCATGCCTGAGGAAGAGGTGCTGAGCGAGGTGAGCAAGCTGCATAGCGCATCGGGACGTTTCCAGATGGTGAACTCAAAGGACGGCATAGTCGGCATAGTCGACTACGCACACACTCCCGACGCTCTGGAGAATGTGCTGTCGACCATCAACGAGATACGCACTCACAACGAGACTCTCATCACAGTGGCTGGCGCTGGCGGCAACCGTGACGCCGACAAGCGTCCGAAGATGGCTGCAGCGGCAGTGAAGCTGTCTGACCGTCTCATAATAACCAGCGACAACCCGCGCTTCGAGGACCCTGAGGAGATAATACGTCAGATGAAGGCTGGAGTGGAAGGCCAGTATTACAACAAAGTGCTGTGCATCACCGACAGACGCGAGGCCATTCGCACCGCTGTGGCATTAGCCAAGAAGGGCGACATCATTCTGGTGGCCGGCAAGGGTCACGAAAACTATCAGGACGTGCAAGGTGTGAAACATCATTTTGACGACCGCGAGGAACTTGAAAAGGCTTTTAACGGGAAATAGGAGGTTTTCAGATGATATACTATTTTTGGAAATACTTGAGCTTGAAATTCGGTCTGCCGGGTGCAGGCGTGCTCGAATATGTGACAGTGCGTACCATCATCGCTATCATTTTGGCGTTATTCATCTCGATATGGTTCGGCAAATGGTACATCAGGTTCATGAGAAGGCACAACATCTCCGAGATGCAGCGCGACGCCTCCATCGATCCTTTCAACGTCAACAAAAAGGGTGTCCCGACCATGGGCGGTATCATCATCATTGCCTCCATACTGATACCCTGTCTGCTGTTCGGCAAGATAAGAAACATCTATTTCAATCTGATGCTTATCACCACAGTGATACTGGGCTCGGTGGGCTTTGCCGACGATTACATCAAGACTTTCAGAAAGAGAAAAGACGGCCTGAAAGGCTGGTATAAGATTTTCGCACAGGTGGCTGTGGGTCTGATAGTCGGACTGACTCTGCGTTTCAGCCCTCAGACCTATATGCACGAGACGGTTCAAACCAAGATTATTGACAATCAGGAAGTGGTCATCAAGAGTCCGGCGGTAAGGTCAACCCGTACCACCATCCCGTTCTTCAAGAATCACAACCTGAACTATGCCGACATCTTTGATTTCCTCGGCAAGCCTTACAAATACAGAGCTGGCTGGATATTCTTCGTGGTGCTCACAGTGTTGGTGGTGGCAGCAGTGTCAAACGGAGCCAACCTCAACGACGGCATGGACGGAATGGCGGCGGGCAACTCGGCTATCATAGGCCTAGGATTGGGCGTGCTGGCTTACCTCTCCAGTAACGCTATGTTGTCGGGCTATCTGAATATCATGTACATACCGGGCAGCGAAGAGGTGGCTGTGTTCATGGGTGCCTTTGTGGGCGCTCTGGTGGGCTTCCTGTGGTATAACTCCTTCCCTGCACAGGTGTTTATGGGCGATACCGGCAGCTTGACCATAGGCGGCATCATAGCGGTGTCGGCAGTCATCATCCATAAGGAACTGCTTCTGCCGATAATGTGCGGAGTGTTCCTGATAGAGAGCCTGTCGGTCATCCTGCAGAGGACTTATTTCAAGATGGGAAAGAAGAAAGGCGTGCACCAGCGCATCTGGAAGCGTACACCTATACACGACCATTACCGTACCTCCATGTCACAGGTGGAGCCAGGCTCAACGGTGATTTTCAAAGGCAGAGGCGACTTGCAGCATGAGATGAAAATCACGGTGAGATTCTGGATTGTGACCATTATACTGGTGGTATTTGCAATATTAACTTTGAAGATAAGATAAACATTTGATATTATGACATTAGAACAGTTGGCAAAACAGGGTAGAAGAAAAGAGATTCTGACGACGGCTTTCACCATCAACGAGAGCATTTGTCAGGCCCGCAATGAGAATCTGAAGCGCAGCTTCGTGGGATGCGACCGCATCAAGAACCGCAACGAGCATGTGGCGACGCGCAACGGCGTCGGCTATATCAACGACAGCGCGGCGCGGAGCCTATCAGCTACGTGGTTCTCGTTGGAAAACACAGTGAATCCTACAGTTTGGATCACCATAGCCGGCGAGGCCGACTACGAGGAGATGATTCCTGTGGTCCGTGAACACGTCAAGGCTATTATTTGTGTGGGAGGCAATATGGAACCTGTTTGCGACGCCCTCGGATGCCTGGTACGCGACGGTGTGACATCGGTCGACACCATAGAAGATGCCATGCGCCTGGCGGCACAGAAGTCGGTCCCGGGATACGACGTGCTATTTTCACCCGGAAGCATAGTGAGTGACGATGTCGTGAATAAAATGGCAAGAACATTTGTAAAAATAGCGAAAGAATAGCATTTTATGCCAACAAAAGAAGTGATAACCGGCAAGTTTAAGAGTCTGTTCAGAGGCGACAAGGTCATCTGGATGATAGTGGTGTTTCTCACCCTCATCTCGATGCTGGTTGTCTACACCTCGTCCGACACTTTGGCTTACAGGGAGTATAACGACGACAACGGCAGGGTGCTGATGAAGCATCTGTTTATGCTCGGATTGGGTCTGGTGGCTCTTGTGGTGGCCGCCAACATCAACTACAAGTACTATTCGAGACTGTTGCTGCTGTTGTTCTGGGTGTCGGTGCCTCTGTTGCTGTACACTCTTTTGTTCGGTAAGAACCTCAACCAGGCGAGCCGTGTGATAGGAATAGCCGGCATCACTTTCCAGTCGAGTGACCTCGCAAAGCTGGCCCTGGTGGGATACCTCGCCCGAGTGATTACCCTCAAGCGTGATCAACTGGAAGATATTAAGGAACTCACATTTTCGGTGATAGTGCCTATACTTTTGGTGGTGGGACTCATATTCCCGGCCAACTTCTCGACCGCGGCCATGCTGTTTGCCACCTGCATAGTGATAATGTTCCTGGGCAAGGTGAAGATAAAATACATACTTGGATTTGTCGGAACCATCGCGGTGGCGGGCATTTTGGCCATATTCGTGCTGCTTAAGGTGACAGGCGACAATCCGCAGAAGAACAACCGCTCCCAGACCTGGGTGAACCGTATAGAGAGGTTTATAGGCAAGGGTGGCGAAGAGGTTAAAAATGACGAGAAAGACTTCCAGCTGACCCAGTCGAAGATAGCCATAGCCGGTGGCGGAGTGGTTGGAAAGATGCCGGGCAAGAGCACACAGCGTACCATACTGCCTCATCCTTATTCCGACTTCATCTATGCCATCATACTTGAGGAATACGGATTGGTGGGCGGAGTGTTTGTGCTGCTGCTATACCTGATATTGCTGTTCCGTGCGGCGCGTATAATGCTGCGGGCTCCGCAGTCGTTCGGAGCGCTGCTGGCCATGGGTCTGGCATTCAGCTTGGTGATGCAGGCCATGGTCAATATGGGAGTGGCGGTAGGCCTGCTGCCGGTGACAGGACAGCCGATGCCGTTCGTGAGCCGTGGCGGAACCTCACTGCTGTTCACAGGTATCTCAATAGGAATAATAATTAGTGTTACAAGAGAAATACAGAAGAACGATGGAAACAACACAGAATTCGAAGTTACAGAGAGCACCGAGGCTGATAGTTAGCGGCGGCGGCACAGGGGGCCATATTTTCCCGGCAATCGCCATAGCCGACGCCTTCAAGCGCCGTCATCCTGACGCCGAGATTCTTTTCGTGGGCGCAAAAGGCAGGATGGAGATGGAGCGGGTGCCACAGGCAGGCTATCCAATAGAAGGATTGTGGATTAGCGGTTTCAAGCGCGAGCTGACTCTGGACAATCTGAGTTTCCCGTTCAAGCTGATTAGCAGCCTCTACAAGGCCAAACAGATATTGAAGAGATTCCAGCCCGACATAGTGGTGGGTGTGGGCGGCTTTGCCAGCGGACCTACCATGAGAAAGGCGACTGAACTTGGCATACCGGTGGTGATACAGGAGCAGAACTCTTTCCCCGGCGTGACCAACAAGATAGTGGCGCCCAAGGCAGCTAAGATATGCGTGGCTTACGAGAACATGGACCGATGGTTCCCCAGCGACAAGATAGTGCTCACAGGCAACCCGCTTCGCAACAACGTGGTCAGCATCGAGGGTAAGCACGACGAAGGAGCCCGTTTTTTCGGACTCGACCCCGAAAAGCCGGTCATTCTGCTGGTTGGCGGAAGCCAGGGCGCACTCGGCATCAACAAGGGCATATCGGCCAAACTGGCCATGTTTAAGGATACCGATTGCCAGTTGATTTGGCAGACAGGCAAGCATTACATTGATCAGGCTCAGCAGGAGATTAAGGAGCTGGGTCTGGAAGAAAAGGTCAAGCCGGTGGTGTTCATCGACAGAATGGACTTGGCATACGCCAGTGCCGACGTGGTGATTTCCCGTGCAGGTGCCATGTCGATTTCGGAGCTCTCGTTGGTGGGTAAGGCGGTGGTGTTCGTCCCGCTTCCGACAGCGGCCGAAGACCATCAGACCAAGAATGCGCAGAGCCTTGTCGACAAGGACGCGGCCATACTCGTCAAGAACGATGAGACAAGCGAAAAGCTCCTTCCTACAGTGTTTGAGCTGTTGAACAACAAGGAGAGGATTAAGACCATGCAGGATAACATTGCCAAGTTTGCCAGACCGAACGCGGCAGAAGATATAGTAAACGAATTGGATAAACTGTTATGATATACTTTTTAGGAATCGGTGGAATTGGTATGAGCGCCTTGGCCAAATTTTACAAGGCTAAGGGCTATGCTGTAGCTGGATACGACCGTACTTCGACAGCTTTGACCAAGAGTATGGAGGCTGAAGGCATCAGCATTCACTATGTAGACGATCCGTCCCTGATACCGGACGGCATAGAGTTCGTGGTACTCACACCTGCCGTTCCTGCCGATACCAAAGAACTGGTTTACCTGAGGGAGAAGAATGTGCAGATTCTCAAGCGCGCTCAGGTGTTGGGAATGATTTCACGCGAGCATGCTGGTGTGGCTGTGGCCGGTTCGCACGGCAAGACCACCACTACGGCTCTCGTATCGCACATACTGATGACTGCAGGGAAACATATCTCGGCTTTCATCGGCGGTATAGCGCGTAACTTCGACAGCAACGTGGTGATAGGCGATGAGCACGACGATTTTGTGGTGATGGAGGCCGACGAATACGACCGTTCCTTCATGCAGCTGTCGCCTTACGCCAGCATAGTCACCTCCATAGATGCCGACCATCTCGACATCTACGGCGATTATGAGCATGTGGTGGAAGGTTTCAACCAGTTTGTAGAGAAAAATGCCGACAACGGCTTGGTGGTATATCACGCCGGTTTGCCGATAAAAACTGACAAACCGCATATAACTTACGGCTTTTCCAATGCCGATGTATTGGCTGAAAACATACGCATAGCCGACGGATTGACGGAGTTTGAGGTGGTTGTCGCTTCAGACGACAAAATCTTGGACAATCTCAAGAGCTTGGGCACAATCAGGATGCCTCTCTATGGCGACCATAACGTGCAGAATGCCTTGGCGGCCCTGACGGTTTGCTCATTCCTTGGCGTAAGCAATGAGGATTTGAAGCAGGCTCTGCTGACTTTCAAGGGTGTCAAGAGCCGTTTCGATATAAGGGTGAGAAACGAAAAACACGTCTACATTGACGACTTCGGACATCATCCCGAGGAGATGAAAGCCACTCTGATGACGGCTCGTAAGGTGTTCCCCGACATGAAGATGACGGTGGTTTTCCAGCCACATCTCTTCACTCGCACCCGCGATTTCATGGACGAGTTCGCAGCTGTGCTCTCAATGGCAGACCGTGTGGTTCTGACAGAGATATATCCGGCTCGTGAGTTGCCTATTGAAGGTGTTAACTCGGAGGCGCTGTTTGATAGAATCAACTCAAGAGACAAGTCTCTCTGCAGCAAGAGTGAGGTGGTTGAAAAGTTGAAAGGTCTTGATTTGGAATTGCTTATAACGCTTGGCGCTGGCGACATACACGCTTTGGTGCCGGAAATTGAACAGATATTCGACAAATGAAGAAGTTTTTGAAGATATTGGTTTTCGTGCTGACAGTCGGGGCAATCGGCTGCCTGTGGTTCTTCGTTCATAAGGAGCATGTTGAGCATCCTTTGCAACGTGTGGACCTGACGGTAGAACGCCCGACCCAGCGTGGCTTTATCGACAAAGACGTTGAATATCAAAATATTATCGCAATCTGCGACACTACAAAGAATACCGACATCACTAAGATACCTCTCGATTCGGTAAGACGTTACCTGGCTACCATTCCTTGGGCCACATACACCGAGGCTCAGATAACTTTTGAGGAGGTGATGGTAGTGAAAATTGTTGAGTGTGAGCCGATTATGAGAGTGTATAACAAAGACGGACGCTCGGTTTATCTGGATGCCGAAGGCAACATTTTCCCGACCAAGTCAGATTACACTCCGCATCTGATAATCGGAAGCGGAAACCTCAATTTCAAGGATTTGAAAAACAAGTCGGCCAATATCTCCGACAAAAACTATATAAACAGCGATCTTCCAAAGATTTACAGAGTCATAAAGAGCGTGTTGAACAATTCATATACCAGAGTTTGCGTCAAGCAGGTCTATTATGATAAAAAGACTTACGAGCTCGTTTTGAACAATGTGGAGACTAAGGTGATTTTGGGCAATGACAAGAATTTGGACGAGAGACTGATGAATTTACAGTATTTCTTCGAGAAAATGCAGGGTTCGCCCGAGCTCGAGGAATACAGCGTTATAAATTTCAATTTTGACAATCAAGTTGTTTGTACGAAAAATAAACGTAAAAAATGAGTAATCCTGTGTACATCGTAGGCCTTGACATAGGCACTACAAAGATCGCCTGTTTCGTCGGCGAGAAAGTTGAGAATGGTAAAATAGTCATCCGTGGATACGGCAAAACGGAGTCGACTGGTGTTAAACGCGGCATGGTCTTCAACATTGAGGAGACTGTCAACGCCATCAAACGCGCTGTGGAGCAGGCGTCTGAGCAATCGAACGTAGACATCAAGACAGTCAACGTAGGCATCGCGGGTCATCACATCAAGAGCCGCCAGCATCGTGGCGTGCTTATGCGTAACAATCCGGATGTTGAGATAACGGACGAAGAAATTGAGAAACTGCGTCAGGATGCCTTCAAGCTCAACATGCCTCCGGGAGAGGAGATCATAGACGTCATCCCTCAGGAATACATAGTTGACGACGAAGTGGGTATCCGTCATCCTAAAGGCATGCTCGGCAGCAAGCTGGAGGCCAACTTCCACATCATCATCGGACAGGTGGCTGCGGCACGCAACATCATCACCTGCATACATCAGGCCGGTCTGGAGATGGAACACATGATTCTCGAACCTATAGCCTCGGCACAGGCAGTGCTTGGCGAAGACGAGAAAGAAGCCGGTGTGGCTCTGGTCGACATAGGCGGCGGCACTACAGATATAGCCATCTTCTACGACAATATCATCTATCATACCGCTGTCATTCCTTTCGGCGGCAACGTCATCACCGAAGACATCCGTCAGGGTTGCTCCATCATCAAGAAGCACGCTGAGGAAATCAAGGTGAAGTTCGGCTCGGCAGTGGCCAGCGAGAACCGCGACGACGAAGTGGTGTCAATACCTGGCATACGCGGTCGCGCGCCTAAGGAGATATCGTTCAAGAACCTGGCCAACATCATTCAGGCACGCTTGAGCGAGATATTCGACATAGTGAACAACGAGATTCAGAAAGTCAACAGCGAACATAAGCTCATCGCGGGCATGGTACTCACAGGCGGCGGCGCGATGATGAAACACATACAGCAACTCGCAGCGTTTAAGACAGGTCTTGACGTGCGTATAGGTTATCCTAACGAATACCTCGCCAATGATACTGCCGACGAACTCGCAAGCCCGATGTGCTCCACAGGTGTCGGACTTGTCATAGAAGGTATGTCACGCTACGAAGAGGCTCTCAAACACGGTAAGGCCACAGCCGGCAACGATGCCTTCATTATCGAAGAAGACGAGCCTACCATCGACCTTACAGCTACCAGCGACAGCAGCGCCGACAAGGAAGGCAACAAGTTCTTCCATCGCATAGTCACTTCGCTGGGTAAGAAGTTCTTTGGAGAAGACGAAGAAATTGATAACGAAAAAATATAATAACGATGACAACAGACATAGTAAAATTTGACGCACCGGAGGAAAAGCCCAACATTATCAAGGTTATGGGAGTGGGCGGCGGCGGTAGCAACGCTGTAACGCACATGTTCTCCGACGGCATCATAGGTGTCGACTTTGTGCTTTGCAATACTGACGACCAGGCTTTGCAGAGAAGCCCTGTCGAGAATAAGCTTCACATCGGTGACCACGCTCTCGGAGCTGGCAACGTCCCGGCGGTTGGCCGTAAAGCCGCTGAGGATACCGAAGACAAGATACGCGAAATGCTGAGCGGTGACACAAAGATGCTGTTCATCACAGCCGGTATGGGCGGCGGCACAGGCACAGGAGCCGCTCCCGTGGTGGCACGTATCTCAAAGGAAATGGGAATACTCACAGTCGGTATAGTGACTCTGCCGTTCAGCTTCGAGGGCAAACGCCGTCAGCAGCAGGCAGCCGAAGGTATAGCCGAACTGCGCAAATACGTAGACGCACTGCTTGTCATCAGCAACGACAAACTCCGTGACGAATACGGCGACATGAAACTCACCGACGCTTTCAAGAAAGCTGACGATGTGTTGAAGATCGCCGCCAAAGGTATAGCCGAGATCATCACAGTGACAGGCTATGTCAACGTCGACTTCGAAGATGTCAACAACGTGATGCGTGACAGCGGCAAGGCCATCATGGGCTCTGGCTATGCCAAGGGCGAAGACAGGGCTTTGCGCGCAGTCGAAGAGGCAGTCAACTCACCTCTGCTCGACGACTCCGACATCAATGGAGCCAAGAACATACTGGTGTACATCACTTCCGGCACAGCCGAGGTTACCTTGGACGAGGTGTCCGAAATCAACGAATACGTACAGTCTGCCACCGGCAAGGTTTCTGAAGTGATTTGGGGTAACGGCGAAGACATGTCACTGGAGGACGGTCTGCGCGTGACTCTCATCGCCACAGGTTTCGGCGACGTACAGAAAGAGGAGCGTCCACAGAAGATTTACACTTTCGAGGATAACAAGATTAAGGATCCTGAGAAGGAAGCTGCCCGCATCATGGCGTTTGAATCGGCCGACGAGACCGAAGAACCTAAGGACGAAGAGGTCCATGCCGTCATCAAGCACGAAGAGGAGCCTAAAGTAGTGGAGGAGAAGCCTGAGGACAATACTCCGAAGATTACCCGTCACCATCTCTACGATGACGATGAACAGGATAATGCTAAAAATGATAACTTCTATGAAGGTCCGAGCGACAGCGGCATATATGTCAAGAGAACAAGTCCGGACAGCGCTCCTGCCAACGAGCCTTCATCCTCGCCAATCAGACACGAAAACCCGTTCCGTTTTGACGACGATGATGACGTCGACGTACCTACAGTGCGCGACATGTCGAGCAATCAGACCATCACGGCAGTGAAGGTGGAGACCAAGCCGGCCCAGACCAAGCAGCTCGACCAGAAGGAGATGCTGCGCCGTCAGCGTTTCATGTCGTTCAATATGGACTTCAAGTCGCAGACAGCTCTCGAAAACCTCGAGAACGTTCCGGCTTACGCCCGCATGGGTGTCAACCTGACTCAAGAGGATAAAGAGATTTCGACTTATTCAGTGAACAAGGAAACCGGTCTGCGCGAGGACAACTCTTTCCTGCACGACAACGTGGATTGATATGCGACGATTGACATTTCTTGCAATCTTGATGATTCTCAGTGTATTGTCATTGAGAGCGCAAGAAATGTACATGAATCTGTTTCAAATAGAACAACAGCAGATTTGCGATAAGCCTCTCTTGCTGAATGTGAGCTTTACCGCCGAGTATCAGGACAATACAAAGGCTTCGCTGGTGTTGTCGGCCAAAAGCGGCGATAAAACTGTGTTTTGGGATAGCTTTGCACTTGAACATGATTTCCATCTGACGAAAAAGATCCCCAGCCATCTGCTCAATTCAGCCAAGTTTCAGTGTTATGTCTATAATCCAAAGAAAGATATTCTGAAAATCAGCGACTTTGATTATAGCCTGACTGATGCTGAAGTTCCATCTTTCCTTCCGGAAAATGTTCAAATCGAGGAATGCGAAGCCAAGATTCTGGCTTCGTACGGTAACAGTTTGTATCTCGACTATTACGAAAACAAATATCTTGAGTTGGGCGACGAAAACGGTCCATTGACCGCGCCTGTCTCGTTGTATTTGAATGACAGTCAGTATTTTGAGTGGGATGTGGACCGTGTCGGGCGGAATGCCGTCTCCTTTGTGAATGAAAACCGGCAGGCGAGGACTGTCATTATTGTAAGTTATTATGACGAAAGTCCGACTGTGCATTTCGATGTCTCGGCCAAATTCTTCGAGGAGACAGAGGTTTCACGCTTTGCCATGCTGCTTCCGTTTGTGAACGGTCGCTTTGTGGTTTACCGCCAGAATATGCATGTCGACTCGGTTAATCTGCAAGACGAGTATTATCTCGACCACGAGGGTTTCTCTTTGAGAAATGATGAGACTCAGCTGAATCTTTACCATCCGCAATCTTTGTCATCGGTTCAACTGGATGTGAAAAATTCAACCGCTGTTCTCAATATTGACTACGAGAAAGACCATCCTCTCATTCATTATCCCACCCGAATCGACACTTTGGAACATTATGTGGATATTTCAAAAAGAAAGATACGCCCGGGTGATGTTTTGACAGCCTCCTTCGACTTGAGTTTGACTCAAGTTGTTGAACTGCCGCGCTTTATGCCGGTATGGGAAGGATATGAGTCGGCTTTCATATTTACCGAGCATGCCGACTGGACTGACATTCGCACTCACAGGGCAGTGTGTTTCGGAAGCGAGGATGTCACCAGTGCCGATGATGCTGTGGGTGGCTTTGTCTACTACGATGTCCCGGTTACAAAGAGCGTGTTTTACAGCAACCCGAATGGTGTCATCAACCTGCTAAAAAACAGACGGTTTCCGGATATGCACAGCACTATCAGAACCGACACAGTCTTTTTTGACTTTCTCAAGCAGTTGAAAGACAAAGGCTTTGAGATTTGCCTGCACACACCCGAGCAATATACCACCACTCGCCCTGACCTTTGGGAAGCACTTGCCTTCATGAAGAAAAACTTCGGATCTCCATCTTGGATAGACCATGGCTACAACAACACCTATGTCAATAACCGTGAGGATTTGGTGTGCGACGGTCTCAACCCCAAATCGCATTATTATGCCTTGGATGCATGGAAAGCCAATGGAGTCAGATACCTGTGGAATGCCTCGTACGAGGAGATGCGTCCGTTTGAGGAATGGATGTTCAGCAACGGCTTGCAGCGTCCGTATCCGTTCTGGAGCGACGCTTTCCCCAAGCCGCGTTACATGCGTCCTCCTTTCGATGAGGACCTCATACTCTGGTCCACAGAATACACTCTGGAGCCCGGCGAGCATTGGGATTACTACCTGAGCCGTCACAATTTGGATGTGGTAGTCGAGAGCCGCTCGGCCTTCATTACCCATATCTATCCCGCCTGGGTGACTACCGCCCGTGGCTTTTGGGATATGGAAGACGGCAAAATAGTGGCTAAAGAGGGTCTTAACCATGCCCTTCAGCGCATATCCGATTTGCGTGACCGCCAGCTGATGCTGCCGACCACCGTAGAGAAATACCTGCATTATCATGAGCTTTTACAGAAAATTGATTATCAATATGATAATGACGGCAATGTGGTTCTGACAAACAACAATGACGAAACTGTCAACGGTTTTACCTTGATTTCAAAGTCGCCAATCTCAGTAGAGAGGTCTAATGGCGAGACTTTACAGACAAAGCAACGTGAAAGTTGTGGGGAATATATAATTTGGTTTGACTTTAACCCTGGTGAAAAAATATTTTTAAAATGAAAAGATTAGCTGTATTCGTTTCAGGCGGCGGCACCAATTTGCAGCGCATTGCCGACTATTTCGCTCCCAATCCGAATGTGGAGATTGTTTGCGTGGTGAGTAACAACAAAGGCGCTTTCGCCAACCAGCGCGCCAAAAACCTCGGAATACCCCTGCTTGTAGTCGAGAAGGAATATTATAACAGTGAGATGTTCATAAAACGTCTGATTTCGTTGGATATAGATTTGATTGTGCTGGCAGGCTTCCTCTGGCTCATCCCTCAGGGTCTCATAGAAGCTTTCCCCAACAAGATTATCAATATACATCCGGCTTTGCTGCCTAAATACGGAGGAAAGGGTTTCTACGGCCATCATGTGCATGAGGCAGTTGTGGCTGCGCACGAGAAGGAGTCAGGCATTACAGTGCATTACGTAAACGAGCGTTACGACAGCGGCGATATCATTTTCCAGGCTAAGGTGGCTCTCAGCCCAACAGACACCCCCGACGACGTGGCGGCCAAGATACACGTACTGGAACAGGAAAATTTCCCTCTTGTCATAGAAGGATTGTTATTTAAAAAGTAGTATTTTTGCAAAAAATTTTAAGATGAAGAAGTTCTTTTTAACAGCATTGTTTTTTGCCATAGCCTTGATTTCAAACGCTCAGATAGATAAGATTTTAGGCGAATGGAAGTCGGTCGATGACAAGACAGGCGAGGTGACCGGTGTGATTTTGTTTTACCAGGGCGACAACGGACTTTATTATGGAAAGACCACCCATGTCTATGAAGACGGCAAAGAGCTTTTCGACGAGAAGTACATCGGCATGATTCTGGTTAAAGATTTCAGGCTGGAAGACGGTAAACTCGTGGGCGGAACTCTTTACGAACCGCACGAAGACAAGACCTATTACGGCAAGATTTCTTATAATGCCAAAGATAATACGTTGATTGTCAGAGGTTCTCTCGACCGCCGCGGATGGCTTGGCAGGTCACAGACTTGGATAAAGTGAGAACAGCATAAAACCGACGTAGCCGAGGGTCAGTATAAATCCCTCGAAACGCGAGATTTTGCGGCCTTTCCCGGTGAATACCGTCGTCAGCATGATGGCGTTGGCTGCAAACAGTATCATCAACTGCTGATTCATCTTTGAGTCGAATGGCAGCGGTGTGATAAGCGAGCTGACACCAAGCACTATAAAGATGTTTAAGATATTGGAACCCAGCACATTGCCTATAGCGATTGCTGAGTTCTTTTTTAATGCCGCTACAATGGATGTGATGAGCTCAGGTAGGGAAGTGGCTGTGGCAACCACAGTCAGGCCGACGGTGCTCTCGCTCATGCCCCAGCTTATGGCCAGAGTCTGGGCGTTTCTTGAAACCAGTTCTCCGCCTATGTAAAGCCCGATTATTCCTAAAATGAGTTGAAGTATAGTCTTGCCCCAAGGCAGAGACTCCTGGACTTCGACGTTATCCTGGACGTCGTCGTTTTTCTTGAAAGTCAGCATCAGATAGCCGAATCCCATCAGTAACAATACTATTCCTTCCACCCAGTTGATGGTTCCTGAGGTGCCTCTGAAGAAGTCGTTAGCCATCAGTGTAATGGCAAATGTGGCTATAAAACCTGCCGGTATGTCTCTTCTGATTGAGATGCGGCTCACGTCAATCGGATAAATCATGGAGCTCACTCCCAATATCAGAAGTATGTTCATGGTGTTGCTTCCGATGATGTTTCCTATGGCCAGCCCGGGGCTTCCCTTGATGCAGGAAAACACGTTGACTATCATCTCGGGCAGAGATGTTCCGAACGCCACTATCGTCAATCCGATAATCAGAGGCGATAGCTTCGCCTTGATGCCGACGCTAGTAGCTCCGTTCACCAGCCAATTCGCGCCTAATATCAACGCTGCGAAGCCGACAAGAAGCAGGAATAATGGTAGTAATGCTGACATAATAACGCTTTTAAAAATAAAGGAGAACCCAACGAAGATTCTCCTTTATCTTAGTAATTACTGATACTACAGAAGTTTCTTCTTCAGAGTGTCAATCATATCGACTGTCATCTTGTCGAGGTCGTACTTCGGATTCCAGCCCCACTCAGCGCGAGCGCAGCTGTCATCCATCTTGTTCGGCCAGCTGTCAGCTATAGCCTGACGGATTGGGTCGAATTTGTACTCCATCTCGAACTTAGGATAGTACTTCTTGATGGCGTTGTAGATGATCTCAGGGTCGAAGCTCATAGCTGTGACATTGAATGAGTTACGGTGCACGAGCTTCTTAGGATCTGCCTCCATGATGTCGACCATTGCGTCGAGAGCGTCTGGCATGTACATCATATCCATGTAGGTGCCTTTGCTGATCGGGCAGTAGAATTTCTCGCCCTTCACTGCTGCGTAGTAAATCTCTACAGCGTAGTCTGTGGTGCCGCCGCCTGGCAATGTGAGGTTAGAAATCAAGCCTGGGAAACGCACTGAACGTGTGTCAACACCGAAACGTGTGAAGTAATAGTCGCTGAGCAACTCGCCAGTCACCTTGGTCACACCGTAGATGGTGTTAGGACGCTGGATGGTGTCCTGAGGTGTGTTGTCGTGAGGTGTCGATGCGCCGAAAGCACCGATTGACGATGGGGTGAACACTGCGCAGTTGAACACGCGAGCCACCTCGAGGCAGTTTACCAACGAGCCGATACCGACGTTCCAACCAAGCATAGGGTTCTTCTCTGCTGTTGCCGAGAGGATGGCTGCGAGGTTGTAGATGGTGTCGATGTTATATTTCTTAACCACTTCGACGATCTGCATCATCTGTGTCGAGTCGATGCGCTCAAACGGACCGTTCTCGACGATTTCACCTGTCAAAGGGCGAAGATCCGATGCCACAACATTCTGGTTGCCATAAGTGGCACGGAGCTTCTTCACTAATTCTGTTCCGATCTGACCGCCGGAACCAACGATTAATATCTTTTTCATTGAATTTCTTATTTAATAACGCCTAATTCTTTTCCAATCTTCACGAATGCGTTGATGCACTTGTCGAGATGTTCTTTCTCATGTGCTGCAGAGATCTGCACGCGGATACGGGCCTGGCCTTTAGGAACGACAGGGTAGTAGAAGCCTGTTACGAATATGCCTTCTTCCTGCATCTTGGCTGCGAACTTCTGTGAAAGCGGAGCGTCGTAAAGCATAACGGCGCAGATAGCTGACTCTGACGGTTTGCAGTCGAAGCCCTTAGCGAGCATCTGTTTGATGAAGTAATCGGTGTTTGCGTGAAGCTTGTCCTGAAGCTCGTTGGTCTCTGCCATCATCTCGAACATACGTATACCTGCTGCCACGAGGCCCGGTGCCATTGAGTTTGAGAAGAGGTAAGGACGTGAGCGCTGACGCAGCATGTCGATGATTTCCTTACGGCCTGTTGTGAAACCGCCCATAGCGCCGCCGAATGCCTTGCCGAGAGTGCCGGTGAGGATTTCGATCTTGCCACGGAGGTTGTAGCGTTCTGTAACGCCACGGCCTGTCTTACCGACCACGCCTGCTGAGTGGCTTTCGTCAACCATCACCATGGCGTTGTATTTCTGTGCGAGTTCGTAGATCTTGTCGAGAGGGCAGACGTTGCCGTCCATTGAGAACACGCCGTCGGTGACTATGAGGCGGAAGCGGCATTTCTGTGCATCCTGGAGTTGTTTCTCAAGGTCAGCCATGTCGGCGTTGGCATAGCGGAAACGCTGTGCCTTGCAGAGACGTACGCCGTCGATGATTGAAGCGTGGTTCAAAGCGTCGCTGATGATAGCGTCCTGCTCGTTGAGCAATGGCTCGAACACACCGCCGTTGGCGTCAAAGCAAGCAGCATACAATATGGTGTCCTCAGTGCCGAAGAACTCAGCGATTTTCTGCTCGAGTTTCTTGTGCAGGTCCTGGCAACCGCAGATGAAACGGACTGATGCCATTCCGAAACCGCGCTCGTCCATGCCTTTCTTTGCTGCGGCGATAAGCTCCGGATTGTTGCCAAGTCCGAGGTAGTTGTTAGCGCAGAAGTTCAAGCATTTCTTGCCTTTTACCAAGATTTCAGCACCTTGTGGGCTTTCAATGATACGTTCGTTTTTGTAGAGGCCATCGGCTTCAATTTGAGCCAATTCCTTCTTCAGATACTCTTGAAAGTTAGTATACATTGTATTTAGGATTTAAAAATTTCTTTGGCTGCAAAGTTACAAAAAAGTGTTGGAAAATTGTATAGCGAAAATCAAATTTATTAATAAAATTCGTACCTTTGCAAAAATTATTTTGAATATGGACGCTTTATATATTTATAATAGCTTGACTCGCATGAAGGAACCCTTCAAACCTATGCATGAAGGTCATGTGGGCATGTATGTTTGCGGACCGACCGTTTACGGTGACGCTCACCTCGGTCATGCACGTCCGGCTATAACTTTTGACTTGGTTTTCCGTTATCTGAAACATCTCGGTTACAAGGTGCGCTATGTGCGCAACATTACCGACGTGGGTCATCTCGAACATGACGCCGACGAAGGCGAGGATAAGATAGCGAAGAAAGCCCGCCTCGAAGATCTCGAGCCGATGGAGGTTGCTCAGTATTATACTGTCAGATACCACCAGGCGATGGACAAACTCAACGTGCTGCGTCCTTCTATCGAGCCTCATGCCTCGGGTCATATCATCGAGCAGATTGCAATGATTCAGAAGATTCTCGACGCTGGCTTCGCGTATGTTGAGAACGGTTCGGTTTACTTCGATATCAAGAAATACAACGAGAGATATCGTTACGGCATACTTTCGGGACGTAACATCGAAGAGATGATCAACAACACCCGCGAGCTGGCCGGACAGAGCGAGAAGCATAACCCTATCGACTTCGCTTTGTGGAAAAAGGCTGAGCCGAAACACATCATGCGCTGGCCTTCACCTTGGAGCGACGGTTTCCCGGGATGGCATATGGAATGCTCGGCCATGGGTTGCAAATACCTTGGCGAGGAGTTCGACATACACGGCGGCGGTCTCGACCTGCAGTTCCCTCACCATGAGTCGGAAATCGCACAGTCGATGGCGGCAAACGGCAAGGCACCGGTGCGCTACTGGATGCATAATAATATGATTACCATAGCCGGACAGAAGATGGGTAAGTCGTTGGGCAACTTCATCACTCTCGATGAGTTCTTCAAAGGTAGCCATATCAACGCGAAAGGGGAGGAGATGCTCGCACAGCCTTACAGCCCTATGACCATTCGTTTCTTCATCCTTCAGGCTCAGTATCGCAGCACCGTCGACTTCTCGAACGAGGCGCTTCAAGCCGCTGAAAAGGGTTACAAACGTCTGATGGAAGCTGCCGGTCTGATAAGCAAGCTGACAGCTACTGAAGGAGCCGAAGATCTTGGCGTTCAGAAGATTATGGATGCCTGTTACGACGCCATGAACGACGACTTCAACAGCCCGATAGTGATTGCAAACTTGTTTGAGGCAGTGCGTATCATCAACTCAGTGAAGGACGGTCATTCGAAGATTAATCCTGCTGAATTGGAACTTTTGAAGAAATTGTTTGACGTTTTCGTTTTCGAAATACTCGGTTTGGTCAATTCAGAAACCGCTGCCGACGATAGCGGAGTTGTTGAGGGCTTGATGGATACCATCATCGACATCCGTAAGGAAGCCCGTGCCAAGAAAGACTGGGCAACGTCAGACCTCATCCGCGACAAGCTTGCCGCTCTTGATATCGTCTTGAAAGACGGTAAAGAAGGCACGACTTGGTCGAAGAAATAGTCTTTAGTCGTTAGACGTTAGTCTTTAGTGTTGGCTAACGTCTAACTTCTAACGACTAAGGACTAAAAACTAAAGACTAAAAATATGAAATCGAGTGATTACAAACAACTTATAGTATGGCACAAATCAATGGATTTGGTCGTTGAGGTATATTCTCTTGTAAAATTATTACCAAAAGAAGAATTATATGCTTTATCCGATCAGATGAGAAGGGCTGTCGTTTCAATACCTTCAAATATTTCGGAAGGATTAGGAAGAAATTCAGACAAAGAATTTATTCAATTTTTATCAGTATCAAGAGGCTCGTTGTGGGAACTTGCAACTCATATTGAAGTTTGTGAAAGGTTAAATTATATTGATAATTCAAAAACAACAAAAACCAAAAATTTAATAACTGAAATAAGTAAAATGATTAATTCATTATCTAATTCATTACATAAAAATTAGACGTTAGTCTAAAAAACTAACGTCTAATAACTAACGTCTAAAGACTAAAGACTAAAGACTATCCAAGTTGAACGCGTTTGAATGCAACAACTGTAGCATCCTTGTCAGCCTTCTGGATGAACTGGCGCACTGTCATGCTGCCGTCCAGCAATGAAGCCTGGTCGAGGAGGCAGTTCTCTTTGAAGAACTTGTTGACGCGGCCGTTGGCGATGTTCATCACCATCTGCTCCTTGAGGTTAGCAAGAGTGTCAGCTGTGACTTTCTCGCGAATCTCGCGGGCCTGCTGTGCCTGAGCCTCTGTGATCCAACCCTTGGCCATATTTGAGTTGATGTGATCTTCACTGTCAACGTGAGCTGGGTTGATACCTGCTTTCTTCAAAGCGACGTCAACTGCCTTAGCTGCCTGTTCCTGTTTGGTCTTCTCGATAGCGACTGCCATCTCACGGTCTTTAGTTTCCTGTGGGACGTCGTTTTCGTCGATAGCGATAGGTGACATAGCTGCTGCGTGCATTGCCACTTCGTGAGCTGTCTCTTCAATACCGTTGAATGATTTGTTGAAACCAACGAGTGTTGCGAGGCGGTTGCCCTGGTGGTTGTAGTTGGCTACGTATGGAGCCTCAACCACTTCGAGGTGTTTGAGTTCGACTTTCTCGCCTGTCTTGGCTGTGAGGTCGGTGACCAGGTCAGCGACTGTGCGGCCGTTGATAGCGAAAGCCTTGAGAGCGTCGAGGTTCTTAATCTTGTTGTCGATAGCTGCCTGGAGGAATCCCTTGGCTGCTCCGACGAAGTCGGCGTTAGAACCTACGAAGTCTGTCTCGCAGTTCAGCATGATGACAGCACCGTATGTGTGGTCGGCTGTTGTAGCTGAGATGACAGCACCTTCAGCTGCTTCACGGTCAGCGCGCTTTTCAGCGATTTTCTGGCCTTTCTTGCGGAGGTAGTCGATAGCTGCTTCCTTGTCGCCGTTGCATTCAACGAGGGCTTTCTTGCAGTCCATCATACCTGCGCCTGTCATTTGTCTGAGTTCATTGACTTGAGCTGCAGTAATATTCATTGTTTTACCTTTCTTTTTTAATAATTAGTTTTTCTTTGCGACGGTCTTGCGAGGACGGCGAGGACGTTTTGTTTCCTCTTCCTTTTCCTTCACTTCCTCTTCTTCGACCATGTTGTCCATTTCCTCTTCACCTTCGGCTTCGGCCATGTCGGCGTCCTTCATGGTGTTCTTGCGCTCGTTGAGACCTTCTTCGATAGCTTCAACCATCTTGCTCACGATCAGAGCGATTGACTTCGATGCGTCGTCGTTAGCCGGGATCGGGAAGTCGATGAGGTTAGGATTTGAGTTGGTGTCGACGATGGCGTAGGTAGGGATGTTGAGCTTTCTAGCCTCTGCCACTGCGATGTGCTCCTTAATCACGTCGACTACGAACACTGCGCTTGGAAGGCGGTTGAGGTCGGCGATTGAACCGAGGTTCTTCTGGAGTTTCTCACGTTCACGCTCGATCTGGAGACGCTCACGCTTTGAGAGGTTGTTGTACTGGCTGCTGGCGATAAGTTTGTCGATGCTGACCATCTTGCGCACTGCCTTGCGGATTGTGGTGAAGTTGGTGAGCATACCACCAGGCCAACGCTCAGTGACGTATGGCATGTTGACTCTTGAAACGAGTTCAGCCACGATGTCTTTAGCCTGTTTCTTTGTAGCTACGAAAAGGACTTTCTTTCCTGATCTTGCTAACTGACGGAGAGCGTTTGCTGCCTCGTCGATCTTGGCCTGTGTCTTGTACAGGTCAATAATATGGATACCGTTACGTTCCATGAAGATGTACGGTGCCATGTTCGGGTTCCATTTTCTTCTGAGGTGACCGAAGTGACAACCTGCATCTAATAACTCTTCAAATGTTGCTTGTGTCATGATGTTTCCTTTTAATAGACTAACGTTTGCTGAATTGGAATTTCTTACGTGCGCCTGGCTGACCTGGCTTCTTACGCTCGACCATACGTGGGTCGCGACGCATCAAACCTTTAGCCTTCAGAACAGGACGATACTCAGCGTTGATTTCGCACAATGCGCGGCTGATAGCGAGACGGAGAGCTTCTGCCTGACCGTTGATACCACCGCCATCGAGGTTGACCTTAATGTCATACTTTCCGAGGTTGTCGGTGAGCATCAGTGGCTGTTCAACCACGTAATGCAGGATGCTTGTCGGAAAATACTCCTTGTAGTCACGTTTGTTAACCGTAATTTTGCCTTCGCCAGCTTTCATGTAAATACGTGCGACGGCTGTCTTTCTTCTACCTAACGCGTTGATTACTTCCATGATGTTCATTTCTTAATTGTTAATACTTGTGGTTGCTGGGCCTC
>JAEEGJ010003296.1_pt1 | contig 63791 bp, 42 predicted proteins | sample 8958761 | NCBI WGS metagenome assembly JAEEGJ01 (sample SAMN16246546, study PRJNA631951) | gut metagenome | biome: gut microbiome; feature: rumen; material: RS-attached | host: Bos | place: Iran: Karaj | collected 2018-10 | reverse complement strand
GAGGGTACTAACTACATGGGCACAGGCCACCTGCTGCTTGACGTGTATCCCTTCCCTGCCTACACCTTCCACGTTACAACAGGATTCTACCTCGGCACCGATGAGGTCGTGAAGCTGGAGAACACCAGCCCTGTGAAGGACTTCGAGCCAGGTGAGGGTATCGTGATCGGCGACCACATCGTGGGCTTCGACGCAGACGGTTATGCCCATGGTGTCATCAAAGTCAACAAATTCCGTCCTTATGTCGGCATCGGCTTTGGACGCAGTGTTCCCCGCAAGCGCTTTGGCGTGAGTGGTGACTTTGGCGTGCAGTTCTGGGGTAAACCCAAAGTGTATGAGAAGCAGACGGGCATGGATCTGGAAGTGAAGAAAGAAGATCTGGGCGACGAGAGCAACAAGTATTACGACGTGATTTCTAAGTTTCCGGTATGGCCCGTGCTGAATTTCCGCCTCACGTATAGAATTTTTTAAAGGTAAATAAGAATTATGAAGAAGATATTAATGATGATGGCCTTAGTGGCCACAGCGCTTTTTAGTTTCACAGCCTGCGATAAGAGCGATGACGATAGCAGCGGCAACGGTGGCAACAATGATAACAATACTACTGTGCAGCTCACTGCTCCTCCCTACAAGGATGTGGCGAAGGTGTTTAACATTACCCAAGCCAACGCCCAGCATATCACACAGTTGCGTATCATGGGAAGTGGCGCATTTATGATTGCCCGTGATGGGGATGTGGATGTACAGTCGGCACGTGCCACACGCACTGGCGCAGGCGACCTTCTCTATGAGTTTGGTAAGTTCACGTATAAGGATGGCAAGTTTGTGTTCGACAACGGCATGACCATCTCGTACGAGAAAAATGGCTCAGCTTATGATATCACCATCACGTGGAAAGATGGTACGACCATCACGCTTACTGGCAACATTGACACCTCGTCGACAGTGGCTGCAGGTGTAATCACCGACAACCTGTGCAGTCGCGCCTGGACCATTGACAGGGTCATTGCCGAGGGCGTATTTAATAACACGACACTCGGCAAGGAGTTTAAGGGCCCCATCAACCTGGGAGAGGTCAAGGAGTGGTATGAGAAGAGCTTCGGAAAGCTGAAGGACCAGTTTGATTCCAACGTCATTATCGAGGGCATTTATTTCGACGCTGAGGGTCTGTTTGCCATCAACTACAAGAACCGCAAGGACGACGTGGGTGTATGGCGTTGGACAAACATGAACGATGGTAAGCTGATTTATAACTGGAACGACAAGCTGAACGCCATTTCACTGTTTACGGGCAGTGCTTCCGTGACATTCGAGAAGAATCCTGATAGTTGTAAACTGACACTCGCAGGCAGCGTTAATGGTGTCGACCTTGAGTTTGTGTTCTACCTAAAGTAAAAGGCAGAATCACAAGTTTATATTATCTAAGAGCTAGATATCGACTCACAAAACGCGTTTTGTGAGTCGATATTTCGAGAGAATTCATATACTTGCTGCATAAAGTATTAACCAACAACAAAAAAGCGTATGCAAAAAATCAAACTTCTAACCATTACGCTGCTCCTGTCAATGTTGACAGTGCCTACAGGCATGCGAGCAGATGATAAGCAGAATACGCTGATTGTGCTGACCAAGGACAATGTGGTGCACCAGTTCGTATTGGCTGACAAGCCTACTGTGACTTTCGAGGGAACTCAATTGAAGGTGACCTGTGAGAAAGCTTCGGCTTCAGCCTCGTTTAACCTCGCTGAAGTGATTCGATTTACTTACGATGGCAAATCCGCTGCAGGTATCGATGAGATGACGATTGATCCTGCTGAGATTTCGATGCAGGATGGTACACTCGTCATCAGTCAGATGAAGGCCAACTCTACTGTCAACGTCTATTCGACGGATGGTAAGCTCGTGCGTCAATTGAAGGCCCTGCGTGCAGGTACTTATCGTCTGAGTCTCTCTTCGCTCCGTGCTGGAGTGTATCTCGTGAAAGCAGATAACATTACCTATAAAATCACGAAGCGATGAAAACGAAACATATCTTATTTAATATACTGACACTGTTGCTATCAGTATTCAGTGTACAAACTGCAAATGCCCAGGTTGTGCAGGATGCTCTCTATATCTTCCGTAACGATGGAGGTTTCAATGCCTTCTTCTTTGGTGACATCGACCATATTGAGTATTCAAAGATTGATACGCTTGGCGTAGAACAAGATGACTACGTGGTTCAGGAGGTGTATGCATTGGATACCCTTTTCCGTATCCCCCTCAATGCCATCGACTCTGTAGCTTTTGTCACCCCAGAGAAGAAATACAAGGCTGACGTTTTCCGTCCAGACAAATCGATTGCCAATTATATTGTGGCCAGTGATTCTATTAACTGGATTCGTTTAGCATCGAATACACCTGTTGCGTTGATTCCCAAGGTGGGTGATAAGTTGCTTATCGAAGAAAGGAGCAAGTTGATCCCCGATGGTTTCGTGGGGCTTGTTACCTCTGTGAATAATGGTAACGACGGCTATACTGTGATGACTGGCGACATAAACCCCACTGACGTCTATGAACGACTGGTTGTGAAGGTGGCTGCTGCTACGCCAAAGACAGGAAACGCCCGTCGTAGGGGACTTTTCGATGGTACGGAAATGGAATATACTACAGAGGAACCTATCGAACTACCTGATATAGACGTCACTATGCCAATTCAGGGATCGTATATGCTAACACCCGATGGGTCGCCTATCGACGTTTCTTTTGATGGAACAGGATCATATAGTTTTGGTGTGAGTTCACCGCGTTTGGAATATCGTGGTTTTATCTTCATAGATGCAGAACAAGGTTACAATTTCAACCAAACAACAAAGTTAGATTTCTCAACAAGTATTGGTTGGTCTTTTACTGGGTCTATGACCATCAATAAAGATATTCCCATGAAGGAAGCAAGTTTTGATGTTGGAGATATGAAACTAGAAGCAGCGATTGGCTTCTTCGCCAATGCCCAGATAACAGGTCTCTCAATGGGATATAACGTCAAGGGGCATATCAATGGTACACTATATATGGAATTCTCAGACAAGGACGTTCTAACTGTAGGAACTGTCCCCTTCCAGGATCCATTCTATAGATACAATTATTTCATCTCGAATGATACGGCATGTTTCACTGTATCAGATGAAGGCAAATACACGTTCAGTGCAGGTGCTTTTGCCAAGATAGGAGGAAAGCTAAGACTGCCCTTTATAAAGGGGGATATCAGTGGTAAAGCTGAAGGTCGTGTGGAAATTGGCGCACACTTGAATTTCGATGCTCCGCTTATTACACCAATTTTTGAAGATGCAGACAATCGCTTATTGATTAACACGCCTCCTATCTATCAGAAACTCAATAGGGAAACATCTATCAGTACATCCATCTATGGCAAGCTCTCATTGACATTTAGATATAATAACCAACTATGGGGCTTCAACCCTGAGATTTCACATGATCTGTTCCATTTTTATGGGCTTGTTCCTGATATCAGTAGCATTCATGCCAATTATGAAGATATAGAACGTCCTTATCGTATCAAAATATCCTCACCCATCAAGCGCGATTTGATAACAAGTGTACCTATAGGTTTCACTGTCTTTGATGAGGATGAAAAACAGATAGATGAATGGTCAGGACTAAGATTTTCACGCGAGACAGATAGGACTTCTTATAGCCATGTCTTCACCACACTCGACCCCATAAAGGACGAAGAGAAAACCTATATTGTCTACCCGCGAATCGAATATTTAGGATATCCGATTCTTGTCGACCAAAATGCTGAGGTGACTGTCGATCCTGCTCGTATCGATATTGAAGTAAAAGAACTTCATGTAGGCAGTGAACGTGGATATCAGGACATTGGTGTGCAGCCCAATATGGCAAACGTTGTATGTACTCCCAGTGTAAAATGGCTCGACTGTACATGGTTGCCTAACAAGAATCAGCTGACAGTGTTCTGGGAAGCCCTGCCTGAGGGCGTGAAGGAACGCAGGGCAAAGATTCTCATCGAGGGCAAGACCAGCAAGACCAACGAACTGATTATTGAGGATAGTGTTGTGGTGAACCAGTGGATAGCCTATGCTGATGTAAACCCATCGAAGATGAACTTTGAGGTGAAGGGAGGTAAGCAGACTGCCACAATCATAGACACCAACATCTCCGACTATCAGGTCGTGACTGATTTACCTTGGGTTCATCCGACGCTGAAAGACAATATCATTACCGTGACTGTCGATGCAAACCCTGACGAATACGCACGAGGTGCTTCGAATGCTGTGACGCTTGAGGGCAAGAAACCTGATGGCGAGTCGATATCCATGCCCATTATTTATGTGGAGCAGGACGGAACAGGAGAAAGTCATGGAGATGAAGGTTCATGGTTTAATGCATCTCCTATCCAAACTCTGAAGAGTTGTGGCATGCCTATGTATTATGGAGACAACCCGCCAAAGGTTGATGGTATATATGAGACGAATCAGACTATTAGTGTCTATTCTACTGATGATGATGACGATGATGATGATGAGTATATAAAATCCGTTGTCAAGTTTGCAGATCAAGCAGGAGAAACCATAAATACAGGTATGTATTCTGTATATTCAGATGGCAAAGAAGATGAATACCCGTTTATGCCATTCAACATCATGGGTGATGGGAAATATTTCACTGTTGGTCAAACTTGGACCATGGATTCCGAAGATACATTCTTTGGGCTCAAACTAGCATTTTCCTATGTCCTTTCAGGAGAAATAGACGGTGAAGTTATCAAGAATCTGTATCTCGGACTTGCATTAGGTGTCCTTGATAAAGGCGAATACAAATATAGCTATTCCATATCTAAGGATGGAGATGGTGTTAGTAATAAAACGTCGGTATGGGCACCTCCTACTGACTATGATGATGCTCGTAGTATAACAAGGGCTGTGATGAATTCACCACAAATGAAGAAACACCTTCAGTCTTTGATTGACTCCATACTCAAAAGAAAGACAAACTAAGTACCGTCTTAATAGGCACGGAGGTTATAAAACTTCCGTGCCTTCAAGGCCATCACGGGCATGACACCCAAGGAGTGGCTCAGCAAGGCATAAAAATCCCCCTTTTCGAAGAAAATCGACTCACAAAACGCGTTTTGTGAGTCGATTGTGTTAAATTGTGAGTCGATGTTTCGAAATTTTTCCTATATTTGCAGCATAAAGTATTAACCAACAACAAAAAAGCGTATGCAAAGAATCAAACTTCTAACCATCATGCTGCTCCTGACAATGTTGTTAGCGCCTATTGGCATGCGAGCAGATGACAAGCAGAACACGCTCATCGTATTAACCAAAGACAATGTTCTGCACCATTTTGTACTGGCTGATAAGCCTACAGTGACTTTCGAGGGCGCCCAGTTGAAGGTGACCTGTGAGAAGGCTTCTGCCTCAGCCTCGTTTAACCTTGCTGACGTGATCCGTTTCACCTACGCAGGCAAAGATGCTACTGGTATCGATGAAATGACGGTTGATCCAGCTGAGATCTCGATGCAGGATGGTACGCTCGTCATCAGTCAGGTGAAGGGCAACTCTACTGTCAATGTCTATTCGACGGATGGAAAGTTGGTTCGTCAATTGAAGGCCCAGCGTGCAGGCACCTACCGCCTGAGTCTCTCTTCGCTCCGCGCTGGAGTATATCTTGTAAAGGCGGACAATATCACCTATAAAATCACGAAGCGATGAAAACGAGACACACCTTATTATATATATTGACTGCCTTGTTGTCAATATTCGGCGTCCAGACATTGTATGCCCAAGTTACACAGGATGCTCTCTATATTTTCCGCAATGATGGTGGCTTCAACGCCTTTTTCTGGGGTGATATCAATCGTATTGAATACTCGAAGATTGATACCCTTGGTGTAGAGCAGGCCGACTATGTGGTTCAAGAGGTGTATGCCCTCGACAGTGTCTACCGCATCCCCATTTCTGCCATCGATTCTGTGTCTTTCGTTACTCCAGAGACAAAGTACCAGGCAGATGTGATACGCCCTGACAAGTCGATAGCTAACTATATCGTTGCCAGCGACTCGGTTTATTGGATTCGTCTTGCGCTGAATACGCCTGCGGCCATGATACCGAAAGTAGGCGACAAATATTTCATTGATGACCAAAGCCAATTTATCCCTGAAGGCTTCGGTGGTCTCGTACAATCCGTTGAGCGGGGTGCAGATGGATATACTGTAACCACGACAGATATTCCACTTACTGACATCTACGAACGGTTGGTGGTGAAGACAGCTGCGGCAACCCCAGGAAATACATCTCAGGAAGCTAGGAGGAGAGGCTTTTTTGATGGCACTGAGTTCGAATACGGAACAGTGGAGCCTATAGACTTCCCAACAGTCAGCGTCACTCTGCCTTTACAGGGGTCATTGGCTCTATTGCCTGATGGTACGGGTGTTTCTCTCAGTGGTGACCTGACAGGCTCATACACTACCAGTATGTCCCCCCAGATGGGGTTGCGCTTCTTTTTATTCTATGACCTGGAGTATGGCCTTACATATGATCAAAAACTGACGTTTGACACAAATTACTCGACGACCGTAGCGTTGTCTGGTTCTCTTACCGCTCGCATGGAGATACCTTTCAAGGGATTGGGTTGGGAGAAAGAAATAGGCAAATATCTCATTCTTAAGGCAGGCACGGGTATCTTTATGGAGGCGCAGTGTACGGCTATTTCTCTAGACTATACCTGGAAGAGCAGGAAGATTCACAACTGCGACATAACTGTGAAGTCTGACGGTCCGATATCCTCTATCTCTTTAGTTGACGGCTCTTTGATACCATCGGTCTGGTCTAATACCAATACGGTTAGCGAAAGCTCTGAATTCACTGCTGCAACAGACGGCAAGTGGACTTTCAGCACAGGACTTTATGCAGGTTTGGAGGTGATTTATAAGTATCCTGGTGACAAAAGTTGGCTTGCTAAAAAGTTCAGTAAGAAGCAAGAAGACGGTACTTTTGAGATGAAAGTCGAAGCCAAAGTGGAGGGAGGTGTTAAGCTGGAGGTAGATGGTGTTTCCTGGTCTTCATTGGTTCCTGCTGATATATCACCTTCGCTGTTGCAAACTTATGAGGACGGTATCTATGAACGTTATAACAAAGATAACAATATCACCTTGGCTGGCTATGGCAAGTTTTCCCTCTCGGGCAAGTTCATGAAAACACCTGTTAGTTTCAGTCCTGAGATTGACTTTGGCAAGACCAATCTCTATGGTTTTGTGCCCGACATTTCAGGAGTAAATGTCGATTTCGACGATGAAAAGCCTATCCGCCCGTATCGCATCAAGGCCGTTTCACCTATCCGTCGCGACCTGCTTCTTGGCGTAAACGTGGGATTTGCTGTTTTCGACAAGAAAGATAAACTGGTCGACTACTGGTGCAATCATCATGTCTTCCGTGAGGCAGATGAAAAACCTACCTATTCGCGTGTGTTTACGAAGCTTGATCCTGCCAAGGATGAGCCAAAGACCTATACGATTTACCCAATGGTGGATTTTATGGGCCATCGCATTCTTACCGACCAAAAGAAGGAATTTACGATTGACCCTGCCCGTATAGATGTTGAGAAGGAGGAAATAAAAACCACTTGGGAATTTGGAATGGACGAGATCGAAATACAATCGAACATGGAGAATGTCGGGTTTGAATCCAAAAACAAATGGCTCGATTTCAGTTGGCTTCCAACAGAACAACATCTTATCATCACATGGGAGGAATTGCCAGACGGCATGAGTGGTAGAAGGGGAGTCATCCTAGCTACAGGATATGACCATGATGATAACGAGTTGGTTGAAAAAGAGATTACTGTGATTCAGGGACATCCTGAAATAATAGATGATATCGTTGATTTTGGAACGACAGATTATTATAGCTCCAAATACGAGGTTAGCTTCCAGGAAAAGCCCAAGGGACATTATATGAGCATTTACCTGTATAATGGAGACGATAGATATACCAGAGTAGTTTCTGGCTATTATACTGCCAACAAAGATAAGATAGGTCTGACGATTGAAAGGATTACCACGGAGATTGATAATGAAAAGACTTTTATCAGTAATTTTGGCGTTGATGAGGGAGATATGCTTATTATTCCTTATAAAAAGGATGAGAAAGGCATGGTACTGAACATTGGCAATACCCGTTTTGATTTGGATCCGAAACTTAATATCGATGGTGTCTGGAGTACAGAGGACGGAATAGGCATTTTTGAATTAAAAGACGACTATTGGTCGTGGAAATATAAGATTGATATAGTTAAAGAAAAACTATATAAAAACTGGCAATTTAAATTCTACTTCCACATCCAACAGTCGGAGAAAAAAGCTGTCATTACCATGATATCCACCAGTCGTGATGATCATTCGATAAAGCTTCCTAACGAAGACTTTTATATTATAACCGAGAATAAATACACCTGTCCTTTAAATTATAGGATTAATGAAAAAGGTGAGCAACTTATGACATGGGAGCTGTTTGGATATACCTTCGAATTGATTAAGACAGGAAACTAAAAACAATAAAAATGTGTATGAAAAGAATAAAATTTCTAACCATTACGCTGCTCATGACAATGCTGGCAATGCCAGCTATCATGCGGGCAGCAGACAAGCAAAACACGCTGATTGTGCTGACCAAGGACAATGTGGTGCATCAGTTTGTATTGGCAGACAAGCCTACTGTGACCTTCGAAGGAACCCAGTTGAAGGTGACCTGTGAGAAGGCTTCTGCTTCAGCCTCGTTTAATCTTTCGGATGTAATCCGTTTTACCTACGCTGGCAAAGATGCAGCAGGTATCGATGAGATGACGATTGATCCAGCAGAGATTTCGATGGAGGATGGTACGCTCGTCATTAGTCAGATGAAAGCAAACTCTACTGTCAACGTCTATTCGATGGATGGCAAGCTCGTGCGCCAATTGAAAGCCCAGCGTGCAGGCACCTACCGTTTGAGTCTTTCTTCGCTCCGTGCTGGAGTATATCTTGTAAAAGCAGATAACATTACCTATAAAATCACGAAGCGATGAAACGTTATACATTAATTATATTAGCAGCTGTGCTGAGCATGCTCGGCATTCAGACTGCGAGCGCCCAAGCTGCACAGGATGCCCTGTATATCTTCCGTAACGATGGTGGCTTCAATGCCTTCTTCTTCGCTGATATCGACCGCATCGAATATTCTAAAATCGATACGCTTGGTGTGGAGCAGGCAGACTATGTCGTTCAAGAGGTCTATGCCCTTGACAGCGTATTCCGCATCCCCATCTCAGCTATTGACTCTGTGGCCTTTGTGACGCCAGAGACAAAGTACAAAGAGGGCGTCATTAAGATTGAGGAAAACCTTAGAAACTTTGTGACGGCTGTTGATAGTCTGACATTGACGCTCGCAGCCAACACACCAGAAAATATCGTGCCGAAGGTGGGCGATAAACTGACGATGCTCGAAGTGAACGATATCTTCCCATACGGTTTCGCAGGCGTGGTGGCGAAAGTGGAAAACAATGGCGACGGCTATACCGTCACTTGTGAAGCTGCAGCCCTGACCGAGCTTTTCGAGCGGCTTGTCATTAAAGGCGGTGTAGAGAGTGGAACTGACCTTGCCCAAAGCCGAAAAATGAACCGAGCATTAATTGACAAAGATTTTGTTAAGACGGTAGACCTTGATGCATATACCTTTAATTTTGCTCTTACGGAGAGTCTAGGCTTCGGGCCGTTCTCTGCCGATGTCTCAGCGACAGCTTCGGGTTCGTATCAACTGCAGTTTACGCATAGATTCTACCTCTATGTGGGTTCACTTCTCGAAGGCAATTATTACTCCACTTTCACACGCCTTCAGCATACCAAGGAGTTTGCTCTTAATTTCGCAGGAAGCCTGACAACGCATGTTAATATTCCGATTGTCTTTATTCCTGTGCCCTTGGGACAGCCGTTCTTCCGGCTGGATCTCTCTGCAGGCGTATTCTTAGAAGGCCAGGGAAGTATTAATACAGGGTTTAAGATAACGGATGTTTCCAGTCAAGTCGATCATACCCGTTATAGTTATAATGTATTTGACGGGGAATATTTGGTACCCGGTAGTCCTGAGCCACCGAAAACCATCCGTCATGATGAGTCTTGGCAAAAGTTGTCAGGAAAAGTGCAACTGGGTGCAGGAATCTATGCCGATGTTGCCCTCGTTGCCTTAGTGAAGGATGTGGCTAATATTTCTATTACCGCAGATGCTGGTGCAAGGCTGGAGATAGAATCAGAGCTTAAGCAGGAGGACTTCGACGTCCTGACTTATTGGGAGCCGGATCCCAGTGATGTAACAAAACTATACGGTCTTCTCGATCGCGATGTCTCCGTCAAGAAATCCTTCGTCAGAGGCATTCAGTGTACAGTGAAGGGAGGCATTGTTAGTACCACTGGAAGGACTGAATTTGTTGTAGGTTTACCTGAAACGGGTGCGTTGGTTCCCCATTTCTCAAATGCCAGGGTAGAACCCGATCCTAACGGTAACAACAGTATGGCCAAATATAGTGTGGATATTAGTGGAAACACGTTCTCTCCCCATAAAATAGGCTTTATCTGTTATGATGAAGATGGTTGGGCGGTCGATGAAGATGCATTGGATGATCCCTACGAAAATGGTAAGCCCAATACAATGACCATTTGGATTAAGAAACTCAAGCCTGGTAAGAAATACACGGTCTATCCCCAGACCGAAATTGACAACCCGTTTGGTACTGCCAAATACGATATTCTTGGTAATCCGGCTTTGACATTTACTGGCTTCCGAAGTGTAGCAGATCTTGAGGTATTTACAAAAGGTACGGAATACTACAATTCTGAATATCGACTATCTTTCTATGATTACAACCAAGGCCACTCTATTGCTCTTTATAAGTATGATCCGTCAAGTGGTAACTCTAACAACTGTCTTGAAGGGTATTATACAGCAGATGGCAGTAAAATGGAGATTTCACTTGACAGAGTTCCTTCAAAGGTAGGTGGTCAGGAGAATCCTTTCTACGCGCTTGGACTGAGAGAAGGCGATGTGATAATCATTACCTATAATAAAACAGACGAAGGTATAACATTGAATATTGCCGGAATGTCAATTTCACTCCAGAATCCGATAAATATTGATGGAATATGGAGAACGACCGATGGATTGGCTGAGTTCGAATTGGGTAGTTATTGGGGATGGTACCGTTGTTTCGATCAAGATACGGAACATGATGGTGAACATGCAATGTGGAGATTATACCTGATGCTGGGCAGATCTATGAACCAGTTTGTAAAAACTATCAGATTCAGAGTCTCCTATGCTTATGATACAACAACTGAAAGAAAGACATCTGTTAATGTCATGCTTCCTACACAAGACAAGGTAACGGTAGAATGCAAGGACTACACAGTTCCATTTAAACTGGAAACAAAGGATGGTGTCGAACTACTCTCTTTCGAGTTATTTGGTTACCCGTTCGTTCTGCAAAAAATAGCTGATAAATAAACTTGATTGGATGATATTCCAATGGCACGGAGGTTCCAAACCTCCGTGCCTTTTTTTTACATAAGATCAAGGATCACCTTTTCGTAGATGCCATATGAGCGCATGATGATGTAGCCTTCGCTCTTCCAGCGCTCTACCATCTTCTCTGCATTACGCTGGCTGACATCGCAACGGTTGATGACATCGCCCACCATAAACCTATTGCCTAGGGCACGATAGCGGGCCTTCATCTTCTTCGAATAGTGTCTTTCCTGTCGAACACCATTCATGCCCATCTTCTGCGTTATGAAATAAGTCTCCCAGTATCGTCCGAAGAAGTAGCGCTGACAACTAAGCTGGATGTTGCATACCAGTTGGCAGAAATAGAGGTCAGTATCGTCAATGGTCAGTGTGTGGTGCTGCTTCCACTCATCCCAGTGGCGCATGATGATGAAGGGTACAGTGACGTTGATACCATAATAGGGCACACGTTTGCAGATCAACTCCTCGACCTTCGAATCGTCATCCTTGGCATCTTCCATGCGTCGTGCTGTCCAATCATAGACCTCGTCCACCAATTTCTTGATTGGCAACTCTCCATGCTCCTTGTCCAGTCGCTCAGCCCACATGCGCAGTGTCTTGTCCTCCTCTGGCTCCAGATGAGCCTCATCCAATTGCTCGTGTTCCATCATCTTGAAGTTGGTAGATGGCATGGGGATTGCAGCCAAGCGAGTAGACAAGCCTGTGCCAATGTTGCGTGCGTTCACCCTCTTCTCCAGGGCCATGGGTGTGCCTGTGTACACGTAGTTCCAATAGACATAAAATTCAGGATAGAGGTTGCCATTGATGAAGCACTCGCCATCCATCTCGTTGTGAAAAGCCTTAAGCTCCATAAACTGCTTGTTGTTCCACGCCTCGCCCTGATAGAGTGTGGTGTTATCCAACTCTGTGTCGAACGACAGCAGGTGCAAATGCATCTCCTCACCGTCGACGATATCGATGGCATTGTTCATGTCCTCGATAAACACTTTGTTGGAGGTGCGTGCAGGATGTGTGCGGATGAGGGCCTTGGGCTTCGTGGGACCATCGCCCTTCTGACCACCATGCTCCCACTCGCTGTACTTGCGCTTGTAACGGTTGATGGCGTTCTGGCCTTCTTTCGACACGCGGATAATGGGGCCTGCCAACAGATTGTAGAGACGGGTGGCAAACGACTTACCTGTGCCTGGGTCGCCAATGATGTAGACACCATAGTTCAAACGACATAGGTCCTCAGGACGGTGGTAGAAACGATAGGTGCAACGTGTCATAAGCGTACCTAGGAAACAGGCTCCTGTGAAGAGCGCTGCAGGATAAGCTGCAGTCTCCAGACCCTTACATATCTCGCGCAAGCAGGGATAGTCGCTCATCAGGTTCTGGATTTCTTTGCCCGCACGTTCCAAACTCTGGTCAATGTACGGGCGATTGCTAGATGTGTTGTTCTCTGTCATAAGCATAATGATTAGTAATTCTAGTGCAAAGGTACAAAATATGTCTCAATCTAGCAGTGAGAACTATTCAATCTGCCAGCGAGAATACTGCTCGTTTTTCTTTACAATTCGCTCCGCCAATCATCTTCCAAAATTACGACAATTAATAGAAAATATTGCCACCATTAAATCTCACAATTGTTACCATTAATGCTAGCAATATTTTCCTTTAATAGCACAAATACTCGCCTATTTCCAGTAAAATGAAAAATCTCAACCTTAAAAGCTTTTACTCTCTAATACTCGGCTCTTATCATTCAATAAGTGTCACTTCTTTATAAACAAAAGGCACGGAGGTTTCAAAACCTCCGTGCCCTGAGAGTGTTACCAAGGATCACATGCTTGTAGGGCAAAGTTGTGACCGAAGAGGGTGAATGACAATGTTCGTATTCCCTCTATTCTTTCTAGACTAAATGGACAAACATATGTTATTGATTTGTCACGTTCATAATAGTTCTGGGTCGGTAACAAAATTTTTGTCTTATCATTTGTAGATATTCGGAATCTGAGCGTTTTTTTGGACTGATCTATCTCTAGTATAGCCATAAATTGATACTCAAATTTACTATACTCTGAAATGTAACAATAGTATCTTGACCAAGTGCCATCTTTGAGTTCAAATCGGGCCAATCCATCGGTAGACTTCCAATATATATCACCTAAAATAACAGGTGGCCAGAATGATAATAAATATCCATTTAGATCTAACTTAAATTCTTCATTCGATTGACTATATGTGACGACTATTACATCTCCCTTTTTAAGACCTAAGCTGGCAAAAGGATTATCTGCGTCATTGACTTTCTCTGGAAAATTATCAATTGTTATTTCCATCCGACTACCATCTGCAGTATAAACACCAGATAGACATGTTTTATATGTAAACGTTGTTTCAGTACGAGTATACAATCCGATATTGATAGTATGTCCATCGCTGTTTTCAGAGAAAGAAAGGCAATAGTCAGAGCTATAGAACTTCGTACCCTTTTCAATTGTCACAAGGTCTGGTACTTGCCTTGCAAATTGCTGGATGTTGATGGTTTTCTCTAAATTGATGCTCTTGTCTTTGTTAAAAGTAGAAAACTTGATTATGGCTGAGCGTGCGTCATCAGTACCATTCTCCTCTGCTTTCACTACATAATTGTCACCGCTCCAATAGCCAGTCAGCCAAGGTTCCACACCTTCTACACCTATGTCAATCTCAGCCTTTCGCTCATAGGTGTCTTCTTTCCTGTCGAGATTATCCTCAACAGCGATTTTGACAACTCCACCTTTACGTTGAAAATCGTAAGTTTCTGGAGTAACCTCCATTTCAGCAGGGATGGTATAGCTGGTATAAGGCGAGGCAAGCAACTCGCATTTAAACGGTTCAGGTGTGACAATAGGATAGATGGTCAACTCTTTTCCTCCACCTATATTGTCGAAATCCTGACTCCATTTGTTGAAACTTGTCTTTTCGCCTACAAGGGTATATTTTGTTTTATACAGTTCACTTGCAGCCAGCTTACCACTCTTGGCATAGTATATGGCAAAGCCGACTTTGTTACCAAAAGCTGTTTCTCGCATTAAGGCCGCTTCGGCTGTCAGCCGTCTATTATCCTTATCATAAGACACTTTCGTCTCGGAGAATTTTGGCACGAGTCCACCACTAAAGTCCAATTTGTTCTCAGGATCCTCTGAGTTGTCGTATAAAGTATTAGTATATTTCAGAGTCTTGAGATTGGCCAATTGTGCTTCGAAGTCACACTTAAAGAATTTACCAAAACTGATAGTTCCGTCGCGATTTATTTGGTCATATTGTGCTGTCGGGTTCAACAACATGTATGCAGGAAGTACACTAGGTACAGCTGCGAACAGATAGTCCGTCATCTTCAATTCTACAGAGGCGCTGGCTTTCAGACCTGCATCAAAGCGCAAGCCAATCTTGCCGATTTCCTTTTTAGCCAAAGATAAATATACAGAGAAATACGGTCCTGCGGTGGCTGATACGTTGCCTGTTAGTGAGGTTGAAGCCTCATTGGCCAAAGTAGAAAAACTTTCTGAGCACTGACTGTTCTCACTGTCATCATAGAAGCTATCATTGAACTGTACCAACTGATAGGCACTCGTCACATGTTTACGATGAATGTCCAAATCAACACTGCCTGATGCTGATACGCTGAATCCACCTTCCCATTCCACAGCGAATGGGGTATTTGGTATCCATTGGTAACCATTCAAGAGGTATGTATGGAAGTCTATTTGTCCACCAACCTCTCCTTTCATTTTCAAATCAAACCACGATGTGGTCTCAGTTCGCTGGGTGACATCGAGATTCATACCGAGTTGCCATCGTATAGCCATGAAGGCACGGAGATTAATTTTTCTAATGACACCAAAACTAAGCGAGCCACTGCCTTTAAGAGACCAATTGTCGTTGATGGCATACTGAATGTCACCACCAATAAGACTCGTATAAAAGGCATATTGCGGCACCACAAATGTAATTTGGGAATTGTTTTCACTACGAGTGACAGGACGACTCGCATCATCTGATGACTCACCAACTGCTGCCACTTTACATATCCATTGGTCGAATAGGTCCGTAAATGGGGGTACCTCACAATTAACAATGATGCCTTGTGCGCCGTTCTGAACACTCTGCACCAAACCATAGAAACCACCTGGCAGGAAGTCGCGGCTCTTTGTGGTCACGATCTTATCACCAGTCTTGGGGATCATAGCAGCAGGGGTGTTAGAAGCCAGAATCAGCATCTTAACAGAATCACTGCCTATGACGTAGTTCCAAAGATCACTCTCAGTGGTGTGAACTACGTCTTTCTTATAGATGGTCTCTGGTGTGACAAAGGTTACGGAGTCGATGGCAGTAAGAGGTATGCGAATCAAGCTGTCGAGGGCATAGACCTCCTGAACCACATAGTCGTCGTGCTCTACACCAAGTGTATCTACCTTCGAATACTCAATGCGTTCGATATCTGAAAAGAAGAAACCATTGAAACCACCATCATTACGATAGATATACAAGGCGTCTTGTGTCTGCTGGGCGCTTGCAGTCTGTATGCCGAGCATGCTCAGCACAGTTGCTAATATAAGCAATGTGTAACGTTTCATCGCTTCGTTATTTTATAGGTGATATTATCTGCCTTTACAAGATATACTCCAGCACGGAGCGAAGAGAGACTCAGGCGATAGGTGCCTGCACGCTGGGCCTTAAGTTGGCGAACCAGTTTGCCATCCGTCGAATAGACGTTGACAGTAGAGTTAGCTTTCATCTGACTGATGACGAGTGTACCATCCTGCATCGAAATCTCAGCTGGATCAACCCTCATTTCATCGATACCTGTAGCTGACTTACCGTCGTAAGTGAAACGAATCACGTCAGCAAGGTTAAACGAGGCTGAAGCAGAAGCCTTCTCGCAGGTTACCTTCAATTGAGTTCCTTCGAAGGTCACTGTAGGCTTGTCAGCTAAAACAAAATGGTGCATAACATTGTCTTTGGTTAATACAATGAGTGTGTTCTGCTTGTCATCTGCTCTCATAATTGGAGACAATGTCAGCATTGATAATAGTAGTAGTAAAATTCTTTTCATAATTTTTATGTTGTTGGTAAATTAGGAGCGGACACTTACTGTCCGCTCCTTGAAATGATTGTGTTGATTATTATTGCTTATAGAAACGGCAAGGCTCATTGGCGTACCAACCATAAGCTTCATCGCCGTTAACGATGAATACGAACGTCTCAGGGTAGGGATTATCAACTCTAATAATACCAGGATTTACACTAACTTTCTCCCAACTTGAACACTCCAGCGTAGCGGGATCAACACGTCCATAGCCCCACTCATCATCACTACGACCAACGTAGTACTCCGTTGGGTGTAGGTAAAGGACGCCATTTTCGTAAGTATAAGGACCTACAAAACGAATGGACCAAGCACCGACAACAAACTCTGCTTTATTGCCATTAATCCAAAGACCCATACTAACCTCATTTTTATTGCCCCTAAAATAGCTGAACCATTTGCCGTCGAGCTTGGCATCTGAAGTATCTGGTGTCTTGCCTTCCTTGAACCAAACTTCTGCCTGTTCTAAACTCTCGTCTTCCCAAGGATTACTCTTCAGCACCAGGACAGACTTGTCATACATGAAACTGACGTTTTTGGTCTCTTCGTAAGCCTCTGACCATTCTGTAGCAGGATACTTAAGAGTTATAACACCATCTTTCCATGTATAAGAAGCTGTAGTAGTTTGCGACCATTGATCAGAACGCTCGGTAAGAGTCATTTCATTTTCTGTGAACTTAATGCCATAGTAATCATAATTACCCAAATATTTTGCTTCCCAGGTACCAATCAGGTCTGCTTTTGTTGGGCCAGCAGGCTTAACAGCCTTAAAGAAAGAGATATTCTCTACTTGATTGTCGAAAACATCGTCGCCAGCCGTTTGGATGACCTTCACCTGTTTCTCTTCGAATTTGATTTTCTGCACATCATCGGTATTGTAGTATTTCTCAGCGCCATCAGTCAGAGTCAATTGTACCTGATTCTTCTGGGTGTTCTTTTCCACCGAATGGTCTTTCTGGGCCATCACGCTGCACAAGCCTCCAAACAGGAAGAAAATTGTCAAGTATATATGTTTCATAATTGTTTCCTCCATTTATTTAATAATCACTTTCTTACCTTTAATCACATAGACACCCTTTTTCAGAGCAGCGGCACTTTTGCCAACCTTGTTGCCTTTCAGGTCATACACTTGTTTGCCCTCCAGACCCAGGGCCTGAGTCATCTGCAAACGTTCGTCCATACCAAGCACATTTGAGAAGTCGATGGTAATGGGTTTTTCTGTATCGCCCATATCAAATGTCTGCGATGTCCCATCAGTAAACAGGATAATCACATCGTCACCATTGAAAGAGATTTCAGAAATTTTTGCTGCATCGAGCTTCTGCCCATCGTCGGCCATCATATTCATGCCTGACATGAGCAACATCATTAATAGTAGAACTTTTTTCATACGCTTTTTTGTTTATTGGTTAATATATGATGGTGCAAATATAAGAAAAAATCTAATACATCGACTCACAATTCAACACTTTCGACTAACAAAACGCGTTTTGTGAGTCAAAAATTTGGATTTTTCTAATATTTTTCCTATATTTGCAGCAGAAATAGAAAAAAAATGGAAAAGAAACGAAAATCTTTAGTAGGAAGACTTACAGGTAGGTTTCTGGTATGGATGATGATTGTCATCATTATCATATCTTATATCCTGTTCTATCTGGAGGCACGGGCCACACGCCAATTCTATTCAGAGATTTACCATAATAAGATGCTTGTCACCAATGAGTACACACGACGCGTGATATCTGATGTGTACGTGGCGGTGACAAACAACCTCTATTATCTGGAACATTCGTTGGATAAACCTGACAGCCTTAGGGTGATTATGGAGCGAATAGTCAAAAGCGGTACGCGCGTACGTAGCTGTGGGGTGAGCTTTATTGAAAACTATTACCCACAGAAAGGCCAGCAATACTGTCCCTACGCCTGGCGCGACGCTGCATTTCCTGATTCTGTACATTCGCAAGACAAAAGCGACATAGGTCGCGACTATCTCCATGCCGACTGGTTCCTGAATGTCCTCAGAAGTGACTCGGCCCAGTGGTCAGCCCCGTTCTATGACCACTATGACGACAGGACGACGCTATCGGCCTATATGGTGCCTATTCACGACCAGGCTGGACGTATTGTGGCGGTGCTTGGAGCAGACGTCTCATTGGATTGGTTTACCGAAAAGCTGAACAAGGCCGACTCTGTGATCAACAAACATAAGATGTTCATGGCCAGCAAGTTTGAGATGAAATCAAACAGCTTCATTATCAACCGCGATGGCAAATACATGACTCATTCTGACAGAAGGCGCATCATGAAAGACAATTTCTTCCTTCAATTGGGCACATGTGACGGAAGTAATACCGAGGGTGTGATCAACAAAGTCCTGAATGGTTTCGAGGATAATAAGAATCCAGAAAGATTCCTCGTCGATGGCAAGGAGTGTTATCTGTTCTATAAGCCCGTAAAATATACCCAGTGGATATTGGTGACGGTTGTTCCTTGTAAAGCGATTGACACCTTGTGCTATCTCAATGGTGTCACCGTGCTTTTGATTGTACTGCTGCCTTTGCTGCTTCTGGTGATTGTGAGCTATTTCTACATGAGGAATGCTGTCAAGCCGTTGAAAGAACTGGTGAAAGTAGCTGATGATATCGTTGACGGAAAGTTGGATACGCACATGCCTGACATCAAGCACAACGACGAAATTTGTCAACTGCGCGATGCGATGGAGGAAATCCAAGGCATACTATCCCACTATACGGACCACAAGTAAAAAATTACATCATTTGGGCTCAAAATCAAAAAAATCGACTCACAGAACGCGTTTTGTGAGTCGAAAGTGTTGAATTGTGAGTTGATGTTTCGAAAATTATTCGTATATTTGCAGCATAAAGTATTAACCAATAAACAAAAATAGCGTATGCATAAAATCAAACTTCTAACCATCATGCTGCTCTTGACATTATTGTCAGTGCCTATTGACATGCGTGCAGCAGAAGTCAATGGCATTCGTGTTATCACGAGTGACAAGGACGCAGCAGGAAAAGAAATCACCTTCGATTTTCTTTTCACGTCACAACCCAAAGTGACCTACCTCAACACCTATGACGGAAAAGAGGTGTCTATCAGTTCGAATGACATTAAGAGCCGATTTGGAAAAGATGAAATCATCCTTGACCAAAGCAAGCTAAAGAGCATTTCCTTCATGGACGTGTCTGCAACAAGTATCAGTAAAGCCAAAACAAACGGCAACTTGCGTGTCATAACGACGACAAACGGTCTGGACATCAGTGGCCTGCGGAATGGTGAGACTGTGATGCTCTATACTCTGGACGGTAAACAGGTCAACTCAGCTACTGCCTCTGCCAATGGCAACGTTCTTCTCCGTATGCCAAGCCACAAATCCGGTACTGCATACATCGTGAAGGTTGGCAAGGCCTCATTCAAAGTGAGAACTAAATAATCAGGGAGGAACCGAGTTATGACAAGAAAAGCATTATTCATAGCAGCACTCATGGGTCTTGGCACAGTCGCCCATGCACAACAGTACCAGATGGATGTGGAGACTGTTGACGGATTGTTTACGAGCTATCTGGTAAGCGATATGCAGGCTGTGGCCTACGAGGACGGTAAGACCATCATCACGCTCGACAACAATTCAAAAAAGACGTATAACAACGAGGAGATCAAGTCTCTGTCGTGGTCAGAATATAAGGGCAGTGCCACTGAGACATCAGGCACCTACAAGATAGACGAGAATCACTTGTCTATAGTCACGTCCGACTATTCCATTGAATTTTCTCCTATGGCCATCGACAAGGAAATGACGCTGACCGTTACGAAATCATCTGGCACCCCATCACTTCTACCTGAGGGTTCGAATACCGTTGTGGCCTATGATTTCAGTCTTGGTGACAAGCATGATCTGGATGGGGTCGCAGTGATTCGCCTTCCAATGAAGGTTACCCCAGGATACACCCCTATGGGCGCCTACTATAATGAGACCACAGGCAAGTGGCAAGCCGTTAACGGCACTTACGATGCTTCAACGGGAGAAATGGTTATCAAGACCAGACATTTGTCCAAATATGCTGGTATAGAAATTCAGAATGCTAGAACTACGATAGCAATGATGATATATCATTTCGTGCCTATCCCGACTGCGGAGCTTGCATTGCTGGGAGATCTTTTAAATCGTATAGCTCATTCTGATGAACCAGAAGCCGAGGGAATTGAGATGTTTGGAAGTCAATATTCAGATGTGTCACAGTTAGGAATTGATGTTGGCTTTAACAGTTTGTTGGCTTTAGGATTCGGAAGTACGGCACTTGAAAAGTTTAGCGAGTTATTAGGTCATTTTGGTGTGGCCTTAAGTGTCTATCATATTTGTCGTAGCGACTTCAAAGGTGATGATGCGCAAAAGGCGGGAGCTACAATGAAACTTTGTATGCAGCAGGCAATCTACTGGGCTAATTATTACTGTGGCAATGCTATTCTGACGGCTTCGTTAGCAAGTGTTGCTATGATTGACTACTGTATCAATAAGTTTGCGACAACGGCTTGGAGCAGTCGTAAGGACTTTTATAGAGATGCCATGTGGGAATTCTATAATAAATATGAAAACAAGAAGTTTTATAGATCAGCTAAAGACTGGTATAAGATAATAAAACCAATCATGGCTCGCAAAGATTTGACTATAGATCAAATTCATGAGTTGGTTGATAAAGAGGTATGTGACTATTGCAATTTAGTTTGGACTAATAAAGATGATTATCTGACTTGGTATGAAGCAGAAAAAGGGGTCAAATTTAATTGGAATAGTGGTACGGTAGTATGCAAAGAATTGTTCGATGAGATGCGTAGTGAACTCTATAACGGTGAGCTGGTTAGCGTTTTCCGATTCATTAAGATTGAGAAAGAACAGGATGCTTATGATATGGCTGATGAGCAGATGGAGAAGTATGTCGGAGCATTAAACCAGAAAGTCATCTTACAACTGGTAGACAAGTCAATGGCCAATGAAAAATCTGCTTACAAGGGTTATACTGTACGCTTCAAGAACTTGCCTAACACAATAGAAGATCCGCAAAACTGGGAATGTGTTCTCGATGAAAAGGGCGAGGGAAAAATTCAGTATACCATTATTGCACAGCACGATGGTGGTGTGAAGCCAACGTTGGAATTGGTGGAGCCTGGTACAAATGGTAAAGTGGTGAACGAAATACCCCTCAGCAATCTGAATACAGGCACAAATACAATCAATGTTGCTCCCAATAATGCGAGGGTAGAACCTGCCGTGATTGAAATCCCTGCAGAAGGCGCTGTGAGAACCGCCAAATACTATTTTGGTGATTACATATCTCTTGGCAGACAGATGAGCGATGCTGCGAGGGCGTGGATAAATGCTTCTTGGTCAGATAATAACAAGTATCCGGATGAACTCATTGTATGTGTGGGTCCAAATACAACAAAAGAGGAACGTCAGGATACTATTAAGATGGGCTTCACAATGGTAAAGGGTTCTCCTTTTAATGAGCGTTTTATCATCCCTGTCGTTATTAAACAGGCTGCAGGTCCACATAATGTGAAAAATGCCAAGAGCTATCTTGTTGGTGATTGGAGATACACAGAGACTGTCAAAGGATCTTATGATGTTAATAGGGATTATCTGCTTACTTTCAAATCTGATGGCACTTACAAGGAAATCAGAAAAGAGGTTGGTGTTAATTACGATTATAAATTTGACGACACAGAAGAAGGTACCTATGAGGTCACTGAAATTATTCAAGAGTCCACTAACAGAATGCGCTTGAAAGTAAAGATGACATACAAGAATGGCGCAAGTTCAAGAGAAGCGCAATTTGATGTGTATGCTCACAGAATCTTCTATTGGCAACCACGCTTACACTATTATGATCGAGAATAATATTATATCAATGAAAATATGAAAAGAATAAAGTTTCTAACCATTACGCTGCTCATGACAATGCTGGCAATGCCAGCTGTCATGCGAGCAGCAGACAAGCAGAACACGCTCATTGTGCTGACCAAGGACAATGTGGTGCACCAGTTCGTATTGGCGGACAAGCCTACTGTGACCTTCGAGGGCACCCAGTTGAAGGTGACCTGCGAGAAGGCTTCTGCTTCAGCCTCGTTTAATCTTTCGGATGTAATCCGTTTTACCTATTCAGGTAAAGATGCTACTGGTATCGATGAAATGACGGTTGATCCAGCTGAGATCTCGATGCAGGATGGTACGCTTGTCATCAGTCAGATGAAGGCCAATTCTACAGTCAACGTCTATTCGACGGATGGAAAGCTGGTTCGCCAGTTGAAAGCCCAGCGTGCAGGCACGTATCGTCTGAGTCTCTCTTCACTCCGTGCCGGAGTCTATCTTGTGAAAGCAGATAATATCACCTATAAAATCACGAAGCGATGAAAATGAGATCTTCCTTATTATATATACTGACTGCCTTGCTGTCAGTATTTAGCATCCATGTGTCGCATGCCCAAGCTGTGCAAGATGCGTTGTATATCTATCGTAACGATGGACAGTTTAACGCTTTCTTCTTTGGTGATATCGAACGCATCGAGTATTCGAAGATAGATACCCTTGGTGTAGAACAAGATGATTACGTGGTCCAGGAGGTATATGCTCTCGATAGCTTGATTCGTATACCCCTCAATGCCATCGACTCTGTGGCCTTTGTCACACCAGAGACAAAGGTCAAGGCTGACGTGTTCTGTCCAGACAAGTCGATAGCTAACTATATCGTGGCTTCCGATTCTGTTTACTGGATTCGATTGGCCAAGGACACACCCGCCTCTTTGATTCCAAAGGTTGGCGACAAGTTGCTTATCGAAGACGAAAGTCCATTTATACCAGATGGTTTTGGTGGTCTGGTTACTTCTGTGGATGAAAGTGCTGACGGCTTTACGGTGATGACATCCGCTTTGGCACTTACCGATATCTACGAACAGCTGGTGATCAAGGTGGCTGGTGCTACACCAGACATGGAACCCACTGAAGTAAGAAGAAGAGGATTAATTGATGGTGTTTCAATTGTTGTGCCCGAAATGCAGATCACCATTCCCACCGTCAGTCAGTCTCTCTCACTGAAGAATTCAACAGCCTTGCTGCCTGACAACTCCTACGTCGAACTCAATGGCGATGTACAGGGTTCGTTCTCGACCAGTGTAGCAACAAAGTTGCGTCTGCGTGCCTTCCTCACGATTACGCCTGAAGTTTTTTGTTACAATCAGATGACCTATATCGTAACGGAAACGGAAACCGCAGCAACCCTTTCTGGCGGTCTTTCCGGACGTTTGGAGGTTCCCTTCCTGCCCAGTCCTACACATACTTTCAAGTTGGGTATGCTAAAGTTCGAACTGGGTCTTGGTCTCTTCCTTGAGGCACAGGCTACTGCTCTCTCACTGGGATTCAAGAACTCACGAGTGCAGGAGACACGTGTCAATATCACGATGGATCAAAATGATGTTGATCTATCGATTTTCGGAACTCCAGAATTCCACCCCTATTACCGCTGGAGTAGTAATGTATCGAAGAATGAAACCAAATGGGAGTTTAACTCCACAGGTCAGTATACGCTGGGGTTTGGAGCCTTTGCTAAGGCTGAGGCCAAGTTCACGGTACCAGTCGAGAAATTGCCGAAATTTGTACAGGCCTGGGTTGACGGTGAAAAAAAGTTCGGTTTCAAGGCTACGCTAGGGGTCGATGCAGGTATGAAGACAGAATATACGAGACCATTGACATCCGCTGCTCCTGAACTGATTGACACCCAGCCATTCTACAAGGAGCTGAACAAGGCCAACATATCAGAGTCACTCTACTTGAAGTTCGTGGCAGCTCTAAATTGCGGCAATTGGACGCCAGAATACTCACCAGAGGTAAAGCTCTGGGAGCCCATCAATCGTGGACTAGTGCCTGACATTACAGGCATCAGTGTTGAGCAGGATGCAGAACAACCTATACGGCCTTACCGCATGCTCTTCAAGTCACCTACGACTGACAAGAAGATACTTACTGGAATGAAAATCGGCTTTGCTGTATTCGATGCAGATAATAAACTGGTGACGGATACCCTTAATGCCTTCTATTGGATTAGTTCTGATGAGGAAAAATGGAAATGGAATGGTAAAGAGAATTCTAACGAGTGTGTTCTGAAACTCGACCCAGGCAAGGGTGAAGATGTTACCTATACAGCCTATCCGATGATTCAGTTTATGGACACCAAGGTTCTGGTTGATCAGAAACATGAGTTTACGCTCGATGCAGCCCGCATTGATATTGCCGATCGCGAAATCAATGTTGATGAGAGTTCTGGTTATAGGGAAATAGAAGTGGTTCCTAATATGTCGAATATGGAAGTGAGGCCAGAAGCAGATTGGTTGAAACAGACAGCTCCCAGCTGGCTGGACCATTTGAATGAGCTGACCATTTATTGGCCATCCCTGCCAAATGGTGTGAATGACCGTCGTGGTGTTGTCCGTCTGATAGGAAAATCACAAAAAGGCGAGGTGCTCACTGAGGACAGCATTGTAGTTTATCAGTCCAGAGGTACAGAGCCGCCACCGACACCCACAAACGATCCCTCGCGATGGCTTATTGGAACATGGCTATTACAGCATAATTCATATGGATATCGATTGACATTAGGTGAAGACGGTTCTTACGTATGTGAATCATTAGATAGAGATGGTAATGTGGAAATAGATCATTATCCAATTGAGAATGGTGTATATGATGAGGAAGGTATACCTATGATAGATATCGGTACGTATACCATCACATCGTATAAAGAAGACATATACCCTTCAGGTATAAAATATATAACAGGTGATATTCATGTAGATTATGTAGATCATAAAGGAAAGTCACATTCTATCGATGATGATTATACATGTAGAGAGATGTATTATGATGGCGTCCCCAAATATGAATTGGAATATGGATTCGGTGGAAGGCATACTCGTTGGTTCGATAAAGTGAAATGATAATAGTCGGGGTGACAGGCATCAGTGTGTCATTTATGACACAGAAGTGTCAGGCACTTGTGTGTCGTTAACAAAAAAAGACGCTAAGACGTTTGAGACGTTTGAGACGCTCTGAAGCATCATATCCATAAAGAAGGGGACTCTCGCGAGCCCCCTTTCTTGTCTTAGATAGCAGTGCGTAGTTTTTGGAAATGTCCATGGCTGATTTTCTTGACGGCGCCCGATTTGATGAGTGTGTTGATACGGGCTGAGGCTGTGGTGTTCGAGGAATAGCCCCAGATATCCATCACGTTCTTGGTGGTAAACTCCTGTGGCAGCGACTCGAAGTATTCGTTGGTCTTGTCGTAGACGGCACGTGTCTGCGTATCACGCTCCTCATTGTCGAAGTAGTCTTGCCACATCAGTCCGAACAGCGTTTCCTCGCAGGCGAAGAGGATTTCGAACATTAGCGTGGCGAATTCCAGATGCTGCTTGGTGATCTTCACCGTCATCGTCTGTTGGAAATCCTCCCATGATTTCTGCGTCGAGACGACCTGTGGGATGCAGATGGCCATCACCTTGTCCTGCATACGCTTAAGCATGGTCAGTGTAGCTTCGTCGCCTTCGTTGGCAGCTTCCTCCATACGGGCAGCAACCATCTTGTACACATGTGCCACCAGTTTCTCCAGACCCTTGATCTCGCCATGCAGACCGTCCATCCTGCGCGACCACTTCTTCATCTCGTTGGCAGCCGCCATACTCTTTGGCTTTTTGGTCAGCGGGCGCATCTTGAAGTTGCCTGTAGGCATCACAAACACGCTGAGTCGTGTGGCCAGTCCATCGCCGATGTTGCTGAGGTTGACAAACTTCTTCAGCGAGGTGCTTGTGCCTGTTGCTACCAAGATATAGTGTACAGGCATGATGCCGTTCACACTGTCCTTGTTGCTGTAGTCCACACCGTTTTTCTCGTTGTGGAAGCTCTGTAGCATCATGTCGCGCTTTTCCTGGAACGAGCCGGATGCTTTCACGATTGACAGCAGCTCAGAGGCAAAGGTGTAGAGATGATAATAGTAGAGACCACCCTCGGCCGTTGGCACCGTTGCATTCTGCATACGACGGTACATTACGTTGTTCGAGGTCTTTACAGGGCAATAACGAACCATCTCCGTGGGTCGCTTCAAGGCGTCTTTCTTCTGCTCCTTCTGCGAGGTCTCACGCTCGTTCAGACCCTCCTTGTACAAACGTTCCTGCTCACGTCCAGGCGCATCGGCCTCCTGCATCACCTCCATAATGTACTCGTCTTGCTTCACGGCAAAGCCCTTACCAGTGGCGGGGCCGCCAATGACCATTGCCAGGATGTTCAGACGATGGGCATAGCCCTCGAAATCCTGATACCAGCACTTGGTCAGCAGGGCGTCGTACATACCAGCAGCTGTGATCACACCGCCAGGCTTGACCTCATCGTCGTCGATATAGCCAATGGCCGATGCATAGCATCCCAATGGAAGCTTCAGCAGGCGCTTGGCCCAGTCGGCATAGGGCAGACGTGACTTGCTCAGTCCTGAGAACTCATCGACACCCGCCTCACGAAGGGCATGATACATACGTTTGGGCATGCGCTTCTCTTCTTTGTAGCTAAGGGCCGACTTCACCGTCTGGCTGACGTTTTCGCCACGTTCCTTGACAATGTCCTGCACCCACGACTGAGCCCTGAGGATAGCTTCAATCATGATGGGGTCGGAGTCGCAGATGTAGCGCAGATGGTCGGCCAACTCGAGTGAGGTTTTGTGGCGGGAGCCAGGTTCAGGCAGCTGCGGACCCACCCAGCAGTCGACGATCTTCTGCATGGACACTGTCTTGTACTTACAATCCGAAATACAAAATTTCTCAATTTCTAAACTTGCCTTTTTGCCACCAGTCTTGGCAGCGTTGCCGCCCTGACTGTTGCCCTGACGATAGGCATCGCCGAAAAGGGTATCGTACTCCGGATTCTCATAGCTGAACATACGCTCAGGATCATAGAAGAGGATGTCGCCTGCAGGCTCTGAGGGTGCAAACGACATGCGCGAGGCATCCTTACCGCTTTCATCGGCCTGAAGACCCAGCTGACGGGCCAGCTCACAGGCATTCTCGATGAGGTTACCCCACTCCTTGCGGGCGATGAACACAAACTTGAGGCCTGCATTCGAGGAAGTGATAAACACCAACAGTACTCCCAGCTCGCGAAGCTGAGTCTCTTCCCAGCGATGGAACACCTCTACAGGATTCTCCGTCAGATGATCCACGTCGAGTACGGCTAGGCCGTTCAAGTGGGCTGACTTCTGCAGGCGCCACTTGCCAAGTTGCATCTGCTTGGTCTCCACACCGTTCTCCATGACTGTGACCTCCTTCTCACACGCTGCGAAGTCGTCGGCCACGAAGATGAGGCCCTCCAACGAGTGCTTCACCTTGTCGGCCCCTACCGTGTCGCCCTGCTTACGGAGATCACGTATCCTGCCAACCTTACGGAAGGTCTCAGGATTGTTAAACACTGCTTCCAGCTGCTCAGCAGAGACGATTTGCTCTGTCTGGGCCAGAAGATTTCTCTGAATTGTAATTTTCGCCATAAATTTTGCGTTTTAAATTTGTCATTAACGGGGTGTCAAAACCCCGCTGCGAACCTTTCGCAACGGCGAAGTTAGTAATAAAAAAATGGGTTAAAGAGGCTATCAGCCGAATGCCCAGAATACGGCAACGGCTATCAGTCGAATGTTCATTCCATCATATGAACTATCAGAAATCAGGTATTTTTCAGCAGATTTTTGCCCTCATGAGTGAGGTGAGTATTTCCTCGGCAATTTTGTACATACGGTCGAAGGCGTTTTGCCTGCGTGTACTCTCACCCCATGGCTTCTTCCATTTTGTAAAAGGCAGTCGGAAGATGTTGTCTTGAGTGATATTGCTCATAGTACTCAGGTCGAGCTCGGCATTCAACTGTTTCAGCTTGAGCGTATTAATCAGGTGTATGAAATTCTGATATTGGTTTTCGCGCATGTTGGCAATCTTGCGATCTACGAAGATGCGATACACAGCCCACCAGTGGTTTTTCTGGCAAAACAGTGGCTTGCCGTCTTCTGCCTTCAGCTGCATCAGATTATCTAGGATGGTCTTCAGCTGAGACATATAGACGGCTCTCAGAGCTTCCTGCTCCTCTGGTGACTTTTCCTCCTCTTGTTGCTCGCCCTCATCCAGACTGTATTCGTTGTAAGGATGGAGTCCCTTACGGTCAAGCGCATCATAAAGATAGTCGCGCAACGAGTCGTCGTGTGTATAGCCGGCATGAAACAAAGCCGACAACGCCCAGCTTTTTGTTTCTTCGCTGCTGTCAGCATCCTCCATCAGTCCTAACACCAGTTTGAGTGATACAGGATGGTTGCGTACTATGAAAATGTCATTCAGATTCATCGGGGCGTTCCAGATAATCGTTCAACTCTTTGTTCAGGCGGTCGGCCATGTAGCTCATCTGCTGGTCGAGCGTCGTGAAATGGAATTCGTAATGAGGGTTCACTTCCAGCATCGCTCTGGCCTGATTCACGAACTCGAAGAAAATGTCATCGTCGTCGAGTGGTTGTATTTGCTGCTCATCTATCACATCGGCAAAATAAACCAGGAAAAGCGGTTTCAGGAGCAAGCTCTGCAGATAGAATTTACCCCCGATTTCCATATTGCTTAGCACAATCTCCTGATGGTTTTCTTTGGATTTTTCATCCCATTCCACTTCAATGCCATTCTCTTTTAAGCGATGCAACATGCCTAGAGGATCGTAGTCGGCTCCTGTATGCATCATCTGACTCATCATGAGCAGATTCAGTTGGAAACTGGGAATCTTCCGTCTTTGGGCAGGACATACCACCAAACAGTCTTTGTTTTCCAAGTGATACCATACTTTACCTTCGGCAGTTTCCACGGTGACCATGAAATTGAAATTTTCCTTATCCTCACTCACCACTGCATTTTGCCCCAGTGTCCTGACTACGGGATGCTCGTGGGTAATGATACCATAGCCGCCATCAGGGTCGGGATCCTCTTCCACTACCGAAAGAACGCCTATCTGTTCTGCTATTTCATCCTCGTCGAGGCCCATGATCACGTTATGGGGCTCGGGCAGCGGGATATAATGCGAATTGATAATCTTCATACGCGTGTATACATATATATTATTGTGCTGCAAAGATACGAAGATTTTTCTGTACCACCAAAGTTTAGATATTTAGATATTTAGGATTTAAGGAAAAAAAGTAAAAAAGTAAAATTACTATTTATATATTCCTATGAATTCTAAATTTCTAAATTCCTAAACATGCTAAACTTCACAGGCGAGAACTATCCAATCCCATGACGAGAACTATTCTCTCCTATGGTTTGCAGTATTCTCCCTTTTGCAACTATTAATGCTAGCAATTGTTACTATTAATATCTGCACTTTTTCAGTAGAATTTCGACTGTTTTATATTTTTTTTTATAATATTCAGCCGATCAAAGGATGCTGTATTAACCGTTTTTGTAGCATATGGGTGGTAACAATTGTTTTCTGCCGATGCAATTTTTGCTACCTAACTAGGCCGCAAATTCTGCTTCGAATTGTAATTTGGACGAATGTGATGCTTAAAAATGAAAAAATTATACACGAATTGGTGTGTGCGGATCCGTGTCTTGAAATAAGAGGCTCTTGCTGACTGTTACTCGTATTTTGTTATGATGATAAGTGCCACTTGTTTTACCCAATCGGCAGCGATGTCGCCCCTGATTTTTCGTCGAAATGTTAAAAAACGACTCACAAAACGCGTTTTGTGAGTCGAAAGTGTTGAATTGTGAGTCGATGAATCGAAATTTTTTCTATATTTGTGGCGTAATTAATCAATAACCAACAAAATAAAACGCGTATGAAACAAAGATTACTACTATTATTCCTGCTTGTATGCTCCATTGGCATATATGCTGCAGAGGTGAACGGTGTTCGTATCACAACGAGCGAAAAAGACGCCTCTGGAAAGGAAATAACGTATGATTTCCTGTTTAAATCGAATCCGAAACTCACTTACCTGAACTCTTATGATGGCACCACGCTCCTGTCTGCTGAGGTAGCCATCAGTTCCACTGATGTGAAAGGTCGCTTTGGCAAGGACGAGATTATCCTGGACCAGAGCAAGCTGAAGAGCCTGACCTTTATGGATGTATCGGCCACAAAGATCGATGCCCTAATGGCCGAAGGCAATCTGTGTGTACAACTGACCGACGAAGGTCTGCAGCTGAATGGCCTGCAAGCCAGCGAGGCCGTCAAGATCTACTCGCTCGACGGTAAGCTGCTCTACGCTGCGACTGCCTCGCCTGACGGCAGTGCGCATATCGGCATTTCCAGAAACCAGCCTGGTACCGTCTATGTCATCAAGGCTGGCAATGCTTCATTCAAAATCAGAACCAGATAATCAGGGAGGAACCAAGATATGAAAAGAATCGCATTATTCATAGCAGCACTCATGGGTCTTGGCTCTATTGCCCATGCCCAAAAGTATCAGATGGACGTTCAGACCAACGACGGTCTGATTACAAGCTATTTGGTAAATGACATGCAGGATGTGACCTATCAGGACGGTAAGACCATCATTACGTTTGGCAACAAGACGGTTAAGACCTACGACAACAAGGAGATAGCAACCGTTTCATGGTCAGAAAACAAGGGTAACGGGGGCTCGAATGCCGGCTCGTTTACACTTGACGAGGATCATCTGTCGGTGGTCACACCCGATTACTCCATTGAGTTCTCTCCGACAGCCATCGACAAGGAGATGACGCTGACGGTGACGAAGTCGTCGGGCACACCAAACATCATGTTGGATGGCGTACAGATTGCCGTAGCCTACGACTTCAGCCTTGGAAATGTGCATGAACTGGACGGAGTCGCTGTGATCAGATTGCCGATGGAAGTTTCGGCTGGCCAAAGAGCATCGGCGGTTTACTACAATCAGGAGAAGGCGAAATGGGAGGTCGTCAATGGCAACTATGATGCCGCAACCCATGAGATGGTCATTACGACCAATCACCTGTCGACCTATGCCGGCCTGAAGATTGAGAATGCCATGACCAGGGCAGCCATGATGTCGTACTTGTGGATGCCTGGTCCTGATGAAATGGCAGAACTATCGAAACTGACTGAAAAACTCGTCAATTTCATTTATTCCGACGATCCCGATGCAGCAGCCATTGAGGCGTATGGCAGTCAGTATTCTACAGTCACGCAATTGGGACTTGATGTCGGTTTCAATTCCTTATTGGCGGTAGGCTTCGGCAGCGAGCTGCTGGAAGGTTTCGCCGAGGTGTTAGGACGTGTGGGTGTGGCCTTAAGCGTCTACAATATCTGTCGTAATGCCTATAGTGGCGATGAAGCTCAACTGGCTGGTAATACCTTGAAACTCTGTCTGCAGGAGACGCTCTATTGGACAGGCAAATTCTGCGGCAATGCTATGCTGACGGCGTCATTGGCCGGTGTGGCATTCATTGACTATACCATCAATAAGTTTGCCACAGAGGCATGGAGCAAGCGAAAGGACTTCTACAGGAATGCGATGGTGGAATATTACAGAAAGGGCGGAAAGGGCTATCGCTCGGCTGCTGACTGGTATAAGATCATGATGGATATCTTTAAGCGCACTGACCTGACCACCGAGAAGATTCACCAGCTTGTAGATGAAGAGGTGACCCGATACAGTAATGCGGTATGGAACGACTCAGAATATCTGACATGGTATGAGGCCGACAAAGGGGTTACGTTCGGGTATAGCGGTGGTCAGATTGTCTGCAAGGATCTGGCAGTAGAAAAGCGTGGTGAGCTCTACAACGGCGTATTGGTCAGTGTGTTCCGTTTCATCGGAGCGAATAAAGAGCAGATGGCATTTGATCTTGCCTACGATGCAATGCAAAAATATGTGGAGGAACTGAATAAGGGAGTGATTCTGCAATTTGTCGACAATTCCAGGACTGACGACAAGACGGAATCTGCCTATAAAGGCTATACCGTGCGCTTCAAGAATCTTCCTAAAACGATTAAGGACCCCAAGGAGTGGGAGTGTACGCTTGACAGCAAAGGTGAAGGCAAGATCGAGTATAGTGTCATCGCTGCAGCTGATGCAGAGATTAAGCCTGTCTTAGAATTGGTGGCTCCAGACGAGAAGGAGACCGTGGTGAACGAAATCACCCTCAAGGACCTGAAGGCTGGCTATACCGAGAAGGACAAGAAGAACGTCATTAACATCGCACCCACGCAAATTGTGGGGGTTTTGTTAGCGGGAAATATATCCTGTTCGGCGGCTTCTTTCCGAAAAGGTGAGAAGTATAGTATGTCTCCTTTGACTTTGTCTGCATTGATGAAACCCGGCGCCATCAAGGTAACAAATGAAGGAAAGAAATGGCATGTAGATTGTTTCGAGTTGCTTGAGGATGAAGCAGATAATGTCTATGTGGGATCTAAGAAAATAATTTCGTTCGACATCGACAACGTTGATAAGATCGCGACTAATGAAGCTAAGATGAGCAAACTTTACTTCTATTTTAAATCCAGCTTTTCTTCAGGCGGTGATCTTATGACTGAGCAGTTCGGATCCGCAAACGTGGTTCCTGAGATTCCCATGAGGCCAGGGACGCATAACATTGGTGCCGCAGCAGAAGACGGTGATGACGACTACTTCTTGGCTGACATGGTCGGAATCGCAGTCGGAGCCAAATACGCGAAGATGTGGGCCATTAACCAAACTAATGGTCTGAAATTCTCGGATTACAGCCTCACGAGAAAAGAATACGTGTATGAATGGGATAAAGAAGCCCGCAAAGACGTGCTTGACCACATCGACACGCATTCATTCTCAATACTTGACGATCCAAGTAACGAAATAATTGTAGTGCTCCTGTTTAAATAAACTTGCATATAATATCAATAACAATAACTCTTTATGAAACAACGATTTTTATTCCTATTGCTTCTGACGGCTTTTTGCGTCAAGGGCATGTCTCAGGGCTCTGAAAATATCCCTGTGGAGGGAACCAAGTTCTATATGGAGAACGGTAAAGCGGGCTCCAGCCAGACTTTTACCCGTGGAGACAACAATGATATCTGGACATTCAAGTCGGTTGCCGAGACCTGTTTTGACCAAAGCATGGTTGGCAAAGATGCCTGGCTGATGACGGCTGATGGCGAAACGAAGCTGAAGGCCACCTTTGAATACAAAACCGGCGATGAGCGCTATGCCATCGAGTCGGCAAATGTTTCCTTCTATTTCTATGATGGCGATGACCTGTTCCATGATGACGCCAAAAAGCTCATCACGGATGCGGCTGTTATCGGTACTTACACCAAGGAGGTAAAAGAAAACAGCGTTACCCTACACTTGACGGCACCAAAGATCTTCCCAGATCCCAAGATTTCGTGGTATGCCTTCTATGTGGTGCTCGACATGAAATTCAAGGATGATAAGGGTGGGGCAGCTGTCGCCAGGCAGATCGGCGTAAGCCGTAACGGTCTCTTGCTGATGCACGGACTGAACAGTAACCGACAGTGTTTCTGGCCGTTTGGCGAATACCTGTATAACCAAGGGAGATACCTGAAACAACAATACTATATACAAGATTACAGCTCAACCAATACCAGCTCGTTCTATGATAATACGCATACATACCGAGTTGTGGAGAATGGATTGAAAACGCTCAGTAAGAAACTATTCGATATAGGTATTGCAAGCACCAAGTATGATATGATCGGTCATAGTATGGGCGGTATTCTGGAACGCCTTTACATCCAGCAGATCGATAACAAGCACACATTTAAACTCATCACGCTGAACACGCCCCATTTCGGATCTAAAGTCGGAAATGTTATTACGTCATTAGATAATCTTGAAGCTACGAATCTTGATTTGTTAGATCCTCGTTTAATGATTGCCCGCAAAGCATATAGTGCAGCAAAGGATGGTTGGGCTGCAACTGATAAAAGCAAGGTTGCCATACAAGACCTTGCTGTAGGAGGCGCTGCCATTCAGGCGCTCGGATGGTCGGTTGACAAACTGGCGGGGATTCGTGTATGTGCAGTAGGTACAGAGATAGACTGGGTTGCTTCTGATGAAATAGATTATGCCATCAAGGAATACTATTATAATGCCTGGGGCTCAATCGTGTTGAATGTTTTCGGTAAGGATATTAAACCTGAAAGAGTCTATCTGGATGAGAAGGCGGACGGAACAGACGGTGTGGTCTCCGTAGAAAGCCAAAAGGGCGGATGTGAAAAGACCTATATTTACCGCGGCCTTATTACGAATGCCAATCATTGTGGAGCTACCGAATGGGATGTGGTACATGCGCGCCTGCTCGAACTGTTGACAAGTCCCGGCTCCGGTGATTTCTGTCTGACAGGCTTTGGAACGCCTCCTAGCGCACGTAAGAGGGCAGCAGAGGACTTCGAGTTTTTCTGGGATTATGTAGAACCCAAGTCATCGTCATATATCTGGCTTGAGGGTAAGAAAGTTGAGAATCAACCATATACCCATGAATTTAAGATACACCACAGCGACGATATGGCAAAGACCGTTGCCTTTTGTGTACTGACGGAAGAGGCCGTGGTTTACGACTTTGATAAAGACGTTATGCGTTTCGATATGAGTGGTCTTGAGGGCGAGAACTGGGTCTATGCCATCGGCCGTACCAACTACAATGCGTTGGTGATTGATTCTATCCAGGTGAAAAAGGATGGCACTGTGGTTGGCATCAAGTCTATCGAGGACAATGCTGCGCTTCGTTATACGATGGCAGGGAACAACCTGACGATAAAGAATGTTACCGGCCCTTACAGCGTCGCTGTATACAATGCTGCCGGTCAGATGCTGGCGGAAATGAACAGTAATCCGTCAAACACGTATGCACTCCCCCGTAACAAGGGTCTCCTGATTATCAAAGTCCGTTCGAACAAAGGTAAGCAGTTTATCAAAGTAGTGAAACAATAATCGTATTTACAATAAAAATATACCAATTATGAAAAAGTATGTTTTTGTTCTGGCAATGGCTTTATTAGCCACGCAGTTCCAGTCGTGCTCAAGTGGCGATGACGACCTGGCCATGCAGCCTCAGTCATATCAGGAAAGTGATCTCGTCCAGACACAGTTAATCGGGCTCGAGGCAGAATGCACGAGGGCTCCCTTGGCTGTTGAGATCCCTAACAGTGGTAATGTCGTGCCTAAGGAGGGGCAACCGTTCTATATGGAATACGCCTGGATAGAACCGGCGGAGTTTGAGATACCGAGTGAGGGTAAGGTGACTTTCTGCACCCACCATTACGCTGACTTTAATACGGTGCGCAGGGTATATCCTGATAATGCGCCTTGGATCAAGGGAATGTTCTCTCAGGATTATATGGACACAAACAGGTTTAAAGGGCCTGATTGGGGACAGTTCTATATCTTTATACCGCCCAATGACACTAAGAGTGCACGGCAGGATACCATCAAGTTCCTGTTTGCAGAGAACTCAAGTGTTCCCAATGAGAAGCGTTTCTGTGTGCCTGTTGTCATCAAGCAGAAGGCAGGACCAGCCAATAAGGCAGATCTGAATAAACACATCCTTGGCAAATGGCACCACCATATCATCGGTACCAACGCCTTGACGGGTAAACCGTATACAGAATGCAACTATGATGTGGTATTCAATGCTGACGGCTCTTATAGGGAGGACCAGCATGAAGTCGGCATCAATAGAGATTATAAGGCTGATTGGTGGGAACAAGGCACTTATGATATCACCAAGGTAGAATTAGACGATAGTAACTGTCTCAGAGTCTATCTGAAAATGAGTTATACGTATGGACCGACCACAGCAGCTGCCGGTTATTCTTCTGGTAACAGAGAGACATACTTTGTGGTCTATCCGCATTTCATGATGTGGGCAACGGGCCGGTCAAGGTATTACGATCGTGTCGTAGAATAAGCTTTGGCTTCTCTGATAGCTATCGTGGTCAAGACCTTCCGCCGGGAGGTCTTGATTGCTTTCTTGTAGTTTTTCGGTCTAACGTTTGCCCAAGTCGGAGAAAAGTAGTAATTTTGCAGCAAATTAGGAAAAAGGATGTACGATATCAAAAAGATAAGGGAGGATTTCCCCATACTGTCGAGGGAGGTTTATAAGAAGCCACTGGTATATCTCGACAATGCTGCGACGACGCAGAAGCCATTGTGTGTGCTTGATGCGATGAGGGATGAGTATCTCAACGTGAATGCCAATGTGCATCGTGGGGTGCACTATCTGAGTCAGCAGGCTACGGATCTGCACGAGGCAGCACGCGAGAAGGTACGCGCGTTTATCAATGCCAGGAAGATCGAGGAGATCGTGTTTACACGAGGTACGACAGAAGCAATCAATCTCGTGGCGAGCTCGTTCTGTGAATCGCAGATGAAAGAAGGCGATGAGGTGATTGTGACGGAAATGGAGCATCACTCGAACATCGTCAGCTGGCAACTGCAGGCGATGAAACGCGGGATTGTGGTGAAGCATATTCCTATTACGGATGATGGGCGTCTCGACCTTTCAACTCTCAACTCTCAACTCTCAACTAAGACGAAGTTGGTGAGTGTGGCCCATGTGAGTAATGTGTTGGGTACGGTAAATCCTGTGGAGGAGATTATCAAGACGGCTCATGCGCATGGGATTCCCGTCTTGGTGGATGGTGCCCAGAGTGCGCCTCATTTCAAGGTAGATGTGCAGGCGATGGACTGCGACTTTTTTGCTTTCAGTGGACATAAGATGTACGGACCTACGGGCATCGGTGTGCTCTATGGTAAAGAGGAATGGCTGGAAAAGTTACCTCCCTATCAGGGTGGTGGTGAGATGATCGACAAGGTGACGTGGGAGAAGACTACCTTTGAGCGCCTGCCGTTTAAGTTTGAGGCTGGCACACCTGACTATATCGCTACCCACGGACTTGCGAAAGCCATCGAATATATCGATTCCATCGGCTTTGACGCCATCCAACAGCATGAGCAGGAACTCACCCGCTATTGCATGGAGCAGCTGATGACCATCGATGGCATGAAGATCTATGGTCCTATGAATGCATCGAAGAAGGATGCCGTGGTGAGCTTTAATGTGGGTGATATTCACCATCTGGATATGGGAACCTTGCTCGATCGTCTGGGTATCGCTGTGCGCACTGGTCACCATTGCGCCCAGCCACTGATGGACAGACTGGGTATCTCAGGAACGGTACGCGCCTCGTTTGCGCTCTATAATACGAAAGAAGAGGTTGACGCCCTTGTGGCAGGCATTCGTCGAGTAGCTCAAATGTTTTAGGGCAGCGGACAAACACTGACTTACACGGACAAAGACAAAAAGTCCGAGACAGTCCGTAAAGTCCGATGCAAATATTTAACCGATGCTAAAGAATAATTATTATAAGGGAAAGGTTGAGGCTGGTTGTGATGAGGCTGGACGTGGTTGTCTGGCTGGCAGCGTGTATGCAGCGGCTGTGATATTGCCTGAGGACTATCAGAATGAGCTGTTGAATGATTCGAAGCAGTTGACAGAGAAGAAGCGCTATCAGTTGCGAGAGATCATCGAGCGCGATGCTGTGGCCTGGGCGGTGGGCATCGTCACACCTGAGGAGATCGACAAGATCAATATCCTGAATGCCTCGATACTGGCTATGCACAGGGCTTTGGATCAGTTGAAGGTGCGTCCAGAGGCGATAATTGTCGATGGCAATCGGTTTAAGCCTTATCAGAAACTCCCTCACACCACTATCGTGAAGGGTGATGGGAAGTATCTCTCCATTGCAGCAGCGAGCATTCTGGCCAAGACCTATCGTGACGACTATATGAACCAACTCGCAGAGGAGTATCCCCAATACGATTGGCGTTCGAACAAGGGCTATCCCACGAAGAAACATCGTGAGGCCATCAAACAGTTTGGTATCACGCCCTATCATCGTAAGAGTTATAATCTGCTGGGCGATGGACAGTTGAGCCTCGACTTCGGAGAATTCTGATAAGGGGACTTGGCAATTTGGAAGGTGGTCGATGAAAATTCGTACCTTTGGACTATACCCGAAGTTACTCACACTCGGAAAAACTCAAATATTTTTGGTTTTTCTCTCGCTTATTCGTAACTTTGCAGGCGATTTTCAGAAAGAACGTTTTAAGTTAGTAATAAGATTATGGCAAAGAAAGCATTATTGATGATTCTCGATGGATGGGGAATCGGTAAACATGGTAAGGGTGACGTGATTTTCAATACCCCCACACCTTACCTTGATCTGTTAACAGCAACATCAGCTCACTCTCAGCTCCAGGCCTCTGGTGAGGACGTTGGTCTGCCCGATGGTCAGATGGGTAACTCTGAGGTGGGTCACTTGAATATCGGTGCTGGTCGTATTGTGTATCAGGACCTGGTGAAGATTAACCGTGCCTGCAAGGATGGTTCTATCATGGAGAACCCGCAGGTGAAGGCTGCCTATACCTATGCCAAGGAGAACAACAAGAAATTGCACCTGATGGGTCTGACCAGCGATGGTGGTGTGCACTCCAGCCTCGACCATCTGTTTAAGCTTATCGAGATCGGTAAGGCCTATGGTCTGAAGAACCAGGTGTTTGTTCATTGCTATATGGACGGTCGCGATACCGACCCCAAGAGCGGTAAGGGCTTTATCCAACAGGTAAGTGATGTCTGCGCTGTGAATGATGCTGCCATCGCCAGCATCGTAGGTCGTTTCTACGCCATGGACCGCGATAAGCGTTGGGAGCGTGTGAAAGAGGGTTACGACCTGATCGTGAACGGCACGGGTAAGCAGGCTACTGATATGGTGGCTGCCATGCAGGAGAGCTATGACGAGGGTGTAACCGATGAGTTCATCAAGCCGATCCACAATGCTTCTGTCAATGGTTGCATCGAAGAAGGCGACGTCGTCATCTTCATCAATTTCCGCAACGACCGTGCCAAGGAGATGACTATCGCACTGACGCAGGAGGATATGCCAGAGCAGGGTATGAAGACCATCCCTGGACTGCAGTACTACTGCATGACACCATACGATGCTAACTTCAAGGGTGTCCACATCCTTTTCCCCAAGGAGAACGTAGAGGATACCCTGGGCGAGTACCTGAGTAAGCAGGGCAAGAAGCAGTTGCACACTGCTGAGACGGAGAAGTATGCGCACGTGACCTTCTTCTTCAACGGTGGTCGCGAGGCTCCTTACGAAGGCGAGGATCGTATCCTGGTACCCTCTCCGAAGGTGGCTACCTACGACTTGAAGCCTGAGATGAGTGCCTACGAGGTGAAAGACAAGCTCGTGGCTGCCATCAACGAGGCTAAGTACGACTTCATCGTGGTGAACTTCGCCAATGGTGATATGGTGGGTCATACGGGTATCTACAACGCTATTGCCAAGGCTGTATGGGCTGTTGACAACTGCGTTCGTGAGGTGATCGAGGCTGCCAAGGCCAACGACTACGAGGCTATCATCATCGCCGACCACGGTAATGCTGATAACGCCATCAACCCCGATGGTACCCCCAACACTGCACACTCACTCAACCCTGTGCCGTTTATCTATGTGACCAACAACAATTCGGCTACAGTAAAGGACGGTCGTCTGGCCGACGTGGCTCCCTCTATCCTGCATATCATGGGATTGGAGCAGCCATCAGACATGACGGGTGAGAACCTGATTCAGGATAATAAATAATGAATGTTCAGATAGAACAAAGCTGGAAGCAGCATTTGAGTGGTGAGTTCGACAAAGACTATTTTGTCGGGCTCACCAATTCAGTTCGTTCTGAGTATTCGCAATATACCTGCTATCCTCCAGGTAAACTGATTTTCAATGCCTTTAACCTCTGTCCGTTTGATAAGGTAAAGGTAGTGATTATCGGTCAGGATCCCTATCATGAGCCAGGTCAGGCCCACGGACTGAGTTTCTCGGTGCAGGACGGTGTGATGTTCCCGCCCTCGCTGCAGAACATCTTCAAGGAGATTCAAGCCGACCTTGGCACACCCATCCCTACATCAGGCAATCTGACACGCTGGGCAGAACAGGGTGTGCTGTTGCTGAATGCTTCTTTGACCGTTCGTGCCCATCAGGCGAATAGTCATTCCGCGCTGGGTTGGCAGAAGTTTACCGATGCGGCGATTCAGGCATTGGCTGCTCATCGCGAACATATCGTCTATATGCTCTGGGGTGGCTATGCCCGTTCGAAGGCCTATATGATTGATAAGTCGCGCAACCTCGTTCTTGAGTCTGTTCATCCCTCGCCCCTGAGTGCCAATCGCGGCGGTTGGTTCGGCCAGCACCAGTTCTCCCGCTGCAATGCCTATTTGGAGCAGAACGGCCAGACTCCCATCGTGTGGTAACTATTCACTGTTCACTATTCACTTTTTATGAAGCTTCCTCCTATCATTCAAGTCGGTGACGTGCTACTCTCGTCAGAGATTCTGACGGAGAAGTTTTGTTGTGACCTGAGTGCATGTAAGGGCGAGTGCTGCGTGGAGGGCGATGCCGGAGCACCCGTAACTCTCGATGAAATCGCTGAAATCGAGGATTGTCTGGATGAGGTTTGGGGTGATCTCTCTGCCTCGGCACAGTCTGTCATCGATAAACAGGGCGTGGCGTATACTGATCAAGAGGGCGACCTCGTCACGAGTATCGTCAGAGGTAAGGACTGTGTCTTTACGTTCTATGATGATTTGGGAGATATTCATGATTGTTGTCTTTGCGCATTAGAGAAGGCTTACAGAGCGGGAAAGACCCGATTCTGCAAACCTGTAAGTTGTGCGCTGTATCCTATCCGTGAGAAGAAACTTGGAGAGGGTTTGGTCGGTCTGAACTACAACCGTTGGGATGTCTGTAAGATGGCCATCGAAAAAGGGAAGGCACTGGACCTTCCCCTATATGAGTTTCTGCGCGACCCGCTTATCCGTCGTTTTGGCAAAGACTGGTATCAGGAGTTGCTTGATACCGTCAAAGAACTGAAGGCACAGGGGTATCTATAATTACCAGGTTTTGACAGGGAGGGTCTGTCCGGCTTTCAGTTTGAGGGTTTTCTGTTGACCATTATACAATAAGGTGACTGTGCCGGCGTTTTTGGCCTTGATATGACAGTCGCGTACATTCCCGTCCTTCCACTCGAAACTAAGTTCATAGCCGCCGCGTGCACAGAGTCCGCTGACGGAGCCTTCCTTCCAGGATTCAGCCACTGCAGGGAGCAGTTCGATAAAGGTCTTGCCGTCTTTGATCGTAGACTGTATCAGCATCTCACAGACACCGGCTGTACCACCAAAGTTACCATCGATCTGGAATGGCGGGTGAGCGTCAAAGAGGTTGGGGTAGGTACCTCCGCCCTTGTGCCAGCTCTTCCATTCAGAACCCTTCGAGCCTCGTGGAGCGATGGGGGTCAACAGCTTTTGGTAGATGTGATAAGCCTGTTTGGAATTATGCAGACGAGCCCAGAGGTTGATGCGCCAACCGGTACTCCAACCAGTGGTCTTGTCGCCCTTGATTTCAAGCGAACGCTCTGCTGCCTTCTGCAGAGTGGCGTCAGTAAGATGATTGCCAGGATAGAGACCAATCAGATGACTCTGATGACGATGTTGGAAATCCCAATCGTCCCAGTCGTAGTACCACTCATTGAGATCACCCATGTGACCGATGGTGTAGGGGTGCAACTTGGCCAGTGCCTGTTCCATCTCTTTGTTTTTTTGACCTAAGATCTTGCCGGCCGCGATGGTATTGATAAAGAGTTCGCGGATGATGGCGAGGTCGGCGGTACCGCCGTAGCAGGTGGTGCCGTGATAGCCTTTATCCGTCTTATACTCGTTCTCAGGCGATGTACTTGGGGCGGTAATCAACTCGCCAGGTTGCTTGGGGTTGTCGATGAGCCAACGCAGGCAGAACTGAGCAGCGCCCTTCATCAGAGGATAGGCAGTATTCTTAAGATACTCCTTGTCCTGCGTGAACTGATAACGCTCCCAAAGGGTGTTCACCAGCCAGGCTCCCCCAAGGTTCCAGTTCGACCATTCAGGACTCTCGTTCTTCTCGCCCACTGGGTTTGTCATCGCCCAGATGTCGCTGTTGTGACTGGAGCACCAGCCTTCACTTATATTATAATAGTTCTTGGCTGTGTATTTACCATTGGCAGCCAGTCCTGCAATGAATCCATCCAGTGGTTCTGCCATCTCTGCCATATTCGCCACGAAGGCAGGCCAGTAATTCTCTTCGAGATTGATGTTCACGGTGTAGTTGCCGCGCCAAGGTGACCAGAGCTGTGGTGCCCAGAGTCCTTGCAGATTGGCAGGCACATTCTTGGTTCTCGACGATGAAATGAGCAGATAGCGTCCGAACTGGAAGTACAACTCCTCCAGATAAGGTGTCTGGTCGTTGCCGTTGGTATAGTCCAGCAGCAGCTCGTCGGTCATGCGGCGCTCCTTGGCACCAGGCAGGTCCTTGGGATTGCGACCACCCTTGTTCAGACAGATCTTCACGCGATCGTAGAACGACTTATAGTCAATCAGATGGCGGGCATAGAACTCATCGAAGCTATAGTTCTGCGTGTGCCACAGATCATTAGTCACAGCTTCCAGATAGTTGGCACCCTCTTTAACGGGGTGCTTGTCGAAGCCGTTAAAGCTGGTTTCGTTGACGATGTATATAATCGCCTCCTTGGCTTTGGTGATGGTGAGCGATGAGTCACTGGCTGCCATCTCACCGTCAGTCTTTACGCTCAACATGGTGCAGAAGTGGGTACTCTCCTGAGGTTCGCCGGTGGCGTGTCCGGTCATGGTGAGTTGTCCCAAGGAACTCTTCACCTGATGAGGCACTTGGGCTGTCAGTGCTATCTGGCAGTTGATGTCACCACGCAGACGGATGGCGATGAGCTTGTCAGGATTTGAGGCAAAGTATTCTCTCGTGACCAGTTTCCCGTCACGCTTATAACTGTCACGTACAATGGCTGAGTCGATATCCAGGGAACGCTGATAATCCGTGATGGCACCAAGTCTCAGGTCTTTGATGTGGAGTGTGCCCAGTGGCTGATAATACTGCGAGTTGGGCCCCTGAACATGCAATTGCAACGAGTCTGCTAACTCATAGTCCTCGTTAAACAATGCCTTGCGGATTTCTGGAATCCACTTGTGGGCTTCGGTATCAAGGTTCCGGTCTACGGGTTTTCCCGTCCACAGGGTGATGTCGTTGAGATAAATGATGTTGTCGTCGGTGCCACCATAGACGAGGGCTCCGAGTTTTCCGTTACCGATGGGTAGGGACTCCTCGAAATAGGTTGCGGGTTTGTCATATTGTAGCACCATTGGTGCCTGTTCTTGCGCGAAAGTACCCATTGATGACATTGCTAAGCAGATCAGTAGAATGCATTTCTTTGTCATAGTTTTATAGCCTTTTTTGATGATGTATTCCTTCGATTTGAATTATTTTGCTGCAAATATACACTTTTTCCATGGAAATACATTGTATTTCGGGAAAAAGTTGTAACTTTGACCCGTAAAACGTGAATATTACCATTTGTTATGCAACCAATTAAGACACTTAACGACATGATTGTGTTCCTCCAGAAGCGAGGAGACAAGAAGCGTGTGGCTGTGGTCTGCGCCAATGATGCCAGTACCCGATACGCAGTAGAGAAAGGCAAGGAAATGGGCTTTATCGAACCAATTTATGTGGATGGCGATGACAAGGACGAGTGTGCCAGAAGGGCCGTGGCGCTCTGTAAGAGCGGTGAGGCAGACATCTTGATGAAGGGACTCATCAACACTGATGTCATCCTGCGCGCGATATTAGATAAGGAGAACGGTATCCTGCGCCCGGGTCATGTGCTCACCCATGTGGCGATGGCTGAGATTCCCAGATATGAGAAGGTCCTTTTCTTCACTGACGCTGCCGTGATACCAGTGCCTACAGAGGCTCAGCGCCGCCAGCAGATCCACTATATGAACTATATCTGCCACTCTCTCGGTATCGAGGAGCCTCGTATCTCACTCATCCATTGTGCAGAGAAGGTGAGTGCCAAGACATTCCCGTATACCGTCGATTATCTTGAGATTATCGCTGAGGCTCAGACGGGTAAGTTCGGACGCTGTATCATCGATGGTCCGTTGGACCTGAAGACATCGCTCGACTCTGTTAGTCTGCGGGAAAAGGGCATCCATAGTGTCATCGACGGACAGGCCGACGCCTTGATCTTCCCAGATATCGTGGCAGGCAACGTTTTCTATAAGACCATCACGCTCTTCGGTTATGCCAAGACAGCAGGTGTGTTGCAGGGTACGCAGTGTTGTTGTGTGCTCCCCTCGCGTGCCGACAGCCCCGAGTCAAAATACTACAGTCTGGCCCTTGCTGCCATATAATTATTCACTATTCACTCTTCACTATTCACTTCCATGAAGATCCTTGTGATTAACCCTGGTTCCACGTCGACGAAGATGGCAGTCTTCGAGGATGAGACACCAGCACTTGTGAGAACGATTGCTCACTCAGCAGAAGAGCTGTCCCATTTTGACGATGTGATAGAACAGCAGGATTTCCGTCGCCAGCTGGTGCTCGATGAACTGAAAAAGGCTGACATCCCTGTAGACTTCGATGCCGTGATAGGCCGTGGAGGACTGGTGAAGCCGCTTGAAGGTGGTGTGTATGAGATCAACGACCTGATGATCAAGGATACCCATAGTGGTATTGCCCTGCATAACCACGCCTGTAATCTGGGTTGTCTGATAGCCCATGAGATTGCAGCAGAGATTCCTGGATGTCGTTCGTTTATTGCTGATCCTGGTGTTGTAGATGAACTTAATGAGTATGCCCGCATCTCTGGTTCGCCGTTGATGAACCGCATCTGTATCTGGCATGCGCTGAATCAGCGCGCCATCGCTCGTCGCTATGCTGCGGAGATCGGTAAGGAATATGAAGATCTGAATTTGATTATTTGTCACATGGGAGGCGGTATCTCCGTCGCAGCCCATGATCACGGACGGGCTGTTGATGCCAATAACGCCCTCGACGGTGAAGGACCTTTCTCGCCGGAACGTGCTGGGTCGCTACCGGCTTCCGATTTGATTCGTCTCTGTTTCAGCGGCAAGTATACGGAGAAACAGCTTCTGAAACGTATCGCCGGAAAGGCCGGGTTGAATGCGCATCTGGGAACCAACAATGTGAAGGAGATTATCCAGCGTATCGAAGACTATGGTGACACCCATGCCCAGCTTATTCTCGATGCGATGATTTATCATGTGGCTAAGAATATTGCTGCTGAGGCTGCTGTGCTTTGTGGTAGCATCGATGCCATCTTGCTCACAGGTGGTCTGGCGCGTTCGGAGTATATTGTCAGTCGTTTACGCAAGCGTATCGGATTTCTGGCACCTATCCGTTGCTTCCCAGGCGAGGATGAGATGGAGGCGTTAGCACTTAATGCGTTGGCAGTGCTTCGGGGGAAACGTCAGGCAAAGGTGTATGATTAATGAAAGGTACGCATTGCCGGATTTCTATAGGGACGGTTTCTACGATGAAATCGTTTTTTTTGATGCTCAGGCGTACGATACAGGCACGACTGTTCAGTGGCTTTTGCTGATCGAAGATGAAGTTGCCGATACTATAGTAGATCTTCCTGCCGTGATAGTCCTCAATGGTCTGAAGGGTATGGGTATGATGACAGATCAGGACATCAGCACCTGCCAGGATGAGCTGATGAGCCTCTAACCGCTGACGGGGAACAGGTTGCAGGGTATGTTCACCGCCCCAATGTAGTGATACGATGATAATAGCGGTGGAGTCGGCTTTCCTGAGTCGATTGACGCGTTCCAGCAATGAGTCCATCGGTTCCTGGCTGACGCAGGGCTTGTCAGGCAAATAGGCGTAGTTCTCAAGTGCCAGTCGCAGGGAGGGAACCATCCATACCTTACGTGGATATTCAGCCAACATAACGGGTTTAGAAGCTTCCTGCATGTTCTCTCCGCCACCAATAGGAATCATTCCTGCCTCAGTGATGTTGCGTTTTGTGTCGAGAAGTCCTTCGCGACCTTGATCGATGGAGTGGTTGTTAGCGAGGTCCAGATGGGTGATGCCGTGATGTTTGAGGGTGTTCAGCCACTCTGGTTCCCCACGGAAGATGAAACGTTTGAAGACGGGTGACTCGATCTTCGTGGCAGGACATTCGAGATTGCCGACAACAATCTGTGCCTCACGGAATACGGAGTCGATACCATCTGAGAAGAGATGGTCGACTCCGTGATGATTGATCACCTGACGCACCCCACGGTCGAGCAGGATGTCGCCTGTGAAGACAATGTTGAGTGTATCGGCGTGCCACGCCGATATACTCAACGCCCAACTAACAGCCAGAGCTATAGAAAAACTCCTCATTCATCTCCGGCTTCTTGTTCAGGGGCACAATGATGCGTTTCATCCACTCGGGCACACCTTTACGAGGATTCTCTTCCAACTGCTTCTGCCACTCCTCATCCGTCAGACGAGGCTGGTCGATGGGCTGGATGAACTCGCGGTAGCTCAGTACGGCACCACGGGTCAGATAGAGATAGCCACCGATTTCTACGACGACATAGATCTCATCGGCATCGCCTACGGCCTCGAAGAGGATGGACTTATTCTTGTTGTTGTCGGCATTGGCGGTATAGACATCGGCCACAAGGGCCACCTTCTTATCGGCTCCTTGCACATCGCTCCAACCCATGAGGTATTGATCAGGCTGACGGACCAGGTCGAGACTGATATTCTCGAAAGTGGCACCGATGCATTCCAGCTGGTCGTTCTCCTCGTCGTTGAGTTCTTTGCCCGCAAGTTCCTTCTCGCTGATGTTAAGCAGGAACTGTGCTTCTTCACGTAAGCGTCCGGTGGCATCGCTGACCTTCTCCGTCAGCATATTCTGCTCTTTCAGCAGTTTCTCTGTATTGTTGAGCAGTTCGATGGCTTTCTTCCAGAAACCGGTATTAGGCTCCACATAACCCTTTACAACGGGTTCTGGAGGTCCACCGCCGCCACACTCGGCACCCATAGGCTGCTTGGCGTAGAGAATGGCATCGTGCTTCAGTTCTGCCCATGAGGCGAGGGCTGCGTTCAGGTCTTTCTTCGACCACTCAGGGTTCACCATATAGTAGGGCAACTTGTCTTTCTGTTCCTTGTCGTTCAGGACCTTGAGGGTATTCATCCATTGGGTGGCGATGGTCTGGTTCCAGTTGATCTCACTCATACGTTTCTTCATGGCCTTCAGGCTGTCATTATAAGCTTTCCACTCTGTCTGCTCGTCCATCAGGATCTGTTCGGCGGCTGATACACCCATCGCGGCGAAGAAGTCGAGGCCTTTGGGCGTGGCACGTTTTGTGGGTTTGTTGTCGTAGTCTACCATGTTCAGCAGCACTTCAGCATCGGGCTGGTAGCGCTGGGGCATGACGTTGATCTTGTTGTGGCTTGTCTTTTCGAATTTCGGACGTATGCGTGTCTGCTTGTTGCCGACTTTCTCCAGCGTGGCAGTGATCTTGGCGATGGCCTCATCGTTGTGGATGAGGTCTTCTATCTGTAAACCGGTCTTTTCCACCTCGGTCATCACCTGAGGCAGGCTGAGGTTGTCTGACTCACCCATCAGGTAAGTGATGAGCTTGTTCAGCTTCTCATATTCCTTTATCTCATATTTCAGTGCATAAGCCTGCATCACGGCGGCCAGCACTTCGTCCTTGTGATTCAGTCCGAAATTGGCTGTCTGCAACCACATCATACCTCTGAAGTAGCGCTGCAGCTTCTCTGAACGGGTATAGTGCCCACGTGGACGGAATAAACTATAGCCGAACATGATCTCCTTGTAGTCCTGCATAAAGTTGCTGGGGGCATCAACGGCGCTCATCACTTTGCTCACCTCTTCTGCATCAATATCGTCCTTATCTGGGTTGGAGATATACTCGCCAGTGAACAGCTTGTAGGCAATATTGTAATAAGTGGCATTGTGATGGGCAATCTTTTCGATGGTCTCATCGGAGCCTGACCATCTTTCCATATTGTACAACAACTCGTGCATATCGCGCGTGAATTTGATCATCAATGGGAGCAGCGAGGTTTCCTCCAGTTCACGCAACATACAGTCGAAGTAAAGGTGGTAGAGCTGCAGGTAGAGATCGGTGGTTACGAAGTTGGGGAACTCGCGGTAGTCATTCTCCTCATAAATCTCGAACAATTGCTCATGACGGGCAGGCACGATGGCGAAGCCGTCTTCGGCCAGACGCTGACAAAGCAATGAGTCGAAATCTTTCATCTGTGTGGGGTTGGTAAGGTTCGCCATGTTCACACGCAGACCTTCAGGGACGTCGAAGTTCTGTTTTTTCAGTTCGTCTACACGCTCTTGCAGACGCTTCATAAAGTCCAGTTCCTCTTGACTGTATTTGATAAGCCCCTTCTCCTGACTGGCGCGGTAGTAGAAGTCGCGCCAGGATTCGTTTTCTTTCTGTTCGATGCCATCGAAGTTGGTCTTCTCGTCAAACTTCCACATGAGCGAGTCATACCATGTTGTAGATTCGTACACGCCTCTCAGGTAGGCGTCCTTAAAGGGGAATCCCTGTCTGGCGGCAGGAGCGTTACGCAGTGTGCGCAGATCGGCCAGCGAGAGTCCGCTGACATCCATGTTGTAGTCGATACTGTCTATCAGTTTTTCCACGTCAATGTGTGACACGGGTACTGACACGACACTCTGTTTCTGACTGCAGGCTGCCATCAGGGCGGCTAGGCAGGTCATGAGGATAAGTTTTGTTTTCATTGGCTAAAGTATTTTGTTGCTGTTTCTTTGTCTACACCTTTTATAATAAAGTGGTCAAACTTCATACCGAACGAACTCCATTTATAGTCGGATACCACATAGAGTGAGTCGGTGGTTGATTCCAAGGCGCGGATTTTTCCGTCCTTATAACGGAAATCTTCGAGGATGCCTCCAAGTTTTGAACCGAGCCAAAGCGGGCGTACCTTGCCGTTTACCTGTTTGAAGATAAACAACCGACGACCTGTCTCCTGATAAAACCGTGTCTTCTTCACCACACCTACCATTGCATCGAGTTCTCCGTCACCGTTGATGTCACCCGTCTGGAATTGATAGACAGGATAGGGCAGTCGCCAGTCGTTGAGCCAGTAGAGGCTGTCGTTGGTTTTCCGTAACTCATAGGCCTGTGCCAGGCACGTGTTTCCGGTAAACCAAAGCCCCACCAGCCAGACTATTGCTGACAGGTGGGGAAATGAGAATCTATAAAAAATCTGATGATTCTTTTTAGGCATCGATGTTGGCATAGGTGGCGTTCTTCTCGATGAACTGTCTGCGGGGCTCCACATCGTCGCCCATAAGCATGGAGAAGATTTCGTCGGCCTCGGCAGCATTCTCGATGGTCACCTGCTTCAGCAGACGGTTTTCGGGGTTCATCGTCGTCTCCCACAACTGCTCCGGGTTCATCTCACCAAGACCTTTATAGCGCTGGGTATGGAAGGCTGTCGCGTTCTCGTCGCCTGCTACGTACTTGTCGATAAAGGCCTGGCGCTGCTGGTCAGTATAGCAGTATTCCGTCACTTTCTTATAAGTACACTTATAGAGCGGTGGGGTCGCGATATAAAGATGTCCTCCTTGGATGACCTGTGGCATGAAACGATAGAAGAGCGTCATGATCAGCGTGTCGATGTGAGAACCATCGACGTCGGCATCGGTCATGATGATGATCTTGTCGTAACGCAACTTGTCGATATTGGCCTCGCGGTCACCCTCGCCCTCGACGCCGAAGCGTACGCCGATTGACTGGATGATGTTCATGACCGATTCTGATTCGAACACACGATGCCACTGAACCTTCTCCACATTCAGGATCTTACCTCTCAATGGCAGGATGGCCTGGAATTCACGATGTCGGCCTTGCTTGGCTGAACCACCGGCGGAGTCACCCTCGACGAGGAAGATCTCACACTCTTTGGGGTCTTTCTTGGAGCAGTCAGCGAGTTTGCCTGGCAGACCACCACCTGTCATGGGACTCTTACGCTGCACGCTCTCACGGGCCTTGCGGGCGGCGATACGGGCTGTAGCAGCCAGCACCACCTTGTCGCAAATCATCTTGGCCTCTTTCGGGTGTTCCTCCAGATAGTTTGCTAATGCCTCGCCAACGGCCTGCTGGACGGCACCGGCAACCTCAGAGTTTCCAAGCTTAGTCTTGGTCTGTCCCTCGAACTGCGGTTCGGCAACCTTAATGCTAATCACTGCTGTAAGGCCTTCGCGGAAGTCTTCGGGTGCGATCTCAATCTTGGCTTTCTCGATCTGCTTGGAAATCTGCGGGTCGTTGTCGGCGTATTTTTTCAATGTACGGGTGAGGGCGGCGCGGAAACCGGCGAGGTGGGTACCTCCCTCAATCGTATTAATATTGTTCACGTAGGAGTGAATATTCTCACTATAGTCCGTGTTATACATCACAGCTACCTCAATGGGAATACCCTGCTTCTCTGTCTTCAGGTAAATAACGTCATCCACGAGGTGAGTACGATGGCGGTCAACATAACGAACGAATTCCTTCAGACCGTCTTTGGCGTGGAACACTTCTTCCTTGAGGTTACCATCGTCATCAGGACGCATATCCTTCAGGGTGATGGTAATGCCTGCATTCAGATATGCCAATTCACGCATACGACGGGCGATGATGTCGTATTTATATTCTGTGGTGGTGAAGATTCCACCATCGGGCCAGAACTGCTGACGGGTACCCGTCAGATCTGTGTCACCGACAATCTTAACGTCGTAAAGGGGCTTTCCCTTTTCATATTCCTGCTGGTAGATGTGACCATTACGGTAAACCTGCGACATCATGTGAGTAGAAAGGGCATTCACACAGCTTACACCTACACCGTGCAGACCACCTGATACCTTATATGATCCCTTATCGAACTTACCACCGGCATGGAGCACGGTCATCACAACTTCAAGAGCTGATTTGTGCATTTTCTCGTGTTCGTCTACAGGGATACCACGTCCGTTGTCCTGAACGGTGATGGAGTTGTCTTCGTTGATGGTTACCTCGATATGCGTACAATAGCCGGCCATGGCCTCATCGATGGAGTTGTCAACGGTCTCGTTGACCAGATGATGGAGTCCCTTTTCACTGATGTCACCGATGTACATGGCGGGACGCTTACGTACAGCCTCTAATCCTTCGAGAACCTGAATGTTACTCGCGGAATAATTCTGTTCTTGGTTCAGTTGTTCTTCTGTCATTATTTCAATTCTTCTGTTTTTTGATTCTTCAATGATTCCTTTGTGGCTGCAAAGGTACGAAAAAAAAATCAGATAAACATAGTTTATCTGCTAAAAAAACACAAAAAGAAAACCGCAATCCCTAAAAGAGGTTGCGGTTTCCTATTTTTGTTTAATCTTTCTTGCTTTTGTCTTATTAAAGCTTGTTGATGTGCTTTGCAAGACTTGACTTCAAGTTAGCGGCCTTATTCTTGTGGATGATGTTGGTCTTAGCCAGCTTGTCCAGCATCTTCTGCACCTTCGGGTACAGGGCTACAGCCTCTTCCTTGTTTGTCATTGCACGCAGCTTGCGTACGGCATTACGCATAGTCTTTGCGTAATAGTGATTGTGAAGTGCCCTTTTCTCAGTTTGGCGGATTCTCTTCACTGATGATTTGTGATTTGCCATTTTTGATTTTAAAATTTAATTAATAATTTAAAGCTTATGGGTCTTACGTCATTCTGTGGCTGCCCTGGGCGGGCTTCTTTTCAGAGCCCTCTGTCACCTTGTCCCACTGCATCGTGGTAGCACTTGGCTGTGCAGATGGCAGATTTAATTTGTAGTCCGTAGGAGAGTCGAACTCCTCTTTAGAGAATGAAAATCTCTCGTCCTAACCGATAGACGAACGGACCATTTTCGCAAAATGCGGGTGCAAAGGTACTAATTTTAGTGAAGAATGAAGAGTGAAGAGTGAAGAATTTGCTACCGCAGCATCAAACTTTAACCTTTTTTTACATTTGAAGACCATAAATTCTTCACTCTTCACTCTTCACTCTTCACTTTTTTTGTATCTTTGCAGTCGAAATGCAGACTAAGACTCCGGCCATAGTGCTCCATTCAATTAAGTATGGTGAGACGCGACTTATCGTTGATATGTTCACCAGGGAATACGGTAGACTTTCGTTTATCGTCAGTCTGCCGAAATCGGTCAAGGGGAAGATCAAAAAGCAGTTTTTCCAACCATTGACGATGTTGGAGATCGAGGTCGATGTACGACCGCGCCTGCAACTGCAGAAACTTTCCGATGTCCGGCTGCTCCATCCTTTTTCTACTATTCCCTTCGATCAGCACAAACTTTCCATCTCCCTTTTTGTGGCTGAGTTCCTTTATTATGCCTTGCGGGGTGAACAGCAGAATGCACTCCTTTTCGATTATGTCATCAATAGTCTGCAATGGCTTGATAGTCAGGAGGACCGCTTTGCCAACTTCCATCTGGTATTCCTGATGCGAATGAGCAGGTTCTTGGGGTTCTATCCTAATCTCGACGATTACGCTACAGGCGACTATTTCGATCTCCGTGAGAGTGTGTTCATCCCCGCTCCTCCTGTCCACCGTGATTTCCTCCGGCCTCAGGAGGCTGAGAAGGTACAACTGATGATGCGCATGGATTTTCCCACGATGCACCTCTTCCAGATGTCACATGCCGAGCGCAACCGCCTCTTGGAGGTTGCCCTTTCTTACTACCGTCTCCACCTCCCCGACTTTCCTGAGCTTAAATCCCTCAGTGTCCTGCAGGAATTATATTCTTAATTGTTATTTTATTGAAGCTGTTGTAGGAACTCTATCTCAACAATACGAAGCTCATTCTTGGTATCACCACCGTTTTTGGCCTTGAAGAGATCCAACTCACCAGCGGCGGGTTCGGCCACCTCGACGATACCGCCGAAGGCATCCTTATCTTTACCCGCACCTTTCAAGCGGATGGTTATTTCGTTGGTCTTAACAGCTTTGGTGGGCTTCAGGTGGATATAGCCAAGGCTGCGCTGTGTTTCACCACTCCAGATAAGCTGTTTGCCAGCATAAATCTCAAGTGGGTAACTGCGCAGGCGCCAACCTGTGAGCTTGAGGCAGATATCATCAACAACGGCTTTCTTGGCAAGGCGGTAGGTAATCCAAGCCGTTGAGAGTCGACCGTCGTTTTTCCATTCCGACAGTTCGTTGTCATCGAAACTGTTGACAGCGTGTTCTGTATCATAGCCGGCTTTCGCTGAAATGATTGGAATTTCCTGGACCTTTTCCATATATGAGGGTGTCAATGGCGTCTCGCCCCGATCCAACCGACAGCTGAGCGTTGTCTGCGGTAGCAAACTATTCACTATTACCTCTTCACTATTCACTGTGATATACGCAGGTTTGAGACCTTTGGCATAGGCCGAGAGATTAATCTTGCCGGCATTGGTGGTAGAACGTAGCAATACACGGTTTACACCACACTCTACGGGCAGATCCATGGCACCCACATAGTTATCGGATATGTTTTTTGTGGCAGCGGCATCCAACAGTCCTGCTGGACGATTATCGTCGGGGCGCTGCAGATCCTTGTTGTTACGTGTGGCAATACCGCCAATCCATTGGCCCTCGCCCCACACCTCGAAATGTATCAGTTGGTCAGCCAACGGACAACGGCGGCCATGCTTGTCGAGCACCTCAACTTCGAAGAGTGCCATATCGGCACCATCGGCCTTCATGCCCTTTGGATTCTGAATGGCAGTAAGCTTTAACTGGTAAGGCTCACCTGCGGTTTCTAACTGATAACGACTACCATCTGCAGCAACAGCCTCCAGTTTGCCAGACTCGAAAGTAACGTTCTCGAAGGTGTAAAGATAGCGATAGCTCTGTTTGCCGTGACCTAACGATTTGCCGTTAAGGAACAGTTCCACATCGTTGGCGGTTGAAACAACATACACATTTTTGGTGGTGTTTTCGGGATAGTTCCAATGACCGATGATATATGTTTGCTGATGCTCAGGCTCTACCCAACCGTTCCACATCACCTGGTGAACATAGAAGGCATCCTTAGGAATACGCATGGCATCGGTAACACCGCTGGTGCGATAGTTCGACTCGCCGCGATGGTGGGTGTTGGTATCCGAGAATACGATTTTTACGCCACCACTGCTTACGCGGGTGCCAGTGCCTGGGCGTTCCATATAGTAGTCGTACCAGCGACGTACCATCTCGATGGCAAATTCATCCATGTTGTGGTTGTACTCGTTGGCGGGTTTACCCCGGTAGAGCGGACCATCGCCCTCCTTGTGATAGGGATAGCTGTATTTATCCCAATACTTGCGCAAGCCCTCGTCGCGACAGTATTCCATCGCCCACATCGGGTGTTTCTTCGACTTGTTGATATACAGCATCTCGCCACCGTATTCGGCTTCATTGATATCCAGCATCTCACGGCTACCGATGGCACGTCCGCCATACGGATCGTATTCGTCGCGGATCTGTTTCATTTCCAACATGTGTTCGCGCGAGATACTCTCATTGCCACTCTCATAGAAAAGTATCGAAGGATTGTTGCGGTTGTAAATGATGGCATCACGCATCAGGGCTGTACGCTGCTGCCAACGCGGTCCCTCCACATCTTTCTCAGCATCACCGGCAGGCATCGCCTGGATCAGTCCCACACGGTCGCACGACTCGATGTCTTGTTTCCACGGGGTGACATGCATCCAACGCACCAGATTAGCACCCGACTTTACCATCAGGTCATTGCTATAGTCGCTCAACCAGGCAGGCACCGACAGACCCACTCCTGGCCACTCGTTCGAGGTACGCTGGGCATAGCCGTGCATCATCAGTACACGATCGTTAAGCCAGATCTTTCCCTCTGCAAAGCGCGTCTTACGGAAACCAGTACGGGTATCGACACAGTCAATGATGGTACCGTTATCGTCCTTCAGCATCGTCTTGACCGTATAGAGATAGCCATAGCCCCACGACCAGAAATGTAGTCCCTCGACAGCCTGCTGGATCTTCACTACACACGTCTCTCCCGGCTGCATCGTCATCCGCTCACTATTAAATTGTGCCACCTCTTTGCCGTCTATATCCAACACTCTGGCAACGAAGGTGAACGAACGCGGCTTGCTGTCCTCATTGCGAACCTGCGATTCGGCGTGGATTACCGCCTTGTGATTAGGGATGTCGAAGTCGTTGGCATAGATATAGGTACCCGTTGTACCGAGATTGCTATATAGCGGCAGGGTCTGATAGAGTTTGTCTTTTACATGCAGCCAGACATTCTTGGGGATACCGCCATAGTTGGCGTTGAAGTTCTTGTCGTTCCACTGATAACGGCTGTCATATTCCCGTGAGCGATACGTCCAACTGTTGTCACAGCGCACAGCCAACACATTCTCTCCTTTTATTATATAAGGTGTCAGGTCGAAGCCACAGGCCATCACACCGTTCTCGCTGAAGCCGAGATGATGGCCGTTCAGATAGAAGTCAGCCCCCTGGCGAACACCCTCAAACTCGATGAAGAATTTCTTATCTTTAAACTCTAAACTCTCAATTCTCAACTTTTTACGATACCAGACAATCGTATCCGTCAGGTCTACGATATCCTTACGGAATGCCTCATGACCGTTGAAGGCGTATGGCAATGTTACTCGCTGCCATCGACTGTCATCATAATCCGGCTTTGCTGCTTCCGTGAAATCACCGATGGCTAAACGCCATTCACCATTGAAATTCTGTTTGCCACAAATCTGAGCATCCGCTGCCATCAATATCAGCAATAGTCCGACTAAGACGAGTATTCTTTGTTTCATACTACAGATATTTTTTGAAGAACTGAAGGATACACTCCTGCGCTTTCTTAGGACAGCTGTGGGGCATGTCCCAGAGTTCGGTCACAATCTGGTCACCGGCACCCTGCGATTCCCACGTCTCATGCATCGTCCGGAAGGCCTTCTCAACACCGGCCACGGGAAAGAGCTTGTCTTGAGAGCCGTTGATAAACAACATCGGCTTGGGACAGGCGATACTGGCCACATGCGGATAGTCCAGCCACCGACGCAGACCAGGGAAGCAATTGGCAAAACCACCGTTCTCCGTACGACTGTACTTAAACGACATCTGTTCGTCAGCGGTCACCATCCAACAGATGGCAGTGCCCACCTTGATGCGGTCAGACAATGCCGAGAGCATCCAGGCGCGATAGGCTCCCATCGACCAACCTGTACAACCTATCCGCGAGGCATCCACCTCGGACATCTGTGCCAGGAATTCTGTTCCGGAGATATCATCGTAGGTCATCCAGGCTGACAGGTCGATGCCGTACATCATCATATTTCCCGCAATCATGTCGTAACGGTCACGATTGGCCCCTTCCATCTGACCGCGTTCTCCCCACATCGGGGCATCAGCCGAGAACACAACATAGCCGTTCCTGGCCAGAAAGTCACCAAAGAACTGTCCCTCATAGCCTTTTAGCCAGTCATTGGCATCACGGATCACGGTAGAGTCTTCACAAGCCAGTGGACGGATCATCTTCTCCTTGCCGATAAACAGATGTGCACCGTGGTCATGCAGACAGTTCACGGCAGGGAACGGCCCTTTGCCATCGGGAATTAGCACGTAAGCGGGAACGGTATAGTACCGTGACAGCCGGATTTCAATCTTCCGGGCTTTGTAGCCGTCGCGCTGTTCCTCAAAGAGTACTTTCGCCTCGAAGCCGTTAGTGGGCGCAGGGGGAGGCATCAGCATACAGTCGAACACCTTTTGGCGCGCTGCTTTCTTCCACTCGCCAAAGTCCTTGATATTGCTATTGCCCCAGGCCAAGGGGTAGTCGAAATCGGCAATCAGTGAGTCGGCATAGACCGGCAGATTGCGCTTAAACTCGTACTTTGCACGTTTCTGAGCCGAAGCAGTGAATAGCAAAAAGTGAATTGTGAATAGTATCAGCAGTAACTTTTTCATTCTACTTTCTTACTTTTTTACTCTTTTACCTTTCCTTTGAGCCATAACATCTGGCTGTAATTGGTCTCCGTTGTTGTCCAATGCTCATTTACAGGGGTAATCAGGCTCTCCTTTGGAGCCGTGATGAGATTCCACACGATGTAGCTCGTCGTCGGAGGACAGACATTGTCGTTGTAGCCCCACGTGAGATAGACGGGACAGGTGATGCGACGGGCGAAGTTCACCACATCGAAATACGCCATCGTCTCCACCTTCTCTGGAGTCAGCATGTGACTTAAACGGTTGAAATGCGGATAACCGCCCGCACGGTTGTCGAGATAGCCTGCCATATCTGAGAGCGCCGGATGATTAGCCACGCAGGCCGTCACACGCGGGTCAAGTCCTGCCGTGATGAGCGAGAGGGCACCTCCCTGACTGCCGCCCTGCACAAAGACATTTTTCCCATCCCAATCAGGTAGCGAGCATAGATAGTCAATGGCTCGCACACAGGCCACGTAGACATGCTTCATATAGTAGTTGTCCTTGTCGTCAAGACCATTCGTCAGATAACCATTCTCATAGTCGAAGGCAGTGGTAATCTCCTTGAACTGCTCCTCGGTCATTTCCGGGTTCAGACCGTGAATCTCCATCTCCAGACGGATAAAGCCGTTCTTCGCATAGTAGATATTCCGCATAGGTTCCTTGATGGTCTTGATGCCTGCACCCGGTGGACAGAGCACCACGGGGTATTTTTTTGTTGAACATTGACCATTGACCATTGAACATTCCTTCGGCTTCGACAGATAGGCATAGATGCTGTGACGCTTGTCGTACTTGATCTTCACCAGATACATGTCCGTCTCGTCCGTGCAATAGTCATCCACCTTCTTGCAATCCACGTGCAAGGGCGTTTTACGGGCATCTTCCAAATTCGCTCTCCAGAATGCATCGAAGTCTTGTGGGTCCTTCGTATAGGGTTTCAACTGCTCTGGCGAGAAGCCAACCTTCACATGGTGCAGATACTTCCCTTCCACACTTAATCTCAGGTCGAGGAATCCCGGCTTCTTCATTGTTCCCATGTCGATGGTGGCCCTGCCGTTCTTCAGCCTGACCTTACCCGACGACGTTGCCGGCATCATATCCGGTCCTATCTCATAACTCACTTCAACATCTTGCGGCATACCATACAGATAGAAGCTCACTTCCACCTTCGCCTTCTCACCCACCTTATACAGCCAGTCAGCATGATCAGGCACCGTCAGCCACAGATAGTCCGACCGATAAGGATAATTTTCAGCTTGAGCTGCTGCTCCAATTATCATGAGGAACAGTGCACAGGTTAGTTTTAATGTAGTTTGTTTCATATTTGTTGATTGTAATCCTTATTTGTTTTGTGTATTTTTAATAGGCGAGTATATTCCACAGCTCGCGGATCTTTGCCTCCGGATCCCATTGTCCATTAAAAGTCCAGCGGGCAGTGACTTCATGAAACGCCGGTGCCTTCTCCGACTTGTTAAGGTTGTTATCGAGCCAACCGCTGTGACCACCCTCGCGTGAACAATTATAATAATAGACACGCTGGCCCCACGGACAGGGATCGAGCACCTTGTCGGTATAGGCATAGCTGATGTTTGTATCGAGGATCTGCGACGACATCTTGCAGTTCAGCAGGAAGAACTGCGAGTCGTGGTGGTAGCGTCCCAGGATGGTTGGCGACTTGGCATCGAAATAAGAGTCGGTGATGACCAACTTCTTGCTTTTGTTGCCCCGTCCGTCATGCCAGATGATGGCACGGCTATCACCCAGGAAACGGCAGCGTGTGGCGTAGCACCAGCCTCGTGGACAGAGGAAGTCAACACCAGGACAGCGCAGATAGAGGTCGGCGTGGTAGTACATGCCGTTACCCTCTGGTGCCCAAAGTGAGAGGGCATCGTTGCCGTCAGCAAAGACATTGCTGTTGATGATGATGGTACGCGTAGCCCGTCCGAAGATGGCCATCTGGTGAGTGGTATTGCCTGGCTCAACCACCGTGCCGTAGTTGTTGTAAACAGTAAGACCGCTGATAATACAGTCGTCGGCCCCGTCCAATAGGACGATGACGCCATTGCCCACTTTCTTACCGTGATACTCTTTGATGGTATTTGTCTTGGCTGTTTCTGCCAGCACGATGATGGTACTGTCGCGGTCTTCGCCTACCAGTACGATATTCGGACGATCGATGATCACCTTCTGCTCATAGCGTCCTTTCTTGATGAAAATCTTAAAAGGTTTGTCACCTTGCTCAGGGACTTTTTCAATGGCAGTCTGAATATTCCCGCCTGGTTCTACGATGACGTCAAAATCAGAGAGATTGATGTATGGACGCCGGAACATCTCTATCGTACCGTTCTCGTTGGCTCCCTTTGTTGTCAGGCTGACGGGAACCTTGTTTTGCGGGTCATGCTTGGTTGCCCATCGCTCATACTCAGCGAACAGGTTGCGTGGACTGTCAGAATACCATGCGTAACCATTGCGTCGCTCACTCCCTATCTGATCCAAGCGACGACGTAGTACACCGTCACGGTCACAGACGAAGGGTTCGCACCGTTCCAAGTCGTAGTAGCGTGCCCATAAGGGTTGCGCTGTGGGGTATTCTTCTAACCATGTATCACGATCAGGACTGTTCCAAGCGCCCGACCTGCAGAGACGTAAGCCTGTCAGCTTGTATTTGTCGAACCAGCGCATGGCATAGTGGATAGCTTTCTTCACTCGCTCATCTGGATTAGGTAGACTCATCAGCAGATGGAGGATTGTGGCGCTCTCTGCCGAACAATAGGAGGGTAGTTCGTAGGCTCTTGCCTGGGCAGGTTGATAGGTGTCTTTATCATGTTGCTGACACCAGACTGTCGGCTGATCGTCTGTAATAATCTGCGTTGCCAGTATGCAATCTACACCTTTGTCGAAGGCCGCCTTAGCCCGTTGACGCTGTTGCTTATCGGTGATGTCGCCCTGATAGGGTTTGCGCTGCTCAGCCACCTCTCTGAGCATATTCATCGTATTCACCATAGCATCGTCATTATAGGTGATATGAACCTGATAACCTTGCGGATTCGGCCAGAACTGTGGCCATCCACCGTTGTCATACTGTCCACAGAGCAGGTAGTCAATACCGCTGCGGAAAGCATCTCTATAGCGCTGTTGTCCTGTAGCCTGATACAGACGGGCCAGGTAGGTCAGTTGCATGTTCGTAGCGCCATTATCGGTGGTGGAGTCATCGCGCTTCTGCTTATCCCTCATCACTTGAGTCCGTTCTTCATCGGATAGCGGCTTTGCCATGTCGATGTTCTTTGGCCAGCCGCCGGTAACCCTTTGATACAACAGGATTTGGTCGCCAATCCGACTAGCCTCTTTTGACTGAAAGAATGTTGGTGAAGTCTCACGCATGAGACCTTTGAAAGACTGTGGCTTATCGGCCTTGGCCAGAACAGTCTGGGCATTGAGCGCATGGTCACAACACAGAAATACCAGGGTTATAAATAATAATCTCTTCATCTTAGTAGTTTGTTTCTGGGTGCAAAGATAGCAGGAGATTCCGACAATCGGCTGCATTTTTTGACTTTCCTACCCTATTTTATGGCAAATGTTTACCATTTGTCTTTTGTCTGGATTGTATCGGCCCAGCGATGGTCTTTGGGGAAGGGCTGTCCGCCCCAGGCCTTCACCTGTGTCCAAGGCTGCGGCGCGTCTGTCCAGAAAGGATGTGAGGCCGGCAGGCCGAGGGGCATGAAGGCCAGCGAGGTCATATAGAGTGAACCGTTGTTGGTGTACCAATCGGCCGTCTCTGGCTGGGAACCGCAGAAACCGATGGTCAGATAGCCGGCATCGTTGAAATTTTCCTGCTGGTCGAACATACGATGCATCACTTTTGTCAATGCAGCACGCACTTGTCCGTTGCTGAGATCAGCAGGCAGTTTCTCATACCAGGCCATGAGGGCGAGAGGCTGCATGGCTGCCATACGATAGGGTGTGGAGCGTCCGATAACCGGGAAGGTTCCCTCGGGCGAGATGAAACGTTCGAGGATGATGGCGAACTTCTGGGCCCGCTTCAAGGCACGGTCGTAATATTTCTGATAGTCGAGACGCGAGTTATACTTCGAATCCACCATCGCCTGGAGGGTCTCCAGATACATCGCGTGGAAAACGTAGCTGCTGTAATAGTCGAAGGCGAAGACGGGACCATCGGCATACCAACCGTCACCAACGTACCACTCCTCGACCTTGCGACAAGCCATGTTTACACGGAACTCATCGAACTGGGCACCTGCCTTGGCAAGAAAGCTCTCGATTGTAGAGGAGAAGAGAAACCAATTGGTGTAAGGCGGGTCTATCTTCCGCATGCCCTGAAACTCATGGATATAACGCTGTTTGGTGACATCGTCGAGCGGTTTCCACAGGGTATCCCAAGCACGGAGGAACGACTCGGCGATATAGGCGGCATCCACCAGGTTCTGACCAGCCTTGCCCCAACAGAGATAGTCGGGAGAATCGGGATCAACGGAGTTCCTATAGGCTGCAAGGGCCCACTTGCGGAGTTGTCGGCGCTGCTGTCCTTCGACTGTGTCGTCATCGGGCAGTGTCAGCCAGGGCGCGATTCCTGCCATCAGTCGTCCGAAGGTTTCCATATAGACCACGCTTTTGTCACGATTGTCGAACGAGGGCGAAAACTCCGTCTTCATGTTCTTCTGCAACTCGCCTTTGGCCATGTTTTCCAGCACGGGCTGTGCCATCTTATAGGCCAGCGAACACCAGTATTCACGGTCGGAAGGTTGCACGTTTCTGGCCTTCTTAGCCTGAAGAGGCAGCAGAAATGTAAAGGCTGCTAAAATGAAAAGAGCTTTTCTCATTTCAGTTCAATTTTGAGTGGGTTTGACAAATGATGGAGGTATTCATCGGCAGCGAGTTGCCATTGCGCCATCGTTTGGATATCGTAATTGCTCCAGGCCGAGCCGAAATAGTAAGTGTACGGTTTACCGCTATAATGGCGCAAAATGCCGATGGCATGAGGTAAATCGCCTTCAAGTCTAAGGGTTTCGTCAATGCCATTGGGAAAGAGTGTCCCCACGTAGATTTGTGTCTGATGAACTTGGGGATTGTCAGTTGGGTCAGCATAGAGCACATATTGTTTGCTGAGCAAGAGGTTCTCGTTATCATGCAAGACAATACCGGCCGCCAGCGTCGTAGACTGGGTGATGCCGTCGTACCATACCGTCATTCGGTTGAAATGTGTGCCTTTGTCGAGGCTGATGAGGCGATGCTCAGTGATACCTTCACGGCTGGTGTTGTATGTCAATTCTACGGTAAAGCGCAACGGACCATTATCGAGGATCTTGTACGCCTTATAGCACCAAGGAAACACCAATTGTCCGTCCTTCATCAGTGCAGGGGCACCGCAACCCATACTCGGTCCTACGCCATAGCAGTCAAGTCCGTAACCGTGGTCATGATGGAACGAGGTGGCCACGTAGATTTCATTGGCTTCCTCGGGTTTGCCTGCTCGTTTCAGCGAGTCTCTTTGTCCTACGCCCCACATGTGGTTCTTGTAACGTTCTTCGACTACCAGTTCCGGCGTATTCTTGACCCAGACATCAATGCCGAATGAGCGTTCGCCAGAGCGTTGCAGTGCAGGTCCGTAGACACGATAGATACCACGGTCGTTTTCCCAGGTGATGTCATCTGCCCGTTCCGGATAGACTTTCCCCTTAACATACGACTTGAAGACCGACGGCTCACCCTTAGCGATGGTAAAAGTCGCTTGGCTATGAGGCTGGACGGATACTTCCAATAAGAGTTTCCCATCATAAGTCTTCTGATAGGTCATTTCCTGTCCGAAGGCATTCTTAACCGTGAAGGGCTCATCATGTCCAATGCCCAGCCGTTGATAAATCGTCGCAAGATCAGTTTCTACAATCTCCTGTCGCTGGTCGTTGCTCGGATTGTTGACCAAAATATGGACACCAGTTATGGTGGCCTGCACGCCCCAAGCGCACAAGGCCAGCACCATGGCAATTACATTCCCCATTTGTCGTATTCCACATCGAAGCCGCCCAGCAGGAACCAGTTGGCGAGTTGGCGTTCATAGTAGCGCATCAGGA
>JAEEGJ010003295.1_pt1 | contig 63818 bp, 54 predicted proteins | sample 8958761 | NCBI WGS metagenome assembly JAEEGJ01 (sample SAMN16246546, study PRJNA631951) | gut metagenome | biome: gut microbiome; feature: rumen; material: RS-attached | host: Bos | place: Iran: Karaj | collected 2018-10 | reverse complement strand
TCGATTCACCTTTTTGGCGCAGTGGGTGGGATTCGAACCCACGTCCCTCAAGGGGCATCATGATTTCGAGTCATGTCCGTTATGACCACTTCGATACCACTGCATAAAATCACTATAATATTATATCATAAAGAAATAACAAAATCAATAGTAAAGTAAAAAAATAATATTATAACAAAAATAAAGCAAAAATTTTTCTTTTACCCAAAGCTCCTAGAAATTGACAAAACAACTTAAATGCTATAAAATATTTCTAGAAGGACACAGGTTTTCTAATTATAGGATAGGAAGTGAAATATGAGTAATGCTTCAGAAGTTAAGTATATATTTTTCTCATCAGGAACACTGCTAGGTTACGGAATAACAGTAATGATATATATTTTACTTCCGATACTGACGTTCATGCTTATGTTCAGAAACAGAGCCGCAAGGATTTATCCATTTCTTGTGGGGATACTAGTATATTTTCTCTCTACAAAAATGTGTGATCTAAGCGTATGGATGCTGTTCAGTTCAGTTCCTATTGGTGTGAAAGTCATATTATCCACTGAATTCGTTGGAATATTTGAGGAAACAGGTCGCTGGCTCGCTATGAAGTACCCAGTATTCAATATAAATACCAACAACAAGGCTATATGTTACGGTATCGGTCATGCAGGGATTGAATGCTGGATACGCGGTTTTGAGACACTTCAGCTTATAAATACAGGACAGAAGCTTAATAACCGTGGACTTGCGTATTTTATCAACGGACTTTCCGCTCAGAAAGCTGAGGAACTCACGCTTAAACTTACTGACTACGCTAACATGAACTTGTTCATAAGTATTCTTAATACTGTACATATAACTGCAAATTTCGCATTACATATTGCACTTTCAATGCTTATTTATCAAAAGCTAAAAGAAAACAGTTCAGAAAAACGTTGGCTTTTACTTGCAATATTTCTCCATGTAGCTCATAACGAGATATGCGGTTTTGTCTCGCTACATCGAAATATGTATTTAACAGAACTGACTGGTATAGTCTGTGCCGCCACAATAATAATCTTTATAATGCGAAAGATCAACATAAAAGATATTATAGAAGAAATAAAACATCAAAGCTACACTTATCAAAGCTATAGGGAGTGATAAAATCACTCCCCTTTTTCATTGAATTTATTTGAAACCAGAAACAACCTGCCGCTGAACGGAGGTATATCCATATCAAGAATTCCGTGCGAATAGTTGTACTTGGTTCCACCGTCGGTGGTGGAGCCGCTGTAAAGCTGATTATCGGAGTCAAGGAGCAACTTCACAATCAGATTCTCACCAATACTAATGGAATACTTGAACTGGAACCAGTCCGAGAAATTAAATACAGCAAGTATATCGCCGTCAGCCGACTTTCTGCGTATCGCATAGATGCAGCGCTCAATACTCTCGCAATCCTCCCATTTGAAATTAGTTGTATCATAATCATAATGCAGAGCATTATACTTAAGATAGATATGATTAAGAGTCTTTATATACTCACGGAACGAGTCGTGAAGCGGATATTTCAGCATATCCCAATCCTGCTGGCGTTTTTCATCCCATTCACGAAGTTGTGCAAACTCACTTCCCATAAAATTCAGCTTCTTACCGGGATGGGTTATCATATACATGTAAAGTGCTCTTGCCTGGGGAAACTTGTCATTATACTGTCCATTCATTTTCTGAGCCACAGTCGCCTTTCCGTGAACAACTTCGTCATGTGACAGTGAAAGAATAAACCTCTCATTATAAAAATACAACATCGAAAATGTCAGCTTGTGGTAATCACGGGTACGATACATTGGAGCGCTCCGAAAATAATCAAGTGTATCATGCATCCAACCTAAATCCCATTTATAGTCAAAGCCAAGGCCGCCCTCACTCACTGCTGCAGTTACAAGCGGATATGCCGATGAATCCTCTGCCACTATAAAAGCATTTGGATGACGTTTTTTCAGACCTATATTCATGGATTTCAAAAAATCTATAGCATTCCTATTCTCGCCGCGACTCTCATCACCATTCCAGTATATCATATTACGAACAGCATCCATACGAATGCCGTCAAAATGGTACACGCTTAGCCAGTAATCAGCGGCAGACTGTATAAATGACCGAACTTCACCCTTTGAATGATTGAAGTTTCGGCTTCCCCACTCGTTATAACCAATATCATCGCTAGGATATTCAAAAAGCTTAGTACCGTCATACTCAGTTAGAGCATAATGGTCAACTGCAAAGTGAACAGGAACAAAGTCTACTATAACGCCTATCCCACGCTTGTGACACTTATTCAATAGTTCCATAAGCTCATCTGGAGTTCCGTACCGAGAAGTAGGGGCAAAAAAACCCGTACACTGATACCCCCATGATTCATCACAAGGATGCTCGCTCAAAGGCAGAAATTCAATGTAATTATAACCAAACTCACAGACATAATCTATTAGCTCATCAGCTATTTCGGAATAGCTGTACCATCCATCCTCTTCCTCATCAGAACGTCTTTTCCACGAACCTAGATGAACTTCGTATATATTCATTGGCTTATCTCGACAGTCTGTCCTTTTTTTCAGCCATTCCTCATCAGAAAACCTGTAGTTACATATGCTTCTTATAACAGAGCAAGTACCTGGACGAAGTTCCATGCCGAAGCCACATGGATCACAATGGTCCGTAAAACCACCTTTTTTTTCGTAAATACGATACTTGTAACGCATGCCCTCTTTAGCTTCTTCAACTATAAGCTCATAAAAACGTCCGTCCTCTGTCTTATTCATTGGCAGCTCCTCCCAGCTGCTGAAATCACCGATAACCGAAACTTTTTCTGCATTGGGAGCATATGTGCGGAAAACCGTGCCACTGTTGTTTAAATGAGCACCGAGATACTTATAGATTTCAAATTCTTCGCCTCTGTAGAAATTCATAATGTCCATAGCCGTATCCTCCCTTTTTTCTGATTATAACATGATAAATAAAGCAAGTCAATGCATCAAATATGAACAGTAGTCATATTTACCACTATACAAAATCACCATTTACTTTATCACTTTTTACCTGCAAATCGTTAAATCGATCTGTTGACATATTAACTGTCTCAGTGTTATAATTTATATAGCTCCTAAATACAGGAGCTCACAAGTTTTAGGAGATGAGATCATGAAAAACACCTTCGGTTCAAGCGTGTCCGTTACAGTTTTCGGAGAGAGCCACGGTACAGCAATAGGAGCTATCCTTGACGGCATTGCTCCAGGAATACCCATTGACGAAGAATTTATCGCTTATCAAATGAAACTCCGTCAGTCTGTTGGAGCTCTTTCCACAGCACGACGCGAAGCCGACAGCGTAAAGATAGTCAGCGGTCTTTTCAATGGTAGAACTACAGGTACTCCCATGACATTTATAATAGATAATCAGGATACAAGAAGCAAGGATTATGGCGAGCTCGCATACAAAGCTCGTCCAGGCCATGCAGACTTTTCAGCGCAGATAAAATATCACGGATTTCAGGACTACCGCGGTGGTGGACATTTTTCAGGAAGGATAACCGCGGGCATAGTTGCGGCAGGAGCCGTTGCTATCGGAGCTCTCCGCGGAAAAGGCATAAAAATCGGAACTCATATACTATCCTGCGGCGGAGTTTTTGACCGAACATTCAATGATTTAAATGCAGATATCGATATGCTCAACTGTATGGAATTTGCAGTTCTCGACGGCACAAAAGCCGAGGAAATGCAGGCTGCCATAACTGCCGCAAAACAGGACGGCGATAGTGTAGGTGGCAGACTTGAAACTGTAGTCACAGGAGTTCCCGCAGGTGTAGGCGAACCCTGGTTCGATGCTCTTGAAAGTATTCTCGCTCATGCACTTTTCAGCATACCTGCCGTAAAAGGAGTTGAGTTCGGCGCAGGCTTTGCAGCCGCAGATATGCTTGGAAGTCAGTGTAACGATTGCTTCCACAATGAAAACAACAATGTTACAGCTCCTACAAATAACAATGGAGGAATAATAGGTGGAATCACTACAGGAATGCCAATTCTTTTCAGAACTGCAGTAAAACCCACTCCCTCAATATTCAAGGAGCAGAATACTATCGACCTGAAATCTTTTGATAATACTACATTACAGATAAAAGGACGCCATGATCCCGCTATCGTACATCGTGCAAGAGTTGTTGCAGACAGCGTGACTGCCTTAGTGCTATGTGACCAACTTGCAATGCGCTTCGGCACAGACTGGCTGAAAGCTGATTAATAAACCTGTAATAGGCGGACTTCTGTCCGTCTATTTTATTCTTAATAATATATATCAGACTTCAGCTTTTTTTCATATAATAAATAGTACCGCAGATCCTGATGAACTGTGCAGTACACAGCAGTCAGGGGTGATACTTTTGATGAACTGTATAATAGATATGCCCTCATACACTTATGCCATAAAAGGACAACGAATACTCAGAGCAAGAGGTTATCCGTGCAGCATAAAAAGGCACGGAAAGAACAACAGCAACGGATGCGGTTTCTCCGTTGTAATGCGCGGAGACTGTGAAAGTGCCGCAAAGGTGCTGGATATGTATTATATTCCCTACTCTTTAGATTACGGCGGTGATGCAGGCAATGATAAACTTTGACAATGCCGCTTCAACCTTTCCTAAACCAATTTCAGTCCGAAAAGCTGCTGCGGAAGCCATTAGCATATACGGTGGTAATGCAGGCAGAGGTGGACACGAACTTGCTATGCGTACCTCCGAAGCCCTCTACTCCGCCAGAGAGACCGTCGCCGATTTCTTTGGTGCAGAGCCTGAAAACACAGTTTTTTCCCTAAACTGCACACAAGCGCTGAATATGGCTATACAAGGTGTAATGTCCGATGGCGGTCATCTTATTATAAGCAGCATGGAACACAATTCCTCGGCACGTCCTGCCACTACCCTTGCCATGAATAAGAAGATAACTCTTTCAGTAGCCAGAGTCTTTCCCGACGATGACCATACTGTTGAAAGCTTCCGCCGTCTCATACGAAGCGACACAAAAGCAATAGTCTGCACTCTAGCTAGCAATGTTACAGGCCAGATCCTACCATTCCGCCAAATAGCAGATCTATGCCGCAAACACAGTATATGTTTCATAGCGGACGGCTCTCAGTTCTGCGGAATTTACGATATTAATCTTTCCGATGGCATAAATATCCTATGCACCTCTGGACATAAGGGACTTTATGGCATTACTGGCACGGGACTACTCATAACTGACGGAGAATACCCAATAGCTCCAATAATGCAGGGTGGCACTGGCAGCGATTCATTAAACCTTTTTCAACCGGAACTTCTGCCCGACTCTCTTGAAAGCGGCACTCCCAATATCATCGGAGCTATCACAGTTGGCACTGGGATAAGGTTTATCCGCTCATATGGAATTAATAAACTCCGCACACACGAGGAAAAGCTCTGCTCCATGTTAATCTCAGAACTGCGTGAAATAGATGGAATAACTGTATACCGAGAGAACTCATTGGAATACACGCCAATAGTCTCATTCAACGCAAAAGAATTCATTTCAGAAGATACCGCCGCCATACTCGCAGATAAAGGATTCTGTCTGCGCGCAGGCTACCACTGTGCAGCCCTTGCACACGCAACTCTCGGCACTAAAGGTGGTACTGTCAGATTTGCACCGTCAGTATTCAATTCAGAGGCTGAAACCAGGAAGCTCGTATACCATGTTAAAACATTGAAAAATTTGCAAAATTCTTAAAAAACTATTGAAATAATTTGAATTTGTGGTACAATAATAGTATATGCTGTATTGCTCAGTTGATTATGAGGACGTTTTGTCCTCATAAATACATAAAAATATGAACGAAAATAAATATGTGTAATTCTTCCCCAAGGGGGTGTAGTTAATAGTGTTTGATAAAATAGGAGAAGTATTCACTGACTTATTAGGAGTCATTAGTACTATGGAATTCATAGATATTGTTGACATAGTACTGCTTACATACATATTCTATCTGCTGCTCAAGCTCATACGTGAAACTCGTGCAGGACAACTCGTAAAGGGTATACTGTTCCTTGTTGCAGGTTATATTATCAGCTTTAATACTGGTATGAAAGCAATAAGCTTTTTCCTTGAGAAAATTCTCAACATAGGCGTTCTTGCTATGATAATACTTTTCCAACCAGAGCTAAGAAGAGCTCTCGAAAAGGCAGGAAGAAGCAAATTTGGCATACGTCTTTTCGGTCTTGGTCAAAGCAACAGCGAAAGGAAGCTGCTCTGGGCAAATGCCATAGACTCTATATGCGATTCATGCGTAGAACTTTCCGCTAGCTGTACAGGTGCTCTTATAGTTATCGAGCGGCAAGTCCGCCTCGGTGAACAGATTGAAACAGGCACCATACTAAATGCTACCCCAAGCAAGGAAGTTTTCGGCAACATTTTCTACCCGAAAGCGCCACTTCATGACGGAGCTGTCATAATGCGTGACGGTTTCATACTTGCAGCCGCCTGCTTTCTGCCGAAACCGCAGAAAGATGCGAGCATAAACAAGAAGCTTGGCTCACGACACAGAGCCGCCATAGGTATGAGCGAAAACTCAGACGCAGTAGTTATTGTAGTTTCAGAAGAAACGGGACAAATTTCAGTAGCTCTCAACGGCAATCTCACAAGAGACTATACCCGTGAAAAACTAAGAAAAGTTCTAGAAGCTACCATTTATAATGATATAAAGGAAATAGAAATAGGCAAAAAAAAGCTCTTTTCTTTCTTTTCAGGAAGGAGCGATAAGTAATGAAATTCAAAAAGCTAAAAAACGCCAATAGACGTGAGATACTAGAATCGCGAAACAACGCTTTTATGATTGCATTAGCTTTCATATGTGCTCTTGTGTCATGGTACTATGTTAAAATGAAATATCATGAAACTGATAATAAGAATTTTACGGACGTTGCCGTCATAGCAGATCTAAGCGGTACAACTGCGGAAGAGAACGGTCTCCAGATAATAAACAATCTTAAAGACGTAAATGTCAGTTTTGAATGTAGCTCTAAGGACTATTCACGAGTAACCAAAAACAGAATAATTGCTTACGTTGACATGAAAAACTATAGTCGAGCAGATGAGTATGACATCAAGGTTCAATTAAAAAGCCTCGATAACATAGAACTAAGCAATATCAAGATAGAACCAGAATACATAAAGGTTGTTCTAGATAAGAATACTCCCAAGACAGTGGCTCTTACAACATTTTTGCCAAATATCACACCCGCTGAAGGCAAAGCTCTCGGAGAATGTATATGTGACCCTGTACAAGTAGACATAACAGGTCCATCAAGGACTGTCAATAAGATAGAAAGAGTTGAAGTTAAATCTGACATCCATAAGATTCTTGATTCAAAGGAAATAATATATGCTGACAATTTCAATTTCTATACAGAAGACGGTACAAAGATAAACACTTCCAATATCACGGTAACCCCGAAATCAATTGCTATTACTATACCTGTTTACGCAGAAAAGAATATCCCGATAACTGCAAACTTCAAAACTCAGGATACTATTTTTGATCAATCAAGCCTTGATTACACCTTTACTCCTGACAATATTACTCTTGCTTCAGATACGGGTGAAAGCATACCTGATACACTTGAAGTCCAGATACCACTTACTGACCTTATAGATGGCAACGATATTGTTTATGAAAAGGATTATCCAATCAAAACTCAGCTTCTCAATCAATCCAAACTCGAAACCGTACACTTTAAGCTAAATAACACTAATCTTGCAATAAGAGAAATGACCCTCTCAAAGAACAATATTCATCAGATGCAAGTTCCTCAGGACGATTACGATTACACTATCCAGACTGAAAAGATCACAATAAAACTAGTTGGTCCGAAAGATGTGATAGACAATATAACAGCTTCTGATATCAACGCAAGTATCAATCTTACAAATGCAGAATCCGAAAAACTAATAGCATTTCCTATTGATGTTGAGGTATCATGCAGTGAAAACTTCAGAAATGTATTTGCTATTCCAGTCAATAAGGCTAATGTCAGAAAAACGCTTAAATCGGAGTCCTCAACTCAGGCTGCAAACAAAAATCTTACTAACTGACAGAACAGTTACCCGAGTCTTACATATTATTTGAATATTCTTAAAGAGCTGCCATTTTTAAGCAGCTCTTTTTTATTGAAAACACCGAAAATAGATGAAACATATGTATTTTTTTGCTTTTCATCTTCCATTTATAGCTATAATGTGATATAATTTATCCATGTGAGTTTTCTGTACATTATTTAACAGAAAACAGAAAAACAAATTATGTTTTTTGCACAAATTAAGGGGAAATCCCAAAAGGAGATAAAAATGAGAGTGAAAAAACTAATTGCGTCTGCTTTGTCATTTGCGCTTTGCATTGGAAATATGATTGCAGCCTACGCAGCTGCCGAAACCTCGCAGACAACATATGTACACACACCCAAAGTCAGTGAAACAGCAGCTGAAAATAGCGATAACTCTGCTTCCGTAGTAACTATCAAACTTGGAGATGTCAACGGAGACAACTTTATTGACGCAGCTGACGCCTCAGCTGTACTTTCAGCATATGCGAAGCTTTCCATTGGTGCCTTTTCAGATTTTACGCTGATGCAGACCGTTGCATCAGACGTAAACAAGGACAGTATCATTGACGCAGTTGACGCTTCAAACATTCTTTCATATTATGCCTATGCTTCCACTTTCAAATCTACGCCGCTCCCTATTGAAAGCTTTATTAAAAACAAATCTGCTGGAGTCACATCTTCTACAACCACTAATCTCGTCACAACAACAACAACTACTACTACTGCAACAACTTCAACAACAGCAATGACAACTCCAATTTCTACTACAGCAAAGCCAGCAACCACAACTACATCATCCACCACAGTAACTACAACTACAGCATCTAAACCTAATTTCACCACTTTCATAACATCAACAACCTCTGCTACATCAACTACTTCCACAGCATCAACAACTTCCGCAATATCAACAACTTCCACAGCATCAACAACTTCCACATCATCAACAACTTCCACAGCATCAACAACTTCTGCAATATTAACAACATCCACAATTTCAACGTCAACCACAACAAGTACTGAAACCAGCACAACGACTACCAATGCTACAACAACTACATCTGACCCCAAAAAGGTCAACGAAATAAAGCTAAGCAAGTCTAAGATAACACTTAATGTAGGAGACGGAGACATCTCAATGGTGACAATGCTTCCTGCAACTGCGGCAGATAAGTCTGAAAAATGGACAAGCTCTGATACAAGCGTTGCAACAGTCAATTTCGAGGGCTGGATAACAGGAATATCAGAGGGTGTCTGCACAGTTACAGTTCAAAGTATCAGTAATCCTGAAGTTAAAGCGGAAATCCAGGTAACTGTCATAGACCCAACGAAAGTTCGCGATATAAAGCTTAGTAAGACCGAAATGGCTATACCTGTGGGAGCTACCGATATCTCAATGGTGACTATGCTCCCAGATAACGCCGCGAACAAGAACGAAATATGGATCAGCTCCGATGAAAAAATAGCAACTGTAACCGAAGAAGGTCTTGTAAGAGGTATTTCCCACGGAAATTGTATTGTAACCGTTATAAGCAAGTCAAATCCCGACGTTAAAGCTGAAATAAAGGTAAAGGTAACCGATAAAGAACAACCTATCAGCATTTCTCTCAGCGATTATGAGCTTGATATACTCACCGGAACTTTAGGCATTTCATATGTCACCACACTTCCCAAAACTGCTGTTCCAATCTCAGAAATATGGATTTCATCAGATCCATCTATCGCTTCTGTAGATAAATTTGGAAACATTTACGGCGTTTCCGCAGGAACTTGCACTATCACCGTATCAAGCGCAGATGATCCCGATATCAGTGCTATAGTAAAAGTGAATGTACACAATCGCCCATTAATAACTTCAACTACTACAACTTCCACGACAACAACTACTACAACTTCCACAACAACAACAACAACAACTACTACTACTACAACTTCCACGACGACAACAACAACTACTACTACTACCTCAACGACTACAACTCACCTTATCCAGTCACATAATGGAGCTACCTACGTTGACGGAATACTCATAGTCAACAAGACCTACAGCATAGCCAGAGACTACCCTGCAAACGAGCTCACAAACAATACTGAGGAGCACTTCCGTCTTCTCCAGGAGGACGCTGCGAAACTTGGACTTAAAATAGTATGCTCATCCGGCTTCCGCTCGTATGACTATCAAGAGGAGTTATATAACAACTACGTATCAACAGACGGAGTTCTCGCAGCTGATACATATTCTGCAAGAGCAGGACATTCTGAACACCAGACAGGTCTTGCAATAGATGTTAACTCAATAAGCGATGCATTTATCGGAACTGCCGAATGCGAATGGCTTGAAAATAATGCCCATAAGTATGGCTTTATAATCCGTTATCCCAAGGGCAAAGAAGCTTTCACAGGATTCCGCTATGAGCCGTGGCACATACGTTTCCTCGGAGTTGAGACCGCAACAAAGGTCTACGAAAGCGGACTCTGTCTTGAGGAGTACTTAGGAATAGACTCATACTATAATTAATTACAAAAAAGCTGCCGAAAACCTCTTCGGCAGCTTTATCTATATCAAAGCAGCCCTCAGGAGTGCGCCTTATGTCTGGAAGCTATCCAAGGGAGCGTGGCTCCACCTCCTGACGACGTGCTCGTTTTTGCCGCTTACATTATATTATGCAAAAATTATAAAAAGGTACAATGAAAATTCTTACAGTATTTATTATTGTCAGAATTGTGTAACCAAATTGACATTATCCGTTAGCATTTTATATCCGAACTGTATACAAACCGAAATCGCTCTGTTATTGCATATTTTACTAACACAGGTTATAATATAGACAGTAAGGGAAAAGAAAGAAATAAATAAACAACCTTCATTGTTCCTCGTTTCTGCGTCGAAACTACATTCTCGACGCAAAGATCACTCCAAGACGGTGTCGCACACCACCGTCCTCTGAACACACCTTTCGGAAAGAGAAATAACCGTCGGCGCAATAGTGTCGACGGTTCTCTTCTGGAATTACATATAAGTACAGCCCCAAAGTAGCAACACACTGCTACTTTGGGGCATTTTGTTTGTAAAAATCAATTATTCGCCAATCAATTATTAATCGCCAATTACTAAATATCAACAACTAGCCGCTCAAACTTCGCGCTGAAGTCTGAACTCAACAGAGCGTTTGAGGTAGCCAAGATACTCTTCATCGCGGCACATTGCCTTTCCTATATCATCTGAAAGCTTCGCGACAGGTCTGCCATTTACATACTGAAGTTTTATAACGATATTCAGAGCCTTTTCTTCCGTATCGTTTGAGCAGAAAGTGCCAATACCAAAAGACACTTTAGTTTTATTGCAGAAATAGTCGTGGAGCTTCTGAGCTCTATCGAAGTCAAGACTGTCACTGAACAAAAGTAACTTCGTTTTCGGATCTACTCCATACTTTTTATAATGAGCTATAATCTTCTCGCCCCACGCATATGGATCACCACTATCGTGACGGACACCAGAATAGTTATTGACCATAGAACGGTTGAAGTCCAACAAGAACAGGTCTGTAGTAACTGTATCAGTAAGAGCTGTACCGTTATCGCCGTCGTATTCGTCATACCAGTCTTTCATTGCATAATGATTTGTATACGCAAGTGGAATAGAATCAATACCCTGATACATTTGTACGAACTCATGAGCATAGGTTCCAATAGGAGTAACATTGTATTTCATAGCAAGGTACACATTTGAAGTTCCAACACAGTTTTTAGTCTCTGTAACGAGGCGCTTTACAACAACATCCTCCCACTCACGAGAAAGTCTCCTACGGCAGCCAAACTCCGCAAACTTAAATGTATAAGTACCATCGTTCATAGCCTTTATCTTAGCGTCAAGCCTTTCTTCGGCAGACTTTCTCAGTCTGTCATAATCGTATTTCATTCGGAAGTAGACCTCATTGACAATCTCAAGAAGGTATATCTCAAACTGCATAGCTGAGAACAGCGGACCGTTTACCTCTATAAACAGCTCACCGTTGTTGTCCAACTCAGCTGTAACGTAGTCTCGAATGGGTCTCCACAGTCTCAGGAACTCCACATAATCGTTCTTGATGAAGCGAATTGAGCGCAGATAATCCAGTTCTTCCTTTTTAAACGAGAGAGAACAGAGATGGTCTATTTGTTCGTTAATCTCCTTCACCATTTCAGGAGTAAAAACTACGTCTTTATTACGACATTTGAAAAAATACTGACCACAGAGATCTGTATGCTTATGAAAGATCACCTGATCCATATTGAATTTGTAAAGATCTGTATCGAGCAAAGAAACAACTATTGGTTCAAGTATCATGGAAATCTTCCTCCTTATCAAATTATATCTATCTGACAGCTTTTCATGGTTTCAACAGCGGCATTGTGCTTTTCTGGAGTAACACCTGCACAACATGCTTCGTCCACAACGATATCAGCCTCAGGGAAATTAGCCTTAAGGAGCAGAGCATTGCTGATAACACAGATATCTGTGCAGAGACCTATGAGCTCCACGCTAAATTCTTCTGTACCGGCAGCCTTTTTTATGAGGTCAGGCAGCTTCACAGATCCAAAAGTGTACTTCTCTACAGGAGTGTACTTCTTTCCTTTAAGAGCAGCAGCGATATCTTTGTTGAGTTGCCAGCCCTCAGTACCCTTTATACAGTGCGGAACAGGAAGCTTCTTTCCCTCCGCTGTATCCATATAGTCGTCAAAGTGAGTATCATATGTAGCAAATATCTCACCGTCAAACTGCGTAATTTTCTTCAAAGCAGCAGGAACTATAGCAACAGCCTCCTGAGACCCCAGGGCACCATCCACGAAATCCTTCTGCATATCCACAACGACTAAAAACTTTTTCATAATCTCATATCCTCCTGTCTTTGGTTAATAATTATTTATATTATTATATCTCACCTTATATGCTGACGTCAAGTATTATTTTTTCGTTTGAAAAGCTTTGCCGGTCTATGTCCATCTCCACGGACATATTCGTCGGTCTCCTCCACGAAGTTACTAACCATTCGCCTGAAATTCGCTGGAAGCAGTGACACATTCATGACAGTCTCCTGCACCTTCTGAAACTCAGAAAGAGTGAACTTTTCAGGAAGAAAATCGAAAATTGTATCATAACTTTTCGCTTCATTTCTGAGTGCTGTCAAAGCAGTTGCAATAATTGCAGCATGATCAAAGGCCAGCCCTCCGCTATCGATTATCTTATAATTCGTTCTGCCAAACTTCGTCTTTTCCACTTTCAGTACTGCTTTCAGCTCTATATCCTCATAATCGAGAGTAAGGTAGTACATCATATTGTCATCTCGCTCAAAGCTCACCTCGAACCACTGAGCGTCAGATGCGTCGTCACTTCCAACCTGTTTTACCGAAGCTTCGCTTATTACTGAAACGAAGGCATTTGATATTATCCAGCCTCGCGGATCACGATCGGGATTACTGAAAACTCCAACAGGCATAATCGAAGCGGGAGTAACATTTGTTTCCTCTTTAGTCTCTCTGAGTGCACATTCTTCCACAGTCTCTCCTCTTTGCAGAAAGCCTCCTGGAAGAGCCCACATATCCTTGAATGGATGTCCACCTCTTTTGATAAGAAGCAGAAGTAGCTTGTTTTCGGGATTACGGCGATAATCTGTCTTATCCTCCGATCCGACCATAAAGGCTGCTACATCGGCTGTTACCGATGGCCTGTCGTATTTACTCATATCATAGTTAGCCAGAAAATCCTTTTCACTGTCCATTATGAATTCCTCCTTCTGTTATTTCTATTATGATAATATCATAAAAATAATAAGATGTCAAGAGGTTTTTAAAAAATTATTTAGGTTTTATTTATCATTCAGCATTTCATTATCAAAAAAAGCGGCACGATCCCAAACCGTGCCGCCATAGTTTATTCAGTTCAGCTCTTAGCCGTTAGGGTTAAGAGTAGCTATCTTCTTAAGAAGATAAAGCTGTATCTTAAGAGCGTCATTAGTTGTGATGCCCTTTGTGCTTGTATCAACGTCAGCATTAGCTTTACCCTGCTCGGTGATAGCCTTTGCGTCTGTACCGCCTACGCCGTACTTATTCGGATTTGCAAGGCTCTGCATGATAAGAACAGCGTCTGCCATATCTACCTGACCGTCGAGGTTAGCGTCGCCCCATACAGAAACATCGCTTGTCTCATCCTTCGGCTTCGTTGTTGTGTCCGTATTCTGACTGCCATCATTTATAGTAACAGGGAAATCAATAGTTTTTGATATTAACATTCTATCCCAACTATTTAAATAAGCAGTACCTGTGACTCTTACAGTGTATGAGCCTGGCGTCAGAGTATTGAAATTGCTACCGCTTGTTTTTGTACCGTCTTCGCTGATAACATTTACATCACTTGAACTAAATGAAATATCATCGTATTGCCTCGGCTCACCATACATCGTACCTGCTCTGCTTCCTCCTTCTGCTTCGAACCAGCGGGTAACACTGCGTGCTTTTACGGATACTCCCGAGAAATCGAGTTCCTCACCAGCACTGTAAACAGTTTTCGTAGGATATGATATTACATCCACTAACTCGTACTCGGCAGTAACTGTGATCGTTATCAGTGGAGCTACCGAAGTTGTGGAAGGTGTTGTTGTAGTCGTTGATGATGTTGTTGTAGTTGTCGAAGATGTCGTTGTTGAAGAAGATGTCGTTGTTGAAGAAGATGTCGTTGTAGTACTTGATGTAGTAGTTGTTGTGCTTGTAGTCGTGGTGGTAGTTGGCTTTGTAGTTGTTGTAGTTTTGTCAACTACAACAGGCTTTCCGCCACCTGATTTACCGCCGTCAAGATTGCTCTTTGCGCCGGACGAATAGAACTCATTCAGTGAGAGACCATTCTTTCCGAGAGCTGTCTGATGGTCAAGGCCGATATATTTACCTGCATCTGTCTGCCAGAGAGACTTTTCAAAGAGGTTGTACTTAGCAGTATCCCAGTTCATAAAGGTAGGATCGAGAAGTCCGCCTGTATCACCTGAGTTGGGGTTGATGCACCAGAAGGTATGGCTAATGTGATTATCTATCATGTAGTCGCGGAGAAGTTCCATCCACTTCTGGTTCTTTCCGCCGTCCATGTGACCGCCCCACTCGCCTATGAGGAGAGGAGCTATATCCTCTGCATTGATGTATGCCCATGTATCGTACCAGTAATCCTCAAGAAGGGTATCTGTAGTGAAGTTCTTGTCGAACCATGTCTGCGCGTATACTGACGGACCGTAATCATGTGGAGAGTATACTATCTGACTTGTACCGCTTTCCGGGGTTACGGGGTAATCTCTTACACCGCGGAGATTTCCGCCCCACCATGCGCCGTGCCACGGGGACTGATCAGCAGGAGCGTCCCATATATCCGGAGTATCATAGGTATTGCCCTCCTCCGTCTTAGGATACTGTTCAACACCCTCAATGAAGATAAGGGCATTAGGGTTAACTTTAAGTATTGAGTCTGCGCACTTCTTAGCAGCATAAGCCCAGTTGTTCTCGTCGGTTGAGTCGTCCCACTTTGCAATGTCGGAGGGGCAAGTATTTCCTGTATATCCGCGCTTGCCGTGAGGCTCATTCTTAAGGTCATAGCCGATAAGAGTATCGTCATTTGCATACTTCTCAGCTATCCATGTAAGTGACTTTATCCATACATCGGTAGTGATGCCAGCCTTACCGTACCACAGCTCATAGTTGTGACCGGAGTTATTGGCGTCGGGACTATGAACGTCGATAAATGCCTTGATACCATACTTCTTGCACTTCTGCATGATGATATCGAAGATCTCCATAGAGTTCTTAAGAGTCTTTCCGTCAGACTCAACGAAATCCCTGTTGATATCGCCGTACTTTCCTGCGGGAGTGATAGTACCATCCTCACCCACTACGTCTTCAGGAGGATTGTAGCTTGCCTGTACGGAGCTTACCGCATCTGGCTTGCCGTTCATCCATGAAACAAGGAGCTCTGACGATATCGGCAAACGGAGTGTATTTATTCCGTGGTCTGCAATAGTCTGGAGCATATCGTCTACATCTCTTGCATAGAGACCGTGAGCGCAGTTCTCCGAGCAGTTGAAGCCGAACCAGTTTGCACCGGTAATCCATACCTCATTACCGTTCATATCATAAAGACGGCTTCCCTTCGCATGAATCCAGTCGTCGTTACTGTCGTCAGCTGCAAAAGCCTTGTTGAATGAGTCTGTATTCACAGACGGAGTGTAGGCAGTACCTGTAAAGGTAATAGCTGCCGCGGCAGCTATCGCTGCCATAGAACGTAAAAGCTTTTTCATAATATTTCCCTCTCATTTTCATATTTTGGCATAGTTACTTTCCACAGCAGAAGCTTACTAAACACTTGAATAATTATCCAGGAACATACTCACATATTATGTCAGAAACGCCATATGGAACGCTTGCATAAACCATGAATGAATTAATAAAATGCAGTATAATAATAAAACACAAATGTTAAAAGCTACATGAACCGCAAGAAATAAATTTGCCATTTATTTTTCCGCACAGCACCTTGAAGCTGCACGGTTAAATACTTATTCAACAGGAAGAGACTTGACCTTTCCCAGAAGATAAAGCTGTATCGCCTGTGCATCGTTGTTTGAAAGGCCATTGTTGCCCTCAACATCAGCGTTCTTCAAGCCCTCGTCAGTGATATGGTTCTTGTCTGTTCCGTTCAAACCATACTTATTAGGATTTGCAAGAGCCTGCATTATGAGAACAGCGTCTCCCATATCAACCGAGCCGTCGCAATTAGCATCTCCGAAATTGCGTTTACTGACTGAGCTGACCGTCGTTGAGGTCAGCGTAGTAGTCGATGTTGTCGAAGTAGTTGTTGTAGTCTTGTTATCCTTAGTGGTAGTTGTTATCGAAACCGTATCTGCATCAACAGGCTTTCCATCGGAGGTCTTGCCGCCGTCGAGGTTGCTACCCTCGGTCTTGGCATATGACGAATAGAACTCATTCAGTGATATACCGTTCTTGCCAAGTGCTGTCTGATGATCGAGACCAATATACTTTCCGCTCTTCTGAGTCTGCCATAGTGCCTTTTCAAGCAGTGCATACTTATCCTCTTCCCATATTATCGTAGTACCATTGCTGGTATCCGAAACATCGTTGATAGAATATGAGAAGCTCTTCCATAGTCCTCCGGTATCGCCGGAATTGGTATTAAGGCACCAGAATGTATGGTTGATATGATGATTGATCATATAATCGCGAAGAAGCGTCATCCACTTCTGATTCTTGCCACCATCCATATGACCGCCCCATTCGCCGATCAGCTCGGGAGCTATATTCTCGGCATTGATATACGCCCATGTGTCGTACCAGTAATCATCAAGGAGAGTTTTCTCAGTGAAATCCTTTGCGAACCATGTCTGGTCGTATACTGACGGACCGTAATCATGAGGCGAGTATACAATCTGCGAAGTACCCTGCTTAGGCTTGATAGGATACTGTCTTGCACCTCGGAAATTTCCTCCCCACCAAGCGCCGATATAAGGTGAATTGGTCTTTCTGTCAGGCATACCCCAGTAGTCACCTTCCTGAGCGCCGCTCAGCGACTGTTCAACACCCTCGATAAGTATAAGAGCATGAGGATTTACATCAAGGATAGCCTCAGCGCACTTTGTAGCCGCATAAGCCCAGTTGTTCTCATCTTTGGAGCCGTCCCACTTTGCGGCCTCCTCTCCCTCAGGGCCTTTTCCGTGAGGCTCGTTCTTGAGATCGTAGGCAATGAGGGTATCATCGTCCTTGTACTTGTTTGCCAGCCATACCAGCGATTCTATCCACTTTTCTGTTGTTATGCCCGCCTTACCGTACCATAGATTGTAATTATGTCCTGAATTATCGGTATGCGGGCTGTGTACGTCGATGAAAGCCTTAATACCATACTTTTTCAACTTTCCGAGAATTATGTCGAATGATCTCTCTGTATCTATGAGAGTTTTTCCGTCAGCCTCAACGAATTCTTTGTTGATACTTCCGTACGTACCCGCTTTTATAATGCCGCCGTTTCCATCGTCCATATCCTCGGGAGGATTATAACTCGCCTGCATTCCGCCACCCGAAAGCTGAGGCGGCTCGCCGTTCATCCATGAAACGAGAAGCTCAGAGGAAATAGGGAATCTGATAACATTTATTCCTCTGTCTGCCACCTCTCTTACAAGATCATCGCAGTCGCCGCTCCAAAGGTAATGGGGGGCGCCCTCAATACAGTTAAGACCGAACCAGTTGGCTCCGGTAAGCCATACCTCATTACCGTTCATGTCGTAAAGTCGGCTTCCCTCTGCGTGAAGCCAGTCGTCATTGTTAGTATCGACAGCCGTCGCTGTCATTGGCTTTTGACTGATACAGGGTGCTACTCCCGTTGCAGTCATGACTACAGCGGATATCAAAGCCACAGCAGTCCTTGAAATTTTTTTCATTTTTAATTTCCCCTCTCATAGTGCACATATAAAGCACACTTATAGTCGTTTATATTGTAACATTTTAACTAGGAAATGTCAAGGGCTTTTGCTCGTTTCGCTGGTATTAATACATAAAAAATCATATATTTCTCTTTATTGTTAAATGTGAAAAATAAAGTGCTTCAACTTCCCTGAAGTTCCTTAATCTTGTCACGAAGATAAGCCGCGTGTTCAAATTCAAGTAGTTTAGCCGCATTTTTCATTTCCACGGTAAGTTTTTCTATCATGCGCTGCTTTTCTGCTGCGGAGAGCTTCTTCTTTTTCGTCTTTTCCTCGACCTTGGTCTTTGAAGTTATTTCAAGAACATCGCGAACATCCTTGATTATAGTTTTCGGAACTATTCCATGCTCCTCGTTGAAGGATATCTGTAATGAGCGTCGGCGCTCTGTCTCAGTTATGGCACGTTCCATCGAGCCCGTCACGCTGTCTGCATACATTATTACCTGTCCCCCGGCGTTTCTTGCAGCTCGTCCGATAGTCTGAATCAGTGATGTTTCACTTCTAAGGAAACCTTCTTTATCTGCATCTAGTATGGCAATAAGACTCACCTCAGGTATATCAAGTCCCTCACGCAGAAGATTTATTCCCACAAGAACGTCAAAAACTCCTTCTCGTAGATCCTTGATTATCTCCATGCGCTCGATAGTATCAATATCATGGTGAAGATAGCGAACTTTTACACCCAGCTTCTCATAATATGAAGTCAGATCCTCCGCCATTTTCTTTGTAAGAGTTGTCACAAGCACTCTCTCATGACGTTCTACACGCTCGTTTATCTCTGAAAGCAAGTCGTCAACCTGTCCTTGAGTTGGCTTAACAATGATTTCGGGGTCCACAAGTCCTGTAGGACGTATCACCTGCTCAACTATTATATTTGTCTTTTCACGCTCTATCTGTCCCGGAGTAGCACTTACATATATCGCCTGGTGAATATGTTCGTTGAATTCGTCGAAATTAAGGGGACGATTATCCATGGCACTTGGAAGTCGGAATCCATAGTCCACAAGTGTGGTCTTTCTTGCACGGTCCCCTGCATACATAGCACGGACTTGCGGCAAAGTAACGTGACTCTCGTCAACGATGAGAAGGAAGTCCTCTGGGAAATGATCCATGAGAGTCAACGGAGTACTTCCTGCAGGACGTCCAGCAAGAATACGGGAGTAGTTCTCAACTCCACTGCAATATCCTACTTCCTTAAGCATTTCCATGTCGTAGTGAGTCCTCTGCTCAATACGCTGAGCTTCTATTAGCTTATTGTTCTGCTGGAAGTAGTCTATACGCTCCGCAAGTTCTCGATCTATCTCAGCGAGAGCTGATTCCAGCTTGTCGTCCCCCACAACATAGTGAGAGGCAGGAAAAATAGCAGCATGAGATACTACCGCCTTCACCTCTCCCGTAACAACATTAACCTCAGAGATACGATCAATCTCATCACCAAAGTATTCTACTCTTACAGCAGTATCTGTAGACATTGCAGGAAAAATTTCTACAACGTCGCCGCGTACTCTGAACCTGTTACGCTCAAAGGCGATATCATTGCGCTCATAACGTATCTTTACGAGTTCTGAGATTAGTTGGTCTCTTGGCTTTTCTGCCCCCTGACGTATAGAAACACACATAGAGCGATACTCTTCCGGGCTTCCAAGGGAATAAATACACGATACGCTTGCGACTATAATAACATCCCTGCGCTCGGCAAGAGCAGTTGTGGCAGAATGACGTAGTTTGTCTATCTCATCATTTATTGAAGAATCCTTTTCAATATAGCTGTCTGTGCTGGGCACATAGGCTTCAGGCTGATAGTAGTCATAATAGGATACGAAGTACTCCACAGCATTTTCAGGGAAAAACTCGCGGAACTCCGAGCATAGCTGCGCCGCAAGTATTTTGTTATGAGCGAGGACAAGAGTTGGCTTGTTCACACGAGCAATAACATTTGCCATAGTGAAAGTCTTTCCCGAACCCGTTACGCCAAGAAGTATCTGTTCTTTTTTTCCTGACTGTATACCGTTTACAAGTTTGTCTATAGCCTGCGGCTGATCGCCCGCAGGGGAGTAATTTGAACATAGCTTGAAGTGATCCATAGTTCCCCCTTTGGAATTCAGAATGTATGGACGAAATGAAATGTAGGGGGCGATGCCAACATCGCCCCATTAATCTGTAATTATTCTGCGTAATAATGAGTGTCGCACACTCAATTCAATACGACATTTTTCTTTAATAGATAGCTTTTAAAAGCTCCAGCTCATACAGACTCATATCTTTGTAATATCTACAAGCTCGACATCATTGATAGTTCTGCCTGATTCGAGCACCTTTACCAAAGATTTTGCCGTATCTACAGCCGTGAGACTACATATAGAACGTTCTATAGACTTTCTTCTCATCTTAACGCTGTCTCGTTCAGGAAGTCTTCCCTTTGCTGAAGTCGATATTACATAATGTATCTTGCCACTGTCAAGAAGTGTTTCCACATTTGGCTCGCCGTCGGATATTTTACGAACAAGATTTGCCGCAATCATATTCCTATGGAGAACACTCTGAGTACCTGATGTAGCGTAAAGTTCAAAGCCCATACGCTCGAACTTGTCCGCGATAGGAAGTATCTCTCTCTTGTCACTGTCACGAACTGAGATAAGAACTCCACCCTCACGCTTCAAGTCGAAACCTGCAGCAATAAGTCCCTTGAGGAGAGCATCCTCGAGGTTTCTGCCTATGCCCAGGCACTCGCCTGTAGACTTCATCTCAGGTCCTAGCATAGTATCAACATCTGTCAGCTTCTCAAATGAGAAAACAGGAACCTTTACAGCAACATAGTCGCCCGCAGGGTAAAGTCCGCTCTCATAGCCCATATCTTTGAGTTTTGCTCCGAACATTATTTTTGTGGCAATATCTACCATTGGTATGCCAGTAACCTTACTTATGTAAGGAACGGTTCTAGATGAACGTGGGTTAACCTCGATAACAAATACCTCATGATTGTAAACAACATACTGTATGTTTACAAGTCCGATGACATTAAGCTCCTTTGCGAGAAGTCTTGTATACTCAACTATTATTCGCTTGATACGGTCTGAAAGGTGCTGTGCGGGATATATGGAAATAGAGTCTCCCGAGTGAACTCCTGCACGTTCGATATGCTCCATAATACCTGGAATAAGATAGTCCTCTCCGTCGCAGATAGCGTCAACCTCCACCTCTGTACCCATCATATACTTGTCAATGAGCACTGGATTTTCGATATTATGGCTCATGATTATGCCCATATATTCCTTTACGTCTGCATCGGAGTGAGCGATTATCATATTCTGTCCGCCAAGAACATATGATGGACGGAGAAGCACTGGATATCCTAGGTCATTAGCTGCAACAAGAGCTTCTTCTGTGTTCATTACAGTATGTCCGGCAGGTCTCGGAATACCACACTTTTCAAGGACTTCATCGAAACGCTCTCTGTCCTCAGCAGCATCTATCATGTCAGCAGAAGTACCAAGAATACGAACTCCCATATCAGAAAGGTAACGAGTAAGCTTAATAGCTGTCTGTCCACCGAACTGTACAACAACTCCGTAGGGCTGCTCGGTCTCAATAATAGACTGAACATCCTCCTTAGTAAGCGGATCGAAGTAAAGACGGTCGCCTGTGTCGAAATCAGTGGAAACTGTTTCGGGGTTATTGTTGCATATAACAGCCTCATAGCCAAGCTCTTTCAGTGTCCATACACAATGAACCGAACAGTAGTCGAACTCAATACCCTGTCCGATACGAATAGGACCAGAGCCGAATACTATGACCTTCTTCTTGCCCTTGTCGGTACGCTCAATAAACTGCTTAGCCTCGTTCTCATCATCGAATGTGGAGTAGAAGTAAGGAGTCTCTGCCTTGAACTCACCTGCACAGGTGTCAACCATTTTGTACACGGCACTCTTGTGCTTGGGACACTTTTGTCCGGATATACGCTCAATAGTACTGTCAAGGTAACCATACTGCTTTGCGATATCGTACTTTTCCTCTGTTAGCTCACCATCTCTCAGCCATTTCTCAAGCTCTACAAGGTTAAGGAGCTTATAGAGGAACCAGTTGTCTATCATTGTTATTTCATGTATTTCTTCAGGAGTTATTCCGCGTTTGAGAGCTTCAAATACACAGAATGAACGCTCGTCGTCAATAACGTGAAGCTTCTCACGTATTTCCTCTGTAGAAAGCTTTTCAAGCTTTTTGAGGTTCATGGTGTCAAGTCCGAGTTCTATGGAGCGTACAGCCTTCATCATAGCATGCTCAAAGCTCGTACCGATAGCCATTACCTCTCCTGTAGCCTTCATCTGAGTGCCAAGAGTACGCTTTGCATAAACAAATTTATCGAAAGCCCACTTCGGGAACTTTATTACAACATAATCAAGTGCAGGCTCAAAGCAAGCATAGGTCTTACCGGTAACCTGATTAATTATCTCATCGAGAGTATAGCCTATAGCTATTTTGGCTGCAGTCTTTGCAATAGGATAACCCGTAGCCTTTGAAGCAAGTGCAGAAGAACGTGAAACTCTGGGATTAACCTCAATTACAGCGTACTTGAAGCTCGTAGGATGAAGTGCAAACTGGCAGTTACAGCCACCCTCGACCTTGAGTTCCTTGATTATATTTATGGCAGCTGTACGAAGCATCTGATACTCTCTGTCGCTGAGAGTTACGGCAGGTGCAATAACAATACTGTCGCCTGTGTGAACGCCTACAGGGTCGAAGTTCTCCATAGAGCAGACTGTAATAACGTTGCCCTTAGCATCACGGATAACCTCAAATTCTATTTCCTTCCAGCCGCTTATGCACTTCTCAACAAGTATCTGAGTAATAGGTGAAAGACGAAGTCCGTTTGTTGCTATATCACGTAGTTCTTCTTCATTCTGAGCAATACCGCCGCCTGTTCCTCCTAAAGTGAAGGCAGGACGAACAATAACAGGATAGTGTATCACCTGCGCGAAGTCCACAGCGTCCTCAACCGTCTCAACGACCTTTGAAGGAATAACAGGCTCTCCTATTTTTTCCATAGTATCCTTAAATGCCTGTCGATCCTCCGCCTTATGGATAGTTTCCGGATCTGCGCCGAGCAGCTTAACATTATGACTGTCAAGGAATCCCTCCTCCGCAAGCTGCATAGACAAAGTAAGACCAGTCTGTCCACCAAGTGTAGACAGCAAACTATCTGGCTTTTCTATCTCGATGATGCGCTTTATAACATCAAGTGTAAGAGGCTCTATATAGACCTTGTCAGCCATAGCCTTATCGGTCATTATAGTTGCAGGGTTTGAATTTACAAGAACTACTTCAAGTCCTTCCTGTTTGAGTGCACGGCAGGCCTGAGTTCCTGCGTAGTCGAATTCGGCTGCCTGTCCGATAACTATAGGACCCGATCCGATTACAAGTACTTTCTTTATATCACTTCTGAGTGGCATACTATTTACCTCCAAATCAAGTTATTAAGTAAGTAGTGATTAGTGACTGACTAATATTTATTCACTTATGCAATACGCCTAGTACGGCGCTCTATACTAATTACTTCTTACTTATAGTCTTAACGAATTCGTCAAACAAATACGATGTATCCAGCGGACCGCCATGCGCTTCAGGATGGAACTGGACCGTTCTTGCGTTGACTGAGGTATAGTGTATACCCTCACAGGTCTTATCGTTTGCATTAATATGGGAAACCGCTCCTACTGCAGGATCTATGCTATCACCTACGACAGCGTAACCGTGATTCTGGCTGGTAACGTAGGTGAGACCACTCTCCAGGTCGATAACAGGCTGATTAGCTCCGCGGTGGCCATACTTGAGCTTTTCCGTCCTTCCACCGTTAGCAAGCGCCATAAGCTGATGTCCGAGGCATATGCCAAAAATCGGTATTCCCAGCTTCTGTATCTCCTTGATATTCTCTATTATCTCAACATTTTCCGCGGGATCTCCGGGGCCGTTTGAGAACATTATTCCGTCTGGAGCAAGTTCCTTAATCTCTGCGGCGGTAGTATAAGCAGGGACTACAACAACCTCGCATCCGCGCTTTAATAGCTCCTGTCTGATATTACGCTTGTATCCAAAATCGAATAATGCCACGCGGAACTTTTTCATCTCAGGCTCGTAGGTAAGTGTTTCGTTATTTGTAACAGTCTTTACCGCATCCTTAACAGTAAATGCACGTATCTTTTCAAGAAGCTCGTCCTTCTTTGCATAAACATCTTCGGTGGTGATAACTCCGTTCATAACACCCACCTCGCGGATAGTACGCGTAAGGCGACGTGTGTCGATATTGTTTATACCTACGATGTTATGATTCTTCAGGAAATCGTTGATATTGCCTTCACAGCGGAAATTTGATGGTGCATTGCACCACTCACGCACAATATACCCAGATACGTAGGACTTTGCAGACTCGTTGTCCTCAGAGTTAACGCCGTAATTTCCTATAAGCGGAAAGGTTTGCGTAACTATCTGTCCATAGTAACTTGGATCGGTAAGAGTTTCCTGATAACCCGTAACTCCCGTGGTGAAAACAACTTCGCCTATTACCGTACCCTTTGCACCAAAACTTCTGCCCTCGAACACCTGTCCGTCAGCAAGCATAAGATAAGCTTTTTCACCCATGTTGAATAATGACATTGTAAAATTCCTCCTTCTATTCATATAGAGGTCGTATTATTGGTGTTTAATCATTCTCCAAACGCCATTGTATGGAAAATGGTAACAATAGTCCGATTTGCGGAGACCCAATTGGGTCCCAACAAGGTATTCTAAGTTCTAATTGCTAAAAAACTTATTACTTCAAGTTGATGTACTGGCATATATCATCTCTCATGCGGATAACCTCACGACGTGCTGCCTTTGCGAAATCACGCTCATCACAGTTCTCTTTCTTGTATGCACACATTACAGCACGTGATGAGTTAACTATAGCTCCGAGACCTTTTTCGTCGAAACCGCCCTTCAATCCCTCAGCTCCACCGCCCTGTGCGCCGTAACCAGGAACAAGAAACATTGTATGCGGAAGTCTCTTTCTAAGTTCTGTGAGCATTTCCGGATATGTAGCTCCAACAACTGCTCCGACTGCGGAATAACCGTACTTTCCGCGTGTATCTTCGCCCCATTTCTCACACATATCACCCATGCATTCGTATATTGTTCGTCCATCGGCAAGCTTCATATCCTGAAGTTCACCTGAAGATGGATTTGATGTTTTAACAAGCACATATATTCCCTTGTCACGCTCCCTGCAGATATTCATCAGAGGCTCTATGCCATCAGTGCCAAGGTAGCCGTTAACAGTAAGAGCGTCTGCACCAAATGGTTCTATCTCACTGTCTCCAATAGTTACAGTTCCAAGATGAGCCTTTGTGTAGGCTTCCATCGTAGCACCAATATCATTGCGCTTTCCGTCAGTTATAACGAACATTCCATTAAGCTTTGCATAACGAATAGTCTTTTCAAGAGTTCTTATGCCATAATGTCCGTACATTTCGTAATATGCCGCCTGAGGCTTTATTGCAGGGACAATGTCATGTATTTCGTCGATAATTGCCTGATTAAAATCAAATATCGCCTTAGCAGCAGCCTTCAGAGTCCAGCCGTCGCTGTCAAGATAACGACGCTGAATAAAGTCAGGAACGTACTCCAACTTAGGATCGAGACCTACCACTGTAGGATTTTTGAGTTCGATGATCTTTTCGATAAGTCTGTCAAATGACATTTCTTTTCCTCCTGTAATTATAATTCGTTATATCTTATCTCGCCCTTTGATATGGTAACGAGAACTTTTCCTGTGAGTTCCATGCCCTTGAATACAGTATTCTTCGACTTTGAATGAAGTTTTTCGGGATCAACTATCCATTTTCGGCCTATATCAGCAATAACAAGATCAGCTGTACTTCCCTCATTTATGGTCGGGATATCAAGTCCAAGTATCTTACGTGGATTAATGCACATAAGCTCCACTACCTTGTTAAGGTTTATCTCACCTGTATGATAAAGAGCTGTGAGAGTAGCCGCAAGTGACGTCTCAAGACCTACAACTCCGTTTGGTGCTTTCTCAAAGTCAGCCTTTTCATCTGATGCATGAGGGGCATGGTCTGTAATAATACAGTCGATCGTGCCATCTTTTATCGCTTCGATTATAGCTACTACGTCCTTAGGAGTTCTAAGCGGCGGATTCATGCGATAGTCAGCGTCGCGCTTTTCAAGGAGCTTATCTGTAAGCATAAAGTAATGAGGAGCAGTTTCACAGGTGACCTTAACTCCTTTTGACTTTGCAAAGCGTATCATCTCAGCGCTCCCCTCTGTCGAAACATGGCAGATATGTATCCTTGCGTCCACCGATGAAGCTAGTATCATCTCACGAGCTGTTATATAGTCCTCGGAAGCTCTGTCCATACCCTTGACGCCAATTTTTTCTGAGGTCTCTCCCTTGTTCATGATACCGCCGTTTATTATACTCAAGTCCTCACAATGTGAAGCAACCAGAAGCCCATTCTTATTTGACAGTTCAAGAGCTTTACGCATATTCTCTGCATTCTCGACAGGCCTGCCGTCATCGGAGATACATATGCAACCTGCGGATTTGAGAGCTTCGTAGTCGCAGAGACCGTTTCCGCTCATGCCACCAGTTATACATCCCACAGGATATACATCGACTCCGGTGTTATTTGCTTTATCGATAATGTAGCGGATAGTCTCTGGATTGTCGCACGGGGGCTTTGTGTTTGGCATTGCAAGGACTCCAGTAACTCCTCCTGCCAAAGCCGCACTGCAGCCAGTGAGAACGTCCTCTTTATGTGTAAAACCCGGATCGCGGAGATGTACGTGCATATCGAAAAGTGATGGCATAAGAACAAGTCCTTTTCCATCTATCACCGTTTCTGCCGATTCAGCAAGATTGCTGCCGAGTTTCTCTATTTTTCCATTGCTTATAAACACGTCTGCTGTTATATCCGTTACGTTATCGACTGCACGGATGTTCTTTATAAGGATAGATGACATAGATTCCTCCATTTCTTATGGTAAATATATTTTAGTATATTGCTACTCCGTCACTTCCATCTATTTCCTCAACGGAAACTCTTACAACCTCGCTGTGTGAAGTAGGAAGATTTTTTCCCACATAATCGGCACGTATCGGTAGCTCTCTGTGCCCGCGGTCAATAAGCACCGCAAGCTGTATGGAGCGTGGTCTGCCACGTTTTATCAGTGCATCTATGGCAGCTCTCGAACTTCTGCCAGTAAATATAACATCATCAACAATAACAATATTTTTATCGGTGATATCAAACGGAATCTCCGTCCGTTCATCATCTCCAGCCGATTTGCTGTCATCACGATATGGAGTGATATCCAGCGAACCAAATGGAACGGTATTCTTCTCAAGCTCCGAGAGCTTTGCTGCGATACGCTTTCCGATAGGTACTCCTCTTGAAAGGATACCAACTATGCAGAGGTCCTCAGTGCCCTTGTTGCGCTCGATTATCTCATATGAGATCCGGGCGATAGCTCGCTGAACTGCTTTATCGTCCATGATTATGCGCTTTGACTCCATACACTGCTCTCCTTTCAGCAACAAAAAATGCTCCCCGCATGGCAGGGAGCATACTTATAGTTATAGCTATATTGTTATAATTACAGTATTAAACGACTCGCCTTGCCGACCTCACGGGATCGATTTAAAGGGTAGTTTCCAATTAACATGTTTATTATATCACATTACAGAATACTTGTCTAGTGATTTCACAATTATTAATATATATTTACTAATTAAAAGTTAGAGATTAGTATTTGCACCATTTGACATTTCCCACGCAATATACCTTTTAATAGTAGCCTGTAGAGTTTCCATTTACATTCTGAACTGTTAGCATCACATAGTTATTAGCTCTCCAAAAGCTTGAATTATCATAATTTATATGCTATAATGTAAATCAGTACGATTTCGGAGGTAAATTATGAGAATACGTCATAAACCTTGGGCCAAGCCAGAGCTAGAGGCTTGTCCGTTTTACATACATGAACCACACAAACAGATAGGTCATTGGAAAGAGCTTTTCGACCAGCCTGACAAGCCTCTCTATGTGGAACTTGGCTGTGGCAAGGGTGGATTCATATCACAAGCTGCTCCAGCTCACCCCGAAGTAAACTTCATTGCAATGGACATCAAAAACGAAATGCTCGTCCTTGCAAAACGTAAGCTTGAAGTTGCTTATGCTGAAAAAGGCACATCTCCCGATAATGTCCGTATAGCCATTCAGAACATCGAACGCCTCGAGCTTGCATGGAACGAGAATGACTGTGCAGACCGAATTTATATAAATTTCTGCAACCCGTGGCCGAAAGCCAAGCATAAAAAACGTCGCCTGACTCACACTCGTCAGCTTGTGAACTATAAAAAGTTTCTGCGCGGAGAGCTTTGGTTCAAGACTGACGACGACGAGCTTTTCGAGGAGTCTTTTGAATATTTCGAAAAGGCAGGTTTCAAGATAAAGTACAAGACATACGACCTCCACACAGAAAGTAAATACGAAAATTTTATTACTGAGCATGAAAAGATGTTCTCAGATGAAGGAAAGAAGATAAAATTCCTCATTGCTGAGCCCATCAGGGAGGACTAATATGGAATTTAAAAAAGATTTTCACGGCATACATATCGAAGGCGGTTCAGTTAAAGCTGCAGGCAAAGGCAATCTTGCGATATCTGAGGATGTTCCGCAAGACATACACACAAAGATTGACCCCAAAACCGTTGCCAAAACTGCCGCAAAGGCAGCCGCTCTCACTGGACTTATACTACTCAGACACAAGGCAAAAAAGAAAAAGTGAGTTTGTAAAAAGGGGATAAATTGCCAGCGGTTAACAATTATGCGGTTTTACTTGACTTTTATCCTTGTATGGGGTATAATGGTCAATGAATTTGTATATAGGAGATGGAAATATGAACCCCGAGGTTTACGGAAAATATGAGATAATCGACGCTCATTCCCATATTTTCCCAGAAAAGATAGCCGACACCGCGACAGACAGCATAGGTCAGTTTTACGGCATTCCAATGAATAACAGGGGCTTCAGTGAAAAACTCATTGAGGCAGGCAACAGAATAGGCGTAAAAAAGTATCTTGTTTGCTCAACAGCCACAAGTCCGCGACAGACAAGTAATATCAATACATATATAGCAGAAGAGTGTAAAAAGCACACTTGTTTTTATGGTTTCGGCACTACTCACGCCGATTCTTCCGACCTTGAAGCTGATATTGATCAGATTATATCACTCGGACTTCACGGAGTAAAGCTTCACCCCGATTTTCAAAAATTCAATGCGGATTCATCTGAGGCTTTCAAAATCTATGAGCTTATGGAAGGACGACTTCCCCTGCTCATACACTGCGGTGACGCAAGATACGATTATTCCGCTCCCGAACGCATAAAGCGGATCCATGATAACTTTCCAAAATTGAAAATACTTGCCGCACATCTCGGTGGATACCAGCAGTGGGACGCTGCAGAAAAGGTTCTTTCGGGACTTGAAAACGTAAAGTTTGATGTCAGCAGCTCCCTTGCATTTCTTACTCCAGAAAGAGCAGCTGGAATTGTAAGGAAGTATGGTGTCGAGAACTGCTTTTTCGGTTCAGATTTCCCGATGTGGAGCCACGAGGATGAGCTTATGCGCTTCCTAAAGCTTGGCTTTACGGAAAAGGAAAATCAAATGATACTTGCGGATAACTTCAAATCATTTCTTGAACTGAAATAATTATCAACGGGACAAATTTGTCCCGTTTTTCTGTAGAAAGGAATATTTTATGATTAAAGACATAGTTAAAGATGAAGCTGTGCTAGCAATAAAATCCGAACCTGCCACTAAAGCCGATATGCAAACTGTCAGAGACCTTCTCGACACAGTAAAGGCAAACGAGGAACGCTGCGTTGGCATGGCTGCAAATATGATAGGTGTACACAAAACTATTCTTGTTGCCCTTATCGGCAACGAGTATATCGCCATGATAAACCCTAAAATAGTTGATAAATCCAAAGAGACATACGAAACAGAAGAAGGCTGCCTTTCTCTTAACGGAGTTCGTCCTGTAACACGTCACCGCATAATAACTGTAGAATATATGGACAAAAAGTTCAAACGCCATCGTGACATTTTCCGTGAATTTGAAGCTGAGATAATACAGCATGAAATAGACCATTTCAACGGTATCATTATCTGAAATCACATTATACTCTGAGCTGTCATATAATATACCGAGGGAGGGAAACTCTCCCTCCCTTAATACGACGGTATATCCGCCATATGGAGGAATTAATATGGCAACTTTCTATAATCAGGCTACTCTTTCATATAACGGAACAGTAGCTAGCTCAAATATAACATCGGGTGAAATACTAGAGGTACTATCTGTTGAAAAGAGCGCTGTTTCCGATAGATACTCACAGGGCAGCGAGAATGTCTATATGATAAGCATTGTAAATACAGGCTCTGTCTGCTACAATGAACTAACCGTTACAGACGACCTCGGAGCATACAGCTTTGGTGAGGACGAAAGTAAGGCAATACCGCTAACATATCAGGATGGATCTTTTTCCTACTATGTAAATGGCATTCAGCAGACAACCCCCACAATAACTTCTGTTTCACCTCTTACCGTTACTAATATAAATGTCCCTGCAGGCGGCAATGTAATGCTTGTGTACGCAGTTGAAGCAAACCGTTTTGCACCAATGGGCGATGATGCAAAGATAACCAATACAGTCACAGTTAACGGTAACGGCTTTGGACCAATAACTGCTTCAGAAACTGTCCCCTACAGAGACGAGATAAACCTTGCTATCAGCAAGTCACTTAGTCCTGCAGCTGTCGAAGAAAATGGTGAGGTAACCTATACTTTTATGATTCAGAATTTCGGTACACTTCCTGCGGAAACCTATGATAACGTTGTTTTCAGTGATACATTTTCACCTACGCTCAATGACCTTACTGCGGAGTTCAACGGAACCCCTTGGATATCGGGCCAAAACTACTCATATGATCCAACTGCTGGAGTTTTCACCAGCCTTGAAGGCCAAGTGACAGTACCTGCAGCAAACTTTTCGCAAATTGCAAGAACAGGAGAATGGACTGTACAGGCAGGTATAAGCACTCTTGTTATTAAGGGCAGACTTGCTTAAAGCAACCTTTAGTTCATATCTATTATCAGAAATTTTCTCGGACCGATGTTTCCATCGGTCCTTACATATTTCAGCATTTCAACGAGTAAAATTATCTTTCAGTACTTCTATATTTTAGACAAATATATGCTTATATGAAATAGTGAATAAATGCACAAAAACAGGCAAAAGTAAGAAACCTTTGCCTGTTTTGCTTTATACCTTAAACCCTTTAGCACGGAAATTGTCTATCAGTTGACCTAATATCTCGGTGTTTGTAGCAGATACAGAGTGCAGAAGAAGTATCTCTCCTCCATGTGCTGCATCAGTTAACTTTTGTAAGCTTTCTGCTGGTGCTGGCTGACAGTTAATATCCCAATCAACGTAGGCACTACTCCAGAACAGAGTTTTGTAGCCACAGTTTTTCACAGTTTCAAGTGTCTGTTCAGAGTATTCTCCGCATGGACATCGAAAGTACTGCATCTGATAACCGTAATTGTTCATTACATAGTCATGTAGCGACATTATCTCTTTCTTTGCATCCTCTTCACAGAGAGTCGGCAGGCTTGCATGGGTCATACCATGATTTCCAAGGATATGTCCCTCGTTTATCATACGCTTCACAAGAGCGCTCTCCGTTTTGGCGTAAGGGCCTGTCAGAAAGAATATCGCCTGTACATTCTTTTCCCTGAGAGTATCGAGTATTCTTGCGGTATAGCCATTTTCGTAGCCCTGATCAAAGGTGATGATTATTCTTTTATCGTCCCCCGACAGGGCGAAGGCATCAAGGTCGCCGAATCGGCTGTTGAACTGCATTGCGTCAACGGGTCGTTTTTTCTCATCGACTGCTGTACCCTGACCGTAACCTATTTTCGTGTTATCGGCAGCATAAACTGCAGTACAAGGAAAAACAGCCGCAGTCAGCAGTGCTGTAGAAGCGTTAATTTTCATAAGCATATACCTCTGATTGTTTTGCGGATTGTTCCGCATATTTATTATTAGCATGAAAAAGCGAAAAAAACATGGATTTTTTTGCATTTTTCGTCTTTTTTTGCATACTAATTAATGAGGTGATGTTATGAAAAGCGAAGAAATATGCGAAGAATTCGATACTGACAGCACTGATGCTCTTGTTGAGGAGTACAAAATGAAAAGCAAAAACAGAGCGGACGACATTATTGCAGTACAGGCGGTGGTATGTATACTTCTCACCCTTCTATTTATTGGCGGTAGCATTTTCAGTCCCGCACTCACGGGAGAGATATTTGAGGAAGTACGGAAGCTTGCGTCTGACAGCTCTGAATTAATTCCTAATCCCATAGATATTATTTTAGAAAATTTTGATAAGCTTTAAAATTAAAGGTTGTCTGTTTCGTCTTTATTTTTCTTTTTTCGTATTCAATGCGCTGATTTTTATGCTACGCGACAGTCGTCTAATGCTTGCGTTTTATTCAGCCTGTACTGTTCACGAATTGGGACACATCATCGCTCTATTCTCATGTGGTGGTCGGATAAAAACAGTGGAACTAAGCGGATCAGGAATACGCATTATCATGCGAAAAGGCGGCATAATTCCTCTTAAAAACAGTCTTTTAGTACTGCTTTCGGGACCTGCCGCCAATTTGATCATTTTTATAATATTGAAGCTTACAGGAGGCGGAGAAGCGTTTCGCCTCATTGACCTTATGGCAGCAGCTTACAATATGTTGCCATACCGCAGTCTCGACGGAGGCGCAGTAATAGCTCTACTGACCGATGGTTCAGCGTCCGAACGCACTGTCAATACTATACTGGCTGCTGTCAAGCTAACTGTTATAGTATGTGCCGCTGCTGTGACATATTTCTTCGGCTCAGTAGCTTTACCAATGCTAATAGCTTCAATTGCGCTGTTTATAGGAGATATCCGCAGATAACTCATTCAGCATGAGCAGCGATACGGTAGATTGTAGCGATATCTTGTGCGGAAAGATGAACAAATCCTCCTGTCTTACCGTCGCCTATACCAAGCTTTTCAACAAGCTGTGGAATGTCCTCTTCCTTTGCACCAAGCTCCTTGAAGTTTATAGGCATACCGATACTGCGTAGAAAACCACGGAAGCACTGTATTCCTTCAAGAGCAGTTTCATCAGGATTCTCAAAATTCATCTGACAGCCCCATACTCTCACAGCCATCTGTGCAAAGCGCATAACATTGTGCTTATAAACAAATTCCATCCATGCAGGCATTACTACCGCTAGTCCTGCTCCGTGAGCACAATCATACAGAGCTGAAAGCTCATGTTCTATACGGTGGCTGTTCCAGTCCTGGCTTCTGCCGACTCCCACGATATCGTTATGTGCAACGGTACCAGCCCACATTATATTGGCTCTTGCTTCATAATTATCAGGCTGAGCGATTACGCGAGGAGTTTCCTTTATCATAGTGAGGAGAACAGCCTCACATAAGCGGTCTGTTATCTCTACCTCATGAGTATTTGTGAAATAGCGCTCAAAAACATGAGCCATAATATCTGTAGCTCCACAAGCAGTTTGATATGCCGGAAGCGAACAGGTTAACTCAGGATCAAGAATAGAGAAGCGAGGACGAAGCTTGTCCGAACCCACATCGCGCTTGAAACTGCCCTCTTCCTTTGTAACTACAGAAGCTCCAGATCCCTCACTACCTGCTGCAGCAATAGTGAGAATCGTACCAATCGGAAGAGCATTCTCTACTTCCTTGCCTGTTCCGTAGAAGTCCCAGAAATCGCCATCATAAGGCACTCCGAGAGCAATAGCCTTTGAAGAGTCAATACATGAACCGCCACCAACTGACAATATAAAATCAACCTTTTCATCACGGCAAAGCTGTATTCCCTTATAAATAAGTGTATCACGTGGATTTGGCTGAACTCCACCAAGCTCTGTAAATTCAATACCACACTCGCTAAGAGAATTCCTTACCTTAGCAATAAGTCCAGATTTTACGGCAGAACCCGAACCATAATGTATGAGCACCTTTGTTCCACCATACTTCTTTACCATTTCTCCTGCTTTTGTTTCTGTATCTCTTCCAAAAACAAACTCTGTTGGGCTGTAAAACTGAAAATTATCCATTATGCATCCTCCCTATTTTTATATTTTTATATTATTCATAACATTGATTACCTTATCGCACCAGCGGTCAAACTCTTCATCTTCCGTCTGACACTCCTTATGATCAAGAATGTACCTGACAGTGTTCCTTATGCCCTGATCAGCACGAACTGTCGCAGTAAAACCAGGAACCGCTCGCTTTATCTTCGAGTTGTCAAATATGACCGTATGAGCCTTGTCACCTAAGAGAGTTCCCTCAAAATCATAAGGCCCTATAGCGTTCAGCACGGATGACGGCACATAACAAGCTTTTAGCTCAACTCCAAGTTCGTCTGCAATTATGGAGTATATCTGATTCCATGTTACGCTTTCGTCAGAAGTGATATGAAAAGCCTGTCCGATAGCGTGGATATTTCCCACAAGGCCAGCATAAGCTTTCGCGAAGTCGCTGTTATGAGTTATTGTCCAGAGCGAAGTTCCATCGCCGTGAATGATTACGGGCTTTCCATCCATTATACGCTTTACCACCTGCCAGCTGCCATTGTCACCATGAACTCCGAGAGGCACCGACCTTTCGTCATATGTATGGCTTGGGCGGACAATAGTCATAGGGAAACCGTTTTCACGGTACTGCTTCATTAGATATTCCTCGCAGGCTATCTTATCGCGTGAATACTGCCAGTGTGGATTGGAAAGCGGTGTGCTCTCAGTAATAATACAGTCTGAAAGGGGCTTCTGATAAGCAGAAGCAGAACTGATATAGATGTACTGCTTTGTTTTGCCACTGAAAAGTCTGAAATCTCTTTCTACCTGTGATGGAACAAATCCGATAAATTCGCCGACACAGTCAAAAGTCATATCTGCAAGTTTTTTTTCAACGTCCGCCTCATTCTGAATATCACATTGTATAGTCCTGACATTTTCTGGAAGATCATTGTTTCGGTAGCCGCGGTTGAGGAGAATAACCTCATGTCCCTGCTGAGCGAGGAGCTTCGTAATAGCCATACTGATAGTACCCGTGCCACCGATAAGAAGTATCTTCATATTTTTGTTCACCTCTTACTGAAATAATAGTATAATGCGCTGTAAAACTGTTGGTTTTATTATAGCACATATTAGATTATAAAGCAATATCAGAACTAACGAAAAGTAATAAATATATTGTTTCTTATTTAAAATCTTGCACATAAAAAAACGAGCGAGTGAATAATCACTCGCCATTATACTATATATATGTCAGACTATAGTAACTAACAATTATTCTTCCTCAGGTTCCTTTATTTCGCCAACTATCGGAACAGGATCGATCCCCTGACGTGTATAATAGTCCGAAAGTGCTGCACGAACTGCCTGTTCAGCAAGCACGGAACAGTGGATCTTTACCGCTGGGAGACCATCTAGAGCTTCAACTACAGCCTCATTGGTCAGCTTTAGAGCGTCATCAATTGACTTGCCCTTGATTAGCTCGGTAGCCATTGAAGATGTGGCAACTGCCGCACCACATCCGAAAGTCTTGAACTTCACGTCCGTAATAGTATTATTATCTATCTTGAGATACATTTTCATGATATCTCCGCACTTAGCGTTTCCTATCTCGCCGATACCATCTGCATCCTCAATTTCGCCGACATTGCGTGGATTTGAAAAATGATCGAGAACCTTTTCACTGTATAACATATCTTTACTCCTTTATTCGTACTTTTCACCTTTCATCATTTTCTCCCAAACAGGAGACATATCGCGGAGATGCTTGACAACTTTCGGAATGACCTCGAGGATATAATCGACATCATCGTCCGTAATATCATCTTCGATAGAAAGTCGCAGTGAACCGTGGGCTACCTCATGCTTAAGTCCGATAGACAGCAGAACGTGTGACGGATCAAGAGATCCTGATGTGCAGGCTGAACCAGATGAAGCGCAAATCCCATTCATATCAAGCATGAGCAACAGCGACTCTCCCTCTACGCCCTCAAACGAGATATTGACATTTCCAGGGAGACGTTTGTCCCTGTCGCCGTTAAGACGAGTATATGGAAGCTTCAGTATATTGTCAATAAGCTTATTCCTGCGTGGAATTATAACTGCATTTTTTTCAGAAATATTACGTGTAGCAACCTCTATAGCAGTTCCAAGACCAACGATTGCCGGGACGTTTTCCGTGCCAGCGCGCTTACCGCGCTCCTGACCACCACCGTGAATAAGATTTGGCAGAACAATTCCCTTGCGAATATAAAGAACTCCGATACCTTTCTGTGCATGGATTTTATGTCCCGATAAGGAAAGCATATCAATTCCTTGCTTGTGAACATCAATATCAACATGCCCCACAGCTTGAACAGCGTCTGTGTGAAATAGTACGCCTTTTTCGTTACATATAGAGGCAATTTCGCTTATCGGCTGGATGGTACCTATCTCGTTGTTTGCGTACATGATACTTACAAGAGCCGTATCATCGCGTATAGCTTTGCGTATTTCCTCTGGGTCGATGAGGCCCTTGTCGCTTACAGGAATGTATGTTATATCAAAGCCGTGTTTTTCAAGATACTCTGTAGTATGGAGAACTGCATGATGTTCAAAGACAGAAGTTATGATGTGCTTTTTTCCCTTTTTTTCTAAAAGCTCCGCCGTTCCTTTGATAGCCCAGTTATCAGCTTCCGAGCCGCAACTTGTAAAAAATATCTCACGTGGCTCTGCACCTAAGGCCTTTGCCACTTTTTCACGAGCGTTCTCAACTGCTCTCTGCGCATCTCGTCCTAGTTTGTAAATGCTCGATGCATTGCCATAACCCTCACGGAAGTATGGGAGCATTGCTTCCAGAACTTCCTCCGAAACCGCAGTAGTTGCAGCATTATCGGCATATATGAATCGCTTGTCCATTTATCCTTCTCCTTATTTATATTTAACCTATCGAATAAGTATATTATATCATGACTTGTATTTAATTGCAACTGTTGTTAACCATACGAAACATGAAAACCAATACATACAATACGAGTCTTAAACTGTTATCATATTTGAAAGCATATCAACAACAAGCAAAAGATGATGCTCTACTCAAGGTTTTTTATTGATATTAAACGTTTCTGTCTTAGTAAAAATAGCTTTACCAATATATACCTTTTACGAGTGCAAAAATGGGCGGATAATATCCGCCCTCAATGATAATTATTGATTTATATATCATAGTAATCGAGCCCGTACTGCTCCGCATAGCGATGGGCCTTTGCCTCATTTGCTGCGAGATATTCACCACCATATTTATAACAAGCAACAAGAAGTTCTGCTGCTTCCTTGTCTCCGTCAGCAGCAGCCTTGCCGAAGTATTTTGCTGCAATTGCAAAGTTCTTGAATGTTCCTGTACCGTTGGTATAGCAATATCCTAACTCCTTTTCAGCAGCCGTATGATGCTGTTCAGCTGCAAGTTCAAGCATTTCCTTTGCGGTAACGGGATCCTTCGGTACTCCTGTTCCGTTGAGAAGACACCAACCATAGGAGTACTGCCCGTCAGGATCGCCCTGTTCAGCAGCCTGCTTGTACCATTTCACAGCTTCTCCCTGATCTTTTGGAACTCCATAACCGTTGAAGAGGCATTCACCGTAATTATACTGAGCCTTTGCGTGGCTCTGTTCCGCTGCCTGCTTATAGTATCGTGCAGCTAGGCCCTGATCCTTAGCTGTTCCATCTCCTCGCATACAGCAGCCCGCAAGATTATTCATAGCGTCGAGGTCACCGTTTTTAGCAGCTTCGTTGAACATCATAACTGCTGTTATCTTGTCCTGCGGCACGCCAAGTCCATTAAGATAACAACAGGCAACATTGTACTGAGCTGCTGTTTTTCCCTGCTGAGCTGCAAGTTTCAACCAGTAAATAGCTTTCTCACTGTCCCGCTTAATTCCAACACCCCTTAGGTACATATTACCGAGCTTGAACTGTGCCTCAGGATCACCATTCTGAGCGTTTTTCATAAGTCCATCAGTAGTTCCCGCACTTGCAGAAATACCATAACGTGCGGAATATTGCCTTGCTTTATCCCTGTTTACTGGGAATCCCGTTCCGCCTACGGTATAGCATCGAATAAGAGCCTTCTGTGAATCGTAATCGCCCTGTTCTGCAGCAAGCTCATAATATTTGGCAGCTTTTGCGATACTTCTGTCAGTTCCCTGTCCGAGATAATAACAGTCCGCTAGTTTTTTCTGCGAACTGCAATCGCCACGATCAGCGGAAAGAGCGTACCATTTAACTGCATTTACGTAATCCTGTTTAACGCCTCTTCCATAGAAAAAGCGCTCCGCAAGGTTGAAACAAGCGTCGTTGTCTCCACCCTGTGCTCGGCGGAATAGGTCTTCTATTAATGAATTTGAAGAACTATTTCCCATTGAGCTTTCCGGCGAAGCTTCTGGAAAGCTGCTCCGGAGCTTCCAGCCGAGAGAAGCAGCGATACTCCGAGTGACAAGCTCCGCCTTTTCAGAATTGAGATACTCGCTTATTTCCGCAGCGGCGCGCTGAACGGTTTCATCTGCACTTTTGCTTCCAGAAAGAACGGCTTCATTCTCACGTATGAACAAAACGCCAATATCCTCACTGAGAGCAACGAAAAATGCCTTGTTCTCCTTGGAAAGTCTTGGAGCAAAATCCGAAAATGCAGAACAGAATTTCTTATGGTCGGATAAAATATCAATGCCGAAATGATCTATTACTTTTTTTACAGTGTCAGTTGTTTCATTCAGTAATTTGTTGTCCATAAAGGAGAGCCTCCGTGATTTTGTAATATCAACTCTGACTGAGTAGCGACGGGCTTACAGGCTTGTTTATCAACTGTAAGCGTTCATTCAGCTCATTGAGGAGCTGCCTTTCCAACTCACGCTCCGTAGCAAGTCCTGAGTTGGAATTTAACGCTTGCAAGCCTGCATCCACCATTTGCTGAGCACTAGTGAAATCCCGTCTTATATTGAAAAAATAGTAAGCTAGAACGCGCTTTGCATTAGCATCCCTATCACTTTTTATAACATCTCCGAGCCTTTTCATAAGCATGTCTGTTAGAGGAATATTTGGCTCTATCTCGGAGAAGAAGAATATAAGCCAGTAATAGCTGCCTGTATCCTGCACGAAGTATTCCCTGTCTATGAGGAAGTTCATGGCCTGGTGAGATGGACCACACATACCATCATAATTTCCAACGGCAGCAAGATAGCCCATATATATCTGATAGTAAAGTAGCTGCTCTGTCTTTGTAGGGTTCTTATAGCCTAACTCTTCAACTGGCTTCATATCAAGAGAAGCAAAACTCTCCCCCTGTCTCAGTCTTTTGATTAGTGTATTTATGTATCCTCCCAACCTTTTCATGAGCACAAGATTGGTATAAAGGTAGATTCCCAGTGAAAATAAGGCGTGAAACATCATTCCTACGGCGAAAGAAATAACAAATAGATCGAGCATATTGTATGCTCCCGTTTTTGTAAAAACACCGCGGAACAGCATACATATTAAAACTGCAACGGTTAATTTTGCGATTACTGTCACAAAACGTAACATATCCGCTTTTTTGTCGCTGAAGCTCTCAACAGGCTTGCGACTGTCAAAGCGCACATCATGCTGTATGATAGGGCTCAGCTTATGGAACGTTTTCATCCATTTGTTGTCTGAAATCGTAAATTCCAAACCAAAAAAGGAGATAGTGGTGACTCTCATGCCAAAAAATGGGGCAAATATTAAATTTGCCATAAGATCGACTAATTCTGAGGCTAAAACTGCAATAAGGAGAAAACCTAGGGCAAAAACACCTATTTTTTCGAGTATCGACATAATAACTCTCCTTTGCTCTTTTTAGCAGAAAAGGGCGGTATTACCGCCCCTCTCATCTGTAAATATCCATATACGTCAGGAGCTCGGCGTGCATAACAGTTGAATAAGAAAGGTACCATCTTCCGTCAAGCTCAACAAATCCGCAGCTGTTGCCGAGAAAGTCGTGCTCCTCATTTCCGTCCTTGTAGTAGACGTAGCCACAGCCCGAAGCGTTTGTAAAATGTGTGCCGAGTTGTTTATTAAAGTCCTTAAGCTCGTTTTCGCCTGTGGCCCTAAGAGTCTGCTCAACTATAGTGGTAGTCCACTGATCAGGCGGAACGCTTGACTTTTCAGCCATAATGGAATGAATTCTTTTGATAGATTCGTTTATAGCGCTTATTACCTTTGAGCGCTTAAACATGACCTGAGCATTTTTACCTTCAAGAAGATCAGCTTGCTCTGTGTCAAGATAAGCATGATAGCCTTCAATCTCGTCCGCACAGAACATATTGTAGACTGCTTCAGGATCTCCGCGCAGATAGGCGTCGTAATAAGCCATTGCAGCATCAATGCAGGTATCGAAGCCCTTTTTTGGTGCTTCTGTTTGTTGCTGTTCTGTTGTGACGGTGGTAACTGTGGTAATTTCAGCTGCCGTGGTAACTTCCGTCACATTAGTGCTGACAGTTGTCTCAGCAGAGGTAACATCAGCAGTAACTGATAACGTGACAGTAGTTGTAGCAGTTTTTTCCCCTGTAGTCATTACAGAAAAGACATCAGAGGTGGAAGAAGCCATGTTATATGTATCGGACCCGCTTAAGTCCGATTGCTTTTTTTCGCAGCCACATGTAGCATATACTACCGATAAAACTGCAAAAGCTGTTATAATTCGGGTCAAGAGCTTCATATGATTCTCCTTATGTTACATTATACATTATAATATTATAGCTCTAAAACCCGATTTCGTCAATAGTCTTTTTTCTTTCCGCAAACCTTGCACACTTTTGTAATGAGCTTAAAGTCGCCACCACAGTACATACACTTTCCTGCAGTCTTTCGACTTGCTATTACAGTTTCGTAGTATGCAGGGAAATTTGAAGCGTTCTCAGAAAGATTAGGCCATGAAATATTCAGCAAATTCGGACAGTTAGTAAAACCGCCACTTATCTTCTTAACAGACGCAGGAATACGAATACTCTCGAGGTTCTCGCATCCGCTGAAATCGCCAATAGAAGTAGTTCCTGCAGGTATCTCAATAGCTCTCAGCCCTGTACAGCCACTGAATCCATCAACACTGATAACTCCCACAGGTATCTCTATATTCCTGAGAGATGTGCAGTTCTGAAAAGCCGACGCACCGATAGTCTTAATAGTACGCGGTATACCAACAACTGACAAAGAAGTACAGTTTGCAAATGTACACTCTTGAATATAGGAAACTCCTTCAGGAATATTGATTTTTTCAAGCTTTTCGCAACCAGAAAAAGCGTATTTCCCAATCTGTGAGACATATTTCGTGATTTCAATTTCCGCTAGCTTTTTACAGCCCGAGAATGCAAATGCGCCAATCTCACCTATAGGCTCACTAAGCTCAACAGAAGCGAGTTCCGTACAATCCGCGAAAAGAGCATCAGATATAGCATAAAGATGTGGAGGAAGAATAACGCTCTTAAGCGACGAACATCCTCTAAACGCCCATATATCAATAGTTTTTATGCTCTCAGGAAACTGTATCTCCTCTAGTGCTGTACAGCCGCGGAAAGCGTAACCACCTATTTCCTCAATTTTGTCATGAAACGTAATATGCTTTAATGTGGTATTGTTCTCGAAAACATGATTGGCTATCTTGTGCACCTCTCCTGGAATAGTAACGTCCTCGGAGTTGCCCTTATACGCAGTCAGAACACCGTCCTGAACTTCAAAGTCGCTGCTCTGCTTCTTGACAGCCTTTACCTTTTTATTAATTTCCTTATGCTTTGTCTTGTACTTATTCACAGCTTTACTTACTATGAAAGGAGTGCTACAATGCGGACACACCCAGGCGTCCTTGTTTTTATCAACTTCAACAGTTTTTCCGCAGTTAGTGCATATTGCGTTAGTAAGTGCCATATTATCCCCCCTAAATATGTCATATTTTATATAATAATTGTACCACTTGTTGCCTAAATTGTCAATAAACTCAAAGCAAAACTCACAAAATACACAGAGGATTTTACTGCTTATTGTACGAACTGCATATGATACAGAAATCAACACTTAACCTTTATAGTACTAATTATTAGCATAAAAAATGAGGCGTTCAAACACACTCTCTAAATCAATTACTGAAAAAACTCCCAAAGAACGATCAGTTCCTTTGGGAGTTTTGAAACTATTAAAGCATTGATGCTCTAAGTTCTTCACCGCTCAGTTTTGAAAGATATGCCGGAGCAATATCGAAAGCTGTCTTGCAGCCTGTAGCTCCCTCCGCCTTGAGTCTTGCAAGAGCTCTTGCGTAACAGATGAGCACGCTTGCAGTAAACTCAGGGTTTGACTCGAGCTTGAGTGAGTACTCTATCATCTGGTGAGTTTTCTCGCCATCGCCCGTAAGACCGCTTCTCATTACGAAACCGCCATGAGGCATATTGTTGTGTTTAGCGTTGAATTCCTCTTCACTGATAAAGTTTACTGTTGTATCATATTCGTCAAAATAGTTCTTCATTGTCTTAATGTCGTTCTCAATCTTAGCGAGATCAGCACCCTCTTCTGGAACTACCCAGCACTCTCTTAGATGTTTCTGACGTGTTGTAAGCTCAGGCTGACTTCCGCTACGTACAGCTTCCATAGCTGACTCAATCGGAACAGTATACTGTATGCCTTTCTTTACACCTTCAACACGGCGTATAGCATCAGAATGGCCCTGACTTACACCTTTGCCCCAAAATGTGTAACTCTTGCCGTTTGGAAGAATACTCTCTGCATAAAGTCTGTTGAGTGAGAAAAGACCTGGATCCCAGCCAAGTGAAATGAAAGCAAGATGACCGCTCTCCTTTGCAGACTTGTCAACATTTGCGAAGTGCTCTGGAATCCTTGCATGAGTATCGAAGCTGTCAATAACATTGAAGAGCTTTGCCATTGCAGGAGTCTGCTTTGGAAGATCAGTTGCACTTCCACCACAGATTATCATAACGTCTATGTCATTTACCATTTTCTCGGCGTCGTCTATCTTAAACACCTTAGCACCTGCTGTGAGGGGCTTTACTGTGGAAGGATCACGGCGAGTAAAAATACCAGCAAGCTCCATATCGTCATTCTGACGAATTGCAAGCTCAACGCCTCTTCCGAGGTTGCCATATCCTGCGATACCGATTCTAACTTTTCCCATATGGAAATACCTCCTTATATTTCCTGTGCTCGCCATTGAACACAGTCTTAAAACATTATAGCACCTTTTTTCAGAGTTGTAAAGCACTAAATCCAAAAATAGTACTTAATAATTCGTAATAATTCGTAATAAGCTATAACGCGCATTGTATGCACGTTAACTTCCTAATAATTTGAATGCTGCCTTGCAGGAATGGTTATCTTTCATCAAGACGACCCTTTGCAGCACTTTCCTTCTCGATATCTATTCGCTCGAGAACAATCTCTCGACCAGCGATACGGAAACCAATCTCCTGATAGAAGCTCACTCTGACATCAAGAGCAAGGAGATATGCTCTTTTACCAAGGCCGTTGAAGAACTTTGCCAGCCATTTAAGGAACTCGCGAGCGTATCCGCGGCCTCTTGCAGCCTTGTTCGTGGCCACCTGCCCGATAAGGACGGTACTGCCTATATCAAATACCGCAGAAGCAGTTGTGGACTCACGATATGTAAAAACTCTGCTTATACCGTGTCGACAGCGATGAGATGTATCTGTATACCACAGGGAGAAATCAGCGATATTTGGGAATCCCTCGCTGAGTATCTTGTATACGTCCGGTAGACTTGGATTGAACTCTACATGTTCCTCGATAGCTTCAAGCGGCGTATCATCAGGAATAAGCTCAAATATTGTACGGTTCAAAACCTGATAACGCTCGGGTATAGTTATTCCCTCTAGTATCTTCTGATCACCCTCAATACGGAAAGGCAGATTCATACTAACAAAGAGGTCTATCTCGTCATTCGGCTCAAGCTTTCCGTCACCGCAGATTATCAGCGTTGAATTAATAATGAACATGAAACCTGTTCCTATGCCGTCGGTTATCTTATAAAAACGACAGAATTCATAATTGGGTCCGTAGGCTCTCATGTAAGCAAGCATTTTTTTACCCGAAAGAGTCTTGTTGAGCAGCTCACGGTCAAGCTCATGCTCGTGTTCGATAAGTTTTATCATATCTCATGTATCCTTCCGATGAGAGTTTGTACCAGCTTGTATGAGTTTTCAAGGTCTGTATAGTCAATAACACATGACGGTGAATGTAGGTATCTGCACGGCAGTGATATTGCCATAGTGCGTACTCCCTTACCACTTATATGAACAGCTCCTGCATCGTTTCCTCCTGCTATCATTGTCTTGGTCTGGCATGGAATTTCCTTTTCTTTAGCTATATCAAAGGCAAGACGGTAAAGTTCCTTGTCGTACATAGTATGCCTATCCATAAACGAAACAACAGGGCCCTTTCCGACCTCACAGACTCTCTTTGCCCCCGAAGCTCCGTCTATATCCGCAGCTGTAGTAGTTTCAAGGACTATTGCATAGTCAGGAGCTACCGAATACGAAGAAGCTATAGCTCCGCGGAGACCTATTTCCTCCTGAACGTTGAAAACAAAATATGTATCGTAATCAAGCTCACTGTGCATTAGCTCTATCATCATAGCACAACCTGCGCGGTCATCTAGAGCCTTCGATTTTATTCGGCTGCCACCAAGCTCTGTGTACTCGGAATCAAAATAAGCACAATCTCCGATTGAAACGAACTTTTCAGCTTCTGCCTTATCAGCAGCTCCAATATCTATATAGAGACTGTCAGTTGTCGGAGCTTTCTCGCGTTGTTCCTTACTGAGGTTGTGGACTGCCGTTGAGCCAACCACTCCACTGATACGTGTTCTTCCAACCTTTACCTGTCTACCGATTACTACCGATGGATCAATCCCGCCGACATTTCCAAAACTTAGAGTACCATCAGCACGAATATATGTAATTATAAAGCCAACCTCATCCATATGGGCACATAACATCAGTTTCTTTTCGGGAGTTTTCTTTCCTTTTTTGAAGCAAATTATACTGCCAAGGTTGTCAACACTATACTCACAAACATCCTTTATCCTGCTGATTATAAGCTCACGTACAGCACTCTCGTCGCCTGAAACTCCGTCCGCCATGCACAATTCCTTAAGAAGTTCTTTCATAATCAGCTCTCCTTTATAAATTCAGCAAGCAGTTTTGCTGTAGACTCCACATCTGCAAGGTCTATGACCTCAACCGGAGTATGCATATTTCTCAGCGGTATAGAAACTGTACACGTCTTTGCACCGCAACGGTTAACAGAATAACGGTCTGCATTGGTAGATGTCAGTCCGTTCATGACCTCTGTCTGATATGGAATCTCTGCATTTTTGGCAGTTACAAAAAGCCTGTCACTTATCTCCCTTGAAAGCGAAGGTGAAATGCCTATCATAGGACCTTTTCCTAAGTAGCCGCACTTACTCTCGTTCTCGCCGATAGCATAAGCAAAGCTAACATCAACTGCAATCGCAATATCGGGATTGATTTCAAAAGCACCTATCTTCGCACCACGCTCCCCGACTTCCTCCTGAGTAGAGAAAATAACGATCACATTGTATTCAGTCGGCTTTTCCTTGAGAATCTCAAGAGCATAAAGTACAGAAGCAACTCCGCAGCGGTCGTCAAGTGCACCTCCCGTAATGCGACTACCGATGAGCTCATGACAAGTCACGTCAAAGGTAATGCTGTCCCCTGCACTTACAAGCTTTTCAAGCTCATACTTCGTCATCCCCGTATCTATAGCAACATCGTTTATTTCAAGCACCTCGCTGCCACCATTGGTTAGATGAGGCGGAACAGAACAGATAACACCCTTTATATCACGCTTTCCATGTATTACAACTGACTGAGCTGGGAGAAGTCTACGGTCTATACCGCCTATATTTCCCACCTTCACAAAGCCTTCCTCAGTAATATATGTAACTATAAAGCCTATCTGGTCTATATGAGCGTCCAGTACCAACAGAGGAAGTCCATCTTTATAAGCGCCAAAGCGTCCTATTACGTTTCCGTTTATTATCTCAGCATCGGAGCAATACTCCCTAAGCATGGAAAGTGCAAGCTCTGCCGCACATTTTTCGCTGCCCGAAGCTCCGACAGCTTCCGCTAATGCAGTAACGGTCTTTTTTATATTCATTGCCTTTTTCCTTTCATAAGGTGATAACATTTCAGAATATATTATACCATACAATGCTGTAAATAGCAATAATTGCAGAGAAAAAACTGCCTTTTTTCATCTATTTTCAATCATTAGCTAAACGTAACATTATAATTTACACTTTCTAAAAGCTGAAAACTCCATTTAAAACTTTTCTTGCATAAATACAGCAAAAATGATATAATTATATTATAACTACTACCAGGAGGTACTGTATGAATTTAAATGATATAATCCACGGTTTTAAAGTAACACGTATTGCTCCAGCACCTAACTGTAACTCAGAACTTATCGAAATGAGTCATGAAAAAACCGGTGCAAGACTTGTATGGCTGAAAAACGACAACGATAACAAACTCTTTTCAATTGCTTTCAGGACACCCCCAACAGACGATACTGGTATATTCCATATACTCGAGCACTCCGTGCTTGGCGGCTCCAAGAAGTATCCTGTAAAGGAGCCTTTTCTTGAGCTCATGAAAGGCACTATGAACACCTTTCTCAACGCTATGACCTATCCTGATAAGACAGTATTCCCTGTTTCAAGTAGAAATAATACCGACTTCATGAACCTCACAAGGGTATATCTAGACGCTGTTTTCGACCCTGCTATTTACTATAACCCAAATATCTTCTATCAGGAAGGCTGGCATATCGAAATGCGGAGCGAGTCTGATACTCCGGTATATAAGGGTGTTGTTTTCAACGAAATGAAGGGCGCTATGTCCTCAGTCTACAGTCGAATGGAGTCAGAGATAATGAACATTCTCTATCCAAACAGCTGCTATCGTTTTGAATCAGGCGGTCTTCCCGAGGCTATAACCGACCTTACCTATGAGCAGTTCATCGAAGGGCATAAGACTTACTATCACCCTTCCAACTCATACATATATCTCGACGGACCTGTTGACATCAACGCTGTACTTGAACTCATCGACAGCGAATATCTATGCCGCTTTGACAAACGTGAGATAAAAAGTAATATTCCAGTACAAAAGCCTATCACCTCCTCTGTTAAAAAGTCATATTATGAAATATCTGCAGATGAGGACGAAGCTTCTCATACCTACTACGTTATCGGCAAAATACTCGGAAGCTGGGAGGAACGTGAGAAAATTACTGCCGCTGCTGTGCTCGGTGAAGCTCTTACAGGATCAAATGATGCCCCACTTAAACGAGCAGTCCTCGATACGGGACTTTGTCTAGACGTTTCTCTCGACCTCAGTGACGGTATTTTCCAGCCGTTTGGCTGCCTCAGTATAAATAACACCGACATGGAGAACTGCGAAAAACTGAAAGAAACTGTTCGTAACACTGTTTCTGAACTCTGCAATAAAGGCATCGACCGAAAACTCCTTGCGGCAGCGATTGACCGCCTTGAGTTTAGGTTCCGTGCAGGCGGTGAACCGAGAGGACTCACAAGAAATATCTCCGCACTCAACGCATGGCTCTACGGCGGCGACCCACTTTGCTATCTCGAGCTTGGTGAAGTATTCGAGTCACTTAGAGTAAAGGCCAACAGTGGCTATTTTGAGAAGCTTCTTAACGAATGGCTCCTAAACGAAGATGGCAAGGCGGAGCTCTATCTACTGCCATCCAGAACTTACGGTGAAGAGCAGAAAAAAGCTGAGGAAAAGCGCATTGCCGCAATTGTTGACGGACTTGCCTGCGAGGAACGCTCGGTCATTATCGAGCAAAACAAAAAACTGGACGATTGGCAACATTCTGTTGATACTACTGAACAACTTGCAACTATGCCTCATCTATCACTTTCAGAGGTTGGCGACAAGCCTATTCCATTCGAAACTGAAACTGATAATATTGACGGAGTTACAGTTCTTAGACACACCGCCTCCGATACAGGAATTACTTCTTTAAATCTTTATTTCTCACTTGCAGACTGCTCTGAAGTTGAACTTTCGGCAGCTGCTGCCGCTTCTAAGCTTTATGGCGAACTTCCCACGAAAAAGAGCTCTGCCGCTGAACTACAGCTCAGAATAACAGGTACTCTCGGTGAGATTTATTTCACTGTAAGCGTATTCTCGCGTAATGGCATTACGGATAAATGCTGTCCATACTTTATGCTGACCACTCGTTTTCTTGACAAAAATGCAACTGAAGCTCTTGACCTTATTTCCGAAATACTCACGGAAACATGCTTTGACGATAAGGGCACTGTCCGCGAGCTTCTCATGCAGTCGGACGAGAATTTCAAACAGTCAATTATCGCTAATGGTCATTCCTATTCTATGGAGCGTGTGCGTGCAAATCTTTCGGCAGAATCAGCAGTTTCTGAGCTTGTTTCTGGCTACGAAGGCTATAAACGCCTGCACGAAGCTGTAAAAGCTCCAGAAAAGCTCATAGAAACAATAAAAAGTCTCAGTAGCCGCATAGTCTGCACTTCAAGACTATATGCCAGCGTTACAAGTACAAACTCGACTTCCATAGAACAACTTCTGAGTGCTCTTCCAACAGGCCAAAAGCCTGCATGCGAAGAAATGAGCTTCAAGCTCGATATACCTGAAAAACAGGGTATAATCATTCCTTCGGGAGTATCCTACTCAGCAATGGCATTTCCTGATAATTCAGCTGACAAAGCGGTACGCAACGTGCTTTTCCGCGTTCTTTCCCTCGAATACCTGTGGAATGAAGTCAGAGTAAAGGGAGGTGCTTATGGAACTGGCGCTTTCATGGCCCCTACTGGCGAACAGTCATTTTATTCTTTCCGTGACCCATCACCTGCAAAAACTATAGATATTTACCGAAAGGCTGCAGATTTCATCAATATTTACTGCAGCAATTCGCCTGATATAACACAGTATATCATAAGCAGCATAGCCAAAGACGAGCCGCTTATGTCTGATGGAAACAAGAGCCGTAAGGCCGATGATCTGTGGTTCAGAGGCATTACATACGATGAACGCGCTGCTGAGAAAAAACGTATGCTCTGTGTAACTCATGAACAGCTCAGAGAAGCAGCCGAAAAGCTCCGCACTTTCGGAAATATCTGCGTTATGGGCAGCGAAGCTGCTATGAATGAGATTGAGCTTACCACTGAAACACTGACTTAATTTAGAAAGGTAATGCTTATATTGTTCTGTATTTTACGATTATAATATCACAACTATATTAACAAAAACGCCCCGGAGCTGTGCTTCGGAGCGTTTATTTATTAAAAATAATATAGTACGATTCTCAGAACAATATGTCCTTAAAGCATAGTTGTGGCTTGTGTTCGTCAAAGTCCCAGCTGTGGTAGGAATCACCATGGCAGAACTCCCTTTGATCACACTTAGCACAAGTAGGATTATCATCAGAAAGGTCACGACGGAACACTTCAAATTTGTTTTCCCATACCTCGCTGAATCGATCATGCAGTATATTTCCCTGCACAAACTCAGGTCTACGCTCAATATCAAGGCAAGCAAATATATCGCCATTTGCACTGATACTAGCTGTATAAAGTCCTGCTGTGCAAAGGAAGTACCAGTCGCGTACCTCGCGCTCATACTCCATACCTAAATAGTGACTGCAGCCATAAGATACAGGCTCACCTGCTATTCTCTTGTTGCGTATGAACTCCATAAGTGTTCTATAATCATCGTTCGTGAGAAGAAGTTCAGGATGGTCCTTTGCTCGTCCCATTGGCTCCATATTGACTACTCGCCATGAGTCAATGTCAATATCGTTGAATATCTTATAAAGCTCGTCAAGTTCAGTAATGCTCTTGTGCGTTACAACAGTTGTGATCTGTATGTGCTCGAATCCACCTAATCTTATTAGATTTTCAACGCCCTCCATAGCCTTTTTATAACCGCCCGGAGTTCTTCTGAATTCATCGTGAGTTGATTCAAGTCCGTCTATACTTATTGAAATGGTTTTCATTCCCGTTCTTTTCAACTCTTTAGCAACATATTCGTCAATAAGAGTACCGTTTGAAGTCATTCCCCACTCAAAACCAAGTTCGTGGGCAACTCCAAGAATATCGAAGAAGTCCTTTCTGAGAAGTGGTTCTCCGCCTGTAATATCCAGCATTTTACCATATGTGGACATGTCCTCTTTCAGTTGTGTGAGAAACTGACGATACTGCTCAACAGAAATCTCCTCTGATGTAACATCACCGCACTGGCTTCCGCAGTGTAGACATCTTTCGTTGCAGCGCAACGTGAGCTCGAGGAAAAGATTGCGTAACTCGGGCTTTTTCATAAGTGCCCTGCGATAGTCCCTCATCTGTTCTAGATGAGTGCGTTTCATGTTTACATCAAGCATATTACTTATCCTCTTGCTGCTCTTCTTCAACAGCTTCTGTTAAATCCTTTATACTTTCAAATGCAGTATCTGTCATTTCCTTTATCTTATCAATTGTAGGCTTTATACCATAAAGTGTGACTATAATATCGTCTCCGGGATCATATGCAATAGTAGTAGCAGTTATCCTATTCTTATCCTTTGTAGTAGTAGTAGTAGTTACCTTATTCTCCTTTGTGGTAGTCTTCTCGCTAAGACTAGAAGAGTTATATTCACTGAAGTCTTTTATAGCTCCGAGGAGGAATCTATGGAGTAGAACAAGATCAGTAACATCTATCTTTCCGTCAGAATTGATATCACTGAGAAGCTTCGCCCTCTCATTCTTGTACTCGTCGAAAAGGATAGCCCTTCTGAGCGCAATAGCGTCAAAAGTATCTATTGTCTCATCGTCGTTTACGTCACCTTTCATCTTCGTGATGCTTTCATCAAGCTCATCTTTCAAGGTTGTAGAAACAATAGGCGGGCCATAAAGTACTACCGGCATCGTTGTCGTAGTAGTTGTTGTAAACATCCATGGCGGACCATAGAGTGTCTGTGCGGTCGTATTTGTTAGCTTTGTCAGTTCTTCTGTAGTAATTGCAGTTGTAGTAGTTGTAACTTCCTGCTCGGCTTTTCTTTCCCTATTGTTCCAATTCTGATCATTAAGGGTTATAGACTCAACAGGGTCAACTCTATTGCGGTTGATTCCGCTGTTGTCCGCTGCGTCAACAGGAACAGTCGATAGATTTGCAGCTGCAAACATTGCCGCTGTCATTACGGTAAAAATACTTTTTTTCATATCTTAACTCTCCTCTCGTATAATACAATTCTTTTTGATAGTAAACAGCTTTACTGTATCTCGTTTTATCTGATTGTAGTTACTTTTATTTTACTCCATATACGTTGATTTGTCAAGCAAAAATCATATTAATATTAAAATGTTAAAATAATAAATCATTCATGAAGAACATGAACAAAAATGTTAATCATCATTTTCTTCGTCATAGAATACGTTGTAGTTCACTGCACGGTGGCTGTAGGTGCTGAGAACAAGTCCTATCATAGCGTACATACTTATCATAGCAGTACCACCAGCACTCAGAAACGGTAACGGAACACCAATAACAGGTGCAACTTTCAATACCATACCTATATTCATGATACAATGGGTAAAAACCAGTCCGAAAGCCCCCATACAAATAAACTTTCCCAAATGGTCACGGCATACGCGACTATCACCGAATATCTTAAGGCAAACATACGCAAGAACAATAATTATTCCTAGAGTTCCTATAAAACCAAAAACCTGTCCTGCATAGGTAAAAATGAAGTCGTTGTGTATTTCTGGAACAGTTATATAATCATCGGGCTTGCCAAAAAGTCCCTTTCCGAAAACTCCGCCTGATTTTAGAGCAGCCAGTCCAAGATCCTGCTGATACTCTATATACTCAGGGTCTGTTCCAGGGTGGAAAAGTATAAGGATACGCTTCTTATGGAACTCGCTCAGAGCAAAGAACCACATACCTATAAGTCCAGCCGCAACGAAAAATGGTGCAGCTACGAGGTATTTCCAAGATATTTTAGCAGAGCATATCATAAATGCAAATATTCCCGCGAAAACGATAGCAGTTCCGTAGTCACCCTGCATAGCAACAATACCCAACGGTATCATGCCGTGTATCACGATGAACAGCATATGCAGTGGCTTGTTCATTTCCTCCTCGTCACGTGAAAGGTGATGAGCAAACGTAAGAATGAAAGCAAGCTTGAGTACCTCAGATGGCTGAAACTGAATAAATCCGAGGTTAAGCCACGCTTGGTCATCTGCCCCCTCTCGCCTGTAGCCAAGACCTGTAAATGTAAGAACAGTAAGAATTAACGTAATGGGTACGAATACGACCCATAACTTAACAAGCTTGCGGTAATCTATGAATGATATCACTATCGCCGCCACAACTCCTGCCAACATTGAGAATGCCTGTGTTTTCCAGTAGCTGGAACCCACGGTATCAAGCACCTGATTGTAGGTTATTGAATATATTAGCAGGGTGCTGATGGCAGAACATAACGTGACTGCAAAAAGCAATCCGCCGTCAATACTGTGCTTGTCCGACGGTAATTTTTTGAATGCTGATTTCATTGTTTCTCCTTTTTCTTTTTATCTCTTTCTTTTATTGCCAAGTGTTTAATTGTTGAAAAGCAATCGACAATTAGCATGTAACGCCTTCTTTGGCAATACGTTCTATCTGTAAATCCCATGATATAATATATCCATCTTAATTGAATTTCATACCGCTGTCGGATATACGTCCAACTTTCCCTGATTTAGGCTTGAACCTGTCAGAAGAAGCTGTTAGATTCACATTTTTGTTAATCTCAAGCTCAGGCATTCCTGTAACGCCATCTGTCGTAACTTGCTTTATTTCTTCCTGCCTTAACGGAGTAACCGAAGGAGCCTGTTTATGAACAGGAGAACTAACAGGCGAAGCTGCCTGAGAAAAAGTGTCACGGCGCTTTTTATTAATTTCATCGTACCAGTCATTGAAATTGTTCGACTGCTTCTTCTTTTCATTATGCTCTGCAAGAATAATACTGAATGTGGGAAAACCTTCAGTCTCACTGAGTTGCTGATAATCCAAATAATTTTTTGGAGCTCTATAGCCATAAACAACACCCAGTCCACCAATTATGAACGTGAATGCGTCAAAAAGCGAGAACATATGAAAAATCGGAATAATAAACATCATCAGGTATATCCATAAAAGGATAAGATGGAAGATTTTATTTTTTCCACATCCCAAAACTCCCAACGCTGCAAGTCCCCAGCCAATGAACATCTGAAGGAAACTCATCCCCACAGACATCTCATCAACACTGGCACCAAGAAGTATTGGTATCCAACCGATAACCTGCAAAGGATTGCCCGAAAATGATACAATTGAAATGCAGAAGCTTGAAACCAGCGAAAAAAGGAACAGATATGTACTCTGCTTTGTTATCGCCTCAAGTCGTCCCAGGCAGGCAGGGTAATGAGCGTGATTGGGCTTCTCCTCAAGAGAAGGATTTTTATAGCTCATAATATAATATCTCCATTGACGGCCGACAGCCGTCTGAACAAGTAAAAAATTGTGCAGGCGCAACGCCTGCGTTAATCGTTATACAGTAATATTATATCACTTATCGGTGACAATGTAAATATATTTTTTGATATTCAACGCAAAAAAGAGCCGTCAACTTGACGGCTCTGCTTTATTTTCTTCTAGTACCATTTTTTCTATCTGTACTACGTTTAAGGTCACACATACGCTCCTCGCTGGTCTGCTTGAAACGCGACATCATGTCCTCGAATGTCATTTCCGATTGAGGGATTGGCTTTTTTGGTTCCCAAACAACAGGCTTGCTTCTCTGCGGACGTTCGTTATTTCTCTCACCCTTGTCAAAGCTGTAATCGCCCTTGTCATTTTTATCAAAACTTTTTTCACTGTTTCTATCGAATTTTCCCTGCCCCTTATCAAATCTTCTTTGGCGGGGCTGAGCGTCGCCGTTCTCGGAAGCCTTCTTGATAGAAAGACTCACCTTTCCAGCTTCGTTTATGCCTATTACCTTAACCTTGACCTCCTGATTCTCAGATAGATGCTCACGGATGTCACTGACATAAGTATTTGCAATTTCGGAAATATGTACCATGCCGGTACCGCCACCGTCAATATCGACAAAAGCGCCGTACTGTGTTATTCCCTTGACCTTGCCGTTATAGATCTTACCAATTTCCAGCTGCATATTTATTTATAACTCCTTTTTATGAATCTGTTTTCTCAGACTCGATTAGTCCCTGGTAGTGTCGTAGAATCTGCGCTCGTCAGGATAAGCATAATTTCTTTCCTCAAGTGCGACCTTCTCCATGTAAGCGTTGAGATCGTCACTGTCAAGAACACGCTGCAGCTCGGCATTCTCAGTCTCATAAGCATTTATCTTCGTCTGTATCAATTTCATTTGCTCTTCCTTTTCCTTGCAATCCTTCTGAGTAGAAGCAATAAGGACGCCGCAACCAACAATGGCAGCTGCAGCTGCAAGCTTTACGAGCCCTCTGTTGAACAGACCTTTTTTATTCTGCTTTTCATGTTTCATTTTTTTCGACAACGTTTTTCACGTTCTTTCTCTTTTTATTTTCCATTTTATTATACAACATTGACGGACGTTTTAGCAATACTATTCGTATTTTTTTAAATCGTTTAACTATAATTTGGAGATTTCTAACAAATTTAACATACACTTTTTTATACAACGGTGCAAAAATCATCTTAAAAGGACGAAGTATCATTCCGAAACAAGTAACAATAATCAAAAATAGATTTCTCAACGTCTTCATCACAATATTCCCTAGGGTGACAAAATATATCATAAAGCCAAGAATATTGCCGATAACGAAATACGCCCTAAGGTCTCCACGAGCTACTGATCCAGCAAAGGTGACCAGCGCCACACTATAAAACAACAGAAAAGCAACATCTTCAAATGCAACAAGCACCTTATTATGAGGAATTATCAGCCTTATTGCTCTAATAACGTCAAATGCAACTCCAATTGCTAATCCCATAACGCAGGATAGCCCAAAAAGTTTCAGTTCCTCGCTGACTGTAAAATAAGTCTCTGGAACTATCTTCATCTAAAAAGCCTTCCAATTGCTGAAATAGGGCCTTTTTTATCTTTATCTCCGTATATAAGTGACCATATATCGCCAGTTATAGTCATATCACCCGTTTCAACACTCATTGTATCGACATGAAGATCTCTCCCCTTTATAGTTAGCTCTCCAAGCTGAGTATACAGGCTTATTTCTTTTTCATCAAAGCTATCGACGTCTGTTATCCCCGAAATACTTAAACTTTTCCTATTTTCAAGTATCATGTTGTGATTCTGTTTTAAGCTTTTTTCCTGCACGACTACACCTCCAATAATTGATACTTTAATTCTATTCGGCAGTACACGGATATATGCAGAATCAACCTCAGAATTACCAATTTCTTCATTTTCAGTAATCTCATTGCTTTGAAACTTGTTTTGTGGTATAATTAAGAAAAACTATCTGAAAGAGGATGATGCAATGAAAAACAGATACAGCATCCCCCTAATTCTCATTGCGATAATGGTGATACTGAACATTCTAGCACGTTTCTGCCATCCATTTGCCGATTTTTACGTCAATAATATTTTTCCTTACATATCAACAGCTGTCTCATTCGTAACAGGCCTTCTCCCATTTTCGCTGGGAGAAATGTTAACACTAGGAGCTGTGATACTCGTTATCATCGGTTTACCTATATTTCTTTTACTTCTTATATTCAGAAAAGGCAAACGCAAAAGGACAGCAGCCTACGTTGGTACTCTTGTACTTTGGATACTATGCTATGTTACAACTACCGAGACTATGAACTGCTTTATCATGTATCAGTGTACTCCACTTGCGGAAAGATACTTTCCCGATACACATGAACATGCCGATGATGAAATAATTGCACTTCATGATATGCTGGTAAAAAAGTGTAATGAGTTGGCCAAAAAAGTGCCACGTGACGAACATAACAGATTCAAGCTCACCTGTGATTTTCAAACCGAAGCAAAAAAAGCAATGAAGCGGGCTGGAAAAACTTATACTCAGCTCAACGGCTTTTATCCCGACGCAAAACCCATACAATTCTCATTTTTCATGAGTCAAACCTATACTACTGGAATATACCTTCCCTACACCATAGAAGCTAACTTTAACGACGACATGGTAAGAACAAATCTTCCGTTCACAGTATGCCACGAACTTTCACACCTAAAAGGAATAATACAAGAGGATGAAGCAAACTTCCTTGCGTATATCGCAACAACCGGCAGCGATAATGTAGAATTTCAGTATGCAGGCTACCTCGAAGCTCTTGAATATGTTGACAATGCCCTGTATGAGAACAATATGTACGACTTGGCCATTGAACACGAATTATCCGAAGAAGTACTGAATGACTGGTATCGTTTCCTTCCCGAGAACTATTGGGAAGAAAACGCTGATAAGGAGATAATTCCAACGGAAGCCGTCAGCGAAGCCACGAATACATTTCTTGACACAAATATTAAGATGAACGGTAGAGAAGAAGGCATAAGAACCTATAATCTTATTGTTCAGCTACTTCTCGATTACTATTATCCATAAAAAAGAGCGCACAATTTTGTACGCTCTTTATGTTTTTAAGCTGTTGTAATAGTCTCTGTTTCAGAAGTCGTTTCTGTAACCTCCTCAACCGTAGACTGTTCCGATGATATTTCTACGGTTCTAATCTCATTAAACCGCATTTTCAATTTATTGTTTGGCATTTCAAAGCTGCTGAGAAGGCCGTTTTCGTCAACAGTGAGGATATACTCTCCACCGTCAAGATTTCCCTTGATACTTAGCATTCCTTCGTTTTCCTCACCTGTAAGCTCATCCAACTTTGCGTTATCTTCCACAGCCTTCATGAGATTAAGCATCATAGCCTTTACAGGTATTGCCGACTGAGGTACTGAAAAGCTCAATCCCTTATAGGATGCAGCCACATTTCCCTCGCTGAACTCCAGCTTTACTCCACTGAGAGTATTCGGCTCAGAAAACTCTATTTCCCAAATACCTTCTCCGAAACGTTTTACAGCACCTCTTGCTTCAAGGCGATCAATGTATATCATCACCTCCGCGGAAAAGCCACAGCCAAGAGAATTTTTCCATGAAGAACTCCCTATTTGGTTGACCGAACATGCTGTAAGGCATAATGCCGCAACCGCAGTAAGCACGAATGTAAAAATCCTTTTCATAATACCAGCTCCAATCAAAGTATCGAAAATACATTTTCACATCCAACCGCAACTTAAACGGTCATATTATTTTTCTTTTCTCTTAGTATGCCAAAAGCGTAGGACAGATTTCCGATAATATCACGTGGAAGCATAGCCTCCATGCCCAGCTTTTGAGCCGCAACATCTCCTGCGAGACCGTGCATATATACTCCTGCGCAGGCGCCGTCGAATATTCCGCACCCCTGTGCAATTGCAGCTCCTATCATACCTGCAAGGACATCGCCGCTTCCGCCCACACTCATACCTGCATTACCCGTATGATTTGCAGCAGTTGAATGGCTGTCAGCAATGACTGTACCAGCCCCCTTTAACACAACCGTTATGCCAAACTGTTCTGCATACTTTTCAGCTGCGATTATTCTGTTCTCAGCTATCATATCGGTATTGCAATTCAGCAAACGGGCCATTTCACCCATATGAGGAGTAATAATTATGTCTGTCTGCTTCTTCATTAGAATATTTATGTCCTTTGCAATGCAGTTTATTCCATCTGCATCAATTATTACAGGACATTCTGCGGTCTGAGCCACAAATTTCGTAAGCTCTATCGTATCGGGAGTAACCCCAATTCCGCAACCGATAACCACAGCATCAGCTTTTTTCATAGCCTCCGCAAGTACTTCCTTACTGCTGTCATAGAGCATGAAGCCGTAATCATCGCTTTCCAGTTCAATAAATGTAGCCTCAGGGGCAAGCACGGACACCGTATCTATACACTTTTCCACAGAGGCAAGTCTTACCAGTCCTGCACCGCTACGTAAAGCTCCGAGAGCTGCGAATGCAGCTGCTCCACGCATTGAGGAGCTTCCTGCGATAACGAGTACATTCCCGAAGCACCCCTTATGCGCATCCCTCTCACGTTTTGGCGGATACGCAGCAAGGAAGTTCCTTTCGATACGGAAATACTTCCTTTCACCATCCAATATTTCAAGAGTACTCTTTGGTATTCCTATGTCTGCAATAGTCACCTTTCCGCAGAACTTTTTCAGTGGGAACTGAGACATTCCCGACTTGATGAATCCGAATGTAATAGTCTCATCTGCCTTGAATATTCCTGCCGAAGCTGTTCCAGTAGTGCTGTTTCCACCGCTGGGTACATCTACCGCAACACGATAAGCACCAGAGCCTATACCGAATATTCCAACTGTATCCTTGTCAAGCTGTCCGTGAAAGCCTGTTCCGAAAACTCCATCAACAAGCACCTGTGCGCCTACTATAGCGCCCTTGATAAGTCCCATTCTTTGTTTTTCCGCAAAGAGGATATCGTCGAGAGGATTCCGATCATGGCTGTCGTCCAAGCCATCGCCACTTCTAGGCTGAATGGTCATGTAATCTAGCTCTGCCGCTTCAATAGCAGCTTCAACGTTTCCACTGCGGAAGCCCTCAATAAAGCTTATACGTTCTCTTGGCAGTCTGCTCAGCATTTCCTGAGCGAGAAGAGATTTCGGAAGTCCGCCTATGTGAATAACAGTTATCTTGTAGCCCTTATAGACGAGAATATCTGCAGCGGCAAAACAATCACCGCCGTTGTTTCCCGTACCTGCAAGAAATACTATTGAGCATTCCTCAGGTGGTAACTTCGCTTCACTCTGGCAATAACCATCGATAAGATCAGCAAGCTTCCTGCCTGCATTCTCCATGAGCTGTCTCTTGGTAACGCCCATTTTCTCGGAACGCTCCTCCAATCTGCTCATCTGCTTTGGTGTAACGATCTGCATATATATGACCTCCCCTTTTAGCGTTTAACGCTGAAATATAATATTAACTCAGTTCAATTACAGCTGCTTCGTTCTCAACTTTGCAGGAAGGAATTTCTTGATATTCTCAAGCATTCTCTCATCCGGAACAAAAATGAGTCTTGCCGAGCCCACAGATTCATCAGTAAAATCTGCATAGTACTCGTGCGAAGCTATATTGTCCGTTGCCATAATAACTGTCATATCGTCGGTTTCTTCCATACCTTCTTCGTATTTCCCGAAATCCGTGAACTTCCTGATGTTCGTAGAAAGCATTTCGTGACGCTTCTTCTTTGCAATTATCTTATCCACATCAAGGTCACCGTTGGTAAAAGTATACTCATACTCCACATACGTATTCTGCACGTAATAATAAGTTCCGTAGCCTGCGACTACTGAAAGTGCAAATCCTAGAAACATTATCAGCGGACGTCTTGCCAGGATTGCAAGAAGCAACAATGCAGCAGTAAACAGGATACCAACTATCAACATTGCTATTCTTCTTGTCTTATCGGCATTTGTTTCATTCTTTTTTACGAGCTGTTCAGCAAAATTGTCCATTTTCAATTCTCCGTTTCTGTTTTTGGTCATGTACTTATATGATAACACATTTTCCGTCAGATTGCAACAAATCCGTTCAAAATTTTCAATTGCTTCATCTTTTTTTCACAAGTGTATATCCAATAAGAAAAAAAATTCAAAAAAGCTCTTGATTTTTTCTGAAACCGCGTATATAATATGTTTATAACCCAATGACTGAGAGAGTAAGAATGCAGGAGTTTCTTCAGAGAGGAGCAAAAAGGTGAAAGTGCTCCGTAACAACGCATCCCGAAGTTCACTCACGAGGGGCGGAACGGAAGCTGCTGTTTTGAGCTGTTGTAGGTTGCCGACGTAGGTCTGCGTTAAAGACAAGAGAGTGTCGGCTCTCCTGACAATGGGTGGTATAAAAGCAAGGTTTAAGTCTTGTCCTATTGGACAGGGCTTTTTTATTTAGTCTCGACACATAACATTTTACAGGGGCTGATGCCCACATCAGCCTGTCTTTAAGTAATTAAGTCCAAAGGGGCGATGTGGGCATCGCTCTTTGCACACAAAATCATTTTGAGGTGAAACAATGAAAGAACAGCTTGAAAAGATCGAAGCGCTTGCAAAGCAGGAGCTCAATTCCTGCACAGAGATAAAAGCGCTGGACGACCTGAGGATTAAGTTCCTCGGAAAAAAAGGTGAGCTCACAGCCATACTCAAACAGATGGGACAGCTCTCCGCAGAAGAAAGGCCAATTATCGGTCAACTTGCAAATAAGGTAAGAGCCGATATCGAAGAGGCACTCAGCTGCAAACTTGCTTCATTGAAAGCAAACGCACAGGCTGCAAGGCTAGCAGAGGAAAAGATTGACATCACTCTTCCAGGCAAACACGCTCCTTTCGGCAAGCTTCATCCACTTACCAAGGTAGAAAACGAGATAAGAGAGATATTCATTGGCATGGGCTTCAATATCGCAGACGGTCCCGAAATTGACGACGATTATCACGTTTTTGAGGCTCTCAATCTTCCTCCAGATCACCCTGCAAGAGATACTCAAGATACATTCTATATCGAAGGCACAAACGAATCCGTACTTCTCCGTACACAAACTTCATCTGTACAGGTTCATGTTATGGAGAACCAGAAGCCTCCTATCCGTATCATATCGCCAGGACGTGTTTTCCGTTCAGACGCTGTTGATGCTACACACTCTCCTCTCTTCCACCAGATAGAAGGTCTCGTAGTTGATAAGGGAATTACAATGAGCGACCTCAAGGGCACTCTGGAAATGCTCATGAAGAAGCTCTATGGCAACGACTGCAAGCTTCGTTTCCGTCCTCATCATTTCCCATTCACAGAGCCAAGTTGCGAGGTTGATATCAGCTGCTTCAACTGTGGTGGAAAAGGCTGCTCAATGTGTAAAGACGAGGGCTATATCGAGCTTCTTGGTGCCGGAATGGTCCACCCCAAGGTCCTTGAGAACTGCGGTATCGACCCTGAGGAGTACTCGGGCTTCGCCTTCGGTCTCGGCCTTGAGCGTATGGTAATGGGACGCTTCGATATCAACGACCTGCGTCTCCTCTACGAGAACGACGTGCGCTTCTTAGAACAGTTCTGAACATGGAACGCTACAGGCAGGTGCTGAAAAAGAGCTATTTGCCTTATATGATACTTATACCTTTTACCATTTTGGTGATAGTATACTGCATAATCGAGATCAAGTCTGTTGGGCAAGATCTTGATACACTGTTTCTCGAATGCTTTTTTTGGGGGCTGCTTCTGCTCACTGCTTTTCTCACATGGCTGAATTTCTTTATTTACAGCCGCCGTCTGAAAAAGATAAAGGAAGAACTACCCGATATCAAAGAGCAGCTTGAAAACTGTTCGTTATCATTCAACGATACCCATTTCTTTCTGAATGAGTATTTCGTCAGTTTTGAGATACCCATGGCTGTCAGATATGAAGATATCTCATCTGTAGTCCCGATACCAATTATCTGGTATCATAAAGGTAGGAAGTATGATAAGTCTTATATAGAGTTAAAACTCAAAAACGGTAAAAAATGGCGCATAAGAAAATTTACCGAAAACCGCCTCTTCGTCAGTCAGAAAAAGTTCAACGAAGAAAACAGAAAGGTATTCAGCGAAGTAGCGAAGCAAATGAAAAAATTCTGTCGCCATACTCAGTTCATAGGATACTGAATACCCGAAAAGTGTGATGATATTTCAAATAAATCGAAAGGAAAAAAGATATGAATTTATCTATGAAATGGCTCGGTGATTATGTAAAAGCCGATATGCCGATAAAGGATTTCTGCCATGCTCTTACAATGAGCGGATCTAAGGTAGAATGCTACGAAAAAGAGGGAAGCAATATCTCCAATGTAGTAGTCGGAAAGATACTGTCAAAGGGTCCTCACGAAAACGCTGACGCTCTCTTCGTATGTCAGGTTGACATTGGTGCGGAAGCTCCCATACAGATAGTTACAAACGCAAAGAACGTTAAGGAGGGCGACCTCGTTCCCGTTGCTCTTGACGGAGCAGTACTCCCCGAGGGCAAGATAAAGAAGTGTAAGATGCGCGGAGTTGAGAGTTTCGGTATGTTCTGCGGACTTGAAACTCTCGGTCTCACAGCCCATGACTTCCCATACGCAGACCCAGAGGGCGTTTTCGTTATCGAAGAAGACTGCAAGCTTGGCGAGGATATCCACACAGCTATCGGACTTGACGATACTTCCGTAGAGTTTGAGATAACCTCCAACCGTCCTGACTGTCTCAGCGTTATCGGTCTTGCAAGAGAGACCGCCGCTACCTACGGCACAGAGCTGAAAGTCAAGGCTCCCGAGTTCAAGGGCGTGGACGGCGATATCAATTCAATGCTCAAAGTCGATATCCACAACACGGAAAAATGCCAAAGATACTGCGCAGGTATCGTAAAGAACGTAAAGATAGGTCCTTCTCCCCGCTGGATGAGAGAGAGACTCCGTGCAAGCGGTGTTCGTCCTATCAACAACTTCGTTGATATCACAAACTACGTTATGCTGGAATACGGTCAGCCTATGCATGCTTTCGACCTCCGCTACGTTGAGGGAGCTCATATCAATGTCCGCAACGCTAAGAACGGCGAAAAGATAATGACTCTCGACGGCGTTGAACGTGAACTCACAGATGATATTCTCGTTATCGCAGATGAGAAGAAGCCCGTTGCCGTTGCAGGTATCATGGGCGGCGAGTACAGCGGTATTATGGACGATACAACAACTGTCGTATTTGAGTCAGCATACTTCGAGCCCACACAGGTAAGACGCACATCAAAGGCTCTCAAGCTCAAAT